>Ga0137410_10000051_pt1 | contig 76889 bp, 66 predicted proteins | sample CZODoug1_16funga_FD_108878 | JGI IMG/M metagenome (GOLD analysis project Ga0137410, IMG submission 108878) | Vadose zone soil fungal communities from Angelo Coast Range Reserve, California, USA - CZODoug1_16fungal (Illumina Assembly) | ecosystem: Environmental > Terrestrial > Soil > Vadose zone... | reverse complement strand
GTTCGAGGACCGCTTCGGACGCAGCCGCATCAAGGTCGATTACAACCGCCTCTTCCGCACCGAGAACGGCCTCGGCGGCGCGGCGCGCCTCCAGTCGCGCAAGCGCATCAAGCCCGGCTCCTTCCTCCTCGACGACGACGGCCGCATCATCGGCTGCTCCACCGTCGACAAGAAGGAGGAGGACTTCGACGAGGTCGCGGCCGAAGCCTCGCGCGACCGGTACTACGGCCGCACCCGCGCCGGCTATATCCCGGATCATCTGCGCCGGCAGATCTTCTTCGGCGAGATTGACGCCATCCTGGCGAAGCCCGCGGCCCACGTCGATCCCCGCGCGACGCCCATGACGAAGAAGGAGGAGAAGCGGCTCGTCTGGCTCGGGGTCGAGTTCCAGGAGCTGTCCAAGCCGATCGCGGAGTCCCTCGGCGTGCAGGACCGGGACTTCACCAACGACGGCCGCCGCGGCCTGATCATCACCGACCTCTATGCCGGCTCCCCGGCCGACCGCGCCGGACTGCGGGTCGACGATATCCTCCTCTCCGTGCAGCCCGACGGGGAGAACGCGCGCGACCTCGTCGCCGAGGTCGACCGCTTCGGCCTCGGGCGCGGCATGTTCCCCGACCGCCGCGGCGCCATGCAGGCCCCGTGGAAGCCGACGAAGAACTACCTGACGTCGGTGCTGACGGAGATCGGCGCAAAGAAGAAGGTCTCCTTCGACGTGCTCCGCGGGAAGGAAAAGTCGAAAGTCAGCGTCCAGCTCGAGGACGCGCCGACCGACTACGAGACGGCCGAGCGCTACAAGGACGACGCGCTGGGCCTGACCGTGAAGGAGCTCACCTACGAGGTGCGGCAATTCCAGAAGCTGGAGCCCGGCGCCGCCGGCGTCACCGTCGCGAGGGTCGAATCGGGCAGCAAGGCGGACGTCGGCAAGCTGATCCCGCTCTCGATCATCGTCAAGGTCAACGACGTCGCCGTCACGGACCTGGCCCACTTCCGCCGGCTCGCGGAATCCGCCAAGGGACTGACGCTGACGACGGTGCTCTTCGGCCAGACGAAGCTCGTCGAGTTGGCCCGGGACTGAACCTTCCCCGTTCCCGGCCCGCGGATGTTCCGGCGACTTCTTTGATTCCCCGCAAGTTGAGGTATACTTATCCTGATCTGGGGGTTTGAATGTCCAAGAGGCTCAAGGAGACGTACCACAAAATCGGCGAGCTGCTCGTGCGGCGCAACTTGGCGCCCGCGGCGGCCATCGATGAGGCTCTGGCCATTCAGCGCTCCCACATCTCGCAGCACCGCACCCCGCCCCTTCTGGGCGAGATCCTCATCGAGCGTAAGGTGCTGGACCGCAAGCTCATCAAGGAAATCCTCCAGGAGCAGCAGGTCGGCCGCGGCCAGAAAAGGATCCTGAAGCTCGACCTGCGGGACGCGGACGGCGTCGCCGTCGTGGTCCTGGACGGCCGGCTCGACGAGACCAAGGAAGAGCCGGTGACGAAGGTGTTCGAGCGGCTGATGAACCGCGGGTTCGCGCGCATCGCCGTCGACTGCTCCAAGCTGATCTACCTGAACAGCCACGGCATCTCGAGCTTCGTCTCCTACATCGACGAGGCCCGTGCCCGGGGCGGCGACCTGAAGTTCTTCGGCATGAACGGCGAGGCGAATTTCGTCATGGAGCGCATGGGTCTCAGCAATTTCGTCCAGACCTTCACGAAGGAGGACGAGGCGCTGAAGGCCTTCGAGCTGCCCATCGACGAGTACATGTCCCGCGGCGCCCTGGCGGAGTACGTGTCCACGGAAGGCAAGCGCGATCGATTCTTCCACCTGTCGTACTGCCCCCTTGCGCAGAAGATCCACGAGGAGGACCGCGTCTACTTCGAGAGCAAGTGGCACGCGCGGAACTCCGGCAAGCTCCCCTGCAAGCGTTGCAAGCCTTAAGCCCGCGGTCCCGCCGCCTTCCTCAGCCTGTCCGCCACCGCCAGGCCCAGGCCCGTTTCCTCCGGCAACGGCACGACGATGACCTCGGCTCCGCCGGCGTCCGCCCGGCGAAGCGACGCATAGAGATGATTCGGGGCGACTTCGTCGGCGCGCAACTCGACCACGCGCTTCCCTTCCGCCCGCAGCTCCTGGGCGCGCAGGGCGCTCGTCCCCGGCGTGACGATCACCACCAAGGCACGCGGAGCATAGTGGGAGTCGTGCTGCCCTGACACGCGAACCGCTGTGTTTCCACGGACGGAAATGGACTGCCGCAGGGTCTCCTGCAGCGCCTCCCGGGTGACTCCCCCGGGCCGGAGAATCACCGGCTCGCCCGAGGAGAAATCCACGATCGTCGATTCGACGCCCACGGCGCAGCTGCCGCCGTCAAGAATCCAATCCACGTCGTCGCCCAGATCCTGCCGGACATGATCCGCGCTCGTCGGACTGACACGGCCGAAACGGTTCGCAGACGGCGCCGCCACCCCTCCCCCGAATTCCCGGAGCAGCCCCAGCGCCAGCTTGTGGTCCGGCACTCGCAGCCCGACCGTATCCTGCCCGCCGGTCACTTCCCTCAGGACTCGATGAGTCTTCTTCAGGATAAGCGTCAGCGGACCCGGCCAGAAGGTCTGGATCAACAGGAAGGCCTCGTCCGGAATCGAAATCGCCCAGTTCTTGATGTCGTCGCTCGACGCCAGGTGGACGATCAGGGGATGCCGCTCCGGGCGTCCTTTGACCCGGAAGATGGACTGCACCGCCTGGGCATTGTCGGCGTCCGCTCCCAAGCCGTAGACGGTTTCCGTCGGAAAGGCCACCAAGCCCCCGTTTCGAAGGGTCTCGACCGCCTTCCGGACGCTGGTCCGATCATCCATGCGGCGATTATAGGACAGGTCCATGTCTTAGAAGAGAGGAGATAACTCTTAATCTCTTCTTCTTCTTATGCAAACCTGACGCTGTGAGATGATTGTTAATGGGTTCTGTAAGGCCTTGGGTTACAATAAGTTGAAAAATCAGGGTATCGTGATTTTTTGTGGGATCCATGTGGGTTCTATCAGGAGTGTTTTGGAGAGCTTGTTCATGGGTGGGCCCATAAACAGCAAGTGTGCACAAACGATAGAATGAGCGGGCTGGAGAGTTAGGACGAACTTTCACTTAACTTACTTCCCCGTGATCTCGCGGATGAGGCGCTCCACGTCCCCCCGGAGGGAGGCGTTCTTGACCAGGAGCTTCTCCACCTTGCGGATCGAGTACAGCATCGTGGTGTGATCCTTGCCGCCGAAGTGGCTGCCGAGCTCCTCCAGCGACGTTCCGGTGAACTTGCGGCAGAGATAGATGCAGATCTGGCGGGCCTGCGACGTGGACTTGGTCCAGCGCCGCGAGTGCAGGTCGCTGACCTTCTTGTGGAAGTAGCGCGCGACGACCTGCTGGATCTCCGCAATGGACATGGACGCGGGGGCCAGGGCGGGGGTCTCGCGCAGGACCTCCTGCGCCAGGGCCAGGTCGACCGGACGCTTCGAAAGCGCCGCGTACCCCAGGACCTTGGTCAGGGCGCCTTCCAGCTCCCGGATGTTCGTCTCGACGATCGATGCGACGTAGCCCAGCACGTCCTGGGGCACCTCGACGCGGCGCACGTCCGCTTTTCCGCGAAGGATGGCCAGCCGGGTTTCGTAGGCCGGCGACATGATCCGCGCCTCGAAGCCGGAGCGGAAGCGCGAGAGGAGCTGCTGGGTCAGCGAGCGGATATCTCCGGCCGGCTGGTCGCTCGACAGGATCATCTGGCGGCCGGCCATATGGAGGGCGTTGAACGTGTGGAAGAACTCCTCCTGGCTGCCTTCCTTGTCCGCGAGGAAGTGGATGTCGTCGATGACGAGCACGTCGGCATTGCGGTACCGCGAGCGGAAGGACTCCAGGGTCCTCTTCTGGATCGCGTAGATGTAGCCGTTGACGAAGTCCTCGCACGACAGATAGAGGACCTTCGCCGACGGGTTGCGGTTGAGGATCGCGCGGCAGATGGCCTGGAGGAGGTGCGTCTTCCCGAGGCCGACGCCCCCGTGGATGAAGAGCGGGTTGTAGAGCGTGGCGGGGTTCTCGCTGACCTCTACGGCCGCGGCGAACGCCATCCGGTTCGACGGCCCCTCGACGAAGTTGTCGAACGTGTAGTTCGGGTTGTAGACGAAGTCCGGCGTGGCGGGCGGCGGCTCGGGCGCCGGAGCGGGGACGGCCGCGGGCGCCGGGGTCGCCGGCAGGGGCGCAGAGAGCGGCGAGGCGTTCACCTGGAAGACGAGGTCCGGCGTCCGTCCGAAGAGGCTCGAGAACGCATCCTCAAGCGGCTTGCGGAGCAGCTTCTCGAGCCAGTCGCGGTAGAACGGGTTCGCCGTCGGGACGCGGTAGGCGTTGTCGCCCGCGGGCTCCAGCTCGAGCGAACGGCACCAGGTGTCGTAGACCTTGGGCTCGAGTCTCGACTCGAGAAACGACAGGATCTTCTCTTTTTCCAGCGACGTGAGCGGGCTCATAGATTGAATTTCGTGAGAAGCCATTTGAAAAGATCCTTGGAGAAGTACGCCCCGACGACGATCACGCCGAGCAGGATGATCCGGTAGAAGAAGACCGCCGCGGCGCCCGGTCCGCCGAGCTTCGGCCGGGGCTTCGGCGCGGGGGCGACGTTCGGCGCCGTCGCCGTGGTGCCCGCGTGGGCGGGCGCGTGCCGGGGCGGGGGCGCGGCGACCGGCGCCGTCACGGCCGGCAGCGCGTCGCCGGCCTCGTGCACGAGCGTGAAGAGGGCGGCGCCGACCTTGACGCGGTCGCCGGGCTTCATCACCGCGGGCTGCCGGAGGAGCTGGCCGTTGAGGAGCGTGCCGTTCTTGCTGTCGAGGTCGCGGACGCAGACGCGGCCGTGATCGAGGTAGAACTGCGTGTGTTCGCGGGAGAGGGTTTTGTCGTCGAGATAGACCCCGGCCGTCTGCGACCGGCCCACGGTGAGGGGACCGGCGACTTTGATCTCCCGCCTCTCTCCCCCGGACTCCAATAGCAGACGTGCCAAAGCGAAACCCCGCCCTCGGTCGCCAGAGATCTTGAATCTTCCCCCTGCTCTCGCGACGGCCCGCGCGACCCCCGACGCGCGCGCCGAACTTCTGGAAGGCAGGACTATTCTAGCCCGCGAACTTGAGGAGTCAAATTCTTTGGCGCGGCCGCGAGCGCGCGGAGTTTTCGCGCGGGCCGATTGATTGACAGCTCGAGCAGGGCGTGATAGAACGAGTCAGCAAATCGAGAGACCGCCGGGGTTCAGGAGGAGGGGTTTCCATGAAAGTCGTCGTCCCCATCAAGGACGTTCTGCCCAATCCTTACCAGGCCCGCAAGACGATGGACCGCGAGTCCATCCGCAACCTCGCCGAGGAGATCAAGGCCTCGGGGCTCTGGCCCGGCTCGCTGCGCGGCCGCATGAAGGGCTCGCACGTCGAGCTCTGCTACGGCCACCGCCGCCTCGCGGCCCTCAAGCATCTGGGATGGGACAAGGTCGAAATCGAGGTCGACGAGCTCACCGACGAGGAGATGGCCCTCCAGGGCCTCGCCGAGAACTTCCAGCGCGAGGGGCTGAGCGACATCGAGAAGGCCCAGGGGCTCAACACGATGGTCGAGCTCCTCATCAAGCAGAAGGTCAGCGAGAGCGAGGCCATGCGCCGCGTCTCGAAGTTCGTCGGGCTTTCCGAGGCGTGGATCCGCGACCTGCTCTCGATGCTCGACATGGAGAGTCCGGTTCAGCGCGCGATCCGCGACCGCAAGATCGCGGGCCGCACCGCCCTCGAGGCGCACCGCTTCGGCGGCAAGCAGATGGTGGCCACCGCCGTCATCCACAAACTCCCCGTCCACAAGATCAGCGCCATCGCCAAGAAGGTCCGCTCCATCCCCGACGCCGACGTGCGCGACTCGATCCGCAAGGACGTGGTCCGCGGCCGCCTCGTCGAGCCCGAGAAGGTCGAGGAGCGCGCCCGCAAGATGATGAAGGGCCGCAAGGTGAAGGCGCCCGAGGACCTGGACCGCATCCTCTCCGACTGGACCTACCTGCTCAAGCACTGGAACGAGAAGGCGGACGAGCTGCTCATCTACAAGCGCTTCTTCGTCGACCGCAACGTCGCCGCGCTGAAGGCGGACGCGGCCAAGCTTTCCAAGAAAATGCAGAAGCTGTCCGAGTAGGCGGCTTCGCGATCGAGAAGCCCGCGACGGGGAGACACGAGGGACTCCGTCGCGGGTTTTTTCTTTGGAGGAGCGCCGATGATCAAAGGCCTCAGCGTCGCCTATCTCCATTCGCCGCACGGCGACAAGCTCGCGGACTGGTACACGAAGACCCTCGGCCTGGACGTGCAGGCCTCCTACCCCGGCTGGACCGAGTTCAAGATGGGCTTGGGGTCGCGGTTCGCGGTCGACCAGACCTCGTTCCCCCGATCGGTGGTCGAGAAGCAGCCCGTCATGCTGAGCTTCCTGGTCGACGATCTGCGCGCGGAGGTGAAGGCCCTCGCCGCCAGGGGCGTGCGCTTTTATCCTTCGGAGGCGGAGACGATCTTCGACGTCGGGCCCTCGCTCGTCGCGACCTTCGAGGATCCCGACGGGAACTGGGTTCAGCTGAACCAGCCTAAGCCGGCCTGAGCCTCGCGTCGCGGAGGGCGGTCTGGGCCCGGCGCAGCCGCGAGAGCTCGCGGGGGTTCCACGCCAGCGCCTTCGACGCGAGGTCGTCGGCGATCGCGAACGCGTCGTCGTCCCGCCCCTCGCGCAACGCGGCATCGATCGCCGCCGCGCTCGTCGCGGCCCCGTCGACCGCCGCGACCGCGTCGGGATGCAGCAGGCGGATCTTGGAGACGTCGCCCGGCTCGATTTTCAGCACGCCTGCGGCGCCGATCCGGCCGAGCAGCTCGACCGACAGCATCGTCGCGGCGTTGAACGAGGCGGCGGCGAGCAGGCCCGCCGAGCGGATCCAGGGCTTGTTCAGATAGACGCGGTGAAGATTGTTCGTCGTGTGCACGCCCCCCGGATTCGACGCGAAGCGCGGCCGGCGCTTCACCAGATAGCCGAGCAGCGCGTCGGGCGGCGGCAGCTGGCGCCGCACCGAGTACCACGGTTTCCGCGTGCGGCACTTGTAGTTCTGGTCCAGCCCGCGCGCCTGGCCGCGGGCGATATAGGCGTCGACGGAGGGGCAGCCGCCGACGTAGTCCTTCGGCAGCGCGAGCAGGCGGCAGGCGTCGCCCGAGGACTCGAGGCCGGCGACGTCGGCCGCGGTATAGGTGGCCCCGGCGATCTGCGACGGCGTGGAGAGCGCGGTCTTCAGGTACCGGTCGGGGATGCCCAGGTCGCGGACCTCCGCGGCGGGAAGCAGGAAGTAGTCCTTCTCGCCGGTGACGATGCCGAGCAGCACGGTCGCGAGGTCGGCGAGCGGGGTGAGCGCTGGCGTCTCGAGGGCGCGGGCCGCGGCGGGGCGGCAGTCGGCCGGGATGCGGGACCAGACCCAGGACGAGGCGGCGACGGGCGCCGGCGCGGCGTCGATCAGGCGGTCGAGGTTCCAGATGTCGCGCGCCTCATGGAGGCGGAGCACGCCGGGGCCGATCCCCTCGGCGAGGAGCAGCGCGACCTTGACCATCGCGCCCTCGAAGAGGTACTCGTCGAGCGCGATCAGGTTGACGTTCGCGAAGCGACGCTCGAGCATGGACAGGAGCGGCCGCGTGTAGTTCGTGAAGAGCGCTTCGCGCGGGACGACCATCGCGAGCCGGCCGCCGGGTTTGACGAAACCGGCCGCCGCGGCGACGAAGGGCGCCCACGCGCTCGCGTCGGCGGTCAGCTCCGCCCCGCAGGTCCGGGCGACGTCGAGCGCCCGGCGCTTGACGCTGTCGGAGCGGCCCTGGGTGCGGAGATACGGCGGGTTGCCGACGACGGCGTCGAAGGCGACCGTCCCCAGGTTCTCCTTCGCGAAGAGGAAGAAGTCGTCCTGCGCGAGGCGGCCCCAGCGGAGGCCGGGGTGGCGCGACAGCAGGGCGCCGCGGGCGCGGGCGAGCGCCTTGACGTCGAGTTCGACGCCGGCGATCTGGTCGGACAGGGCGCGGGGCGAGGCGCCGAGGGAGAGGAGGCGGTCGAGGCCGCAGGTCAGGAACGCGCCTTCGCCGCACGAGGGATCGAAGACGCGGTCTCCGGGCTCGCGGACGGCCCAGCGGGCCAGCGGCTCGGCGAGGACCGCGGGGGTATAGTAGGCCCCCAGTGAATGAGCGGCGTCCACCCTCTCTCTCCTGACTGGAGGAAGAGATCGGCGTTCGGACGCTCAATCTTGAGGCCTATATATGGAGAAGGGCGGCCGGACTGTTGGGCGGGTAAACGGTCCTACTGGCCGTAGAGCTTCTTGATGGCGACCTGGAACTCCTCGCTCAGGCGCGTGGCCTCGCGCATTTTCTTCTCCGCCGACCCGCGTCCCGCCATGATCTTGAAAATCGCCTGCTGCAGGTCCGCGCCCATCTTCTCGGCGATCTTCTGCTTCGCCATGTAATCGGCGACTTCCGGGTTCATCGGCTCCGGCGGAGGAAGGGCCTCGTCCTCTTCGCGCGGATGGGCGATCGCCGGCCGCGGCTGGGGGGCCGCCGGGGGCTTCAGCTTGCGGATCGCCATCTCGCATTCCCCGGCCATATCGGTCCCCGGCGTCGCGTGGATCCGCTCCAGCGCCTGGAGGACCTCGTCGCGCCAGTCCGGATGAGCCCCCGCGCCTCCGGAGAGAAAGCGGATGCCGTTGCGGCGGAGCCGCTCGCGGTGATGCTCCGCGTCGGGCGGAAGGGCGGTAAGCTTCAGGATCGCGTGGATGAGGGCAATCCCCGCGTTCTTTTCCGCCGCCAGTTCGTCCGCATCCGTCGGCGCCGGTTTGCTGAGCAGGTGGTCGCAGAATTCGAAGATCCGGGATCCCGGAAGGTCGAAGGCCGCCTCCAGGGCTCCGGGCAGCAGGGCGACCAGCTCGGTGTAGGAGCCGAAGCGTTCGTCCGCCTCGCCCTTCTTCAGAGTGAACTCGTTGCCCCGGCCCAGGCCGCGTTCGACGTAGAGCTGCATCGCCTCCTCGCGGACGCCGGGGTCGCCCGGCCGGAGCGCAACCCCCAACAGGAACGAACCGAGGATTTCGGAGGCGTCCTCGGATTCCTGGTGGATCAGCTGGTGCTCGATGAGTTTCAGCAGCTCGCGCTTCCCTTCGACGTCGACGGCATCGAAGCGCGTCGTCGCGAAATCATCGGGCACCTTGCCCCATTCGGACTCCTCGGGGATGCCGTAGCGCCCGAGCTCCAGCCGCCGCACCGCCTTGTCGTAGTGGTAGTTCCCCTTCTTGCCCAGGGAGCGGAGCTCCTTCAGCGTCGGGTCGAGCAGCCGAGGATGGGCGCCGATCTGGGACGCCAGCGTGATGATCGACTCCATCGTATAGGGCCAGTAGTCCCCGTGCGCCGCTTCGAGGAGCGCCTTCAGCAGGTCGTCGGCGGCGCCCTCCGCCTGGATCGCGGCGATCGTCACCGCGTCCGCCGTCTTGAGGAGGTTGGCGAGAAACTCGTAGAGGCCGACCTCCTTCATCGAGTCGCGGTCGCGCAGCACGGCGGCGAGCCGGGGGGCGAACGAGCCGACCGATCCGAAAAAGCGCTCGATCGTCTCCTTCTGCAGGGTGAAGGGACCCTCGCCGCGGTGCTCTCCCAGGCTGCGGTACCAGCGGTGCAGCGCCCACCATGCGGCGGCGCGGACCTGGGGGGAATGCGGTCCGAAGACGGTCTGCATCACGAACCGGTGCAGGCCCTCGTCCTTCCGCGCCTCGAGCTGCTTCTCGGCGAAGTGGAGCATCTCGACCGGCGACTCCCCGGTCGCGCGGGCGAAGCGGGTGGGGACATAGGACGCGGGCATGGCGTCGCCCTCGGCGAGCTTGTCCATGCCGTACTGGTTCATCGTGAAGCGGCCTTCGGCGAGCAGGAAGTCGGCCAGTTCGACCGCCGCATCCGACGTCAGCCCCGGCGCCTGGAGCAGGTTCTGGAAGATATGACGGTCCTTCTTCGCGGCGCGGGCGATGCGCAGCACCCAGGCCGGCTTCAGGTCGCGACAGAGCAGGCGGGAGGCCCGCTCGCGGAGCGTGTCGTCGGCGGTCTTCTCGACGATGTCGAGCAGCGACTCGGCCGCGTCGGGGGCCGCCTCCTTGCGGCGCAGCAGCGATTCCACGAGCTCCTGCTGGATCTGCTCCGTGCTCTTGGGGATCTCCTGGATCACCGGCTTGATGACGCCGAGGGAGATCAGCTTGCTGCCCGCGACGGACTTCTGGTGATCGTCGCCTTTGAGCGCGGCCTGGAGACGGTCGACGTCGCCCAGCACGAGGGCCGCGCAGAACGCGGTTTCAGGATCGGGCGCCGAGAGGGCCTCCTTAAGGAGGTCCGCGTTTCCCCGCCCCATGAATCCGAGGCGGACGGCGGCTTCGAGCCGGTGGGGCGATTGGAGCAGGACGTCGGCCAGCTCGCGGTCGAGGTTGCGGGGACGGCCCCAGGTGGTGGCGATGCGCCAGTCCGTGAGCCCCAGGGCGGCCTCGTCCTTCAGCCCGGGCTCGTCGGTGTAAAAGACCGAGCAGGCCTCCTTATAGACATCCCCGTCCCGCTTCGAGAGGCGGACGAGGATCGCGACCGCTCTCGTGGTCGGGAACGGCGTCGTCTCCTGGATCGCGCGGATCGCGGCGAGATCGTCGGAGGGAGGAAGCGTCGGGGCGGACATGCGCGCGAGCATGTCCTCGGGCCAGGGCAGCTGAGGCACCAGCTGCTCCTCCAGCGCGCTGCTCCAGGCCTTGTTGTGCGTGAAGCGTTCGAGGAGGCGGAGTTCGTCGACGTGCCGCGCGACGGCGACGGCGTGGCGCTGGTAGATGCGGGCGAAGTTCTCGATCTGGTCCGGGTCGAACTCCTTCAGCTGCTTGGGGATGGTGAAGCGGTCGGTGCCCGCGTCCTTGAGCATGCGGGCGGCGCCGTAGAGGCGCTCCTCGACGACGGTCGCGCCGCAGGAGCGGCAGAACTTGGCGGCGGGAACCCACTTCGCGCACCAGTAGCAGCGGACGTCGTGGCGGACCGACTTCCCGCAAAACGAGCAGAGATCTCCGGCCTTCCAGTCGGGAGGCTGAGGCTTGCCGCACCCTTCGCACAGGGCGCGCATGGCTTATCCGCGCGACTTCCGGATGCGGCCCCAGAGCGCGTCCTTGTCGGCGGCGCTCATGGACATCAGCTTCTTGGGCACCTCGTCCTTGGAGAGGCCCTCGCGCTTGAGGTGGATCGCGAGATCCAGCTCCGACGTGGCCACGAACTCCGCGCCGCACTGGCGGCAGAACTTGCCGGGGCCGCTGGACGAGCACCAGTAGCAGGAGAGGATGGGCTCGGCCTGCTTGCCGCAGGAGACGCAGAGATCGCCGCTCTTGTAGTCCTTCGGCTGCTTGGTGCGGCAGTGGATGCAATAGACGACGTCGGCCGAGTCGACGACGACGCCGGCCGCGGGGGTCGGTGCGGAACCGCCGGTGGCCCAGGACATGACGGCTGCGGCGGCGTCCTTGGTGATCCCTGAAACCAGCTCGGCGAGCGTGGCGGCGTCGCCGACGGTCTTGAAATCCTCGCGGGAGTTGATGCCGGCCTTGGCGAGCTTCTTGAGCTGCGCGTCGGTGAGGCCCTTGGTCTTGAGGATGTTCTTCTCGAGGGCGCTGAAGGTCTTCGGCATGGCTCCTCCCTGTCGGTTCCTAAGTCTACTCTTCGGAGAAGAAAGCGCCAGCATCCGGTTACGAAAAATGAATCAAGGTGCGGGCGGGACCGGGTGGGCGTCCGGGCTGCGAGGTGCTTGACATGGGGATCCCAAGGGCCTACTCTGGCTCCCCTGCGGGCAGGAAACGAAGGAGGTGAAGGATGACGCTCAAGATAAATGACATCGCGCCGGATTTCGAGGCCGAGACCACCGAGGGACGCATCAAGTTCCACGAGTGGATCGGGGACAAGTGGACGGTCCTATTCTCGCACCCTAAGGATTTCACCCCGGTCTGCACCACCGAACTCGGGTACATGGCCAAGATTAAGCCGGAATTTGACAAGCGCGGCGTGAAGGTCATCGGGCTTTCCGTGGACCCCGTGGAAAAGCATTCGAGCTGGGCCAACGACATCAAGGAAACCCAGGGCCATGCGCCGAACTATCCGATGATCGGGGACAGCGATTTCAACGTGTCCAAACTCTACGGCATGCTGCCCGCCAGCGTTTCCGGCGATCCTGCCAAGCGAACTCCCGCCGACAATTTGACCGTGCGCAATGTGTTCGTGATCGGCCCCGACAAGAAGATCAAGCTCATCCTCGTCTACCCGATGACGACGGGACGCAACTTCGACGAAGTCCTCCGGGTGATTGATTCCCTGCAGCTGACGGCGAAACACAAGGTCGCGACTCCGGCGAACTGGAAGCAGGGAGAGGACGTGATCATCGCGGGCTCCGTTTCGGACGAGGAAGCGAAGAAGACCTATCCGAACGGCTGGAAGGCACCGAAGCCGTACATCCGCGTGGTGCCGCAGCCCAAGTAGGGCATCTCGCGCGGGATCGGCCCGCTACCAGGCGATATCCATGCCGACCATGGCGATGGCGCCATACTCGTCGCCGTCGGGGTGTTCGCGGTGGACATGGTTAAAGGCATTGAAGGCCTGGACGAAGACCTTCCCGTCCGTGCTGCCCATTCTGATCGGATACCAGATCTTTCCACTCACCAGGGCGTAGGCAGGGACATGGCCGACGCGTTCGCCCGTCAGCTTGTCGGTAAAGGTGGTCTCGTCGAAGAAGTTGATCCATACCATCCCGCTGAGCCCTTGAGTGGTGACGTATCGCACTCCTGCGTTGGCCTTGTTCATAGGCCCGTCCGGGATCCGGTTGTGGGCATCGCCAAGACTCACACCGGCAACGCTGACGTGGGAATTCAGATTGTGACGCAGGGAGTAAGCGTAGTTGCCGAACAGAAAGACTTCCCTTGTCAGCTGATACTCAAGAGTGGTCTCGATGCCATAAGCGTCTTCCTTATTGCGATTCTCCCGTCTTGCGCCGCCGGCAGTCGGTACAAAGACGACGAAGTGATCCCCTCGGTTATAGTAGATGCTGCACTCCGCCTGAAGGCTGCTGGTGGGACGCCCCCAGTATCCAACCTCGAACGACCGCATCATCTCGGGATCCAGATCGGGATTCCCGATGACTTTGGAAGGTCCAAACTTCGAGGTGATCGGCATGTCAAACCACAATTCACGGAGGGCCGGGTTGCGATAGCCGTAGCCCGCGGTCGCACGAATCGACTGTCCCGGCGAGAGCGTGGGCTCTCCGTCGACCATGATCGTCGTCGGGGGTACGAACTCGTAGACCAAGGCCAGTCGGGGTGCGGGGCTGAGACCGGCTTTGGAATGCTCGTCGAGCCGGACTCCCACGGTGAGGAAAAGTTCCGACGCCAGGACGATCTCGTCCTGAATGAAGAGCCATTCCACCCGTGTGGCATGACGTCCGTCGGAGATGTCGAAGTCCCCGGTGTTGAATGTTGAGTAGCGAATGCCGGTTCCGATGGTCACGTTCTGGGACCGCCAGGGGCTGAACGTGTACTGAAGATCCAGGTCGGCGGTATCGAGAATAAGGGAGAACGGGACAAAGATCGCATTCGGCTGCCCGTCGGCCTCGAATCGAGTCCAGGATGTTCGAAGCGTCAGTCCTGTATTCAACGTGTACTTCGCCTGGAGGTAGTATTCATTGGCACGGGTGGTGTAGGTCGCCGCATCCAACAGGGAGGTTTCCGGAAACAGCGCATCGAACTTCTGACGGCTGGCTCCTGCGGTCACATCCAGCTCCCGACCCTCGGCCGGTCGCGTCTGAAGGCGCACCGATCCGACTATCTTGTTCTTGGTGTCGCCGCGAGACTCGAATTGGTCCATGTCGTCGTGCGAGAGCGCCACCTTCACGCCGGTCTCCCCTTCACGCTTCACGTAGATCAGGGACTCCTGGTTCGCGGCATAGGTTCCGGCGGCGATCGTTGTGAATACCTGATGATTGTTGTAGATGCCTTCGCCGTAGTCGAGAGGGGACATCGTCGTGATGTTCACTAGTCCGTGCATGGCATTGGGGCCGTAGAGGAAGGAGCCCGGGCCGCGGATGACTTCGATCGACTTGATCTCGCCGAAGGCGATGCCCAGGGTCTCCCAGAATGGAGCTCCGAAGAACTCGTTGTAGGCCTGGCGACCGTCCACCAAGGCGAGCATGCCTTGCGAAGCAGAGGCGGGACCGACATACCCGCGCACGCTGACGGCCGATTCCGAAGCGGAAATCTTCTCCACTTCCAGCCCCGGCATCAGCCGAAGCGCATCGATGAAGGTCTGGACGCCGAGCGCCTTCAAATCCTCGCCGCTCAGCACACTGACGGACGCCGACGCCCGGTCGAGGAGGTTCGACCTTCCGGAAGACACGCTCTCCATCCTGGATTTCAATCGGGGGCCCTGATCGTCCTTGGATGCCGTCGGATCCGGGGCGTTCGGAGGATCCTGCGATACGGCACAGGCGGCGAGCAGAAGCAGCAATAGCATCTTGTTCAGTTACTGTGCTTCAGACAGCGATGGAGCCACTCTTCCGCTTTGGTCTTTTCCTCTGCGGTCAGGCTCAGTTTGATCGCCATTCTAAAGTCTTCCCGCGCGGCGGTGTGATTCCGGGCGGTGCACTGGGCATAGCCTCTCCAGATGTAGGCACGGCGGAATTGGGGGTCCAGCTGGATCGCCGCGCCGCTCTCCTCGATGCTGCGGTCGAACTTGAATCCATGATGGAAGGCCTGGGCCCTGCACAGGTGAGCATCCCGAGTGAGCAGGTGTACCGCCTGCGATTTCGAGAGATGTTGCAGTTCATAGAATCCCGCGACGAGATCCTCCTCGGACAGTGAATCCGCTTCGACGACGGCGCGGGCCGCCTCATCCGCGGCGTCAATCCAGTGCTCAGTATTCGTGTCCCGGAACATGATCTGGAGGCAGCTTCCCGCGAGCTGGAGCGCGAGGAATGGAGAGGAGGAATGAAGTCGGAACGCTTCCTGCAGATCCTTGATCCCTGCGTCCAGATCGTCTCCTCCGAGATCGGCCCGGCTGAGGCCGCGCCAGTACAGCGGGCGATAGTCCCCCGGAGCAAGTCGCGCGGCTTCGCTCAAGAAGCCGATCGCTTCCCGCGTCCGTGCATCATCGGGCTTCGGGAGTCTTCCCCGCAGGAAGGTCAGGATTCCCATCGCCAGGTTCGAAGCGCCATCATTCCGAATCCTCAGAGCTTCCCGGGCGTCCTGTAATGCCTGGTTGAGGTCGCCCATCCTACGGCGAACGACTGCTCGCTCCAGGAGCAGGTCCGTGTCTTCCTTATAGAAATTGTCGAGGGCGAGATTCAGCCAGGCGGCCACTTCCTGCCACGCGGCATCCCTGAGCTTTGCATCCTCAAGGCCCCAATAGGCTTCGCTCTGGGCGCGGCAATAGCGGAGCAGGATTCCCCGGTACTCCTCGCCCACGACGAGCTTCGAATCCAGGCTCAATCCGGTCTTCAGATCCTGCTCCAGGGCTTCGCGCGCCTGTCCGGAAGCTCCGAACCGGGCGAGACCACGATCGTGGTAGACCGCGGCAGACGTCGCGTCGAAATGCAGGGCGATCTCCGCCTGCTTGAGCGCCTCCGTCCAGTCCTTCGTCGACAGGGCCTGATGTTCCTTCCGGTAGAACAGCTTCGCAAAGGGCTTGGGATAAACCGTGCGGCCGACGGACCGTGCTCTCAGGGAATTCAGGTCCTTCTCAGCCCGGTCCCATTGCTCCTGCTCGAGAAGTACAAGTCCCCGCTGCTCGAAGAGAGCAGCATCCTGGATTCCCAGCCGCTCCGCCTCGTCGAAGGCCCTGATCGCTTCAGAGGGTCGCTTGGCTTCAGCCAGAACGCCGCCCCTGCGAAGGAGGATCGGCGCCAGAAGCTTGCTCCGATCCTTCCGGTCGCGAAAGGCATCGCTCTGCAGATTCGCATAGAGCCAGTCGAAAGGTCCGCCATCCGATTTCAGAACGCTCTCGGTCAAGTCTCGCAGACCGAGCTCGAATTCCGCTTTGCGAAGAGAGACCCCCAGCTCGGCGGCCCGCTCCGGGGCAACCTTTTCGAGCACCTCGATGTCCTGACGTGCCGCGTCCAGCTTCCCGGCATCGATATTGTCACGGGCTGATTTCCTTGCGCTGGCAATGAGTTCCAATCGGGCGGCTGCTTCGGCGCTGGGCGTGGGCGGCTCAGGAGACAGGTTCGGCGGAGTGGGTTCCGGGGGTGGTTTGAGCGGCACCGGATTCTCCGGAGGCTTGGCTGTCGAGGCGAGTTTCGGCAGGGTGGTCAACTCGTCCTCGGCCTCCTGAAAGACTTTCGCCGCGATTTTTAGATACTGGCTCTTTAGGGGATCGGTGTCGGGGAGCCTCTTGGCCTTCTTCAAGTAGATCCAGGCGTGGATGACATACGCAAGAACCATCCCCGCCATCACGAGGAGCAGGGCGAATAAGATATTCACCGCCGAACGCCAGGGATGTCGGACGAAGGCGCGCTGCACCTTGTAAGAGATTCCCCTCGGACGCCTCGTGGGACGCTCCCCGTTCAGGTAGCGGTCGATGTCGTCCGCCAGCTCCGTCGCGCTCTGGTAACGGTCCTGCGGCCGACGCTCCATCGCCCCGACGAGGATCGCCTCCACGTTTTTCGAGAGCCCCAGCACCAGGCGCCGCGCCGTCTCCGGGTCCCGCGTCCGCACCGCTTCGACCACGTCCAGCGGCTCCCCGGAATACGGCGCCTTCCCCGTCACCAGCTCGTACAGCGTCGCCCCCAGCGAGTACACGTCCGACCGCGCGTCCGCCGGAAGCCCCGACGCCTGCTCGGGCGACATGTACGCCGGCGTCCCCACCACCGTCCCGGGACTCGTCATCCCCGCCGTCGACACCGACTGCCGCGCGATGCCGAAGTCCGTGATATAGACCCGGCCCTTCTGGTCCAGCATCAGGTTCGACGGCTTGATGTCCCGGTGGACGATGCCCTGCTCGTGCGCGTACTGCAGCGCCCGCGCCGCGTCACGGATGCACGCCAGGGCCGTGCGTCGGTCGGGTTTCGCCTGCTCGAGGGTCTTCCCCTCGATCAGCTGCATCGCGATGTAGTCCTGGCCGTTCCAGGTGCCGGTGTCGTGGACGGGGACGATATGGGGGTGGTGCAGGCCGGCCGCCATCCGCGCCTCCCGCTGGAAGCGCTCGTGCGCCTCGGCCCCGTGGCCGTCTTCGGGCCGGAGCACCTTGAGGGCCACGTTCCGGCCAAGCTGTGGATCCCACGCGCGGTAGACGATCCCCATCCCCCCGCGGCTGATCTCGTCCAGCACCTCGTATCGCGGAGGGAAATTCTGGAGCGAATCGCGCCGGTCCTCGTGGTCGATCAAGGACTGAGCGACGCGCTCCAGCCAGCTTGCAGGCAGGGCGGCGGACATGCCCTTTCCCTCCCAGTTCCCTACCCAGACTGTTAGAAATCGTCGGCCGATCGTTTGGAAAAAAGCGCCCGGATTCTCCTAAAGGCCGCTTTTTCCGATGATCAGCCGGTATTCCTCGTCGAGCTGCTCCTTGTCCAGGACGGTCTGGATCAGCTCCCCCCGGATCATCTCCCGGAGCTTGACCCGGACGATATTGATGTGGTTCCCCACGGCGGACTCGGAAATCCCGAGCTGGAGGGCGATCTGGCCGTCGGTCGGCCGCTCCTCCTTCAGTTCCAGGACCGCCGACTGGAAGGTCCGGAACTGGGTTTCCCGCTTTTCGGACAGGAACCAGACCCGGGTGGCCTCCACGGCGCGTTCGAGGACGGTCATCCGCCAGGACCAGTCCAGCGCCGTATCGGGGTTGTCCGACACTGCCGCCGGCAGGCTGTCGTTTAGCGGCTCCCGGTCGCGGTCCCCTCCCCGCTTCTGGGCGTCGGTCTTCTTGATCTGGTCCAGCGTGAAATTCTTGAGGATGCCTTTAAGGTAGGTGCGGAAGCTGGATCGCCCGGGCTGGTAGCGCTGGAGGGCATCGCCCTCGAGCAGCATCGTGAAGAAATCCGCGGTCAGGTCCTGGGCCTCGTCGGGCCGCATCTTCCACTTGAGCCGGAAGTAGTGGTAGATCGGCTTCTTATACCGTTCGAACAGATGACCGAGGGCCTCGCGCCGCGCCTCGGGGGTTCCCGCTTGGATGCCGACAACGAGACTCCACCGGGTCGTCGGCAGATCCCGCCTTCCCTGCGCCTGGCTGTCCAGTTCGTTTTTCGTAAAACGGTCGGCCATGGACTTCTAACCATTCTACGGTGCGGAACAAAGTTCACAAGTTCTGTGTGGTCCTGGCCCTGGGGCTCCTGCCCGCGGCGGCCGGATGCGCCGCCGGCTTTGCGCCCCCCATCGGCGGACTGGAGAACCCCGCCTGCCCGAACTGTCCGACCTCCGACTGGGACCGCTCCGAAGAGATTCCGAACGTGATCCGGTTCTATATGCTCAAGACCGGGAAGCCCTATCCCGATCCGGCGCGTCGGCCCCTGAACGCCAAGCGGCTCCTCCAGCTGAGGGGCAACGTCGAGAAACTGCTCGCCGAGTCCGGCGACTATGACCCCAACCAGATCTTCGAGGACTACGCCCGCAGGATCCGGACGATGTGCGCCGACGGCCGCACGCTGGTGATCTTGATCCACGGATTCAACACCACCCTTCCCGAGATCTGCCGGGCCTACGAGTGCGCCCGGGAGCGCATCGAGCGCTTCTATCCGAACCGGAAGTTCGCCTTCCTGGAGATCTTCTGGGAGGGCCTCTATGGAGATGTGTTCGCGATCTGGCCCCAGGCGCAGTGCAACTCGAAGTGGGCCGGGCTGGGCCTCCGGAACCTCCTGAACCGCCTGCCCTCCTCCCTCCCGATCCGGGTCCTCACCCACAGCCGGGGAGCCGTCGTGATCTGCTCCGCCTTGTGGAATACGGAGCTCCGGAACACCGCCGAAGCCGACGTCCGGTATCGCGAGCTCCAGAAGATGCTTCCGCCTCCCTTTTTCCCCGGGATGCGGATCGGACTCATCGCCCCCGCGATGCTGGCCTGGGACTTCGAGACCTACGGCGAACGCTGTGGAGGAGAGTTCTACTTCCACGACCGGATCATCCTGGGGATCAACGAGGACGATCACGCGCTGAACGCGGGCGGACTCTCCGGCATCGCCGGGACGACCCTGGGATGCAGCCTGGAAATCTACCATGCCTATGTCGCCCCGATCCTCAACCGGGGCCGCGCCCACGGGTTCGCCGTGGACTTCTCGGGCTCGGTGGAACACAGCTTCTTCGACTACCTCTACCGCAAGCCGTTCAAGAACGAGTTTCTTCCCAGGCTTCTGGCCGAAGCCCCCGACGAGGTCGTCGCCGCCCCCCCTCGCTAACCGTTTTCGTTCATGCCGGGCGGGGACGGACTTCCATTTCATGCGTATCCTCAGGGCCCCTTGTTGCTCCCTGGGGGGACGGGAGGCCGGGGGATCCTGCGCAAAAAAAGTGCAAGGCGGTCTGGACGACCGCGCTCCGAGTTTGCAGACTACCCGTGGTCGCAGGGGAGGGAACGCGCATGGAAACTCAGGGGCTGAGTTTCGCGGTGACGCGCCGAGGGCCGTGGCTCTACGGCGCGCGCTGGGACGTCACCTGGCTCATGGGAACGGCGATCGTCGTGCCGATCACCCTGGCCCTCGTGTGGGGCGGCATCTCGTCGGAGGCGCTCAACCTGGCCGTCACCGTCATCGCCGGCGGCCCGCACGTCTTCGCCACCTTCCTCACCACCTATTTCGACCCGCAATACCGGCGCCGCCACGGCTGGGCCCTTGCCGCCGTCGCCGTCGTTGTTCCCGCCCTCGTCGTCTTCCTCACCATCACCCGGTTCCAGCAGCTGCTGAGCTTCTTCATCTTCGCCGCCTCCTTCCACGTCCTCCAGCAGAACGCCTACCTGGCCGACGCCTACCGCCGCCGCTTCGGGCGACCGGAAGCCTGGCCCTCGCGCGTCCTCGACTATATGGTGCTCTTCCTTTCCTTCTACCCGATAGCGGCCTACAAGCTCGTGCGCAACGACTTCACGATGGGCGACGTCCGCATCCTCATCCCCGACCTCGTCAAGACCGAGTTCACCTGCAAGGCGATCGCGGTCCTCTTCGCCGCGTCGTTCCTGGCCTGGTCGATGAAGACGCTCCAGGAATGGCGGAACGGGGTGCTCAACCGGCCGAAGACGGCGCTCATTCTCCTGACGTCGACCATCGCCTTCATGATCCCCGCGATGGCGGCGGGCGAGCGCATGGAACTGGCGTTCCAGGCCGTCAACACCTGGCATTCGCTCCAGTACCTGGGGATCATCTGGCTGATCCTGAACCTCCGGAAGGCGGAGGGGAAGAGCGCGTCGCCGTTCGTGGGCAGCGTCAGCGGACCCGGCCGCGCGGCCTGGAAGTTCTACGGCCTGTGCCTGCTGTTCACGGCGGTGCAGCTCGCGGTGATCCTCACGCTGAAGGCCACGCGGCCGTTCTCCCTTTCGGGCGCGCAGTATCACTATATCGGCGTGTTCAGCGTGCTCTTCATCCACTATACCCTCGACGGGTACTTCTTCGTGGCCGCCCGGAGCAGCGGCGCGGATCCGATGGACGTCCCCTTCGTGGTCCCGATCCGATCCGCCGTGCCGGACCCGTCGTCCGCGCTGGCGGGATGAGGGCCTCCCCGATCCCGCTCTGGCTCAAGATCGGCTGGACGGCCTGGGTCGCCGTCTGGGCCCCCGTCTACTGGACCTACTACGGGCCGCGGAACTTCCTCTGGTTCTGCGACATCGGCAACTTCATGATCCTCGCCGGCCTGTGGGCCGAGAGCGCGCTCGTGATGTCCTGGACGGCGTGCTCGGTGCTCCTGATCCAGATGCTCTATACGATCGACCTCATCACGCGCGCCGTCCTGGGCTTCCATCCGATCGGCGGCACGGGGTACATGTTCAACGACGACGGCTCGAACATCCCGATCGGCCTGCGCTTGCTCTCGCTCTTCCACGTCGCGACACCGCCGGCCCTCTTATGGAGCCTGAAGCGTCTGGGCTACGATCGTCGGGGTCTGCTCTGCCAGATCGCGATGGCCTGGGTCGTCCTTCCGATCTGCTGGCTCGGCTGGACGGAGAAGGTGAACCTGAACTGGGTCTGGGGCCCTTTCGACCATCCCCAGTACGTCGTCCGGCCGCCCTGGCTGTACCTGATCGTCTGCATGCTGGCCTACCCGGCGATCCTCTACCTGCCTACGCACCTCGTCCTCTCTCGCGTGTTCCGCCGGAAGGCTGCTGCCCTATAATCTCCTGCGAACAATTCTCTGAGGTCGCGTGTCGGAACGGGTGGATTCAGCGATGGGCGGGGACGATGCGGCGCTGGTGCGACGGCACCTGGCCGGCGACCCCGACGCCTTCCGCCTGCTCTATGAAAAGTACGGCGACAAGGTCTTCGCCTCCGCGTTCCGGATCGTCGGGGAGCATCACGCGGCGGCCGACCTGGTCCAGGAGGTCTTCGTCAAGATCCACGGAGAGCTGCGCTCCTTTAAGTTCGAGAGCAAGTTCTCCACGTGGCTGTTCCGGGTGACGGTGAACCATGCGCTCAACCGGGCGAGCGAGGGGTCCCGCCACACGAGGATCCACGAGAAGATCGTGCGGGACGGCCGGGGCGACCCCGGGGGGACGAAGGAAGGCCGGCCGGTCGACGACGAGGTCCAGCGGGCCCTGATGCAGCTGTCGCCGAAGCTGCGGACGGTGATCAGCCTCCGGTATCTCGAGGGTCTCTCCTATGAAGAGATCGCCGAGATCCTGGAGATCTCGATCGGCACCGTGAAGTCGAGGCTGTTCCTCGCGCACGAGACGCTGCGGCCGATTCTGAAGGACGTGATGCTGGAGCAAGGGCCATGAACTGCGCCGAGTTTTCCGACCGCGTGTTCGACTTCCTGCAGGGGACCCTGCACGAGGAGCGGGAGGAGTTCGTCCGGCACCGCTCCGGGTGCGCCGCCTGCGCGGGCCGTCTGGAGGGGATCCGGGAGAACGAGCAGATCCTGACCGGCGCGCGCGCCCCGTCGGCCCCCGCCGACCTCTGGCCGCGCATCGCCGCCGCCATCGCCCAGACCCGCCCCATCCCCTTCCGCCTGCTCCGGGTGGCGTCGGGCCTGGGCGCCGCGGCCGCCCTGCTTCTGGCCGTGACCCTCTTCGCGACGGGCAGCGCCCCGCGCACCCCGCCGCTCAAGCTCGTCGTCCAGGAGGTCGCGCCCGAGTCCCAGCGGACCTTCCGCAGCCTGGTGCCGAAATACGAGGACGTGGATGCGGCGACCGCCATGGTCGACACGATCCTGCGCAACGACTATTAAGATGAAACGCCTTTCCTGGGCCGGCGCCTTCCTTCTCGCCGCGGGAGCGATCTCCTGGGGCGTCCTGAGCGACACCCGCGACGCGAGGCTGCAGACCTTCCTCACCTCGATCGAGGCGGCGGAGGAACAGATCCCGTACGTGGGGACGCGCGTCATGGGCGGACCCCAGCGGGTCTCGCTCCGGATCTGGTCGCGCGACGGCCAGAAGCGCGTCGACTTCCTGGGGATGGAAGGGGGATCGAAGCCCGCGCCGCGCCCCCTGGGTCCGCGTCCGCCCTTCGGTCCGGGTCTCCCGCTGTTCCTGCGTCCCGGTCACGGCCAGTGGAAGCGCAAGATCAAGGACGCCGCCCTCGCGGTGCGCAACTATGACGTCGTCGTGACCGGCCGCGAGACGGTGGCGGGCCGCGAGTGCGAGGTCATCGAGGTCAACGCCCGCCACGAGGGACGTCCGAGCTACCGCGTCTCGGCCGATCTCCAGAACCGCTTCCCGCTGCGCTTCGAGATCCACTCCGAAGGCCGTACCGTCTTCGAGACCTGGTTCTCGGACATCGAGTACCGTCCGGAGATTCCGCCGAAGACGTTCGACGAGAAGGCGCGCCCCAACTGGCTGCGCGTGTCGCAGGAGGAGGTTCCCGCCGAACGCATGGCCGCCGCGGCCGGCTTCGCCGTGCTGAGGCCCGCGAGCCTGCCCCGCGGCTTCGAGCTCCGCGGTTCCGAGATCATCCGGCTGCGGGCCGAGTTCTCGAAGGAGCTGCAGGAGACCGTCCGGCCCTTCCTTCCCTTCGCGATCCCGAAGATCGACGCGGCGGTGGCCCACTATACGTATACCGACGGGCTGGCCGCGGTGGCCCTCGTGGAATGCTCCGCCTCGTCGGAGCTCTGGCAGCACCTCAAGAAATTCATCCCCCCCGCGACGGGCGGCGAGGCCGGTTCGGTGGTCGCCCGGAAGTTCTCCGACCGCGGCGGGACGGCGTATCTCCTCGAGCACGAGGGGACCGTGGTGCTGGCGGCGGGCAACGTCGACCCCGGCCAGATCGAACTGATGATCCGCACTCTCGAACGGAGGTAGGCATGCGCGCGCTCATGATGCTCCTGCTGGCGGCGTCTCCCGCAATGGCCCAGGACGCCCGGGGCCAGGAATTCCTGGTCAACCGCCTGAAGGATCGCCTGAAGCTCACGGACGATCAGACCGCCAAGGTGAAAGAGATCCTCGCCAAGGACGGCGAGGACCGCACGAAACTCGACGACGCGCGGACGGAGAAGATCAATGCGCTGCTCAACGACGAGCAGAAAAAGCAGTACGAGGAGCTGCGGACCCAGATGCAGCGGGGCCGCGGCGGTCCCGGCGGCGGTCAGTTCGGCGGCGGCGGCGGCCGGCCGATGGGCACCGTCAATATCGAGGACGTCAAGCGCGAGCTGAGCCTGACCGACGAGCAGGTCGAGAAGATCAAGCCGCTCTACGACGAGTTCAACGCCGACCTGCAGAAGCGCGTCGCGGCGCAGGCCGAGAAGGGTCTCCAGGGGCTGAACATCGCCGAGGAGATGCAGAAGTACCAGGACAATCTCAAGGCGCTCGCCGAGAAGGTCAAGGTGCACCTGACCGACGAGCAGAAGACCAAGATGGATGCCCTGCTGGAGCGCGCCACCGGCTTCATGCGCATGATCCCGAACCTTCTCAACACGAACCGGGGCGGCGGCGGCCCTCCGCCCCGTCCCAGCGTGGAAGACCGCGTCCGCAGCGCCGTCGGCGCCCTCCGCATCGAGAAGGAGGACGAGAAGACCGCGATCGCCGACCTCGTGACGAAAATCGTGAAGGCCCAATACGATCTCGAGGACTTCACGAAGACCTCGCGCGAAAAGCTGGCAGAAGCCGCGAAGAACGGCGACCTGAGCGACGCGGCCGTCGAGGACCGCATCAAGGAGACGCAGGAGGACCGCCGCAAGCGCGAGAAGGAAATCGCCGGACTTCAGAAACAGCTCGCGGAGGTCGTGACGAACCGGCAGGAGCTGGAACTGATGGCCCAGGGAATCCTGAAGTAAAGTATTCAGTAGATCGTAGACAGTAGACCGCAGAGCGTCGCCCCCCCCCGGGGGGGGGGACGAAGAGAAGAGGGGACAACCCAGGTCCACGGGCCCCCACCCCCCCAGGCGTTAGAATTCCCGGGGAGGTTCAACTCCCTGAAGTGTCATTCAGGCAATGGAGCAGACCCTCCTCATGGACTCGGTCTTCTGCGAGCAGCTCTGGCGACGCCATGCCGACCGGCTTCTCCTCTACGCCACCACCGTCCTCTCCGACCGCGCCGCCGCGGAGGACGTGCTTCAGAACGTCTTCGTCCGGCTGATCGCGGCGCCGCCCGAGGACATCGACTCGGAAGCGGGATACCTCTTCCGCGCCGTCCGGAATGAAGCCCTCAACTCGATCCGGTCCCGCCGCCTCGCCGGGCGCGTGCAGTCGCCGCTGTTTGACGAGGTCGTGGAGGATCCCCGGCGGACCGCCGAGCTGGCAGAGCGCGGCCGCCAGGTGGAGAAGGTGCTGCTGCGGCTGTCGCCGGAGGAGCGCGAGGCGGTCGTCCTGAAGATCTGGGGCGACTTCTCCATCCCCGAAGCGGCGGCCGTCGCCGGCGTGACCGAGAAGACCTTTGAGCATCGCTATTATCGCGGCCTGGCCGCGCTCAAGGAGAAGTTGGGAGACCTCGACCATGACTGAGTTCGAAGACAGGCTGGCGGAGCTGCGTCCCGCCCGGGCGCCTGAAGCGATCTGGAACCGCGTCCGGACGGGTCGGCCCGCGGCACGGCGGCTGCCGTCGTTCCGCAAGGACGCCCTTTCCATGGCCGCGGCCGCCCTGCTGCTCGTCGCCCTTTACTTCATCCTGCTCCCCTCCCCCGATCCGGCGCCTGCGGCGGTCGGGCCCCAGGGCAGCCCCGAGGAGCTCCTCCAGCAGCTGAAGTCCGTGAAGCACCGCATCGTGTGCGAGAGCAACCGTGACGGCAACTGGGACCTCTGGGTCCTGAATGCGGACGGGTCGAACCCCGTCAACCTCACGAAGACGCCGGACGTGGCCGAGCTCTACCCGAAGGTCTCCCCCGACGGCACGAAGATCGTCTTCTGCGCCGACGAGGGCAGGGGCGAGGAGAAGGTCCGCAACCTCTATGTCATGGACGTCGACGGCGGCAAGCGCACCAAGATCGCCGACAACTCCCGCGAACCCTGCTGGAGCGGCGACGGCACCCGGGTCGCCTTCCTCCGCGGCGAATTCGACAAGTTCTCGTACTCCGACTTCGCGACCAAGGGGATCTTCATCTACGACCTGTCCAGCGGCCAGATCCGCGCCCATCCCAACAAGAAGATCGAGCATCTCTATACGCTCAACTGGACGCCCGACGGCAAATGGTTCGTCGCCACCGTCCACGGCGGCATGGGCTTCAAGCACGGCATCCTGGCGCTCGAGGCCGAGGGCGACGGCGTCTTCGACCTGAACCTGGGCGGCTGCCGCCCCGACTTGAGCCCCGACGGCAAGCAGGTCGCCTGGGGCCACGGGGACTATGCGGTCGGCGTCGCGGACCTCGACTTTACGTCGACGCCGCCGCGTGCGACGAACGTCCGCAACATCGTCGAGAGCAAGGACCCGATGGAGACGTACCACGTCGACTGGTCGCCCGACGGCAAGTACGTCGCGTTCAGCTACGGACCCAAGCACCAGGGCAAGAACCTCAAGGGCCTGCTTCCGGAGTTCCCGGGCGTCGAGGCGCCGGGCTGGAACGTCACGGTCGCCGACGTCTCCCGGAAGAACACGTTCGTCCAGGTCACCAGCGACGGGAAGTCCTGCAAGGAGCCCGACTGGATGTTCGTGAAATGAGCCGCGCCCCGGTGATGGTCCTCCTCCTCTGCCTCTCGGGCTGCGTCCCGGCGGAAGAAGGCGGGGTTGCATCCGTCGCGCTGCCGATCGTCAAGTCGGCGGCCGGGGTCGAGATGGTCCTCGTCCCCGAAGGCGACTTCGAGATGGGTTCGGCGCGCGGACGCGACGAGGAAAAGCCCGTCCATAAGGTCCACGTCGACTCGTTCCTCATCGACCGCACCGAAGTCACGCAGGAGCAGTACGAGAAACACAAGCTGCCCAATCCTTCGCGCTTCAAGGGGCCCTCGCTGCCGGTCGAGATGATCCCCTGGACGAAGGCCGCGGTCTTCTGCAACGTCCGCTCCCGGGCCGAGGGCCTGGAGCCCTGCTACAACGAGGACACCGCCGAGTGCGACTTCTCGAAGAACGGGTACCGGCTGCCGACGGAGGCCGAGTGGGAGTATGCGTGCCGCGCGGGGACGAAGACGGACTATTCGTTCGGCCCGGAGGGGCGCCACGCGGGGGAATATGCGTGGTACGCCGACGACTCCGAGAAGAAGACGCATCCCGTCGCGCAGAAGAAGCCCAATCCCTGGGGTCTCTACGACATGCACGGGAACGTCGCCGAGTGGTGCAACGACATCTTCGCGAAGGACTTCTACAAGTCTGCGGCGGCCGCGAATCCCCGCGGCCCGGCGGAAGGGGAGATGTATGTCCTGCGCGGCGGCTCCTGGAAAGGGAGCGCCGAGATCCTGCGTTCGTTCCGCCGCGTGGCGGAAAACCCCGGATTCTCGGACGCGTGCCTGGCGCCCGACACGATGGGCTTCCGCTGCGTGCGACGGGCGCCCGCCGCGCAGGCCGCCGTCGAAAAGAGGTCCGCCGCCCTTCCCACGGGATTCGTCACGGCCGACATCTGTCTCCAGCACAAGACCGGCGAGGGATTCCCCGAACGCCCCGCGCGGCTCGAAGCGATCGTCAAGCGGCTCAGCGACAGGGGCCTGATCGCAAAGCTGACCTCGCTGACCCCGGTCGCGTCGCCGGTCGACGCGATCAAGGCCTGTCACAGCGAAGCCTACATCGAGCGTGTCAAGAAAGCCTGCGAGGGGCTGGGAGAGAAGGTCGGCCAGCTCGACAGCGGCGACACGCCCATCTCGGCGAAGTCGTATGAGGCCGCGGTGACGGCGGTGGGCGGCGTTCTCTCGGCGGTCGACGCGGCCATGAAAGAAAAGGTGCGGAACGCGTTCTGCGCCGTGCGGCCGCCGGGGCACCACGCCCTCCGGGAAAAGTCGATGGGCTTCTGCTTCTTCAACAACGCCGCGATCGCCGCGCGCCACCTCCTCAACAAGCACAAGCTCGGGAAGGTCCTCATCATCGACTGGGACGTGCACCACGGGAACGGGACCCAGGACGAGTTCTACACGGACGGGCGGGTCCTGTACTTCAGCACCCATATGGCGCGCTTCTACCCCGGCACCGGGACGGCCGACCAAAAGGGCCGGGGCGCCGGGGAGGGCTGCATCGTGAACGTCCCCGTCGAGCGCGGAACGGGCGACGAGGCCTACCGGAAGATCTACGACGAGACGCTGAAGCCCGCGGCCCTCGCCTTCAAGCCCGACTTCATCCTGATCTCCGCGGGCTTCGACTCGGCCCGCGGCGACCTGTTGGGGGAACTCGACCTGACCCCGGCGGGATACGCCGCGATGACGAAGAAGGTCCGGGAGATCGCCGATGCGTGCTGCAAGGGGCGGGTGGTGTCGATGCTCGAGGGCGGCTACAACCTCGACGCGCTGGCCGATTCGGTCGAGGCCCACGTCCGGGCCCTGATGGAGTGAACTAAAGCGCCATGCTCTTCCACACCTGGGTCTTCGCGATCTTCTTCCTGGTCGTCTATCCCGTCTATCTGCTGGTGAAGAACAACAACCGGTGGATGAACGTCTGGCTGATGCTCGCGTCCTACGTCTTCTACGGCTGGTGGAACCCGTCGTACCTGCTGCTGCTCTTCGGGACGTCGGCCATCGACTACCTGATGGTCGTCCTCATGGAGCGGAGCACGAACCAGCGGAGACGCAAGATCTGGCTGGTCATCAGCCTCGTCAGCAACTTCGGCTTCCTCGCGTTCTTCAAGTACTCGCACTTCATCACGGACAACCTGAATGGGCTGCTGAAGGTCGCCCATCTCGCGGTCCGCCTCCCGGATCCCGTGAGCTATCCGAACGCGGTCCTCTCGCTGTTCGGCGTCCCCGAGAGCCACCTCTTCGCGGCGGTGGTGCTGCCCATCGGCATCTCGTTCCACACGTTCCAGTCGATGAGCTACACCATCGACGCGTACCATGGAAACATCCAGACGGAACGCAGCTTCGTCCGCTTCCTGACCTTCGTGTCGTTCTTCCCGCAGCTGGTCGCGGGCCCCATCGAGCGCGCGTCGAACCTGCTCCCCCAGCTGCAGGGACGGCCGGTGATCACGAGGGACGACCTCACGAACGGGCTGGGCCTTTTCCTGATCGGCTTCTTCAAGAAGGTCGCGCTCGCGGATTACCTGGCGCTCTACGCGGACAAGGTCTACGGCGATCCGTCGAAGTTCCAGTCCGGCGCTCTGGTGATGGCCACGATCGCCTTCTCGTGGCAGATCTACTTCGATTTCAGCGGATATACGGACATGGCCCGCGGACTCGCCCAGATCATGGGCTTCCGGCTCATGCTCAACTTCAACAACCCTTATGTCGCGACCGGCCTGGGCGACTTCTGGAGCCGCTGGCACATCAGCCTGTCGACCTGGTTCAAGGACTACGTGTACTTCCCGCTCGGCGGCAACCGGAAGGGCAGGGGCCGCACGTACTTCAACATGTTCGTCACCATGCTGATCTCGGGCATCTGGCACGGCGCGGCCTGGACCTTCGTCATCTGGGGCGTGCTGCACGCGGTCGGCCGCATCGGGACCCGGGAGCTGGAATCGACGCCGTGGTATCGCGAGCGGATCCCGCGCTTCGTGAAGCAGGTCCTCGTCTTCGCCTTCGTCTGTCTGGCGTGGATCTTCTTCCGCGCTCCGACCGTGTCGGCCGCGTGGACGGTCCTGACGCGCATGTTCACCACCGGCTGGGGCGATCCGCAGTTCCCCGTCATGATGGGCGCGCTGATCGTCGCGGTCTGGATCCACGAGGAGCTCTTCGCGAACGGGGCGAGGACGCGGTCGTTCCTCGAGCTCGCCCCGGTCCGCGTCGCAATGGCGGTGATCATGGTCCTCTGGCTGGCGACGATCGCGCAGCCGAGCACCCAGTCCTTCATTTACTTCCAGTTCTGACATGAACGACACGACGGAGCCGACGTCCTCGAACTCGTTCGCGCTGAGCGGCCGCCAGTGGGCGGGCCTGGCGTTCTTCACGGTCGCGGTCTATCTGCTCGCGCCCCTGGCGTGGAGGCGCGCCGAAAAGCTCGAAGCGGGGCCGGACTACCGGATCCCCTACGAGCTCAGCTCCGATTACTGGCTCTGGAGCCGGATGGCGACCCAGGCTGCCGCCACGCACGACACGATCCTCGTCGGCGATTCCGTGGTGTGGGGCCAGTACGTGAGGCCCGGCGAGACGCTGTCCCACTACCTCAACGCCCTCGAGGGACGGGACCGCTACGCCAACCTCGGTCTCAACGGCAGCTATCCCGCCGCGCTGGCGGGCCTGGTCGAGCATTATGGCGGCGCCATCCGGGGCAAACGGGTGATCCTGCACTGCAATCCGCTCTGGCTGAGCTCGCCCAAGGTCGATCTGCGCGAGGACGAGGAGCTCCACTTCAATCATCTGGGGCTGATCCCGCAGTTTTCGTCCCGGATTCCGGGCTATAAGGAGGAAGTCTCGCGGCGCATCGGCAAGGTCGTCGACCGGAACGTCCCGTTCAACGGCTGGACGAACCACCTGCAGATCGCCTACTTCGGCGGCGCAAGCATCCCGGGCTGGACGCTGGACCATCCGTACGAGAGTCCCTTCAAGCCGCTGTCGGCCGGCCTGCCCTCTCCCGCAGACAAGGCCGAGAGCAATCCGGTGCCTTGGACGCAGACCGACATCCCGAAGCGGAACGACATGGCCTGGGTGGACCTCGCGGGATCGATCCAGTGGGCGTCCTTCCAAAGGGTGGTCGACCTCCTGCAGCAGCGCGGCAATACGGTGCTGGTCGTCATCGGCCCCTACAACGAGCACCTGCTCAAGGAGTCGAGCCGCGTAAAGTATCAGGAGCTCCAGCGCGGGATCGAGGACTGGCTCAAGGAGCGGAAGGTCGCTTATGTCGCCCCTGCGCCCCTGCCCAGCGACCAGTACGGCGACGCCAGCCATCCCCTCAGCGCGGGCTACGCGCTGCTGGCCAAGGAGCTCGTGACCGGCGGCTTTCTCGCGGCCGCGGAGTCGAAACCGGAGAGGTGAGGCATGAGGTCCGTCGGCGCGTTCGCTCTTGTCGGCCTGCTGGCGGCCTCCGGGGCGCAGGCGCAGGACCCGCCCCGCAGCGGCGTCTCCGTCTGGGACACCGGCGCGGAATCCGCGCAGCCGCTGGCGTCCGAGGCGATCAACGCGAAGGCCGGCTGGACGAAAGCCGAGCCGGGCGCCGTGGCGAAGGGCGACCTGGCGGTCGGCAACGGGCGGCTCCTGGCCGTTGCCCGAAAGCACGGTAACGGCCTCGAGCTGTACTCCCTCAAATCCGGCAAGGCTCTCTACAGGGCGCAGCTGCTGCCGGCGTCGGGCGGCGTCATGGACCGGCGCGCCCTGACCGAAGCGGGGCGCGGCGCGGCGGTCCTCGAGCTGGGCTGGAAGGGATTCTCCGCGCGGTTCCGGCTGCCGCGGGGCGAACCCTTCGTCGAATCTGAGGCGCTGAGCGGAGACAGCCCGCTGCGCATCGATTGCCCCGGCCGCTTCGTCGTGCTCCCCGACTTCTTTGCCGACGACATCCTCGTCGACGCCCGGAAGCTGCCGCTCGACGTCGCCGAGCTCCCCAGCGAGAATTTCGTGCTCCACTTCGCGGGCGACCACGACGCCATCGTGATGGGCGTGTTCGAGAACCGCGACCAGGACGTCCGGGTCACCCTCAGCGGCAAGGGCGACCAGCGCTCGATCAGCGGCTCCGAGATCGCCTACGGGAGGAAGGGCCGCAAGATCTGGGTCTCCGTGCTCGAGGGCCCCGGGATCTGGCACGCGGTCGACGTCGGCGTCGCCGACAAGAAGAAGATCATCCCCTTGGAGTGGGCGATGCCCTTTGTCGCCCAATGGCGCGTGGACTTCACGCGGAAGGACGATCTCACCGACAGCTGGGACCTGCTCCTGCCGGCCCCGGAGGGTGACGGATTCGTCAAGCCCTCGTGGCTCGCGCAGGACGGGAAGATCAGCGAGGCGACGCGGACGTCGACCGGCGAGGTTGACCGCGACGCCTACAAGCCCGGCGGCCCCGCGTCAGACCGGCTCGGTCCCGACCGGATCCGGTGGACGACCGTGCTGGGCCGGGTCCAGTATCCCTGCTGGACGGACCGGGAACGGAAGGGTTTCCTCCAGCCGCTGGAGAACAAGAAGCTGCTGTTCGACGGGCCGGTGCTGCTCTATCCGCTGAACCGCCTGGCGGAGACGCCGGTGGAGGGATACACGCCGGTGGACGTGGTGCGGAGCACGCTGGGCGTCGGACCCTGCCAGTACATCCTCGACGTCGAGGGCCAGAAGCAGGAGCACGTCGGCCGCGCGACCTGCCACGTGCGGACGCTGCTGAACGAGACCTACGGCGCGGGCCAGCAGAAGGCGAAGCACGCCGACATCGAGCACTATCTGGGGGACGCCCTCGATTTCGTGACTCACATCCGCAACCGGATCCTGGCGTACGTGGAATTCGGACAGGAGCTCCGGAAGTATCTCGCGGTGCAGGCGGAGACGCAGCCCGAGCTGAAGGATGCGGCCGCGTCGCTGGACGCCATTGCGAGGGAGATCGACGTCCGCGTGGACGCGCGGCTGGAGGCGATCCGGAAGAATCCGAAGCTGCAGCCCATCGCGGCGGAGCTGGCGGAACGGAAGGAGGAGCCCACGCCGCCGCTCCTCGCGGCGCAGCTGAACCGGGACTTCTCGAAGACGCTGCTCGATTATGAGGGCGCCGACTGGAAGGAGCGGCTGAAGAAGGAATACACGGACCCGCTCACGGCGATCGGCGGCTAGCAGGACGAGATGGTGGGGGAATGCCGCTGGGTGGTCAAGGCGCTGCGCCAGAAGGCGGCCCTCCTGATGGCGCTGGAACCCAAGGTTGCTCCGCTGGCGGCCGAAATCCGGGCGCGCACCCAGAAGATCCTGCGCGGCGGCGCGGCCTACGAAGGTGCGCGGCACTGAGCGCGATCAGCGGTTCAGGACCGCGGCCCCGACCAGGGCGGCGAGCAGCAGGATCCCGATCCCGACGATGCCGATCCACATCCCCTTTGGCATCGGCGCGGAGGGACGGGTGCCGGGAGTGACGAAGTCGCCGCATCGGGGGCATCGCGTCGCATCGCCGTACATTTCACCGCCGCACCGGGGACACCAGAACTCGCCGGCATCGTCCGCTTCGGGGTGGTATTCGGGCTCTCCGGCGTCGGAGAAGTCGTCCTCTTCGTCGGAGTCGCCCTCGGACTCCATCGTCTTCTTCATCCCGCGGAGAGTATATCCCTCTCCCGGGTTCTGCGGCTCTCGAACCCAATCCGAGCACCATGTGCTACCATTTGATCCGGTGGGAGTCACTTTTGGGTGGGGGTTGGGATGAACAACAGAACCAAGGCGATCTGGGGCGGGATCGGCATGATGGTCGGGGCGGTGGTGTGGTTCGTGCTCGGCTGGATGGCCGGCCGCATCTTCTTCTATCCGCCGATCCTCTTCGTGATCGGCGCCGTCAGCCTCGGCAAGGGCCTCTTCGCCCCCGCCGAGACCAAGGGCGAATAGGTCGCCGCGGGCTCAGGACCGGCAGATCCGCACGACCGTGTCCCAGGTCCGCGTCGTGATGTCCTTGCCGAACGTCTTCTCCAGAAGCGTCATGAAGACCGGGCCGCGGGGACTGGCGACGTAGGCGCTGAAGACCTCCGCGTTCCGCAGCGCGAGGATGCGGGCGCCGTCGAACTCGACGGGAAACTTCGGCGTCGACGCCGGCGTTCCCCGGAGGAACGTGACCACGCGCTTCGATCCCGTCTTCAGACGGAACGCCTCATAAGGGTCTTCGGCGAGCAGCTTCCGGAGCGCGTCGACCGGACGGACGATGGTGAAGAACGCGCGGCCGAGCCGCCGCTCCATCCCGGCTTCGGCGCGCTTCTCGATCGAGGCGGGCGAGCCGGCGGGGGCGCTGAAAAGGACGTTTCCGCTTCCGAGCACCGTGCGCACGTCGCCGAACCCCGCCTTCTCGAAGGCGGACTTCAACTCCGTCATCTTCGCGTTCAGCGGGCTCACGCCCCGGAGCAGCGCGACGAACGCGGTCACGGCGATTTCAGGGGGCGGAGCCGATAGCAGGCCATCTCCGTCCCGTTGCGGACGATGATGCGGTCCTGCGCGACCGCCGGATGGTTCCAGGTCTTGCCCTCGATCGAGGGGATGCGGACGATCTCCCCCGGCTCCTGAGGTTTCGCCTCGACGAGCGCCAGCTCGCCCTTCTCCGAAATCAGGATCAGAAGACCCTGGTCGGCCAGCAGGATCAGCTGGCCGTTCCCATAGCGGCCCTTGCGCCAGACGCGCTCGCCGGTCCGGAGGTCGACGCAGGCCAGGACGCCTTCGTCGAAGCCGTACACGTGTCCGTCGTGCAGGACGAAGTTGCTGAACGAGGGCCGGAACTTCGCCGTCGACCACAGCTCCGCCGCGTTCCACTTCCCGCCCTCCTCCTTCAGTTCGAGCAGCGCGAGGCCCTGGCCGGCGGCCACCAGCACCCGGGTGTCGTCGACGGGGCTGGACTGGAGCATCGGGATCACGGCTTCGCTGGGGTTCGGGCGCTCCCAGAGCGTCGCGCCGTCGGCGACCGCGAGCGCCGCCAGCGACTTGTTGTCGGACATCAGGAGCTGCGGCTTGCCGCGGACCGTCAGCAGCTGCGCGGACGCATAGCTCTCCTTGCCGGCCAGCTTCGTCCAGACCGGCGTCCCGGTCGCGGCGTCGAGGGCGACGATCCCGCTCGCGCTGGGTCCGCCCGCGAAGACGATGACCTTGCCGTCGACGACGAGCGGGGACGCGGCATATCCCCACTGCGGGGGCGTCGCGGCGCTCCCCTGATGGAGATCGCGCCTCCAGACGACGTTCCCCGTCGAAGCCTCCAGGCAGTTGACGATGCCGCTTCCGCCGAGCGTGTAGAGGCGGCCCTCGCGGAAGGTCGGCGTCGCGCGCGGCCCGGCGCCCGCGATGCCCTCGGTGAAGCGCGCCTGGTCCTCGTGCGCCCAGACTTCCCTTCCGGATTCAGCCTCATAGCAGACGACGGCCTCCGACTCGCCGCGCTGCTCCTGCGTGACGAGGAAGCCGTCGATGAGGACGGCGCTCGACCAGCCGGGCCCCGCGCGGTGCTTCCAGAGGAGCGTCGGGGGCACGTCCTTCCAGTTGGTCTCGATGCGCAGGCCGTGGACGACGCCGTCGCGCCGCGCGCCGCGGAATTCCGGCCAGTCGCCGGACTTCAGGGACCAGGCTTTCGTCGACGTCGGCGCGGCGGCGTTCCGGCTCGCGAGGTAGGCGGCCTCCTCGGTCGGGGTCCAGCGCCAGCTCGTGGAGGAGCGGAGGCGGCCGTCGAGGCCGTCCCAGCGGATGAGGTCGAAGTAGAGGAAACCGCCCAGGATTCCTGCGGAGAGAACCGCCACGGCGGTTCGGGGCTTCCAGAGCCGGGCGAGGTAGATCCAGAGCGCACCGGCCGTCAGGACGGGCGGGACGGACGTCATGAGAAAGCCCATCGCCTGGAACGATTTGTGGGAGAGGAGGATGCCGAGCGCGGCGCCGGAAAGGATGAGGCCGAGCCCGAGAAGCCGGACGCGGCCCGGGAGAGTCCCGTTGGAGAGCCAGAGGACCAGGAACAGCACGAGGAACAGCAACGCGCTGAGCGCCCCCGACAGGAAGCGCGCGAACATGGGCATGTCCATCTGCGCGTTGACGATCTGGAAAATCCAGTAGACGCCGGCGAGCGCGGCAGTCGGCCAGCCGCGGTAGGGTTTGGGGGCGGGGATCGCTTCAGAGGCCATGGGATCTTCCCTCTCAAAGTCTTTCCGCGTGAACGCGCGGGGGGCGGCTCACAATCCCTGATATTTCTTTCGCAACCGCACGCGGATCAGCTCCGCCAGTATATTGACGGCGAGCGTCGCGCCGAACAAGAGGAGAGCGGACAGGGAGAGGACCCCCCACAACGTGTCTCCCTCCGGGCAGCACGGAATTTCAACGGCGATGTCGGTGGTCAGGGACCGGAATCCGACATAGGGCCAGAGGCTGAGGGTCGGCGTATTGCCCGTGGCCATGAGGACGATGATGGTTTCGCCCGCCGCGCGGGTGAAACCCAGGAGCACCGTGGAAACGATGCCGGACCCCGCCGTGGGGAGCACGATCCTCAGCGCCGTTTGCCCGGGCGAGGCCCCGAGCGCGAGCGAGCCGGCGACCAGGTGCCGCGGCACTCCCGAGAAGGCGTCCGCCGCGATCGTGAAGATGGTGGGAATCACGGCGAAGCCCAGCGCGGTGCCGACGACGACGGAGTTCCGCTGGTCGAAGGTGGTCTGGATCCACCGTGGATAACCCCCCCCCGGAACGGTGCTCTCGAGGAAGTAGCCCAGTTCCAAAGCTCGACCAAGTCCAGGAACAGGAGGACCAGCACGGTCGGGAGCGCGAGGAATACCAGGGTTGCGACGGAGGCGGCGAGGAGGTGGGCCAGGAGGTCGACGAGCTTCCGGCGGGCGAGTCGCGACCGGCTCGAGCTCGTCGTCATGATTCAGCCTTGCGGCGGATGATGGATGCCCGGCACCCGACTCCCTTTAAGAAAAAAGCCCCGGCAGGGACTGGTCCCCCGCCGGGGTTGTTGGAATCCGTCGGCCTTTATTTTGAGGACTTCACGGTGTCGGCCAGCTTCTGGACGAGCGGCACCATCGCCTCGTCCATCGGGTGCCCGTCCCACTTGACCAGGCCGTCGGGCCCGATCACGAACGCGTGCGGGATGCCCGTGACATTGTAGGCTTCGCCCGACGTGGACCCGTAGCCCACGGTGTAGTTCATCTTCATGTCCTTGGCGAACTTCTCGACCTTGCTGAGCGGCTCGTCGGTCAGGCCGATGATCTCGAGCTTGGACTTGTCGATCTTGTCCCGGAGGCTGACCAGGTGCGGGATCGACGCCCGGCAGGGCGGGCACCAGGTCGCCCAGAACTCCACGATGACGACCTTGCCCTTGAGGTTCTCGAGGGTGACCGCCTCGGAATTCAGCCATCCTTTGGCGTTGATCTCCTTGGGTTTCTTGCCGTCCTGGGCCTGGACGAGCATGGCACCGAGCGCGAGCAGGAGCGCCGTCGTGAACGCGTACCGCATGGTCAATCTCCTAAGGTTGTGTCGTGTTCTATTGTAACGACACCGGAGGAGGAGTGTATTCATGAAAAATGTTCCCGCTCCCCGGCCCGGGAGGCCCGGGTCATGAACCAGCAGGGCACCCCGAGGACCGGCTCGCGGCGGGCGACGGAAAAGCCCTCGCGCTCGTAGAACGGCACGTTCGCGTCCCGGTCCGTCTCCAGATACGCCGCCGTCCGCTCCCGATCCATCCGCGCGCAGAACGAGCGCAGCAGCGCGGTGCCGATCCCCTTCCCCCGCATCGACCGCGGTACCGCGAGGGGTCCGAAGTGCCAGTGAGGATGCGACGGGTCCCGCCGCGTGAACTCGGCCGCCAGCTCGTGGAGCCGCAGCGCGATGGACAGCGAATGGCGCATCGCCAGGGACGGGACGATCATCAGCCGCTCGAAAAACCCGAGGCGGCATTCGCCCGGAGCGACCCGTCCGCAGACGCCGACCAGCCGCTCGTCTTCGAACGCGCCTTCGAGGGCGCCGCCCCGGAACACGCGTCGGACGGCGCCCTCGAAGAGGCGGGTCAGGGCCCGCTCGCGATCCTCGGTGCTCCTGTCGATCACCGTCATATAGAGGGGGTTGTCCCTCAACCCGTTCGCGAGGAGCGACGCCGCCGCCGGCAGATCGTCTTCGGTCAGGTCGCGCAGGTTCACGGCGACAGATGGGCGACGTCGTTCCAGCGCTCGACGACGGGGTCGCCCGAGTGGGGATCGATGGACAGGAAGGAGAGCGAGGCGGGATCGAGGGAGAAATGCGCGCCGGTGTCGGGGGCGATCCCCACCCAGCGGGCCATCAGGACTCGGAGGAAATGCCCGTGGGAGAAGACGACGGCGTTTCCGCGGACGGACTTCAGGAGCGCCACCACCCGGTCGGCCCGAACGACCACGTCCTCGAGATGCTCCCCGCCGGGACAGCCGTCGCGGAAGATGCGCCAGTCGGAGCGCCTGGCACGGATCTCCGCGCTGCGCAGGCCCTCATATTCCCCGTAGTTCCATTCCTGAAGATCGTCGATGACGGCGGCGATCGCCCCGAAGCCGCAGATTTCGCAGGTCTTCTTCGCGCGCTGGAGAGGGCTGGTGAACACGGTGGTGATGCCGAGACTCCGAAGACGCCCTCCGAGTTTCGCCGCCGCCTGTTCGCCGGCCGGAGTCAGGGGAATGTCGGTGCGCCCGGTGTGCTGCCCCGAAAGGGACCACGCCGTCTGTCCGTGCCGGGCCAGACCGATCAGAGGGCTCTGTTCGCTCATGCGCTCGACGGCCGCATCGCCGCGGATCGTACCGGAAAGCGGCCGGCCCCGCCAACCAAACCGCTCCGGAGGCTGTGAAGATCGCTTAAAGGGGAGATTCACGATCCTTGAAGGAGGCGTCGAATCCTTGACGGTTCCGGCGTGGCTGAACTATGGTGATAGCGCGACCGGACGGAAGGAGTCTGTGGTGTCCGGTCGATCAGCCGTTCCCGTCCCTTCCCCCCGTCGACCCTCCAGGAGACCGTCATGCGAAAGAAAGTGAGCTCCGGCTCGTTCTCCGTCCAGGCGATCGCGGGTACTCATGTCGTGCTGCTCGGCATGAATCTCGCCAAGGCCCAGTGTCCCGGCCTGCTGGGATTCGGGATCCGGCGCACCGATCACACCGAAGGCGAAACGTACTGGCTGAGCGGATACAAGACCTTCGCGACCGTCGTGCCGCAACCCGCCAAGGGCGTTCTGTACTCCACCCAGAAGCATCCCATCCAGGGCTTCACGTGGTCGGACTTCTCCGCGAAACCCTCGCACGACTACACCTACGAGGTGATCGCGATCCGCGGGACGCCGACGACACCGAAGGAAGGCCAGAAGGTCTCGGTCAAGGTGACGACCGAGGGGACCAGGGTTCCGGACAGCATCCATCACGTCCACTTCAATCGCGGAGCGGCTGCGTCGCAGGAATACACGCGGCGCTTCGGCGACCGCCGGCCCGACGAGGTCGGCCAGGAGGCCTACGACTGGCTGTCGCGCGGCGCGGCGGAGGCGATCGGAAGCTTCCTCCTCCGGGCCGCGGACTCCGGATGGGGGCTGCTTGTCGGAGCCTATGAGTTCACCGAGCCGCGCATCCTGCTCGCGCTCAAGGACGCATGGAAGAACCGGAAGGTCGACGTGCAGATCCTCTATCACGCCGTCAACGACGACCAGAAGAAGGCCAATGAGAAGGCGATCTCGGACAATGGACTGGGCCCCGTCTGTCAGCCGCGGAAAGCGGTCGGCCTGACCCTGTCGCACAACAAGATCATCATCCTCACCAAGGGCGGCGTCGCCCAGGCGGTGCTGACCGGGTCGACCAACTTCAGCATCGGCGGCGTCTACGGCCACAGCAACGTGGTCCATATCTGCGAGGACACCGGGATCGCGGACCAATACAAGTCCCTGTGGGAGGAGCTGGAGAAGAACCGGCCGAAGAAGACGGCGGCGCCGGACATCGACGCCGCGTCGCCGGAGCCGCCGAGCCCTCCCCCGAAAGGGACCCGGCCGATCTTCAGTCCGCGTCCCGACCTGGACGCGCTGAACTGGTACGCCGCGGCGGCGAAGGGAGCGCAGGAGGCGCTCTTCATGTCGTTCGCGTTCGGGATGCATCCCGTCTTCCAGGACGCCTATGAGAACGGCCAGGCGCCGCTCCGCTACGCGCTCCTGGAGAAGATGAGCGGGCCCGGCACGAAGGAGCAGGTCGCGGCGAACGAGAAGAAGATCATCGCGCTCCGGAAGATGGAAGAGAACAAGTTCGCCGTCGGCGCCTTCCTGCCGCAGGGCGCCTTCGACCGCTGGCTGAAGGAGAAGCTCTCGAATCTCAACGTCCACGTGAAGTTCATCCACACCAAGTACATGCTGATCGACCCCCTGGGAAAGAAGCCCCTGGTCGTCAGCGGCTCGGCGAACTTCAGCGCGGCCTCGACCACGAACAACGACGAAAACATGCTCGTGATCCAGGGCGATACGCGGGTGGCCGACATCTACCTGGGCGAGTTCATGCGCCTCTACAGCCACTTCGCCTTCCGCGACTGGCTGAGTCACCAGACGAATCCCGACGAAGCCAAGGTGTCGCACCTCGACGAGAACGACGAGTGGTGGAAGAGCTACTTCGGCACTTCGTTCCAGTCACGCCAGCGGGAGTATTTCGCGGGGGGATAGCCCGCCGACTGTTTCCCCGGTAAACAGTCTCAGCGCGGTTCGCGGGGATTCCCCGTCCCCGCCCGGCAAGTTGACGAACTTGAGGCCCGAATTGCATGTCTCAAGGGAAGAAACGAGGATGGTCGATATCCAATAGCTTAGACTAGACAGGGTTGGAACGGCCGCCCGGGGGATCCGTAGAATCTAGGGCGGCTTTTTCTATCTTCGGAGCCCTATGCTCATCGGCGAAATCCTGGTCCGGAACGGGGCGGCCACACCCGCCCAGATCGACGACGCCCTCCGCAGGAAGGAAGGCAGGGAGCGCCTCGGCCAGACTCTGCTCCGCCTCGGCCTGGCCAAGGAGGAGGACGTCTACAAGGCGCTCTCCGAGCAGAGCCGCCTGCCCTACGTCGACCTGGCCGCGATCGAGATCGATCCGACCCTGGGCAGCCCGGCCAGCATGAAGACCATCTTCCAGCGCAAGGTGCTCCCGCTGGACCGGTCGAACGGCAGCCTCCGCGTCGCCCTCTCCGACCCGCTCGACCTGGGCGTGCTCGAGGACCTGCGCCTCCTGCTCAAGGCGAAGATCCTGCCCGTCATCGGCCGCCCGTCCGAGATCGACCGCCTGCTCAAGAAGCATTACGGCGTCGCCGCCGACGAAGTCCACCGCATGGTCAACGCCGCGAGGGGGGACGTCCAGGTCATCAAGGAGACGTCGGCGCAGGCGGACGAGAAGGCCCTGGCCGAGGACGCGGGCCTGGTGAAGTTCGTCAACCAGATTTTCACCGAAGCGGTGCGGGACCGCGCGAGCGACATCCACGTCGAGCCGATGGAAGACGAACTGCGCATCCGCTACCGCATCGACGGCGTCCTCCATAAGGTCCCGATTCCGACGGAGATCAAGCGCTTCCAGGCGGCGATCGTGTCGCGCCTGAAGATCATGTCGGCCCTCAACATCGCCGAGAAGCGGCTCCCCCAGGACGGCCGCATCATGCTCAACGCGCTGGGCAAGCAGGTCGACGTCCGCGTCTCCGTGATCCCCAACGTCTGGGGTGAAGGCGTCTGCCTTCGACTCCTCGACCGGGCGAACATGTCGGTCTCGCTCGAGGACCTGGGGATGCCGCCCAAGGTGCTCGAGAGGTTCAAGGGCCTGATCGCCGAGCCGCACGGCATCCTCCTGGTGACCGGGCCCACGGGCTCGGGCAAGACGACCACCCTCTATGCCGCGCTGCAGAAGATCAACAACATCGAGGACAAGATCATCACCGTCGAGGATCCCGTCGAGTACCAGCTGGCCGGGATCAAGCAGATCCAGGTGAACTCGAAGATCGGGCTCACGTTCGGCGGCGGCCTGCGGGCGATTCTGCGCCACGACCCGGACATCATCATGATCGGCGAAATCCGGGACCTCGAGACCGCGGAGATCGCGGTGCAGTCCGCCCTGACGGGCCACCTGGTGTTCTCGACCCTGCACACGAACGACGCGCCCACGGCCGTCACGCGCCTCGTGGACATGGGCCTCGAGCCGTTCCTCGTGGCCTCGACAGTGGAAGGCCTCATGGCGCAGCGCCTCGTGCGGCGCATCTGCAAGTCGTGCAAGAAGGAGATCAAGGCGGCGGACTCCGAGGTCGCCTCGCTCCTGCCCGGCGACATCAAGAGCGTGTGGAAGGGCAGCGGCTGCGACGACTGCCGCGGCACCGGCTACCGCGGCCGCCAGGGCGTCTTCGAGCTCCTGGTCGTCGACGACGAGATGCGCGAGATGATCCTCAAGCGCGAGGCCGCGAACCGCCTGAAGAAGTACGCGATCGAGCACGGGATGCAGACGCTGCGCGACGACGGCTGGAACCGCGTCCGCGCCGGCGTCACCACGGCCGAAGAAGTGCTCCGGATCACGAAGTCCGACAAGTACTAGCGAATGCCTCAGTTTGCGTATAAGGCCAAGAAGGACGACGGCTCCGTCGTGACGGGGACGCTCCAGGCGGAGAGCGAGCGCTCGGCGCTGGATTCGCTCGGCCGCATGGGCGTGTTTCCCCTGCAGATCGAGTCGCGCGACGAAGACAAGAAGACCGGGCGGTCGGCCCGCGCGCCCCGCCAGGTCGCGCGCCGGGTGAAGACGGCCGACGTCGCGCTCTTCACGCGCCAGATGGCGGACCTCCTGCGCGCCGGGATCCCGCTCAACCGGGCGCTCGGGACCCTGGCGACGCAGACGACCAACCTCACGCTCGCGGAGATGCTCCGGGACGTCGAGAAGGACGTGGCTTCCGGCGCGACGCTGCACGAGGCCCTGGCCCGCTTCCCGAAGGCGTTCTCGGGCCTCTATCTCAGCATGGTCCGGGCGGGCGAGACGGGCGGCTTCCTCGAGGACGTCCTCCACCGCCTGGCGATCTTCATCGAGAAGGACCAGGAGCTGCGAAGCCGCATCAGCTCGGCGATGGCGTATCCCATCCTGCTCATCATCATCGGCGGCTTCGCGGTCACGTTCCTGATGGTCTTCTTCATCCCCCGCTTCAGCGAGATCTTCAAGAAGATGGGCGACGGCCTGCCGATGCCCACCCAGATCGTCATGGCCGTGTCCTATTTCCTCCGCGATTACTGGATGTTCGTCTTCATGGGACTCGTCGCCCTGATGTTCGCCTGGGCGCGCGTGAAGGCGACCGTCGCGGGCCTGCGGGTGATCGACCGCCTCCGCATCCGCATCCCCCTCTTCGGGGACATCATCCGGAAGAACGCGGTCTCCCGCTTTGCGCGCACCCTCGGCACCCTGCTGAAGAGCGGCGTCGCCATCCTGAGCGCGCTCGACATCTCGAAGGCCGCCATGGGCAATGTCGTGCTGATGGAGGACATCGACGAGGCCTCGGCCGGCGTCAAGCAGGGCAAGGGGCTGGCCGAGATCCTCCGGGATTCCACCTACTTCCCGGCGATGGTGACGGACATGATTGCCGTCGGCGAGGAGAGCGGCAATCTGGACGAGGTGCTCGTCAACGTGGCCGACTCCTACGACATCCAGGTCGAGCGCGCGGTGCGGGTCTTCGTCTCGCTGTTCGAGCCCGCGCTGCTGCTGGTGATGGCCACGCTGGTCGGATTCATCGTCATCGCAATGCTGCTTCCCGTATTTACTCTGTCCACCATGGTCAAATAATAGAGGAGAGTGCCATGCAAATCCGCCACCGTCGCAAGGAAGGATTCACGCTGATCGAGCTTCTGCTCGTGGTCGTCATCATCGGCATCCTGGCGGCGATCGTCGTGCCGCGATTGGTGGGACGTTCCGAAGAGGCCCGCCGGGGCGCGGCGATGGCGGACATCAAGACGATCGCCGGCGCCCTCGGCACCTATGAGGTGGACAACGGGAAGTACCCCACCACCGCGCAGGGCCTGGGTTCGCTGCTCGTCAAGCCGGCGGGAACCCCCGAGCCGAAGAACTGGAAAGGGCCCTATCTCCAGAACATGAACGAGCTGCCCAAGGATCCCTGGGGCAACGAGTACCAGTACCTCTGCCCCGGCTCGAAGTTCCCGAACGGCTTCGACCTCGTCTCCTACGGGCCGGACGGCCAGGCCGGCACGGACGACGACATCGATACGTCGACCAAGCAGTAAGGGGGTTCCGGGATGGGTGGAAGGATGGGTCGGCGCGCATCAGGGTTCACCCTGATCGAGCTGATCATCGTGATGATCGTGATCTTCACGCTCGCCGCGGTGATCGCGCCGCGCTTCTCCGACTTCTTCCCCAGCTTCCAGGTCAAGAAATCGACCGAGCACCTCCTCGGCTGGGCCCGCAAGGCCCGCGCCGACGCCGCCATCACCGGATTCCGCCAGCGGCTCATCCTCGATTCGAAGAACCGCAAGTTCTGGCTGGAGTACGAAGCCCGTCCGATGAAGGAGCCCGGCAAATTCACGATGCTCTCCGGCGCCTGGGGCGAGGAGCAGCTGCCCGAGGGCGTGGACTTCGAGCAAGTCGACGTCTCGGAATCGACCGGCGCCCCCGTGACGGGGAGCAGCGGCGGCGACGTGAAGATCCTGGAATTCCGGCCCGACGGCTCCTCGACCGAGGCGACCGTGATCCTCTCCAACGACAACGGCGACCGCCTGACCGTGCGGGTCGAGGGTGCCACTTCGAAGGTCTATATCAAAGCCGCTGAGGACGAGCACAAGTGAGACAGGAACGCGGGTTCACCCTGATCGAGGTTCTGGTGGCCCTCGTGGTCGCGGTCGCGGCCATGTCCCTCCTCTCCCAGGGCTTCACGACGGCGGCGCGCGCCTCGACGGCGTCCCAGTACGCCACCCGGGCCGCGATCCTGGGCCAGCGCGTCGTCACCGACTTCGAGACGGGCACCCTGTCGCTCACCTCGAGCCAGGGCGGGAAGTTCGACGACGACTCGGATTTCACCTACGAGACGAAGACCGAGTCGACCGACATCACGGGGCTCACGAAACTGACGATCACGATCCACTGGCAGGAACGGAACGTGGACACGTCCTATGTGCTCGTCCGCCTGATGCGGTCGAGCTCGGGAACCACGACGCCGTCCTCGTCGGGATCCACCACGACTCCAACAACGACACCGAACAAATGAAGCGACGCGGGTTCACGCTCCTGGAGCTGATCGTCGCGATCTCGATCTTCACGATCGTGATCTCGGCGGCGTACGCGCTGTTCGACGCGGGCCGGAGCATGACCTCGCGGGCCGAATTCCGATCGCAGCTCTTCCAGACGGCGCGGACGGCGCTGCAGGCGGTGGAGGACGACCTTCGCGGCGCGCTGATGCTGGGGACGGCCTTCGACACGGGCTTCATCGGCACCGGCGGCGGCTCCGAAAAGGAGCCGCTCGACAAGCTGGAGTTCCTGTCCGTCAACCGCCACACGGGGAAGAACTACGACGTCAACAAGATCACCGACGTGGTCTGGGGCAGCGATGTCTCGAAGGTGTATTACTGGATCGAGCAGGACACCAAGCGGGACATCCACGGCTTCGTGCGCGAGCGGCCGCTGGAGCTGACCCCGGTCAACGGGCCGGTGCGCCGGGACGAGAGCGTGTCGGAAGTCGCCCAGGATGTCGTCTACCTCCACTTCCGGTACTTCGACGGCACGGACTGGCTGCCGACCTGGGATTCGACGCAGACGCGCAAGCTTCCGAAGGCGGTCGAGGTGACCGTCTACGTCCGCGGCGAGCTGAACAACGAGGAGGTTTTCGAGCCCTTCATGTCGCGGTTCTATCTGCCGGTCGGCGCGGAGACGCCGGAGAAGGCGGCGCAGTGAACGATCCCAAATCCCAAATCCCAGATCCCAACGGGGTTGCCCCCTTCCCCCCCCGGCGCCGACAGGGATGGGTTTCGCAGAACAGGGGTGTCGCCCTGCTCGTGGTGCTCTGGATCATGGCGATCCTGACGCTGCTCATGTACTCGTTTCTCGGCGACATGCAGGTCGAGTACGCGATCTCGGGCGGTTACGGCGACAGCCGGAAGGCCGAACAGCTCGCCTGGAGCGCGATCGACGTGGCCTGCGCGACGGTGATGAACGACACGCAGGCCTGGCAGAGCCTGAACGACACGACCTGGGCGACCAATGAGACCACGTTCTTCGACGTCGAGCTGGGGGACGGCGCGTTCACGGTGTTCCGGCCCCTCTACGACGATCAGCAGACCGTGCTCTGGGGCCTGGACGACGAGGCGTCCAAGATCAATATCAATACGGCGTCGCGCGAGATCCTGCTGAAGCTGCCCAACATGACGGAGGACATCGTCGACGCGATCATCGACTGGCGCGACACGGACTCGACGCCCGGCACCAGCGGGGCGGAGACCTCGTACTACAACACCCTCAACCCTCCCTACAACTGCAAGAATGCGCCCTTCGAGACCCTCGAGGAGCTCCTGCTCGTGAAGGGGATGACGCCCGCGCTGCTCTTCGGCGAGGACTTCAACCTGAACGGCGTGCTGGACGCGAACGAGAACGACGGGGACGACTCGTGGCCGCCGGACAATCGCGACGGCAAGCTCGATCCCGGTCTCTGGCAGCTCTGCACCGTGTGGAGCGCGGACAAGAACGTCGACGCCAGCGGCGGCAAGCGGGCCAATCTGAACTCCGCCAACCCCAACGACCTGACGGCGGCCGGCCTGACGCCGGCCGAGGCGCAGCAGATCGAGGCGGTGCGTCAGCTCGTCCCCTTCCTCAGCGTCGCCCAGCTGCTCGGAAACGGAGCGGCCGGGGTCCCCGCGATCCTCACCAAAGAGCGTTTTTCCCTGGTGGTCGACAAGCTGACCGTCAACGACGACCAAAAGGTTCCTGGATTGGTGAACATCAACACCGCCCCGAAGCAGGTTCTTTTGTGCCTTCCGGGAATAACCGAGGATATCGCGGTCAAAATAGGAGAGTACCGAACCACCCCGGGGAACGATCTGTCCAACATGGGCTGGTTGCTGAACGTGGTGGAGGCCGCGGTGCTCCAGAGGTTCGCCCCCTTCATCACGTGCCGCTCCCACCAGTTCCGGATCCACGCCGTGGGACGGGTGGGGACGCCGTACAGCGCGGCGGCCGGAATGATGTCGGACAACAATCCGGAGCGCCCGCGCGCGTTCCGGAGGATGGTGGCGGTCTTCGACAAGCTGGCGACGCCGAACCCGCGACTGGTGTACTGGAAGGACCAGACGAAGCTGGGGATGCCGTACGACCCGCAGGACGGGCCGACCCCCACCCGATAGAATTTTATGATGACCGCGATCGAACTGGGACCGAAGTCGCTGACGGCCGTCACCGTGAAGGTGAACGGCCGCGGCCCGGAGATCGTCCAGTCCGGCAGCGTCCGGCTGGCGGCCCACGACGCGGACAGCATCAAGGCGGCCCTGGGAAGCACCGGCGTGACGGGCCCCAAGGGCGTCCTGGTGGTTTCCCGCGGCCAGGCCCTGTTGCGGGACCTCGAGCTGCCCGCCGGAACCCCGGACGAGCTCGTCGCCATGGTGCGTTTCCAGGTCGAGCGCGAAATGCCGCTCCCGCTGGACCAAGTCTATTACTCCTACGTGGAAACCGGCCGCTCCGACGGCAAGGTCCGTATCCAGGTCGCTGCCGTGCCGCGCGAGATCCTCGACCCGGCCCTGAAAGCCGTCGAAGCCGCCGGCATGAAGGTCTCGGGCGCTTACGTCAGCTCGTTCGGCCTGCTCTCCCTCTACGGGAAGACCGAGCCGGCCGCGCTGGTCGAGGTCGCCAACGGCGAAGCCGAGATCCTCGTCACCGACCACGGCCGCATGGAATACTCGCGCACGGCACCCCTCGAGGACGGGGTGCACGCCGACCAGATTGCCCAGGAGATCCGGCGCACGCTGCTCTCCTACGGCAGCCGGGGCGGGGCCCGGGAGATCGGCAGCATCGTCCTGGCGGGCGAGGGTCCCGATGCGGACGCGCTGGCGTCGGCCGTCGGCGTGGCCCTTGAGCGGAGCGTGCTGGTGACGGGACCCGGGACGCTGGAGACGGCGACCGCGGCGGGCATCTGCGCCGGGCTGCTCCGCGGCACGCTGATGCCCGACCTGCTGCATCCGCCGGTCGCGGCGCGCAAGTTCACGATCACCCGGAAGCACCGGGTCGTCGGCATGGCGGCGCTGATCCTGGTCCTGCTTTTCGCCTGGAGCCAGGTGGCGCTGGGCTCGAAGCGCGCGGAACTCGACAAGAAGCGCCAGCTGCTGGACTCGCTCAAGCCCCGCGCCGCCACGCTCGCGCGGACCCAGACGCAGACCCAGCTCGCCAACCAGTGGTTCAAGACGCGGAACGTCTATATCGACGCGCTCGGCGCCCTGCGCCAGAACGTGAACACCAACAGCCTCTGGATCGTGAACGCGAGCTTCGACGACCCCGGCATCATCCGCCTGCAGGGGAAGGCCCGCGACGACGGCAATGTCACCGAGTTCGTCACCGCGCTCAAGAAGACCGGCAAGTTCGGCAACATCGCGATCGAACGCGTCGACACCAGCAAGTCCGAGAGCCCGTTCTACCGGAAGGACTTCACGGTCAACGCCCAGCTGGCGGGCGTCGACCCGAAGAAGAAGAAGCCATGACCGACCGTCGGACCAAGCTCCTGGCCCTGGTGGCGGTGGTGGCGCTGAGCCTCTTCCTCCTGGACAAGGCGGTGTCGGCGCTGGTCCTCGAGCCCTGGACGAAGCTCAGCCAGGACATGACCAAGGCGGACGGCGAGATCCGGAAGGCCAACTCGACGCTGAATTCCGAGGAGGCGGTGCGTCGGGACTGGACGAGGGTGCGGAACCGGCTGGACGAGCCCCGCATCCCGGACGTGCATACGTCGTTCCTTACCCACCTGGGCGAGCTGTTCGAGAAGGCCGGGGTGGTCTTCGACGTCTCGGAGAACCCCCAGCCCCAGCAGCAGGGCGATTTCAAGGAATACATCTTTGATACGAAGTTCAAACTCACGTGGGTCCAGTTCGTGGACCTGCTCGTCGAGCTCAATAACTCCAGGGAATTCATCAAGATCCTGAGAATGAACATCTCGTCGCAGTATGAAAAGGAGGACCGCCTGGACGTGGAGCTGAAGGTGTCCACCATCGAGCTCTCCCCGGCTCCGGTGAAGGCGGGTTTGAAATGACGACCCTGACCCTGATCCTCCTGCTCTCCCTGACGGGCATCGGCGAGGACGAGAAGCAGGTGAAGCCCCCGCCGGCCGCCGCGCCGGCCCAAGACCCCGACCGGCCGACGATCTCAACGACCGAGCTCAAGGCCCTCCGGGACAACAACATTTTCGCCCCGAAGTCCACCAAGCGTGGGCCGAAGATCACCGGCGGCGGGACGAGCACGCCCAAGCCGGCGATCCCGGCGAAGCCGAAGCCCCCCGTCATCACGGCGATCTTCCTGGACGCGGCGTCGCAGGCCTTCCAGGCCATCGTCGAGGACAAGAACCCTGCCGCGCTCAAGCTGTTCAAGGATCCCAAGTTCATGAAGGCGGGCGACGAGTGGTCGGGCATCACGCTGGAATCGCTCACCCAGGATAAAGCCGTCTTCAACAAGGGCGGGACCTCCAGGGAAGTCCGCATCGGGGAATCCCTGCCCGAGTCCGAGGCGGCGCCGCTGTCGGCGTCGACGACCGACGACGAATTCATGGACGAGCTGGAGGCGGCGGTGGCCGCAGAAGGCTCTCCGGCGGGCACCGCCCCCTCCCCGTCCGCGCCGCCTTCGACCAAGAAGGGTCGTACCCGGGTGGAGTCCAACTCCACGACCCCTCCCGAGAACCAGGGCAAAACCCTCGAAGAGATGAAGCGTCGCCTGAAGAAGAACCGCCCGACGACCCCGGAGGAATAGGAGACTTCGATGAAGACGATGGTCCGGACCGCGATCCTGCTCCTGGCGGCCCTGTCGCCGGCGGCCGCATTGGACGATAAGGATGATGTGAAAGCGGCCGCGCAGAAGCTGGCCGACGCTCCGAACTACAGCTGGACGACGATCGTCAAGAACAACGCCGAAAACGCAGGCGGGGCCGGCCGTTTCGGAAGCGGCCCCATCGAGGGCAAGGCCGAGAAGGACGGCGCCACCTGGATCAGCATGAAGCAGGGCGAGATGGGGTATGAGGCGGCGTTCAAAGGCGAAAAGTTCGCCATGAAGCTGAAGGACCAGTGGATCGGATCCGGCGACGTGCCCGGCGGCGCCCAGGGCGGGCGGCCCGACCCCTCGACGATGATGGGCCGGCTTCTCAAGAACATCAAGCCCGGCGCCAAGGGCGTCGCCGACTCGATCGACAAGATCCAGAACCTCAAGTCCGAGGGCGGGGGCGCCTACAGCGGCGAGTTCACGCCCGAGGGCGCGAAGGACCAGCTTGCGCCGAAAGTCGAGGGCCAGCCCGCCGTCCCGAACGTATCGTTCACCGACACCAAGGGCACGATCAAGTTCTGGATCAAGGACGGGATGCTCGTCAAGGTCGAGAGCACGCTGCAGGGGAAGATGAGCTACAACGGCAAGGAGCGGGAGATCAACCGCACGTCGACCACGGAGTTCAGGGACGTGGGGTCGACCAAGCTGGAGCTCCCCGACGAGGCGAAGAAGAAGCTCGAATAGGCACGGGGCAAGGGATCCCATACACAGGGGGTTGGTGACCATGCAGAGACGCACGCTCGTATTCCTGGCTCTGGCGGTCCTCACGGTGCCCGGCTGGGCCCAGGACAAGCCGCCCGTGCAGGAGAAGAAACTCACCTTCAAGATGAAGGACGCGTCGGTGGACGCCGTCCTCCAGTACGTCAGCTCCGTGACAGGCTGGATCTTCGTCCAGGAGAAGCCCACGTCCGGAACCATCACGGCGGTGAGCGACACGGACGTGCCGGTGTCGCAGGTCCTCGACTTCCTCAACTCGGCGCTGCGTCCGCACGGCCGCGTGATCCTGAACCCCAATTCCCCCGACCTTCCGGCTCCGGGCCAGACGCTGAAGGTCCTGGACGTCTCCGACGCCATGAAGCGCGGCGCGGACATCCACGTGGGCTTCGACCCCAAGGACATCCCGCTGACGGACCAGGTCCGCACCCAGATCATCCCCCTGAAGGCGGTGAACGTGATCGACGTCCAGAAGGAGCTGGGCGACCTGCTCCGGCAGGCGTTGACGGGCACCGCCGACGGGACCTCGGGATCCATGGCGGTCTCGACGTACTCGAACTCGATCATCCTGACGGGTCGTTCCGAGGGCATCAACCGGGCGGTCCGCATCCTCCGGGTGATCGACGTCAGCACCTCGGCCGAGCTCAAGATCAAGGTCTTCCCGCTGAAGAACGCGGACGCGACGGAGACCGCGAAGACCCTGAACGACGTCTTCAAGCGCGAGACGATGAAGGCGGAGACCGGCAATGCCAACCCGATGTCGAACATCTGGCGGATGTTCGGGGGCGGCGGCGGCGGTGGCGGCGGACGGGGCGATCGCGGCGAAGGCGGCGGGGCCGGCGGCCCGTCCCCCAAGGCGCTCGCGTACGAGATGGTCCGCATCACGGCGGAGGTCCGCACGAACTCGGTCATCGTGAGCGCGACCGAGGACAACATGAAGATCATCGAGGATCTGATCCTCCGGCTGGACGACAAGTCGGCCGCGGCGATCAAGCTGAAGCTCTATGCGCTGCGCTATGCCGACGCGACGGGCGTGGCGAAACTGGTCAACGACCTGTTTGCCGAGACCCCCACCAACTCCCAGGGCCAGCGCGGGCAGAACCGCGGGGGCGGCGGCATGATGCCGGTGTGGATGGGCGGCGGCGGCGGCGGCGCGCAGAGCGATCCGCAGGGGGCCACCAAGGAGGTCCGCGCGGTCGCCGATCTGCGCACCAACTCCGTGCTGGTGGCCGCGAGCGAGCAGCGCCTGGTGCTGATCGACGCCGTCATGACCGAGATCGACCGCCAGGTGAACGACCTCCTCGAGGTGAAGATCTACAAGCTGACGAACGCGGATCCCACGCAGATGGCGACGATCCTGCAGGCGCTCTTCCGCCCCCAGGTGCAGGCGACCCAGAACTCCGGGCGCACGACCGGCGGCGGCGGGGCCCAGACGGGCGGCGCGGGGATGTTCTTCGGGGGCCAGGCCGGCGGCGGCAACCGCGGGGGCGGCGGCGCCGGCTCCGGCTCCGGCGGCGGCGCGCTCCTGCCCAGCCAGGAAGTCGAGATCACGGCCGACACCCGCACGCGCGCCGTGATCGCCAAGGCCTCGAAGGAATACATCGCGATCATCGACGACGTCGTGAAGCAGCTCGATCTGGATCCCACGGAGACGATGAGCACCTACGTCATCCCGCTGCGGAACGCGGACGCCTCCAGCGTGGCCCAGACGCTGCAGAACCTGCTGCGGAGCTCGCAGACGGGCAGCGGATCGAGCAACCAGTCTTCGTACAACCAGCAGAACCGCAACAATCAGCAGACCGGGCCGTTCAGCGGCATGCAGAGCGGCAACAATAACAACGCCTTCGGCAGCAGCGGATCGAGCAGCAGTTTCGGCGGCAGCAGCAGCAGCCGGGGCTCCTCGGGCGGCCGCTTCGGCAATCTGGGTCCGCTCGAAGGCCCCCAGGACGCGCCGGCGTCGTCCGGCCAGCAGGACGACTCGGATCTCCGCAAGGGCATCGAGGGCCAGGCCGACATCCAGCCGGACAGCACCACGAACTCGCTGGTGATCCGGACCTCTCCGCGCAACTTCCAGTCCATCCAGGGTCTCCTGAGGGATCTCGACCGCATGCGACCCCAGGTGCTCATCAAGGTCCTGATCGCCGACGTGACGCTGGACGAGAACACCCAGTTCGGCGTGGAGGGCTTCTGGGAGCACCAGGTGACGCCGAACAACAGCGGGCCGGCGCAGGCCCGGTACGGAACGAGTTTCCCCGGCTTCGGCAGTTCCGGGTTGACGTACGCGTTGACCGCGGACAACGGGAAGTACCAGGCGACGCTCAATCTGTTCGCTTCCGAGGGCAAGCTGAAGGTGCTGGCCACGCCGCGCATCATGGTGCTCGACAATCAGACGGCGAGCATCAGCGTCGGCAAGGACGTGCCCCGCATCACGAACTCGACGATCAACTCGCTGGGCAACACCGTCAACAGCGTCACCTACGAGAGCGTCGGCATCATCCTGAACGTGACGCCGCACATCAATCCCGACGGGCTGGTCACCATGATCGTCGCGCCGGAGATCTCGGACGTCGCCTCCGCCGCCGAGTCCGTGCCGATCACGGGCGACGTGACCTCGCCCACCTTCAACGTCAACCGCGCCCAGAGCACCGTGGCGGTGCGGAACGGGACCACGGTCGTCATCGGCGGGTTGATCCGGGACTCCCTGGACGATACCGTGTCCAAGGTGCCGATCCTGGGCGACATCCCGCTGCTGGGCTTCCTCTTCTCCAACACGGGCAAGCACAAGATCAAGCGCGAGCTGATGATCTTCCTGACGCCGTACGTGGCCTACACGGCGGTGGAGCTCGAGGAGATCACGCAGCTCGAGAAGTCGCGGCTCAAGATCATGGACCTGCGCGACATCGAGGCCGAAAGCGACCGCTGGCTGGAGCGGATCCGGTAGCGCGACGGCGGACTACGGGAAGGAAACGCATTTGATGATCCGGCTGATGTCGTGGGCGGGGCTGCTCTCCGCCCTGCTGTCCGCCTGGGGCTGCGCCACCGACGGGACGCCGGCCGGCATTGCCGACGCCCTGGACAGGCTCGAGGAGGGCCGCACGCTGGCGCGCCGGAACCATCCCGCCGAGGCGAGGGCGGTCTTCACGCAGGCCCTCCGGTCCAACCCCGACCTGGCCGAGGCCTGGTATGAACGCGGCCGCTGCGAGGTCCGGCTCCGGCTCGAGGCCGGCACCGAGGAGGACCCGCGGCTCCTGGAACAGAACGCCATGGACGATTTCTCGGTCGCGCTCCAGAAGAATCCCGCGTACGCGGACGCGTACTTCAACCGGGCGATGCTCTTCTCGAGCAAGGCCCAGTACAAACTGGCCGTCGATGACCTGCTCAACGCCGTGCGCTTCAAGCCGCGCGACCCCGAGGCCCATCTCTGGCTGGGCGAGCTCTACGAAAAGAAGTTCGTGGACAGCATCCTGCTGGCCATGGACCACTATGAGAAGTACGTCGACCTCGGCGGAACCGACACCTCGGTGCGCGAGAAGGTCCGGATCTGGAAGGATTTCAAGAAGCAGATCCCGGCGATCACGCCCGAGCCGACGTCCCGGGTTCCGACGGCCGAGGACGAGCGCAAGGCGCAGGAGCTGCATTCCAAGGCGCTGGACCTGCTGAAGAACCCCGACAAGGCCGAAGCGGTCAAGGCCTTCGAGGAGCTGCTCGGCACCTACGGTCATACGAAATACGTGCAGAGCAAGCTCCAGGCGCTCCAGGCGGTGGTCGCCGCCTTCAAGAAGAAGGACGCGCCCAAATGATCCCGGCGCTCCTTCTCCTGGCCGTTCTGCAAGGGGAGGCGCCGGTCGATCAGGACAAGGAGCGCCTCCGCTCGAAGCCGCCGCTGACGGAAGCCCGGAAAGCCGGCTACGTCCTCCCCGCCGTCCCCGCCGCCAAGCCCCGCGCCGCCTATACCCTCGTCCTGGTCCCCGTCGAGTTCGCCGACCGGAAGTTCGCCTCCGCGGATGTCCCGAAGACGCTCTTCGCCAGCGTCGGGGAATATTACGCGAGGGCGTCGGGCGGCCGCTTCCAGCTGTCGGGCGAGATCGCCGGCCGGGTGGCGCTGGACCGGGACCGCGCGGCCTTCGAGCGGAAGGACCTGGAGAAGATCGCCGGCCGGGCCCCCGCGGGCGACGGCATCGCGTTCATCGTCGCGGGCGGCATGGTCGGCCGTGGCGCGCCCTTATGGCCCCATCGCGGCGTCGTGCGGTCGGGCGACCGGGAACTCGACTACGTCCTGGTCCCCGAGGAGGCGGCTCCCGCGATCCTCGCGCACGAGTTCATGCATCTGCTGGGCTTCGCGGACAAGTACGACGACGAGAAGGCGGCGGTGGCGGATGCGTGCATCCTGGGGACCGGGTACTCCGTGAAGCGGCCGCCCCCGCCCTGCGCCGAATGCCGGCTTCAGCTGGGCTGGGCCTCCGCGGCGGAGATCGACCCGGCGACCCCGACCTCCGTGGTGATGGAGCCGGACCTCTATAAGGTCGTCCGCATCAAGGTCACGCCGGATGGGGACGAGGCGCTGCTCCTGGAGATGCGGGAGCGCCTGCTGGTCTGGCACATCGGGGGCGGGCGCAAGATCGAGCTGATCGGCCGCTTTCCCACCGACGCGACCGACCGCCTGACGCCGCTCTCCGAGCCGTCGTTCCGCGGCCGGTCGGTGGGCGCCCGGCCGGTCTGCCTGACCGACATCCGGATTCAGGACGGCAAGGCCTGGTTTCAGATCAGCCTCGACGCGCCGATGACGCCGCTCGAGGAATGGCGCCGCTCGCGCATCGGCAAGCGCCTGGGGGATTAAGCCTCAGCGCTGACGACGGATCTCGCCGGCACCCTGGCAAAGGAAACAACCCTCGACGCCGAGCCAGGAAACCAGTCCACTTCAGGAGTGCTTCAACTCGTCCATAGGGGCCTGGCGAGCCCTCTCCTCCGGCCCCTCATGGATGGCCTCGTCCACGGGAGCGCTCGGGGAAAGGCCGCCTTCTGGCCGGGTCTCTTCATCTACCTGGTCGGCGCCGGCGGGGCCGCTGCAGGGGTGTTCCTGTCGACGGACATGAACGGCCTTCCCTTTCTGATCTTCGGCAGCGTGGGCCTGTTGATTTACAGCAGCCTGGCGCTCCTCCTCGCGTTCCAGTTCCGGTCCGATCCCGAGGGTGTTCCGGTGAAGAAGCTTCCGCGGCGAATGGGGCCGCGGGGTCCGGACGCTTCCCCCTGAGCCGGCTGATGAAGTTCTCGAGTTGCGCAACCTGGGGATGCAGGGGATAATCCCCTTGCCGCAAGGTTGAAATCAAATTCTACCCTATCGCCACAGGAGATTCGCCGGATGCGGACGCTTTGGATTTTCGGATCCCTGCTGCTTGCCTTGGGGGTCGGCGCCGCAACCCCCCAGGACAAGGCTCCCGTTCCAGACGCGACTTCCCAGCAGAAGGCGGAGAAGGAAGTGCGCGGGGTCTACACGAAGGAATTCGCCCAGAAGGATCGCGAAGGGAAGAAGTCGCTCGGCCAGAAGCTGCTGGCAGAGGCCGCCGGGACCAAGGAGCCTGCCTCCCGATACACGCTTCTGAGCATGTCCCGCGACCTGGCGACCGATTCGCTGGACTTCGGCACCGCGTTCGCCGCCATCGACAGACTCTATGAGGGCTTCGAGCTGGTCAAGGCACCGCTGACGGGTGCCACGTTCAGCACGAACCTCTACGCGCTCAAGGCGGTCCTGCTCGGCAAGTTCAAATCGATGACCCTGGCTCCCGAGGACTCCTACGCGCTCCTGGACGCTTATCTGAAACTGGCTCAAGGCGCCCTGGCCGGCCGGCAACTGGACGACGCCGTCACGTGGGCCGACCTGGCGGCGAAGAACTTGAAGGACCCCCCGCTCATCGCGAAAGCCGCCGATCTGGCCAAAGAGCTTCGGGATACCAAGAAGGAGGACGAGGAGTTTCCCAAGGCGGAGGCGCAGCTGGCCGCGAAACCCGACGACCCTGAGGCCAATGCCTTCCTTGGACGCTACTACTTCTTCGTCCGGGGCGAGGCAGAGAAGGGGATCGCGATGCTCGCCAAAGCGGCAGATCCGCTGGTCAAGGATGCGGCCCGGAGGGAAGCCTCGAACCCCGCCGAACTGGATGCCCAGGTCGAGCTGGGAGACGTCTGGTGGTCGCTTGCAAAGAAGGAGAAGAGCCTGCTCGTGAAGCGCCGCTACGAGGGGCGGGCCCGATTCTGGCTGGACAAGGTCTTTGCCGCCGGCACCGGCCTGGTCCGCTCCAAGGCTGAGAAGAGAATCGATGAGATTGAAGAGAGCCACGCCTCAGGACCGATCGTGGATCTCCTGCAGTTGATCGATCCCAAGAAGGACGGCGGTTCCGGTTCGTGGGAGAAGACGGGTGCCGGCTTGTCCTCCCCCAAGCCCGTCGCCCCCGCCTCGCTGTCGATTCCCTACGTCCCGCCCCAGGAGTTCGACCTCAAGCTGACCCTGGAGAAGCGCGACATCCATGTGCTCCACGTGCTTCTTGCCGCGGCAGACCTTTCGTTCATCCTCGACAACCAGAGCACGAGCAGCTCCATCCGGGTCGGCAGCCGGGACGTCGTCGCTTGCGGCTCCGTCATTCCGAAGGACAAGACCACCCGGGTCGTCTGCTCCGTACGGCTGACGGGCGTCACCATCCTCGTGGATGGAAAGCCCGTGCTGGAGTGGAAAGGAAACTACGTCCGGGGCTCTCAGGAGAGCCCCTCCAAAGAGGGTCCTCCCAAGGTCATGAGTCTGAACACCTGGGGCTCGTGGTACATCACGAAGATGACGCTGATCCCGCTCTTTGGACAGGGCAAGAAGCTTCGGTAGCCCCCCGATACGCGATGAAGGGTTCGGAGCCTAGGGGGCCTGGAGGCAGACATCGTAGGGCCGCCCCGGGACCCTGCCCAGCCGGATCTCCTTCCGCGGCAGCACGCCGGTCGTCAGCTCGCCGAGCGGACCCACGGGGCGGTCGAGCTTCGCGAGGAAGGTTTCCAGCACTCCCTTATAGGCCATCCCTTCCGATTCGGCGTGCGCGGTGAAGCAGGCATAATCGGGCTGCTTCCCGGCCTCCCGCAGCGACTCCTCGACGAACTCCTCGGGCGTCTGGCGGCCGAGGCATTCATCGAGGGTGGCCAGCGTCACGGGAACCTGCGGCACGGAGCCTTCCCGGCCCCCGAAGACCGGCAGGAACGGCGCGGTGCCGCGGGTGTCGCTGCCGAAGCGCAGGCCGGCCTGCTGCTCGAGGTCGAAGAGGTCGCGGCTCAACAGCCACGCGGGGGCGGCGAAGGAAGCGGGCGCCGCCCCCAGCGCGGTCGTGTAGGCGTCCATCATCTTCGCGAACTCGTCCTTCAGCCGCGCGGGATCGTACTTCGGAAGCCGGTCCTGCCAGCGCCGGTGGTCCCAGCCGTGGACGCCGATTTCGTGTCCCTCGTCGCGGACGCGCTTCAGCACGTCGGGCAGCCCCGCGCCGACCAGCGGCGAGGGCAGCAGCGTCCCGTAGAAGGCCGTCGCCCAGCCGTAGGTCGACGCCGCCTTCGTGCGGAACATCTTGAGCGCGAATTTCGGGTTCAGCAGCTTGAGGAGGGCGAGGCCGGACGCATCGGGACCGAACGTGACGTAGAACGTGGCCCGCGCCTTCGCCCGCTTCAGCACCTCGAGGACGCCGGGGACGCCGTCGCGCAGTCCGCGGTAGGTGCAGACGTCGACGCGAAGGCGGAGCGGGGTCAACGCTTCTTCTTCTCCAGCGCGGCGGACGTGAGCGAGGGCTTCGACTCGCTCTCTTTGCGGAACCACTCGACGGTCGCCTTGAGGCCTTTCTCCAGCGACATCGCCGCCTTCACGCCGAGGACCTTCCGCATCCGGGTGACGTCGGGGACGCGCCGGGGGATGTCCTCGTAGCGGGAGCCGTAGATCTGCTCCTGCTTCACGAACTTCAGGTTCTTCTTCGGGTCGCGGCCGCAGATCCGGTTCATGGTCTCGGCCAGTTCGAGGATCGTCGTCTCCCGGTCGTCGCCGATGTTGAAGACGCCGCCGATCGCCTGCTTCCGGAGTCCGGCCGCCATCGTGCCCCTGACCGCGTCGTCGATGAACGTGAAGCAGCGCGTCTGCTTCCCGTCGCCGATGATCGTGAGCGGCTCGTTGCGGAGGATCTGGCCCATGAAGATCGTGATGACGCGGCCGACGTCGATCTTGTCGAGCCGCGGGCCGAAGACGTTGAAGTAGCGGACGACCGAAACATCGAGGCCCATCCGGAGGAAGGCCCACGCATAATGCTCGCCCGCCGCCTTCGACGTCGAGTAGCACCAGCGGTCCATCGTGGTGGCGCCGAGGACGCGGTCGTCCTCCTCCTTCCACGGAACCTTGGGGTTGCGGCCGTAGACCTCGCTGGTCGACGAGAAGACCAGCCGTTTGCCGTGGCGATGCGCGAGCCGCAGCAGGTTCAGCGTGCCGAGGATGTTCACGTTGAGGACGTTGAAGGGGTCGTCGACATAGTGCTCGACGCCGACGACGGCGGCGAGGTGGTAGACGAGGTCGGCCCGGATGACGAAGGCCTCCATGGCGCCCTCGTCGAGGACCGACGCCTTGACGTAGTGGAACTTCCGGTGGCCCAGCAGGTGGCGGACCTTGAGGTTCATCCCGGTGTCGACGCTCCACACCTCGTCGCCCCGCTTCAGATGGCTTTCCGCGAGATGGGAGCCGATGAAGCCGCCGCCGCCCGTGATGAGCACCCTCATTGCTATTCTCCGAGTTTCATGCCCTGACGCAGGACCGGCCGCTGCGACCGGTCGTCGGGATATTCACAGCGCTCGATACGATACGCTCCGTCCCCCGTGGCCACAAGATTCTCTTCGATCAGGACCCCGGGGGCACCCCGGCCGGCGGCGGGGACGCCCGCCCAGACCATCAGCCTCCGCCCGCCCTCGAACGTAAAGGCGCCGGGAAAGGGGTCGGTGACGGCGCGCACCAGCCCGTCGACCCGCTTCGTGGGCTGGGTCCAGTCGATCTTCCCGTCGTCGGGCCGGCGTCGTCCGCGGTACGTGACCTTCGACTCGTCCTGGGGGATGCGCGGAGCATTGCCGGCGCGGATCGCGGGCCAGGCCTCCTTCAGGAGGATCTTCCCCTCGTCGACCGCGCGGAAGAACAGGTCTTTCGCGGTGTCGCGCGACCCGATCTTCCAGGAGCGCTGCGCGACGATGTCGCCCGCGTCCGGCGCCTTCACCATATGGTGCAGCGTCACCCCGGACTCCTCCTCGCATTCCACGAGCGCCCAGTTGATCGGCGCCCGCCCGCGCAGCCGCGGAAGCTTCGAGCCGTGCAGGTTGAGCGCCCCGCGGGGAGCCAGGCCCAGCACCTTCATCGGGATCATGCTGCGGTAGTAGAACGAGAGGATCAGCTCGGGCTTCAGCCCGGCCACCGTCTCGCGGAGGTCGACCTCCTCGCCGTAGACGACGCGGACCTTCGCGGCCGCGCCGACCTCGGCGAGCGACCGGTACCAGCGCTTCTCGTTCGGATCGTCGCGGTGCGTGATCACCGCAGCCACGTCCTCCCCCTGCGCGAGAAGGAACTCGAGGCCGGTGCAGCCCATCTCGCCGTAGCCGAAGAGGACGATCCTCACGCCTGGCCGTCCCCGCCGTGGACCTTGCGGACCACGAAGCGCGGCCGCTGACGCACTTCGCCGTAGATGCGGCCGACGTATTCGCCGAGGATGCCCATCCCGACGAAGAGGCCGCCGACCATCATGAAGAGGATGGCGAACAGGGTGAAGACGCCGTACTGCGAGTAGGCGTCGCCCCGGACGAGGCGCATCACGAGGATGAAGACGGCCAGCGCGAACGCGCCGACGGCGATGACCGCGCCGAACACGCTCAGGAACCGCAGCGGCAGGAACGAGAAGCCCGTCATCAGGTCCATCTGCAGCTTGATCAGCTGGAAGAGGCCGTACTTCGACGTGCCCCGCGCGCGCTCGGCGTGGTCGACGGGGATCTCCGTCGTCTTCTTCGCGTAGAGCATCGCGAGCACCGGGATGAAGCTGGAGAGCTCCCGGCACTGGGAGATCTGGTCCACGACATTGCGGCTGTAGGCGCGCAGCATGCAGCCGTAGTCGGTCATCCCCTGCGCCGCCTTGTTGCCGCTCCGCGTGAGCCGGTTGACGAGCTTCGACGCGATCTTGCGGAAGATGGGGTCCTGACGGTTCTTGCGGACGGAGCCGACGACGTCGTAGCCCTCCTCCATCTTCGCCACGAGCTTGGGAACCTCCTCGGGCGGGTTCTGGAGATCGGCGTCGAGGGTGACGACGATGTCGCCGCGCGACTGGGCCAGACCCGCGAAGACCGCGGCATGCTGGCCGTAGTTTCGGTTGAACTCGACCGAGCGGACGCGCGGATCCTTCGCGGAGTACGCGGTGAGCAGATCGAGGGACTTGTCCGAGCTGCCGTCGTCGACGTAGATGATCTCCCACGACTTCCCGATCGACTCGAGCGCCTTCGTCATGCGCTCGTTCAGCTCGGGGAGGTTGGCTTCCTCGTTGTAGACGGGGATCACGGCCGACACGTGCGGCTTCGCTCCGCTCATGCGAGGAGCCTCCGCACCGCGGCGACGACGTCGTCGGCGTCCTGGTCGGTCATGTCCGGGAACAGCGGGAGCGAAAGGATGCGGCTGCAGACATGGTCGGTCTGCGGCAGCTTCTTCGCGCCTTTCTTATAGAGCGAGGTGCGGTGGACGGCCTCGAAGTGCAGGCCGGAGCCGATGTTCTGCTCCTTGAGCTTCGCCATGAATTCGTCGCGCTTGCCGACCAGCACCGTGAAGAGATGCCATGCGTGGCGGTGGGGGTAGGCCGGCGCCGCGGGGAGACCCAGGCCTTCGACCCCGTCCAGGGCGGCCAGGTACTTCTCCGCGATCGCTCGGCGGCGGTCGATGAAGCCGTCGAGGCGTCGCAGCTGGTGGATGCCGAGCGCGGAGGCAATGTCGGTCAGGTTGTACTTGAAGCCGGGCACCACGGTGTCGTAGTGGGCGGTCGCGGCGGACCCGTAGGCCTTCCAAGCGTCGCGCGACACGCCGTGGAACTTGAAGAGCTTCACGCGCTCGGCGAGCTTGTCGTCGTCGGTCGTGAGCATCCCGCCTTCGCCGGTGGTGATGTCCTTGATCGGGTGGAAGCTGTAGATGGCCGCGTTCCCGTGGCTGCCGATGCGCCTGCCCTTATACTCCGTCCCCGCGGCATGGGCCGCGTCCTCGATGATCTTGATCTTCTTCCCCGCGATCGCCTTCAGCGCGTCGATGTCGGCCGGCGCGCCGGCGAAGTGCACGGGGACGATGGCCCGGGTCTTCTTCGTGATCTTCTTCGAGACGTCCTTCGGATCGATCTGGCGGGTGTCGCGGTCGATGTCGGCGAAGACGACCTTCGCGCCCAGGGCGACGGCCATATTGGCGGTGGCGGGCCAGGTGAGCGAGGGGCAGAGGATTTCGTCGCCCGGCTTGAGATCGAGGGCCCAGTAGGCGCAGTGCAGGGCGGCGGTGCCCGAGGAGAGGGCGAGGGCGTGCTTCGCGCCGACGTAGGCGGCGAAGTCCTTCTCGAACCGGACGGTGCGGGGGCCGGTGGTGATCCAGCCGGAGCGGAGGACCTCGGTCACTTCGCGGATCTCGTCCTCGCCGATGCTGGGCCGCGAGAACGGCAGCATCGTCGCGCGGACGGTCGTGGCGGTCATGGAATTATCCTCACAAGGTATCGGCCCCGGCCCCGCTGGTCCAGTATCGGATCAACGACCTCCAGCCGCTTCCCCGCCTTCCGGAACTCCTCGACCTGGAAGTCCGCGGCGACGTAGAGACCGGGGTCTCCGTCGCGGGACGGCAGCGTGCGCCCCATATAGAAGTGGTAGAACCCTTCGGCGCCCCCGTGCGCGGGGACATGGATGGGCTCCGGAAATCTGCCGGCGATGCGGCGGCACTGCTCCGCCAGGTCCCGGTTGTCCTGATTCAGCCGGGGATTCACGAAAAAGCCGTAGACGAAGAACGCCAGCGCCAGGACGCCCGTCATCCCCGCGAAGCCGGCGCAGATGCCCATCCGGGCGGTGGTCAGGGAGATCCCGAGCGCGGCGGCCGCGACGACGCCGCCGATCCACGGAAGGCGCGGGGCGATGCGGCTCACGCTGCCGCCGGTCCAGGACGAGGTCGGGACCAGAGCGAGGGCTGTGCCCAGCAGGACGAGCAGCCCGCCGAAGCCGATCATGGCCCGGCGCAGAAGCCGGGGGTTGCTGCCCGAGAGGGCGGTGAGCGTGGTGGCGGAGGCGATGGCCAGCGCCGGTGTCGTGTACGCGAGATAGTTCAGCCGCTTCGCGGACGAGATCTGGAGGAACAGGAAGATCAGGCCGAACCAGGCGAGGGACAGCGCCACGCCGGGAGACTTCCGGACCAAGGTGGACAGCGGCAGGACGAGGAGCCAGGGCAGTAGCAGCGGACTCTGGCGGAAGTAGAAGTCGAACGGGCGCTTCTGCTGGTATCCGTCGCTGTAGGCGCTGAGGTTCTCGAGGAAGAGGTTCTCGTTGAGGAAGGCCCAGCCGTTGGCGCGATAGACGGCGTAATACCACGGCACGACGATCAGCAGCAGCGCCGGGATTCCGAACCAGAACTTCATCCCGATCAGCAGCTTCCACTGCCCGTTCAGGAGGAACCACGCGAGGCCCCCCAGTCCCAGCACCGCGATCGCCAGCGGCCCCTTGGCCAGGATGCCCAGGGCGGTCCAGAGATACATCAGGACCAGGTCGCGGTTCCGCCGTCCGCCCTTTTCTGCCGAAGCCGTCCAGGCCAGGAACCGGTCGAAGGCCGCGGTCGCGCAAAGCGCCGTGAGGATATCGGCCCGGCAGACCGTGCCCTGGAGGAACAGCGAAGGGGTCGTGCCCAGGATCATCGCCGCCGCCAGGCCAGCGTCGTCCCCGGCCAGCCTGCGGGTCAGGAGGGCCACGACCCCGATCAGCGCCAGGGCGGCCAGCGCCGTCGGGAGGCGCATCGCGAACTCATTGAAGCCGAACGCGGAGCCGGACAGGGCCAGCATCCAGTACTGCAGGGGCGGATAGGCCGGGAACGGGATGCCGCCGATCCGGGGCGTCACCCAGTCCCCGCCCGTCGCCATCTCCCGGGACACCTCGGCGATCTGGGTTTCGTCGATCCTCGACAGGGTCACGCGGCCCAGGATCGCCAGGAGGATGGCCGCGTCGACGATCAGCACCAGCCCGAGCAGCCGGGAAAAGCGCGTAGACGGAATCATGAATCGGGAGATTCTACGAAAGAGGGCCTCCAACCGCCAGTAGCGTTCCCCGAGGATGAAGGTCCGTTCACGAAGTCCGGGGGCCCGATTGACAGGCGAAAGCGGGTCGGGGAAGATGCGGCCAGCCCATGAATCGCCAGGTCCTCGCGGTCATTCTGTTCGCGACGGCGGTCCGCGCGGTCCTGTCGGTCCAGCTGGAACTGACCTCGGTGGAAAGCTACCTCTGGCTCTGCTCCCGCCGGCCCGCCCTGGGCTACTTCGATTACCCCGGGATGATCGCGTGGATGGTCCGGGTCTCGACGGCGCTCTTCGGACACAGCGTCCTGGGGGTCCGCGCCGTGACGATCCTGGCATCCGGGGCGACGGTCTGGCTGGTCTACCTCACCGGCCGCCGCCTCTATGACGAGCGGGTCGGCCGGCTAGCGGCGATCCTGGCCGCCCTGGTCCCCCTCTTCTTTGCGTTTGGTGCGGAGGCGACGCCCGACGCGCCCTGCCTGCTCTTCTGGAGCGCGACCGTCTGGGCGCTGGCCTGCGCATTCTCCGGGGATTCCCCCCGCTGGTGGTGGGCAGCCGGCGTCTTCCTCGGCCTCGCGATGGACTCGAAGTACCACGCCGTGTTCCTGGGCCTGGGGGTCCTCGGATTCCTGCTGTGCAGCCCGGAGCATCGCGCGTGGCTGAGACGGCCGGACCCGTGGATCGGCGTCGTCCTCGCATTGCTCGCGTTCTCCCCGACGCTGATCTGGAATGCGCGCAACGGCTGGCAATCGTTCGTCTACCAGGGGCTGTCGCGGTTCCGTGAAAGCGGCTTCCAGCCCGCCCAACTCTGGAGGTTCCCCCAGAGTCAGCTTCTTCTGCTGACCCCGTTCGTCTGCGCCGGGACTTGGGGGATCGGACTATGGACTCTGGGGCGGTGGCGCCGCATGGACTGGAGGTCGCGCTTCCTGACGGCCCTCGGGGCGCCGATGCTGGTCTTCTTTTTCCTCGTCATTTTCACCCGGCCCGTGCGGGGGCACTGGGCGGCGCCGGCGTACTTGACGCTGCTGATCCTGTCGGCCGAGGCCGTCCAGGGCGGGTCCGTCTGGGGACGCCGGCTGTATTGGGGCTCAGCGGCGGCGCTGGCGGTCGGCTGGTTGTCCCTGCCGATCCTGATGTCGACCATCCCGACCCCGCAGCGGAGGGGCTGGGCAGCCCTGGGCGCCAGGGTGGCGGAACGGAAACCGGACTTCATCCTGGCCAACGAGTATCACCTGGCCTCGCAGCTGGGCTACCAGCTGCGGATGCCGGAGGCCTGGGAACAGACCCCGGCCGGGCGGCCGTCGAAAAACTTCCCGAACTGGTGGCGGGAGGAGGAGCACCGCGGGAAGAACGCGGTCATCGTCATCGAAGGCCGGCGTTATCCCCAGGAGCTGGCCCGGATCGCGGCGTGCTTCGAACGGGTCGGCCCTCCGGAGGACGTCGTCGTTCCCCGGATCCGGGTCCTGGGACTGGGCGAAGATGCGAAGTTCAGCATCCTCAGCGCGTGGGGCTATAAGGGGCCCGCCCAGGTCGAGCCCCGGGCCCCTCCTTCGGACGACTGACCTTACTTCTTGGGATTGAGCGACTCGAGGAAGGCCAGGAGCGAGGCGAATTCCTGGACGGTCAAAGGCTCCACCAGCCCGACCGGCATGATCGAGGTCTCCGACCTGCCGCGCTTCGCCACCGTCTTGAGCGGCAGCACCGTCGCCACTCCCTGGATGTTCCGGATCTCGACCTCGTCGCCGGACTCGCGGACGATGAAGCCCTCGTAGCGGTCCTCCTCCTTCGTCTCGAACCAGTGGGTCGTGAAGCCCTGGGCGATCTTGGCGTTGGGCTTCAGGATCGACTCGATGAGCTCGGCGCGGGGATAGCGCGAGGCGATGTCGCCCAGGAACGGCCCCTTGGGCGGATCGTTGGGCGTCACCGTATGGCACGCGACGCAGCCCTGTTTGATGAAGAGCTCGCCGCCCGCCTTGGGATCGCCCCTGGCCAGGAGCGCGTCCGCCAGGACCTTCTCATAGGGCAGCGTTTTGATGAGGACGCGGTCGGCCGCCTGCTGCAGGTCGAGCTTGAGCGCGGCCGCCGCCTGGTTCGCCGCCTTCTGGATCTCGGGCCGCGAATCCTTCTGGAGGACGCGGACCTGGAAGGCGTAGTCGTCGACGCGCGTCCAGGCCATGGCGCGCAGCAGGTCGAGCACCCGGGGCGTCGACAGCGCCTGGTCGATCGCGCGGTTGGCCGCCTCCCGGACCTCCTTGGGCGACTGCTTCCGGTGCGCCGAATGGAGGAGCACTCCGAACGCGAGCTCGCGCGTGCCGGCGTCGGCGGCCTCGGCGCGCTTCGCCCAGGCGGCCGTCGCGACGCCATGACGGGCGTCGCGCGCGAATTCGTCGCGGACGTTCGTCAGCTCGCCGGGCGGCTTCGTCCACGTCGACATCACCCGGATCGCGGCCTCGGTGGTCTCGGTCTTGTTGGCCCTGCATAGAGTAGTCAGGGCCCGGGCGCGAATGGCGGGGTCTTCCTTGGGAGACGCCGCCGATTCCTCGAGCAGCGGTACCGCCTCCGCCGGAAGCGGGGTCATGCGGCCGAGGATATCCGCGGCGACCGGCCGGAACGACGGGTCCTGCGCCGCGAACTTGAGGACGATCGGGACCGTCTCCTCGAAGACGATGCGGTTGCGCTGCAGGTCGATGAGGAGGAGCCGCAGCGAATCGGTATCGGCGGAGGTCAGCGCCTCCCTCAGCCCCTTGCCGATCTTGTCGCTCTGCGCCCAGGTCACCGGCTTGAAATACGGGCCGGTCGTGTCCGGTCGCGTGCCCCACCAGTGGCCGTCCCAGTCGGCTTCGCGGTGATAGAGGCGGCACAGCGCGCGGAGGATCGGACGCCGGGCGGTCGCGTCGGGCGCCGCGGCCAGCTTCTCGAGCAGACCGTCGACCGCGGCCGGCTCGTGGATCGACTGGAGCGCCCGGAGCGAGGCGGGCGTCAGGGACTTGAGGCAGACGGCCGTCGCCCGCAGCGTGATGAGGCCCTGCACCGCGACATGGGCGACCACGGGGTCCGGGTCGGCGCTCACCGGGAAGATCGCCGCGGCGGAATCGGGATCGCCGATGCGGACCAGGGCGGTGACCGCCTGAAGCCGGACCCGGGCATCGGCGCTCGCGAGCGCGTCCTTATAGAGCTTTGCTTCCGGCGCCCGGCCATCGCCAAGCGCCCGCAGGGCGAACTCGCGCAACGCGGGGACTGCGGCGAGCCGCACGAGCGCCGCCTCGTTCTTTCCGAGCTGCGCCAGCGTGAAGATCGCGGCGACGCGGGCCCCGATCGGGCCGTCGGCGGCGGCGATCTTCTCGAGTCCCTCGACGAGCTCGCCTGCATTCCGCCGGAGGATCTCGCGCTGGGCGTGGAGGCGGCGGACGTGGCTGGGTCCGCCGATCTCCGCGAGCAGCTGTTCGGGCGCCGCCTTCAGGACGTCGGGCGGGGCGGCAGCCTGCGTGCCGGTCTGCGCCACGCAGACGACGAAGCCGACGTTCGGACCGGAGTACGTGAAGCCGCCGTTCTTCCAGCTCGAAATGTAGAAGCGGCCGCGGGCGTCGACGTCCATGTCCGTCGGCCGCTGGATCTCGACGAAGGTCTTCTGCTGCGCTTTGAACGTCGCGCCCGCGGGCTCCAGCGGATGGCGGTACACCACGCTGCGGCCCCACTCGCAGGTGTAGAGCGTGTCGCCCAGTCCGTCGGGCAGTCCGGGCTCCTGCACATAGAGGGATCCGCAGGGCGAGCCGCCGCCGTAGTCGGCGAGGGGCTGGAGGATCTCGTCGCCGAAGCTCTTGAAGAGCGTGGGATAGCCGAAGTCCGCGCCGGCCACGACGTGGCTCAGGCGCACATCCCAGCCGCCGCCGTCGTTCGTGTTGTCGCGCGTGAAGGCGTCGAGGGTCGGGGCGATCGCGACGTCGTAGATGTTCCGCTGGCCGTGCGAGACGAGTTCGAGGCCGCTGCCGTCGGGGCGGACGCGGACGATGCCGCCGCCATGAAGCTGCAGCGTCCGGCCGTCTTTGCCCGACGCCTTGACGAAGCCATAGTCCCCCACCGCGACATAGATCCAGCCGTCGATGCCGAGCGTCATGCCGTTCGTCGTGTGATCGGCCCCGCGGAACTTCAGGTCGAAGCCCAGGCCCTGGACCAGGACCTCGGAGCGGTCGGCGACGCCGTCGCCGTCGTCGTCGTGGTACGCGTGGATGAAGGGAGGATGCTGCACATAGAGGGTCTTTCCGTCCCAGACGATGCCGCGGGGGCTGTCGACGTTGGGGGCGAAGACCGTGAACTTGTCGGCGCGGCCGTCGCCGTCGCTGTCGATGCAGCGGACGATGCGGCCGCGTCCCGGCTTGGCGTCGATGGAGCCGTTCTCGTCGATGCCAACGAAGAGCGTGCCGTCCGGCGCGGCGGCGAGGCAGGTGGGGTAGCCGACGTCGGGCGGCGCGGCGAAGACCGTCGTCGCGAACCCGGGCGGGACCTTGATGCCGGCGAGGATCTGCTTGTCGTCGCCGCGGGGCTTCGGGTCCTGGGCGAACGCGAGGGTGCCGAGGGCGATGCAGAGCAGGTATTTCATGCCCTACTATAGGGCGGGGACGCCCGGACGCTTCAGCGCGGCGACGAAATCGGGATGAACGGAATCGGGGACGTCCCGTTCAATAGGACATGCTTCGGCCGTCGACGTCCCGCCGCCGCCTGCTTCTGGCCAGAGTGGCGCTTGCGGTCCTCCTGCTCCCCGTCTCGCTGACGGGACCCAGACTCTTCCCCTGCCCCAGCTGTGAGGAACTTGACGGTCACTATGTTCAGCACCAGTCCTGGCTCCTGACGGCCTGTCAAAACTGCGACGGCCGAGGAGTCGTAACCGACCTGGATGCGCTGTTTATCCTGGGGGGGTACCGAACTTCGGATCCTCCGCAGGATCTTTTCTATTACCCCTCCGAAGACCTGAAGCCAGGGGAGTCGACCTACGTCGCCCATGTTTTTGCAGGGCTTGTCGAACAGAAAGGCAATATCCGGATCCACTGGCCCTACCATCCGGTTGTGCATTTGAGTCTCCCCGGCCTGTTGCTGGCTCTTCAGATCGTCATCGCTCTGCTGGCCTCGTGGTTCCTTCCGATCTTTGCTTGTGCCGGTTGCCCCGGGGATTCCTGTCCTCGCTGCTCAGGTACGGGCTCCCGGTCGGCCCGTCGGCGCTGGATTCCTGAGTCCTGGCGGTCCAGAATTTGGAAAGGGACAAGAATCGCAAAGATTGGAGTCGCGATCCTGTTCATCCTCTTCCTGTCCGCGCATGTCGGGTTGCGGGCGTGTCCCGACTGCCGGGGATGGGTGGGCGGTCATCCCGGGGAGCGAGGTCCTGTTCCGCGCTGTTGGCGCTGCGGCAACGCGCACGGGATCAGCCTTTGGAACCCCCTTTTCGTCGACGATTAGAACGAGTATCCTCTCGTCGTGCGGAGCTCCGACAACAAGGCCTTCAAGGAGTGGGCGATCGTCTGCCGCGCGCTGGCGACGGGATCGCAGATCCTCATCCTGCGCAAGGGCGGCGTCGCCGAGGGTCCGCGCGGATTCGAGGTGACGGACCGGCAGTTCTTCCTCTATCCGACGTATCTGCACCAGTCCCCGACGAGCGTGGTGTCGAACTGGCGCGACGAGATGGGGCGGCTGGTCGATCCGGCGCCCGGGCAGATCGAGATCGGGCACTATGCGATCGTCTCGTCCTGGCTGCGGATCCGGTCGCTGGAAACCCTGAAGGCGCTGCGGAAGCACCATATCCTCTCGGACGCCGTCGTCGAGGAGCGCTTCCACCGCTGGGAGCAGGAGGGCGTCACGGCGCTGATGGTCCGGGTCTACGCCCTGCCCCGGCCCGTGATGGTTCCGGAGCTCGAAAGCTACGCGGGCTGCAAGTCCTGGCTCACGCTGGCGGAGCAGGTGCCGCTCGACGGGGTCCAGCCCGTCCTCGGGGACGCGCCGTTCCAGGCGAAGCTGGATCAGATCAAGGCGCTGACCGGCGCGATTCCATGACGCGTGCGACGGAAGCTTTCCAATATCGTAGATCGCGGGTGCACGATGTTTGACTCCGGCATCCTGAAGCAGCTGGCCGAGCGGCGCATCTCCCCCGAAGAGGCGGAACGGCAGCTCGCCTTGTTCGCGCATCCGCCGGCGCCCGCCCGATTGCTCAAGCCGGCCAGGGTCGGCGACGGGATCCTCCGGCTGAGCGACGCCGACCAGGGTCGCTATGAGCGGAGGGGCTCGACGAGCGTCGCCCGCCGCGCCGTGACCAAATTCGTCCCGGCCTCGGGGGCCGCCACCCGCATGTTCAAGGACCTGCTGGCCTTTCAGAACGGCGCTCCGGAGACGGAGGAAGTCCGCAGCGTCCGCGAGGGACGCAGCCGCTTCGCGTTCGGCGGCGAGCTCGAGGCGATCGCCGACCCGCTGCCGGCGATCCTCCAGCGATACTCCCAGAAATCCAAGGGGCTGATCCCCTTCCATCGGGTCGACGGCCGCGCCCGGACCTCGTTCGAGGAGCAGTTGCGGGAAGCGGCGGCCTTCCTGGCCGACGCCGAGGGCCGGGTCCGCCTGCATTTCACCGTCTCGCCCGAGCACCGCGCCGAGTATGAAGCCCTCTATGCCGCCCTGAAGCCGGCGCTGGAGCGGGAGCTGGGCAGGACCTTCGACACGGGTTTTTCGGAACAGGATCCGTCGACCGATACCCTCGCGGGAGGCGAGGATCTCCGGCCCTTCTGCGACGAGCAGGGGCGCCTTGTCTTCCGGCCCGGCGGTCACGGGTCGCTGATCAAGAATCTCCAGGATCTGGCCGCGAACTCCGGACGCGTGGTCATCAAGAACATCGACAACGTCGCGCACCCCCGCTTCTGGCCGGAAATTCTGCGCTGGAAGCAGATCCTGATCGGACTGTTGGACGAAACGCAGGAAGCCGCGTTCGACCGGCTGCGCCGGTTGAAGAGCGATCCCGCCGCGGCCGGCGAGGCCCGGGGCTGGGCGGAGTCGCGCTGGGGAATCCCGGCGTCGGGAAACGATGCCGCGGAGCTGCTGCACCGTCCGCTGCGGGTCTGCGGCGTCGTCGCGAACGCCGGGGAGCCGGGGGGCGGGCCGTTCTGGGTGGACGGTTCCGGAGGCCCCAGTCTGCAGATCGTGGAAAGCGCCCAGGTCGATGCGAAGGATCCCGCCCAGAAGGCGCTGTTCGAGTCGTCGACGCACTTCAATCCCGTGGACCTGGCCTGCGGCCTGCAGGACGAGGAAGGGAAGCCCTACGATCTGTCGCGCTACGTGGACGAGCGCGCGTCGTTCGTGGCGAAGAAGAGCCAGGGGGGCAAGACGCTGCTCGCGCTGGAGCGGCCGGGGCTGTGGAACGGCACGATGGCGGGATGGAACACGCTGTTCGTCGAAGTGCCGCTGATCACGTTCAACCCGGTCAAGACGCTCTCGGATCTGCTGAGGAAGGAACAGCTTCCCGCTTAGGAACGCTGCTCGAGCCGGCACGCCGGGCCGTATCGATGAAAAGACGCAGGCGGGAATCCGGTTTGTATACTGGGAAGTCCGTCTGCCAAGGGAGGATGTCCTGATCGCCGCCGTGCTGCTCTTCGTCGCCTGCCAGGAGGACGTCGAGATCCCCCGGCGCGACAAGCAGGACTATTTCGAAGCGGTCCAGGCCTGCAGAGAAGCCGAGGCCAAGGTCGAGACCGACGAGGCAGCCGCGATCGAAAAGCTGTCCGCCATCCTCGCGAATTCGAAGATCGTCCAGATCGAATGCCGCATCCGGATCCAGCTGCAGGCCGACAAGTACACCCAGCCGTATTTGTTCGTCCCCTATCAGCTGAGGGGCCGCGCCGAGCTGGGCCTCGCCGGGAAGACCGCGAACGCCGCGATGAGGAAGCAACTGCTCGAGGACGCGGTCCGCGACCTGAAGACCTCCGCCGCGAAGGGGCTCGACTCCAGCAAGAAGCCCCTGGCGTCGGCGCAGGCGGAGCTCGAGAAGCTCCTGGCCGAGGCCCCCGCGGCAGATCCGCCGGTGCCCCAGAAGAACTCCCTCAAGATCCGCGCCGCCTGGAGCCAGCTCGTGGGCGAGCGGAGGTACAAGTCCGCCCGGACCCTGCTCGACAAGGAAGCGGACGCCCTGACGGAAAAGGAGAAGGCGGAGCTCGGCGCCGAAACCCAGCAGGCCTGTACGTCCTTCCTGACCGAGCAGATGATCCGGTTCCGCCGCAACCTCGCGTCCGTGTCGGGCATCGACGAGCTGCGCCGCATGTCGAGGGACGAATTCGAAATCAGCTTCGCGCTGCCGGCGGCGGAGGAGATCGTCGTCGCCTACCCGCCCTACGACTGGGCCCGGACGCAGTCCGACTCGTTGCGCGCGGCCTGGTCGAACCGGGACGCGATCCCGGCGCTGCTGCGGATGGCGGCCCAGGCGGCCCGCCTCAACCCGGACTCGGAGAATCCCTGGTTCACGCTGGCGGAGGGGCTGGCCTTCCAGGATCTCCGGCGCGCGATGGAGCTCCGCGTGGCGGACTGCGCCGACGCGCCGCGGGAAAAGCGGGATCCGCTCCTGGGCGAGGCGCGCACCCTGATGGACTCCTGGAACGGATTCGTCCGCGGCCTCGACGACGCGACGCGGAAGCACCACCCCTTCCTCGACGAGCAGGCGAAGACCCTCGCCGGCATCCTGGCGAAGGCACCCCGGGATCTCGAGGGTCTGGAGACGGAAGATCTCCGCTCCTGCTTCGCGGCGGCGGAGGTCGGAGTCCTGCTGCAGAAGGAGGAAGACCGGCTCCGCGCGCTGGAAGCGACGGGGGGTCTCAGCCGGGAGTCCCGACAAAACGTTCTGACCCTGATCGTGGCCGCGCGATCGATCCGGATGTTCCTGTCGGGAAGCGCCGAGGAAGTCGTGCAGAAGGCCGTCCGGGAGGATCTGCTGCGGCTCGCCAAAGTGGGAGGCGCCGCGAACGCCGACCGCTTCGGCCCGCGTCTCCGGAAAATCTTCGATTCGCTACGGTGATTCGGCGACCTGCAGCGTCGGATCCGCCATCCGTCCCCAGAGGACATAGGTCTTTCCCGACCTGAGACTGCCCCCGGGGAGCCGGATCGACTTCTCCCCCGATGCGGGATGGGACAGGACCACGTCATAGTCGCCGATCTCGAGCCCCGGGTACAGGACGGGCGTATCCCGTTCCGCGAGCTCCACGGGTTTTCCCTCCCGGACGACGCGGACCACCCTCGCGTAGGGATGTACGGCGATCCGCAGAGCGAAGGTCCGTTGTTCCGGCGCGGGACCGGGCGCCGGCGCGGCCTGCTCCTCGCGCTTCGGAGTCTCCCGAACCGGGGGCGGCGTCCGGCGAAGCTGCACGACGGCGACCGCTCCCGCCGCGAGCGCGAGGAGGATGACGGCGACGGTCAGGACGCGGCTGCCGCCCCTCGGCGCGGGGACGGGAGCGGCGTTCTGAACCGTCGTCGCCGTGCCCGCGGTGGAGCACGCCTCGGCGAGGCAGAGCGCGAGGTCGTCTCCGAAGGCGGCGGCTCCGGGCTGCCGGTCCTTCCGCTCCTTGGCCATCGCCTTCAGGAGGACGGCTTCGAGCCGCACGGGGAAATCCGGCTTGAGGCTGCGCGGGGGGGGCGGCGGATCGCTGCAGACCTTCCGGATGATCTGCATCGCGCTCGATCCCCCGAAGGGCGGGCGGCCCAGCAGCACCGTATAGAGCGTCGCGCCCAGGGCGTACACGTCGCTGCGGGCATCGATCTCGTCGAGCCGGCCCTCGGCCTGCTCGGGCGGCATGTACGCCGGGGTTCCCAGGGCCGCGCCGCTGATGGACATGGACGTGTCTCCCTCCAGAGCCTTGGCCAGGCCGAAGTCCATGACGTAGGGCCATTTGTCCTTCGTGATCATGATGTTCGCGGGCTTCAGGTCCCGGTGGACGACGCCGCTCTGATGGGCCGACTCGACGGCCTTGGCGATCCTCAGGAAGATCTCCAGGAGCTCCGTCAGGGGAAGCGCGACTCCGGCCAGCGTCTGGCCGTCGACGAACTCCATGGCCAGATAGTGGCTCAGCTCCTGTCCCAGCTGCTTCGACGAGGCGGTGCCGACCTCGTAGATCGCGGCGATGTTCGGATGGCGCAGGCGCGCCGAGATCTGGGCTTCGCGGCGGAAGCGCGCGACGGCGTCCGCCTCCTCGGCGAGCAGGAACTTGATGGCCACCCAGCGGGTGAGCGTTCGGTCCCAGGCTTTCCACACCACGCCCATGCCGCCCTTCCCGATCTGCCGGACCAGGACATACTGGTTCAGCGATCTCGCGGGATCCGCCGCCGCCTCCACGGCCTCGGCCGGCAGATCGCCGGGCCCGCGCTTGGGACCGTCGGCGACCTTGATCGTTTTGTCGTCGGCCGGGCAGGGCGTATGGAGGAGACCCGAAAAGCGCTCGCCGCAATGGATGCAGTCGCGGCTGCCGGACAAAGCGGCGGAATCGGTTGCGCCCGGGGTCGTGTCGTGCTTGACCGTTTTGTCGTCGGGGGGCCGGCTGGAGTCCGAGAGGCCGGGTCCCGCGCCCTGCCCCATGGGGATGGTGTCGCTCATGAGATAGGGAACAGTATATCGAAAGCGGGCTTTCCTCCAGCCCTGTTCAGAGATTTCAAAAATCTCGACACTCCGGGCTGAATTGATAGAGTCATCGAACTTCGGAACCGATTATGAAGCACCTCCTGGTGGTATTGACGATGCTGGGCCTCGCGGCTCCGGCCTTGGCGCAGGATCAGCAGCTCGGCGCCCGGACCAAGGCAATGGGTGGCAGCTACACCGCCTTCGAAGACGATCCGGTCTCCATCTGGCTGAATCCCGCCGGCATCGCGACGCAGTCGAAGTCCCTCTCCATCGTGTACCAGTCGTACGTCACCTATCCCCTGCACGAGGAACGGCCGCCGGGCTCGACGACGTCGAACTTCTCCGCCGGCGCCGAGACGACGCTCGTGGACCCGGCCTTCGTGCCCTCGTTCCTGGGGCTGGTGTTCCCCATCGGCGCCCAGGACTCGGGCTTTGCGGTGGGCGTCTGCTACGCCCAGCCGTACCACCTCAACTACTCGTTCGACCAGATCAGCGACCCGTTCCAGACCTCGTTCACGCCGGACAGCAACGTCGACGAGTCCTTCGGCCGCTTCCGGATCGCGCTGGCGAAGGACTTCCGGCTGCAGAAGCCCGGCGCGAAGGGGTTCTTCACGCACGTCTCGGTCGGCGTCGGCCTGGACGTGGGCTACGAGCGCTGGGAGTTCAAGTCCGCCGGGCGGAATGCGTCGGACAACGCGACGGGCTTCGGCGCGGGCGCCGGCGTGCTGGTCGGGGTCTATGACAACGCCGATTCCTTCCGCGTCAATTTCGGCGCCGCCTGGCAGAGCGCCATCCACTGGAACTTCAACATCGACCCCGACATCCTGCCCGCGTTCGACATGCCGCAGCAGGTGAACGTCGGGTTCACGTTCTACCTGCTCCCGGGATACCCGCTCCGGGCCACGCTGGACTACCAGTGGATCCAGTGGAGCGACACGGCGGAGAAGCCGCTCTTCGCCGGCAAGGAGAAGTTCCGGGACGTGTCCAACATCTCGCTGGGCGTCGAGTACCGCATCGGGATCCAGGAGAGCATCGACCTGTATCCGCGGCTGGGGTATCGCCGCTTCCAGGCCCCATGGGCCGATCCCAACGATCTCCCCATGGTCAGCGATTTCAAGCTCGTGCTGGACACGAAGGGGTCGACGTTCAACATCGTCACGTTCGGCGTGGGGCTGGGCTGGACGTCGACGGAGGGCAAGGTGCGCTCGATCGACATCGGCGCCGACGTGGGCGGGGACTCGTATACCTGGGCCGTCGGGTTCAACTACGAGTTCTGAGGTCGGCGAAGACGTGATGAAGGCTCTCCGGTGGGTGGCTCTCCTGGCGGCGTCGGCGGCTCTTCCCTCCTGCGGGAACGGTTCCGCGGGGAACGGGGAGGAGTCCCTCGTGACGGTTCGGGTGACGGTGGGACCCCAGGGAGAGCAGGCGAACGGCGATTCCCTGGCCTTCTCCCTGTCGGCGGACGCGCAATACGTCGCCTTCGGGTCGTATGCCTTCAATCTCACCCCCAATGACGCAAACGATTCGATCGATGTCCTCGTCAAGGATCGTTCGACGGGGGCGGTCGAGAATATCACCCTGCTCCCGGCGAATCCCAACGGCCTCGTCTCGGGCGATTCGCTCCAGCCCTCGATCTCGGCGGACGGCCGCTATGTCGCGTTCCTGAGCTCTGGCAATTTCGAGAACATCCCCGGGGCGAATTATTCGGCCACTCCACCGATCTTCCGGCCGTTTCTCTATGACCGGATCGGCCGGACCTACACCGCGGTCCATCCGCCCAACGCCTACTTCAACGACCACGCCAACGGTCTTGCTCTCTCGGGCGACGGGCGATACCTCGCCTTCGGTACGACCGCGACCAATACCGGATTTGCAGCCGGGCCGGGGATCCAGGTCCTTCTGTGCGACTTTGGCCCGAATCGCGACCAGTCGACGCTGACGCTGGTCAGCCATGCCACCGCGTCGACGACGACGCCGGGAAACGGATCCTGCAATCTCTGGCCGGGAGGCATTTCGGGAGACGGCGGGATCGTGACGTTCGAGTCCGTCGCCACGAACATCGCGGCGGGAGACGCGCATGCCGGCCCCGATGTGTTCTTTTGGCGCCGGTCGACGGGAACGGTGACACTGGCCTCCCCGGGGAGTGGGCCCACCCGCGGATCCTACGCCGGCGGAATCTCGGCCGATGGCTCGACGATCGGATTTCTGACGATCGACTCGACGTTGAGTCCCCAGGCTGGCCCGGCCAGCTGCCGGTTGTACTCGGTCGGGACCGGCCAGACGCGCACGATCTCCGATCCGAGCCAAACCGTCGACTACACGCCGATCCTGCTATCCGGCGACGGCTCGCGGGTCGTCTACGAAGTCCAGTTCCCCCCCCTGCGCTTTCCCTTTATCTATATTGAGGGGGTCGGAAGTCGGATCCTGTCGCAATCCACCACCGGGCGGACGCCCGCCCTGACGGTGAACGGGGGGATCCTCTCCGCGGATGGACGCTGGGCCGGCTGGCTGACGACGGTCAGCACGATGGCGGCGGGCGACACGAACGGATTCCAGGACGTGTTTCTACGGGGGCCTTTTTGAACGCGAAGGGCCGCAGGCCCGAGGCGCCCGCCTGGACGCGGAGGCTCCGTCTCACCGCGCTCCTGGCCTCGGCGGCCGTGCTTCCCTGCTGCACGGGGAATGTCGGCGAGGGAGACATGGTGACGGCGGTCACGGTCCGCGTCTCCGTGGGCCCGCAGGGCGAGGAGGGGAACGGGGATTCCTTTCCCGTATCGTTGTCCTGGGACGGGCGCTATGTCGCGTTCGGCTCGCGGTCGAGCAATCTCACCGTGGACGACGCCAACGGATTCTCGGACATCCTGGTGAAGGACCGCGTCACGGGGCAGGTGGAGAACCTCACGAATGCCGCCGTGAATCCGGCCGTGGTCGCCTCCGGGGACGCGGGGACGGCTCGGCTGTCCGCGGACGGCCGATACGTCGCCTTTCTCAGCACGGGACGCTACAATACGGG
>Ga0137410_10000050_pt1 | contig 77454 bp, 109 predicted proteins | sample CZODoug1_16funga_FD_108878 | JGI IMG/M metagenome (GOLD analysis project Ga0137410, IMG submission 108878) | Vadose zone soil fungal communities from Angelo Coast Range Reserve, California, USA - CZODoug1_16fungal (Illumina Assembly) | ecosystem: Environmental > Terrestrial > Soil > Vadose... | reverse complement strand
CGCTCGTGGTCGGACCCGTTTGCCCAAACGCCGCTGCAAGAACAAGCGTCAATATTCCAGAAATGAGAAGGATGCGATTCATGGGAAGGTCTCAAGGTCGACAACGGCGCCGCTCGTTTGCTGGATAATCTTCAGGGTACCCAGCGGCCCGGAGTATTGAAAACAGGCGCCAGCCGGAACCGGAATGCCGATACTCGCTGTCGGCGTCACAACGCCAGATGAAGTATATCTTATTCCCTGCATAGATGCGCAAATCTGCGCAATGGTTGCGAGGGGAAGAATAGTTCCAGTTGAACAATTTGCGGTCGTCAAATTGATCGCGGAACTAAGAGCAGCTGTGATCTGACAATATTGCGGCGCGGTAATGGTGCCATACGAACCCGCACGTTGCGGAGATGGATTTGCCGCTGACGATGGAACTGCTCTGCCATTGGTATCAACGGATTGTTGAACGGCAGTTCCAACGCTAACGCTTGGATTCGATGCAGATGGAAATTGAGCCTGCGCAAATACCCATGTCGATGCGATGGCGAAGAAAAACGCGACTATAATTTTCCATCTTTCCATCTAATCTCGCTCCTATTGCCGCGCTCCTGGTGCCATGATCGCCATCACGCTCTCCCGCGCCTTCGCACGCAACGCCACCGCGAGGGCGCGCGCGTCCTGGTGCGGGAGCGCGAACCCGACCCGGGTCGGCAAGGACGGGTCGAACGCCACTGCGACCATGCCGGGGGCCTCGAGCCGGGCCGCCCAGGTCGACCAGCTTGACACCGGCCGCAGCAGGATGGTCGACGGGTTCGGGCAGCCCTTGTGCTTGGCCTCCGTGCGGGCGAAGATCAGGGCATCGATCAGCTTGTCGAGCACGTCCATCGGCATGCCGACGCAGAGATGCTCGCCCTCGATCTCGGTCGTCATCACGATGCCGACCTTGGTCGCGTCCTCGGAAACGAACGTGCGCATGACGCCGGAGATTGGATAGGCGATGGTCATCTCAAACCCCACGTATCAACAAAATAGTGAATATGCTTGCTGAAGCATTTCCGTCGACAGTCTGTTGAACCTCATCGTCGACGGTGATGATGCCTTCCACCCAAGGTGAAAACTCAATCGATCTGACTTGCAATGACTCTCCTGATGGAGTGTCGGCCATCCAGATTACGATGTCTCCAGCCTTGACTCCTGGAACACTGATTGTTCCCGCACCGTTTCGACCATTGAAACTAGCCTTCGCGATGCCAACGATTGAGAAAGTCGACATGTTACGGACCGCCGGCGCCGCTGACTCCGAGAGACGTGATATTCGCGGTGGTCGCGCTCAGGAAGGTCAAAATGAAATCGCGGAAAGAAAGAGCCGCAACTGTCATGGTGCCGGTCGTGGTAACGGAAGCGTCGCCCGCCAATGTCAAGACGGCGGCCGCCGTGTTGTTCACGATCCTGAACTCGTAAACGTCGCCGACCTGCGCGCCTGGGACATCGGCCAACATCTGCGCCGCGGTGCGGGTGGTCTGCGTGCCGGGAGTTGCGCCGACGTTGCATTGCAACACGCATTTCTTGGCGGCGCCTGCGATTAATCCCGCGGCGAGCGTGCCCGCCGACAACGCGGCGGCCGTGAACTTCACCGGAGGCAATCCGCCCGTTGCATAGGTAAACCCCGCAGCCTGAGCCGCGTCTGTGTCGCGCACGTCGCACGCGATGAAGCCGTTCGCGTCCGGCGTATAGGTAAGTCCGCTCGACGGCGGGGTGGAACGAGCCATCTGAAGGCTGCCGGTGAACCCGCGGGGAGCGATCATTGCGACGGTGGCCATAGGGCAAAACTCCTTGGATGGATTGGGTCGTTCAGAGCTTCTCGAAGCCCTGGCCGGTGAGCAGGGGCTTGGCGTCGTCAGCGCTGACGACGATCTCCCCGTCCACCACTTGGTACACCGTTCCAGTCATCCCGTAAACGGTGCTGATGTCGGGCGGCGCCTTGAGCCGCACGCCGCCGGTGGACAGGGACGGCGCACCCTTGGCCGCCTTGGCCTCCTCGGCGGACTTCTGCTGGGCTTCCGCGTTGCGCCGGTACCACTCCATCAGGCCGGCCCCCGGGAAGGACGGAGACGCGAAGGCGAGGCAGAGGGCGTCCCACATATCGGGGCTCGCCCCCTTGGTGCGCTTCTTCATGTCCGCCTTCTTCTCGATTTGTATCTCGCCGGTCGACAGCGGCTTGTATTTCACCTGCATGATCTCCGCATCGAGCGTGTCGTTCGGCTCGATGGCGATGCGCGGGTTGTCGTCCGTCATGTGCATGCGCATCATCCAGTTGATCTCGGCGCGCTTGTTCTTGAAGCGCTCGTCCGCCTGGATGCTCTCGGCCCCCTCGCCCACGTTGATGGGCACGATCTCGACGCCGGCCAGTGCCTCCTTCGCCTCAATCTCCCCCGGGCTGACCGGGTTCTCCATGTTCTTCATCTCGCGCAGGCGGTCGCTCACGCCGCCCCCCATGCCGGTGTCGTCGACCTTGACGCGGAGCGGCTTGTCCTTCCGGCAAAGGCGCACTACGTGGCCGACCAGTTCCATGAGGTCGCGCTTGCGGTGCTGGTGCTCGAGGAACGCACGCCACCCCTTCCGCCGGTAGAACACCGACCTATCGTCGCCCATGCGCGCCACGTCGATGCCGAGCTCATTGGGCCCGTCCTCGTCGCCCGGCACCCGGTCGGCCACGTAGCGGGCGTGCGCCTGGCGCAGCGCCTCGGCGGGGATGAGCGAGTCGGTCGACTGCTCCGGGAACTCGCCGAGCACCTTGGACGTGTAGAGGATGGACCCGACGCCCCACGACTTCTTCTTCTCCTCGACCCATACCCGGGACACCAGCAGCTTGCGCAGCCACTTTGGCACCTCCTCGCCGGTGAAGTTCGGGCTCTCGAACGCCGATATCCGGATGACGTTCCATCCCGACCCGGGCCGGCATACCTCGCCGAAGTAGGTGTCCGGGTCGTCGGGGTTGCCGATCAGGACGATCCGGCTGTCCTCGTTCGTGATGAGCGTGTCGGCCGCATCTATGATGGCGCGGGCGACGCCGCAAGCCTCGTCGACCGCCACGAGCACCTTGGCAGCGTGCTGGCCCTGGATGGCCGTGGGGTCGGTGTCGGCCGGCGAGCGGCCGAACCCCACGAGCTCCTTGTCGACCCACCACTCAGTCTGGTTGGTGTAGCCAGGCAGGCCGTGGCCGGCGTGGACCCTGTTGATCTCGCGCCACAGGATGCCGCGCACCTGGTGGAGGGTGGGCGCTAACGTTACGCCGAAGGCCTGGCCCGGCTCGTTGCAGCTCAACCACCACGCGAACACCCTGGCGATGACCGCCGACTTGCCGACATCGTGGCATGATTGGACCGCCGTGCGGCGGTGGACGCGGACGCTCTCGACGATCTCGCGCTGCTTAGACCACAGGAAGCCGAGCAACGCGTGCTCGATGAAGCCCAGCGGGTCGTCGCGCCACTGCGCGAAGTGGCTGAAGATGGATAGCCGCCGGTTTTCCTTCTCCTGGAGCAGCGCCGCGATGACCGCGCGCCTATCATCTTCTGAGACCAGCGACAAGTCGTGCGAGAAGGTCATCCATTTGCCCGTTGTTCAGGTCATTGATGTTCACCGGCACGGGCGTCGGGTTGTCGGGGTCGCCGCCCATCCGGACGGCGAGCGGCTTCCTCTCGTCGGTGAACGGGAGCAGCACCTGGATCGCCTTGAGCGCGTTGATGAGGTTCTTGGCGATCAGCTTCTTGTCGACGCGGTTGTTCTCGTCGCCGGCCTGTTCCCGCGCGGCCTCGCCCATGAAGTAGTTGACGATCTGGACGCCGAACGGGACCATCTCAGGAATGCCGGCGGCCCTGACCTCCTTGCGGATGGCCTTGGTCGACTTGTTGCCGGAACCTTTTTTGCGGCCTCCCCGGCGTTCACCTGGTCTCGAACCCCTCGGCATTTTGCTATCTTTGCACTCAATCGCTATTTTTGCAAAGTTTGCAATCGACCTCATCCGTCATGAACAGGCCCGGCAGCTTGCGGGCGACGTCGGCGGCGCACATCAGGGCGAGCCGCTGTTCGTCCTGGCGCACCCAATGGCCGCGGTGCTTCTTGAAACGACCCCTGCGGACGGCGTCGGCGATCACGGTTATGAAGGCACCCCGATCAATCATGGTTTGGGCGGAAGTTGCCTGATGACCGACAACACCGACGCCGTGAGGCGCGGGTCGTTCAGCGGCACGTGGCGGCACCCCCTGCGGTCGCGGCGCGCGGCGTTGAACTCCCTGATCTTGTCGTCGCGGTCGAGGCGCTCTTCCAGGCGGCGGCAGAGATAGAGATCCAGCGCGGTCACCTTGGCGAACAGGCTCGCTTCCGTTTCCTTCTTCACGTGCGGTGCTCCCCGGCGCAGAGCTTGTTCCAGGTCTCGAGGAACCCGACGTCGCCGTCGATCGAGACGAAGTGCGGGTCCATGACGTAGACGAAGTTCTTGTCCCCCGTCATGCCCCCGAAGCCGTTGCGGGCGTTCACCTCGCTGCAGACCACGGTGACCGGCGCCTTGCCGAGCTTGCGGTCGCCGTAGGCGCGCATCGGGCCGAAGACGGCCGACATCGGGTCGCGGAGCCGCGCCTTCACGGAGCGCTCGACGTCGGCCGGCGAGTACGGTGCCCGGGGCACGTTGGCGTAACCGTCGTCCGCGTTGCGCCAGGCCTTGGCGCCGGTGGCGATGGACACCACGTGCCCGATGCCGGCGAGCGACAAGAACGCCGCGAGGGCTATGAATGCTTTCGACATGGCGCGATCTCCTTTGTTAACGTTACTCGCTCTTGCGCTCGGCCGGGACCACGTCCTCGATCACGTTCTTGAGCCCGTCCATGAGGCGGCCGAAGCAGGCCTGGCACAGGTCGCGGTTGACCTTGTTGGGCTTGGGCATGACGAGCGGCCTGGTGGTCGTGACGGTTATAGTCACATGCCCCTGGCACTCGGCGCCGCAGCCGTCGCAGTAGAGCTTGGTGGCCATCAGTCTCGTTCCTTCCGCGTTCGCTTAGTCGCGGGCGCGCACGCGTAGCGCAGCGTCGCGTACAACTCGATTCCTATGGTCGGCGTGGTGCCGAGGTAGACCTCGACCGGGGACAAGACGTTGACGGGTCTATGCATCGCGTGCCAAGCGAGGGTTGGCGATATTTTCAACCATTTCGCGATCTCCTGAAGCGACAAGCCGAGGTTGCGGGCCCGGCGCGCAGCCATGGTCCGCTCCCACATGCGCTGGCTCCTGGCCACGTCGGTTGGCACCACGCCGTCCCAGGGCCTCGGGCCGACCGTCGCCCGACCATTGCGGCCGTATCCCTCGCTGCGCAGCGCGTGGCCCACCACGCCGCTGAGCGCTTTCCTGGATTCCCTGCAACGCGCGCGCGGCGCCGTAACGCCCATGGCAAGCAGCTCGCCGGCGACCTGCGCGTTCGTGAGCCCGTCCAGGTGCAGCTCGATGATCTGCTGCAGGTACGGTTCGAGGTACCCGTTGTAGTTCATTTGAGTTTCCTGGCGATCTTGCGCTGGCGGTGCTTCGTGACCCGGGATACCGCGTCTGCCCGGCGCTTGACGCACTCCTGGCAGTCGCGGTTGCCTGCGATGATGCGTTTCTCCAGTTGCTCGCACACGAGCATGGTGTCGGGGTTGATCGGCTGCGCCCTGCGGAGGCGCGCGATCGCCTGGGAGATGATCTCTACGTTCGGGTCCATGGCGGCATGCTAACGTTACATGAGGCCGCCTTGTCAACAGAGGGGGTAAAAAAGTCGGCGCGGCATGCAGGTGCCGGGTGAACCCACCGCGCCGGAGCTGCCGGCTTCCTCGTGGTCCCAGGTCAGGGACGCGTTCAGCCCGCGATGGCGAGCGAAGGATTGATGACGATCTTGCTATCGGGTGACGTGGCAACGACCGCTCCGGTTCCTTGCCACTTGTAGGTCCACGTGCCAGAAATGGCGAACGTGAATGTGAAACTGTAGACACCGATGTTTTCGCGGATGATCGCGCTTGATCCTAAGGCGAAGTTCTGTATTGCACCGATTGGAGGGACCAGGAACAGATTGACGACCGTCGGATCGATGGGCTGTCCAGTGATTGCATTAGAAAATGTGACGCGTATCTGAACGTTCGTGTCAATGTCGTAGGTGCCCAAGGCATTGCTCATCGTAATGACCGCGTCATTGACGGCGAATAACACCCTATCTGAGCCAGAAGCCACGAACAATGCCGAGTCCGCGCGCGATGCGGCGAAAACGGCACGGTCTAATATTTCAGGATCGGCCGGCAACATTATTGTGAATATCTGGGTTAAGAACCGGAATATATGGGAAATAATAGGCGGCTGCACAGGCCTGGGAACGAATAGGTGCTGCGTCGGCCGGTACCAGGACAGCGGGGGAACGACGAGGGGCGGCGGCTGTTTGACGAATTTCGGCAACTCGTCTGGCATTTTGGCCTGCGGGCGGAGGCGGTCGTCGCACGACCCGGCGCGCAACCATCCCTGCGGCACGACGATCGGCGCGGGTTGCTTGATGAACCTGCGCAGTTCGTCCCGCGCCATCGGCGTCGAACCAAGCCTGTCATCTTGCGCGCCGGCGCGCAGCCACTCCGTGAACCGGGCGAGCACCGTCGGCGGCCTGGTCGCCGCGGCCGACCTGTTTGGCGCCGGTTGTTGGCGCGCCTCATCCAGGGATCTGTACCACCCAAACCCCACCTGCGGACGTTGTGGGGATGGCGAGGCGGTGGCGTATTGGTCCGGGAACCTAACCTGCTGCGAGACGTCGGCGCGCACTGTCCACCCGATTCCCCCGCCAGGTTGCGCCTGGGGAGTGAACGCGCGGGCCTGGCGGTCGTCCCACCGCGGACGGCCGCCATCGTAGCGCTCGCCAGTAACGTGCCAAGCGATGCCGGAGATAGTGTTCGCGGCCGCCACCGGGCGGAATACCCTGAGCTCGTAACTGTCGGGTGCCGGCGGCGGGTGCGGCCTGTCGCCTTCGGCGCCTCCTGTCGGCAGCCAACTCGCCGGCACCGGGGCCGGAGACCTCGTGAAGAACTGCGGCGCGTCGTTAGGGTTGCGCGCCCAGGGCGGCCTCGGCCCCTCCTGCAGCACGTACCAAGCCACCCCTGATATGCCCACGGCCGTGGAGGGGGAAGAAAACGCGTAACTACGCCCCCCTTGCTGGGGGACGGCCGGCGGCGCCCTGGCGTCGTCCGGGGAGCGGGCAACGTAGGCCGCTGGCCGCAGGACCTGGGGCGGCGCGAAGGCGGCGCGGTCGCCGTCCGGCTGGCGCCTGGCGGCCGGGGCGCCCTGCGGGTCCATGGCCGGGGCCGGCAACCAGAAGCTCGCAGGCGGGGCGCGCACGAAGGCCTGGAGGCCGTCCAGCGAAATGGCGCGCTGCGGCCTCTCGGCGCCGTCGAGCCTGGGCAACCACGAGATGGGTACGGGGGCGCGCGACGGCGAGAACCAACCGCGCGGCTCGTCTGGGCTGCTGGCCGGGACGGCCGGCCTCTCGGCATAATACCCGAGCAACGGCTGCCACCTGGCGACCGTGGGCGCACACACTAACGTCGCGCCCTCGCCTGGAGGCCTCGCCTGGGGCGGCCGCTCGATCTCGGCGCTGGCATCTGGCAGCCAGAGGACGGTCACAACCGCCGGCGAGGGATGCAGCCCAATGGTGAAGTCGTCGTCAGGCAGGCGTTTGGCGGGAGATGGACGCTCGACATCGCCACTGGTCGCGGGAAGCCACGTGCGAGACGATGGCGGCCTGAAGAACGCAGCCGGCTCGTCGGGCGGCCTTCTGCCGGGCAACAGCCGCTCGACGTCCTGGCCAGTAGGCTGCCACTGCTGCGGGACCGGTATCTGAGACGGCCGGTAGAACGACTGCGTTTCGTCTGGCGGCCGGAACTGCCTAGCGGGCCTCTCCGTATCCAACCTCGCCGGCGCCAGGAAGATGGGCTGAGGAGGCGCAATGAATACACGACTGTCCGCGCCAGCAGGAAATGGTAACTGAGGTCGCTGCGATTCCGTCCCTGCGGTAGGCAGCCAAATGGCTGTAGGCGCTGCTGGAGATTGGGCGGGAAGTAGACTACCGCTCCGCCACGGCTCGCGCCCCGTCCATTTCAGACGTAGCGGGAATAGTATGGCCATGGTCGTCTCAATTCAGAGCTATGAGCTCCATATCATGGACTTGCATAGTCTCGGCAGTAGAACCGGAACGAAGCGCTTGAAGGGATGGAATAAACGGTTGGGTAAGATCAAGCGCCCCGGAAACAGCTGGGGCTGTCGATGGCCACAACAAAAAACCGTTTGTAGCGGCCACGAGAGTAGGATGATATTGGATGTGACCAGTCAAAAAAAGCGTTCCCGTGGCACCAATTGATCTACAATGAATATAAAGTTCGAGAAACCATGAAGGGCTTGTTTGACCGGTGGCAAGAGTGGATGCGCTTGATGTGAAGGCAGCCGTTCCGTTTGCATCCACTCCTGTCCCCCACATGATCGACCACGTGAGGCTGCCTGGAGTGGCGCCCGTCGCCATGCGGCCGAAAGCCCGCAATTTTATCTTTTTGCCGACCCGGCTGAAATAATTCCCCCCCAAGGCCGGATAGCTCGCTGCTGGGATTATTGCCTTGTTGGTAGCTGCCAACGTAATTGTAGCCAAGTCGGCGCTGATCGCTGGCTCTCTCAGATCATTATAGAAAAGCCCGTCAGCCATGAAATCCTCAATGGGCCGAAAATGGTATATAAATATCATCAGGATCGATAGTCACTCCATACACTGAGTTGACATAATCTGCTATTTTTTGACGGATCAATGCATCAGCCTTCCTTGGACTAAGGGAAAACGGAACATGAATCTCTGTTCCGTTCGATGGGCTTTGACTGACAACTTGATCGAATGTCGTACCATCAGTCAAAAAATAAAAGACATTTACTACATATTCAGCATTGGCAAAATTGGTGGTGCTGTTGTCAACATTGGTGACAATTATATGCGCCCTCATTTTCATTATCCTTTTTGTTCCATTTATCTTCAGATTGGATTGTAGGCATTCCATGCGTCACGCTGTTCGGCCATAATGTGGTCGCGCGCGGCCTTGGCCATGCCGTCCGTGAATCCGATCGCGGGGTTCGCCGCCGGCGAGTGGTTCCACCCGGTGGCATTTGGGCACTGCGTGCAGGCGACGCGGAAATCGTTCGCCACGTAGTCGTGCATCTCGATGGCGGGGTCGTCCTTATGGTGCTCCCTGCGAATCTGCTCCTCCGCGGGGGCGCCGCATGTCTTGCAGGCATTCAGAGTCATCGTCCGTCCTCCTGGTTCAGCAATTGTCGGCTTCGCGCCACAGCCGCGTCCTGTTCAGCGCCTCGCTTTCGGCCCTCTCGACCTTCCTCATGAAGGGCGTGCACTGGCGGCACTTGGTTTGCCCGCACCACTGCGCGTCGCAGCACGAGCACCACGGGGACGGCTCCTTCGCGTCAATGAACACCGTCGCGTTGCAGTGCGCGCATTGGAACGTGTCGGACTCGACCTTCGGCCCGACCGGCATCGTGACGACGTTGTACCCGTAGGCGCGGCGCATTGGGAGAAAGCCCCTACTCCTCGACCTGGGCCTGCCCCCCGCACGTTGACGCGTAGTTGGTCGATTTGACGCGCATCGCGAGCCCGTTGGCGGTGACGGCCGGGCTGATCGGGCACGACGTCTTGTCCCTCCACCACTGCTTGTCCGAGGCGCGCTGGTTGATGGCCTTGAAGAACACCGAGGCGGTCTGCGCGATGGTCGGCTCCGCGGTGAAGTTGGCTAGGTACGTACCAAGCGCGGCCGCCTCCCCGCCGCCCGTGTCGGTCGGGTTCGGCGTGATGGTGGTGCCGGTGCCCGCGGCCGTGAACCTGGAGATGTCCATCATGATCGGACAATCGGTCGCGTTCGGTATGTCGGTCGCGCCCCATTCGACCTCCGTCAGCCAGACCCTGCGGAGGGTAGTGGCGCCGGTGGTGGCGCCAAGGCTCAGCAGGCTCTTGTATGCCGTCGTCAGGGACTGGGGCGTGCCGGCGAGCTGGTTATTCATCGTGAATGAGGCCATGAGGTGGTTTATTCCCCGGAGGAATCGGTGACGCGGACGCGGGCGGCGTCGCCATCCGTAGCATTGCTTCGGCGGCTCCGCTACTGCCGACTATAGCAATTCGGATGCCTGCGCACCCGCACCCATCTATCGGTTGCGCCCGGAGGCCCCGCCGGCACCACCGGCTGTTGCCACCAGCTAATTGTCGTCGGCTACAAAACTTTCGTTTGACTTCCATCCAATTCCCGCTCTTGTTTGTCGCCGGCGACAACGCCAATGGACGGCAAATAGGAGGCGAGACATGATAGCGATCACGGCGGCAAACACGGTCAATCTCCCCATGAACGGGGCGGGCGGAGCGCCCCAGAAGGGGCACGACAAGCGCGACGACGCGAAGGCCGAGGCCGTGCGCGTGCTGGGAACGCACGCGCGCCACGAGTTCGAGTTCGAGACGATGAAGACGGGCGGGAAATGGTATTGGAAACCGACCGACGGGACGAGGCCGGACACCGGGTTCGAGGTCAAGGCGAACGGCGGCAAGCTGCCGGTTCCGCCGCGGCGCGCAGGCCCCCACGACAGCTGGGAACAGGGAACCGCCGTCATCTTGCCGGCGACCAAGGCTGAAACCATGCGCGCCGACGACCTCGCGAAGCCCGCCGACACCAAGGCGCCGAACGGCGTCGTGATCGGCGAGACGGTCGCGCAGGCGCCGAAGAAGGCATTGACCGCGGCGCAGGAGCTCATGGTACGAGATGGCGCGCCCGCGGGACTGATGCGCGGGCCGGACACGACTCAGCAGAAGGCGAGGCGTGGGAAGGTAGTTGCGGACATGGTGGAGCGCAAAATTAACCCCCCCCCCGACGCCAAGGCGGCGCGGGCGAGGGCGGAGAAGTCGAAGGCGGTCGGCGTCGGGTTCGTCGCGCGCAACGCCATCCTGTCCGGGAAGGACAACGCCGCGGCGCTCGCCGAGGTGATGGCGGCGTTCCCGAAGTGCAGCAGCAACATGACCTGCATGTCGTGGTACCGGAACAAGCTCCGCAAGGAGGGGCTACTCAAGAAGGACGGCACCGCCAGCGCCAAGGCGGAGATCGTGGCGCCGCGCAAGATCCACGCCATGACGAAGGACGCAGTAATGACCAACAAGGAGTTGGCCGCGAAGAGAGCGAAGGCCAAGCGCCCTACCAGGAAGGCCGCCGCGAAGTGATCGTCGTCGGACAGGCGCCGGGCCCGAGCACGGACCCGGCGGAGCCGCTCTCCGGCGCTTCCGGCCGGCGGCTCGCCTCGCTCTGCGGGCTCGACCTGCCCGACTTCCTGGCAAGGTTCGAGCGGGTGAATCTGTTGACGACCTATCCCGGCCGCCTCGGCAAGGGCGACGCATTTCCTATGGCCTTCGCCCGGGAGGCCGCGGCGGCTATGGCAGAGCGGGTCACCTCGCGGAGGATCACCGTCATGCTCGGTCTCAACGTCGCCCGGGCGTTCGGGATGCAGCGACTGACGTTCTTCGAGTTGACGAGGTTGCCGCACGGGTACGTGGTCGTCGCGCCCCACCCCTCGGGCGTCTCGCACTGGTGGAACGACCCATCGAACGTCAGCCTCGCCCGCCTGTTCTGGCGCGCGCTGGCAGAAGGACTCGGTCCCTGATGGCCTCGGCGATCGCTCGCATCATGAGGGGCGGCACGGAGTTCCCGAGCCGCTCCCACTGCTGCGCGTAGGTCCCCGTCAGCACGAAGTCATCGGGGAAGGCGGACAGGCGCTTGACCTCGGCGATCGTGAACTTGCGGCGCTGCACCTCGTGACCGGGCACCTCGTCCACGGTGTAATGGGCCGCAGTAGTGGGGCCCGTGATGGCGCGGCACGGCCTGTCGGTGACGTCGACCGGCGGCGCGGTGTGCCGGCTGACGTCGTGCACGACGCGGAATTGGTCGGTGCTGCCCCTTGACGGCGTTGTGATGCATGGCAATTGACCGTCGATATCTATCTCGCGTCCCTCATTCTTGAAGTCGACCCGTGATCCCTGCCTGACGGTGACGGACACGGGCCTTCCCGCCTGGACCGTCTTCATTGGGATATCTGCAGGCGACGCGGCGTGGCAGTTGTGACCGTTGGCGCCCTCGATGGCCTCGATCTCGTATTTGAAACTGGTCATCCCGGTCGCGGCGATCGTCGACGACGGCGAGTTGCCGTCCAACCTGCGTTCGCCGAGGTACCCGTGCGCGCCCATGTCGATCTGGGTTATCCACGGGAGCGCCTCGCGCACGCTGTATCTGTACGGCAGCGGCGCCGGGAAGACCGGGCCGAGCCCGAGGTCCTCGCGCACGCCGACGAAGATGATGCGCTGCCTGGTCTGCGGGACGCCGAGCCACTGCGCGTCGAGCAGGCGGGCCTCGACGCGGTACCCGCTCGCCTTGAGTTCCCGGAGGATGTCGATGAAGAACCCCTTCGCCACGCCCTTCACGAGTCCGCTGACATTCTCCGCGACGAACGCCCTGGGCATGAGGCCGCGCAGCAACCTGACGTACTCCGGGAACAGATTCTCATTGAGCTGCTTCGCGCCGTGCTCGTAGGTGCGCTCCTTGCCCCATCCCCTAGCGCGCTTGCCGGCGGTCGAGAAGGACTGGCAAGGCGGCGACCCGTCGAGCACGTCGAGCTCGCCGACCTTGAGTCCGTGGTCGGCCATCACGTCCTCGGGGCGGACGACTTTGATGTCCCGACCGTCGAGAATCGTCCACTCAGCCTTGTTGGCGCGGTAGCTGTCCTGCGCAGCAGGGACGAACTCGTTGGCCCACAGCACGCGGTAGCCCGCCATGCGGTACCCGATGGACGAACCGCCGCACCCGGCGAACGTCGAGGCGACCGTCAGGCCGTTCCACGGGATCCCGGCGACCTCGCCCATGAGGGGCACGCGGTAGGGTGGCTTGGAGGGGTTGGGGGCGGGCGCGTCGACGCCGCCCGGCTCGAGAAAGGACTGGCTGTGGCCGCGGCCCGCAAGGCCGCCACCCATCACCGCGGGGGCGGGCGACAGCGACAGGTCGATGGCATCGCGCCCCATCACGCCCGAGCTCCTGCGCAGCAGCATGTCACGCCTTCGCCTTCGATTGGTCCGGTGGCGCCGGCTTGGCCGCCGCGTCGGGGTTGCCGCTCCACCTGAAACCACAACGCGGGCAGGAATGCTCGGTGGCGATGTCCTCGCCGAACGCCTGGAACTCGCCCGGCGCCTGCGGGTTCGGGTTGGCCATGAAGGTCACGAGCGCCTTCGGGTCGAACCCGGTAAGTTCAAGCTCGTAGCCGACCAACTTGAGCGCCGACAACTCGACGCGCAGCATCTCGGGCGACCATTCTGCCAGGAGCGCCGACTGGTTGTCCCAGATGCGGTACGCCTTCCTGTCGTCCTCGCTCCACTCGCCGTCGGCGATCACGACGGCCGGCACCTCGGCGAGGCCCAGCCTCCTCGCGGCCATCACCCGCCCGTGCCCGGCGATGATCTCGCCGCGCTCGTCGACTATCACGGGGTTGGTGAACCCGAACCTTTGGATGGCCTTGGCGAGCTGCTCGACCTGCGCGTTGGTGTGCAGGCGCGCGTTGCGCGCGTACGGGAAAAGAGAGTCCGTCTTGAGCCTGAGAACGCGGTCGGCTGGCCACTTGCGGGGCGCGGCAGTGCCGCCGCCATTCCCAGGCGGAGGTTTGGCGGCCTTCCTGCGGGCCGCCTTGGCCATCAGGGCGTGTCCAGCGGCGGCACGTTCGCGTTCAAAGCGGCGTCGATCTTCGCTGCATCGGCGGTCGAGGTGTCGAAGATGGCGTTGATCTTGGCCTGCGTCTCCGGCGTGATGACGGTGTTCGCCAGGGCGGCATCGAGTTGCTTCTTCAGGTTGGAACGATCGGCGATGATGGAGTCGACGCGGGTGTCTTCTGCGGTCACAGCGGCGAGGGCCTCATCGAAAGTGCGGTCGACCATGTGGTGGTTCTCCTGTTTTGTCCGGGATCGGGCCCGACCGGACTTCGGGAATCTCAACTTTTCTGCGCCGCGTCGATCTTGGCGCTGTCCTTGGAAGCGGTCTCGTATATGGCGTTGAGCTTCGCCTGCTCGGCCGGCGACAGGCCAGACGCATTGGCAACCAGGGCCGAGATTTGTTTCTGCATCGCGTCGAGCTTGTCGGACAGCATCTTGAACTGTGCCCGGGCCTCGCGCGCGTTCAAGGGAAAATAGTCTGAATAATCCGGCATGCCCGGGAGCGTTACATGCGTCTCGCGACCGCGTCAACACAGGCCTCAGCGGCGCAGGTCCCGCACCTTGCCGGCGAACGGCATCCTGTTGCGCTGGTGGATGTAGTAGTTGAGGCCGGACTGGTGGCGCACGTGGTCGCCCCTGACCAGTTCAGCCTTGAGTTTCTCGACGGCCTGGTCCTGCGCGTCCTTCACCGCCCACCGGCCAACCGGCTCGAACAGCAGGATGGACGAGGCCGAGAAGATGTCGCCGCGGTAGACCTCCTCGAAATGCGCGCAAGCCACGTGGCAGGCGCCATCGACGCGCTCGATCCAGGTGCGGGCGACGATCTTGCTCTTTGGCGTTGATTTCATAACAGTAACAGCAAGATCACCAGTGAAGTGACCAACACGCACAATATCAGATCGGCGGCCAATTCATTCCTGATAACAAACAGGTTTCCGAACCGGATATGGGTGGGGTCGTCCAGGTTTTTTGGCCAATAAGTCACCGCGATCTGCGGGCGCCATCCCGGCGCATCAAGGAGGCGACCGTAGTGTGGCGCACCCCGACGCGCTTCTCCGCCGCCACGAGCGCCCTGTGGGCCTCCGGGAACATAACCATGCCGCGATCGGCGCGACGGCGCTGCAGGAGGCGTGGCACGAGGGTCGCGACCTCCGATTCCGAGAGGCCGAGCATGCGCGCGATGTCGGCCGTGTCGTGGCCGGCGCACCAGGCGGCGAGCACGGCCTGGTCGGTGGTGTGGGTGGCGGTCTCGGTCATGGCGCCCTCCTCTTCCTGGCGTCTCGACGATGCTTCTAGCGCGCGAGGTCGCCGACCGTCAACATCTGGTGGGTCACCAGTGCGCCCGCCACGAGATGATGCAGTCTGCGGCCACCAACAGGGCGCCGACGAACAGCGCGAGGGCTATGGCGGCGCGGAGGTCGTCCCACCCGAGGTGGCGCAGGTTCTTGATGGCGGAGATCACGGCGATCACTCCTCTTCCAAATCGTCGCCGCGAATGTCGAGGTCGTTCTCGATCACGTAACCCTCTAGGTCATCGAGCGATTCCCGAAGCGCCTCCACGAGGTCCATGGATCCCGTATAGACGTATGCGTCCCCTCCAGGATTCGACTTGATCTCTCTCTGAATCAAATGGGCGAATGACCTCACGCGGTCGTACCTCAACAGCAACCCGCGGTCGTCGGCACGTGGTTTCACGGTTCCTCCTGGTACTTCTCGTCGACGGGCATGAGCCCCCAGATGTCAGTATGCCCCTTGCACGAATGGAGGCAGCCTTCTTCAGTCTCGTGAACGCACATCACGCCGCCCCAGCATGGCCGCTCCTCCGTGCTCTCGCCACCCAGCCAGCAGTGCGCGCCGCAGTGGCACGCGGCGTAACTGCGCGATCTGAACTTTGGTTCCTCGCTCATGAGGTGATGAAACCTCTTCTGCATTTCAAGCGTTGTCGCAGCGGCCGGGGGCAGACCTCCCGTCCCCGGCCGGTTGCCTTCAATGGAAGTTGAAGGTCAGGTTCACACTCTGCGCCGGCGGCACCGCCCGCGGTTTGACGGCTGCAACCGTCTTTGCGGGTGGTGCCGCAACCGCGTGAGAGCTCCGCACGGCGCTGGCCCTCGGGTGCTCGATCGTCACCGTCCGCACGTAGTCATTGAGCGACGTCGGCCAGGGCGCCATCGCCTCGACGCGATAACCTCCATCCTGGTCCATGTTGGCGACCGTCCGCGTCACGATGAACCGCGTCCCGTCCTTCCGATTCTCATCGTTCGACGATTGGTGGTCTGGCTCGATCGTCACTGCCGGGGTTTGGAACGCCAGACGGTCGTCCGACGCGTAGGACGGGAATACGTCGCGGGCGCGATGCCGTTGAGCAACCTTGGCGAGGTGCAGGCGGTGCCTATGGTGCGAGCGGTACGCAACCGACCGGCGCGCGGACTCGCAGAAGCCCTGGTGGTCGGCGTAGTAGTCCTTGCCGTTGCAGGGATCGGACGCGGCTCCCGAGAAGGTCGTCATCGTCGCGCTGACAGCCAGGCAAGTGACCAAGGCGGCCAGGGCGGTGACGGTAGCTGTTCTAACGTTCATGTTTTTCTTCCTTCGTGGTTTGCTTGGTGCGAAGCGCACCGTGAGACGGCCCCGCGAGGCCGTCCTGCGGCGATCTTCAGAACAACATGCGGCCGGTCGTCAACAGCGACCAAACGGAATATCCGGCCATCCCGTTCGCGGCGAGCAGGGTGAGGTTAATCAGCAACATGGTGTTCATGGTCGTTCTCCTTTGCTTCAGATTGGTTTTCAGTTTCGTCAGGTTGAGCCTCGCATGAACCGTCGCACATTCCGCACCCGTGAAGGCCGAAACACCAGGGCGTGATCCGCTTCTTTACCCCTTGTGGTCGTGCCACGTCTGCCCCCCATCGTGGCTGTGGGCGCCCTGGCCGATGACCTGCCGACTCACTGAGCGGCCGGCCATCTGCTCCGCCCGGGTCACCGCGGCGCGCGCCAGCGCCGACCCCTGCACCATCAGAAGGCGATAAGCGCAAGCATCAGAAACGCCAGACCTCTCATCCCATCCTTCAAAAGCAATCGCGCCTTGAGGACCGACAATGGCTCGCGCGCGGCGATTTGTGAGAGCATTCGATAATGCATCGATTGCACGCCTAACCTGTCGCTTGCGTTCTAAGAGAGTCTGGTTTTTCGCAAATGGTTTTGTGTCACATGGCATTGTTTTGTTTCCTTTTAATCCAAGGATTCCGCCGATTGTTAGCTTGCTCTTTCGATGTCGCCCACCGGCAGTTGGTCGGTTCATAATCGCCATCGCCATTCGGAAAACGATCAAGGCTCATTCCTTCGGGACGAACTCCCATATCCGCGAAAAAATTCGTGAATGATGATCGCCATCGTTCACAGACCTTGATTCCGCGACCGCCATACCGGTCAAAGTTGTGGCAAGACAATCGTTCACATCGATCGATCATCGACGTCCATGCGACATATTCCGGAGTTGCTCTCTCATCGCGACTTGCAGCTTGACCGTGCTTAATGTTTGCTGCGAGCAACTTTTCACGAACAAGACAACCGCAACTTCCGGATTGTCCGGAAACCAAATAATTAGCGCGAACGGTGTTCTCGGTCCCACAATCGCATAAACACAGCCAACAGGCGTGACCGTGTTCTGTGGAATGCGAGAAACCGATGACGAACCATCGGCCGAAACGTTGACCAGTAAGATTCTTACGACGCGGTCCTGATGTGCCAACGTTGACCATATTTGGCACTCCTCAAACGTCGAAGGCAACGCTCGGCATGCGGGAGCCGCCGACGTTGGAGGCTGCAGGCTCGAAGTCTATCCCCCGGCCCTCGGCGACCGGCATGGCGACCTCGCCGGCCTGGTCGAGGTCGAGGAACGCGGTCCGCGCCTCGGTGATGAGGGCGATCGTGCGGAGGTCGACCTCCTGGGCCGCCTGCTCGCCGGCCTTGTTGATGCGGGTGGCGCAGGCGCGGGCGGCGTCTATGGCGACCTGGATGCGGGCCGCGGCGTCAGGGGAGAGCATGGCGCCGATGTTCTTGGCGGCGTCGGCCGCGGCGCGCACGGCCTTCACGTCGAGGTTGGCGAGCCCCGCCTCCATGTCCTGGAGGAGGTCGCGCACCTCGCTGTTGATGGCGCGGACCGCCTCGACGTCGTCCGCCGCGATGCGGCCGGCGATCACGTAGAGGGAGACGCGGGTGAGCTTGGCACCCACGTTGAACTCGTCCACCACCTTGCGCGCGTCGTAGATGGCGCGGTCGAGCCGGTCCTCGCTCACCTCCGGGCAGAGCAGGCCGAAAGCCGAGTTCGCGCACACACCGCGGATGATGGTCCGAGCGCGGCCCCTGGCCCACACGGCGCGCGCGTGTTCCTCCGGGTCCTCGATCACGCGCTCGGTCTGCCAGCTGGCCTTCCGGGTCCCCTCCGCGGTCAGGTGGTCGGGGGTGATGTCCTGCTTGCTGTACTTGACGTTGCCGGTCACCGACGACTTGACGCTGACGAGGAGGCCGGGGCGGAGGGTGCTGATGGTTGTCATGACGATTGTCTCCGTTTGAACAGGGTTAAAACCGGGTTTAGAGATCGATGCTGCGGCCGCTGGCGATTGCCCGAGGTTGTAACTCGCTCGCGCTGGTCGCTGGGCGGGCGCGACCCTCGGCCCACTTGCGGAGACGGCCGATCTTCTCGGCGGCGGTCTTGCTGAGCGGCACCACAGTAGCCGCCGCCTCCAGCAGGTCGCTGGTCTTCACCTCGCGTCCCTCGTCAGCGAAGGCGGCGAACATCGCCTCCGGAACGATGGCTGCGATCTCGGAGCCGGTGAACCCGTCGCACTGGCCGGCGACGAACGACCAATCCGAGTAATCCAACACGTCCTCGCGGCCGTGGGCGCGCAGGGCGGCGCCGAGGATCTCGCTCCGCTCGGCGAGGCTCGGCAGATCGACGAACCACACCTCGTCGAACCGGCCCTTGCGCAGCAGCTCCGGCGGCAGCGCCTCGACGTCGTTGGCGGTGGCGATGACGAACGCCTCGCCCCTGCGCTCCTGCATCCAGGAGAGCACCGCGCCGAGCGCGTCCGAGGATACGCCGCCGTCGGCCGACCCGGAGGTGGCGCCCTGCAGCGCCTTCTCGATCTCGTCGAACCACACGACGCAGCGGCCGATGGCCTCGATCACGCGGAACGCCTTGCGCAGGTTCCCCTCGGACTCGCCGACGAACTTCGACTTGAGCGCGCCGAGGTCGACCTTGAGCAGCGGCACGCCCCAGGCGGTGGCGATGGCCTTGGCGGTCAGCGACTTGCCGCAGCCCGGGATGCCGACCAGCAGCGCGCCCCTCGGCGCCGGCAGGCCGTATGCGCGCGCCTTCTGGCTGTAGGCCATACTGCGAGCGACAAGCCAGGCCTTGAGGTTGTCGAGGCCGCCGACCGAGCCCAGGCCGCCCGGGAGCGGGTCGAACCACTCCAGGACCCGCTCGCGGGCGATGACGCGTTTCTTCTCGCGCGCGACCGCGGCGGGGTCGACCTTGCGGAACTGGACCAGCGACCGCGCGTAGCAGGCCGCGGCCTCCTCGCCGCTGAGCCCGACCGCCGCATCGATGGCAGCGTCGCGCGTACCGTTCGGTGCTGCGAGGGCACGCAGCGGCGTGCTGCCGTCGTTCTCGAACTCAGGCAGACCGCTGACGGCGGCATCCAGGATGGCGGCTACCTCCTCTCGGTCCGGCAGCGGCCACTCGATGACGGTGGCGTGGCCGGCAAGCTCCGGGGGCACGTTGCCGTCCGGCGTGATGACGATGATAGCCTGCGCGAGGTCGCGCTGCACGCCCGGCAGGTCGCGGGCGAGGTTGCGGAGGCGGCGCAGGGTGGTGGCGCCGGACGGGCCGGCCAGCCACACGGGCAGGTCGCGCATTATCCACACGCCGCGCTCGTTCGTCCCGCGGCCCGGGGTCGCGTATTGGCGGATGACGTTGAGCATGGCGTCCGGGTCGGCGGTGTCCTGGTCGAACTTCGATTTGCGCGCTAAGTCGGCGGCGCCCTGCGCCACGTCCCAGGTGCGCGGCACGTAGCCGGCGGAGGCGGCGGCCTCGACGAGCAGGCGCTCGACGCGCGCCTCCTCGCGGGTCACGACCCAAAGCAGCGGGTTGCGCGCGCGCAGCAGCGCGGACACGTCGGCGGCGATCTCTTGTCCCTTGGTAGGCATTGGTTGCTCCTCACCAGTTGATGGCGGTCAAAACGAGGACCGGCTTGCAGCGGAACGGGTCGGCCTTGAAGGCCTCGGCGTCGTAGAACTTGGCGTCGCCGAAGGCGTAGAGGCCGTCGAACGCGCCGGCCGCGTTGAGCGCGCTGAGCTCCGCCTTGGCGGCCGGGATGTTGTCGGCAAAGACTTGCATGTGGCAGCCCTGCTGCACGTGCCTGTTGCGCTTGTTCGCGTAGCCGACCGGCTTGCGCGTGATCGTCACGCGGATCATGCGACCACCTTCTCGGCCGCGACGTAGTCGAGCACAGCCTGCCAGTCGTCGGTCTCCATGAGCGGTTCGTTGTGGTCGTGCACCTCGGGGTCCGCGCTCACGATGAACCGCGGAGATTCCGGGAACTCGCGCTCGTTCGGGTCGGCGAAGTCGATGAACACCTGCACGCCGTGGGCGGTGAAAGACGGGCACTGGTCGTTGCGCCAACTCGTATCGCGCCAACCCGCCGGAATGATCGGCATCTGCGCGACGGGGTAGTCGGGGAACTCTTCTTGGAAGGCCATTTTCCTGTCGTCTCCGTTTCAGTTTTTGTAATATACGACAAAAAGTCGGAAAGTCAGCACGGCCCCCATCACGAATTGCTGCTGACGGAGCAGCCTGCGGCGCTAGGGCTTGTTGCCCATCTCGTCGCCGAGGCTGTCGAGGTCCTTGTCGCGCTCGGGGTCGACCCAGTCGCGCTGCACCGGCCGCGACGGCGGGGGGAACAGTACCGGCGGGTCGTCAACGAGGTGCACCTTCCTGGCAGTGCGCCACACGTAGGTGTCGACCTTGCCGATGAGGCCGACTCCTTTCGGTTCGGGCTCGTTCCACGGCCGCTTCATTTGGCCGCCGTAGGTGCGCTCGACAGCCTTTTTGCAGGCGGCTTCCAGTTTCTTCGATTTGGGGTCATTGATGGGATCGCCGGGCCACTTCATATTCACCAGCTCCGCGCGCCAGTCGAGGATGTTGACCACCCATTTCACATATTCCGGGACATCGATGCCGGGGGGAGGCTGCATGCTCTTGCGCTCGATGGTGCTCTGTAGCGCGCGCATCACCGCCCGGGCCCCATCCGGAAGATCGACGTACCCCGGCGGGATGTTGTTGGTCGAGGTCGCCGCCTGCGCGCCGACCTGCTCCACGACGCATGACGTGACGTCTTCCCCGTCGTTGTCCCTTCCGAGCTTGACCTGCTTGAGGATGAACGACCACGCGACGTTGCTCTCGCCGTCCTTCTGCTTGCGCGTCGCGAACTGCCTCGTCTTGCGCGCGATCGTGGACCCGTCCGACCGTTCCGACCTGTGCTGCTGCTCCGTTTCGAAGACCTCGATCGCGGTCTCCACGTTGCCCGTGAGGCCGCTCCAGCCGCGGGGGGAGCCGCCGGCCTTCGGAGTGTGGTGCACCAGGGCGACGTGCGCGCCGGTCTCGCTGGCTATGCGGTGGCACCGCTGGAGCACGCGCCCCACGTCCTCGCTGGCGTTCTCGTTGGCGCCCGTCGAGGCCGCCGACATGGTGTCGATGACCACGAGCTCTAGCCGCTCTGCGTAGAAGGCGGCCCAGGCCTTTATCTCCTCGATGAGCTTCTTCGTGTCGTCGTCGTCGATGAACAGGTTGACGCGCGTGGTGAGCAGCACGAAGGGGAGGTCAACCTCCCGGCCTATGCCGTGGTGCTGGCGGTAGGCTCGCAGGCGCTGCTTGAGGCCGAGGCCGCCCTCGCCGGCCTGGTACACGACGAGCCCCGGCTTCGTGCGCTGGCCGAACCAGTCGATGCCGCGCGCGATCGCGGCGCCGGCGTCGGATATCAGGAACGACTTGCCGCATCCGGGCGGCCCGAACCAGATCGAGACCTCGCCCCTGGTGACCACCTTCTTGATGAGCCACTCCAGCTCGCGCGCCGGCCTGTCGAGGTCGAGGAACCTGACGGCCCCGAACGCGGACTCCGGCGGTTCCGGCGTCCAGTCCTTGAGGCGGTCGACGATCGCGAGGTACTTCGCGCGCGTGCCGCCCGCCTCGTCGCGCCAGTCGGTGACGTCGAACTTGTCGCGGCAACCCGGCTGCTGCTCGCGCCAGTCGAGCACGCGCACGCGGGCCGCCACGCCGCGCAGCAGGAGCGCCTTCTGGTGCGCCTTCGCGCGGCCGGGCTTGTCGTTGTCGCCCAGGACGACGACGTCGCAGTCGCGCAGCTGCTCCGCGTGGTGGGCCTCGAACTTTCCGGAGTGCGTCGCGACGAGGTCCCACCCGTGCAGCGTGTCGCAGTCCTTCTCGCCCTCGGGCAGGTGGACGATGCGCCGCTCGGCCGCTGGCTGGCACGTCTCCTCCAGCAGCTCCGTAAACCTGTAGAGCCCGTGCGCGACCGCATCGTCCACGCGAAGGCGATCGAGGATCTTCCAATCCTTGCCCTCGGCCGCATCGGCCTTGATCCAGTCCGGGCTCCAGGGGACCTTGACGAAGTCGCCGGCGTCGAGGCCCCAGATGAAGACGCCCGGTTCGCCGGGGGAGGGGCGCCGTTGGCCGAACCGCTTCCGCGCCTTCCCGTCCTGCTGCCACTCGATGCGGCAGTTCTCGTAGAGCACCGAGCCGTCCGCGTCGCAGTAGGGGTAAACCCGCGTGACCCGTTGCTTGGCCGCCGTGGCCGCCGCGGCGACGCCGGCGCCCGCGCCGAGGGACGCCGGGCCCGGGTCGCCCTCCTGGTCGGGCGGCGGCCCGTCACCCCTGCCGTTGGCGCCGCCTCGCCGCGGCCTGTCTTCCGGGAGGGGAACGCCGGCGAGCTTGGCCAGCTCCACCACCGCCTCCTGGAAGGTGCAGCCGGTGGTCTCCATCTCGAACTTGAAGATGTCGCCGCCCTTGTCGGCGTGGAAGTCGTGCCACCGACGGTCGCCGTCATATACGGTGAACGACGGGCTACGCTCCTTGCCGAAGGGCGACAACCCCTTGAGCTCGGAACCCACGCGCTTGAGCTTGACGCGCCCGCCGACGACCTCGGACACGCGCAGCCGCTGCCGTATCTCCTCGACGAAGCTGTCCTGGAATCGCATCTATCATCCGGCCGGGTGCTGCGCTGTTTTCGAGGCACGATTAACGGCCGGACGGCGCCTCGGCGTCAACATCACTCGGCGGCCTGCCTGAACTTCCCGACCTCGTTGCCCCACGACGTCCACCCGGTCGCCTCGCTCCGCGCGAAAAGCTCCAAGTAAGGTCCGTCGACGAGCCGCATGATGCGGTCGCGAACGCAGTCAGGTTTGCGGGAATGCTCGCGCCTGGGCTCGATGATGCCCATGCGCACGCCGCGGTTCCTGCGCTTCGGGTTCCCGCGCGTGGCCAGAAGACAAGGTTCGCTGTTGGTCCTCGTCCAATACCCCAAGCTTATCGTCGGCTCGGGGTAATCGCACGACATGTCGGCGCCGCGGACTTTCATCCAATCGAAGCCGCACGTCTTGTAGTCGAACCCCCAGGTCCGCATTAACTCAAACGCGTCGGGAAGATGGGGCCATGAGACCCACACAAACAGGCAACAATCGTCCGCGGCCAAGTCGCCAACCGGCATCGCGGCCACCTGCGCCGTCGTCATCGTGTCGTAGTAACGCTCGGCGCTGCGCTTTTTTCCCTTGCCGCTGTAGGCTGCGAAGGTCCAAGGAGGATCAACTAATATCGCCCCGAAGTGTCTCCTCGGAAGGCCACCGAAGATGTCGCTCATGGATGTCCCAGGTCAATCAGTTTTTTGATTTCCGCCTGCGCCTCGGCCACGCTGAGGACTCGTATTTCCTTTGAGGGGAATCCTGACCCGACCTGCCGTTTGAGCCATGACCGCGCTCCCGGCCTCATACCGTTGCCGTCGAGAATAATCCAAACATGTCGCTCCGGCATGGCGTCCTTAGCGTTGTGGAACAGGTAGGGGAACTTCTCGTCCACGGTGCCGGTGCTGTGCTGCGCCACGCATTCGATGCGCAACAAAGCGACGCTATCGGCTGCGAACACGAAGTCGCTCTTCGTCTTGCACCCGTAGATCGACGTGTAGGGATCGTCCCTCACCAGCACCTTCTTCGAGAACATGTCCCTGGTGTCGCCGTTGCCAGATCCATAATCGATCACAGGAACGTTGCGGCACCTGAACGTGGTTGCCACCATCTCGTGAAGGACGTTCCCAGACCTGACCGCCTCTTGACCCGAATCGCTCATGTTGCCCTCGCGTCTCATTTTTTCACCGAGGTTAAAAAGCCGTTCGCGTCTCGTCACGTCAACAGCGCCTCAAAACAGCAAGCCAGTAATGACCCAGCACTCGAACTGCCAGCATGGGTTGGCGCCGTAGAATTTTCTCACGACGCTCTCGACGAAAAGGTTGTCGTCATGGAACACGATGCCTTTGAGCGCGTCCCTTATCTTCAGCAAATTGTCGTCGTCCGGCTTGACGATCGGCCGCAGGATGCCGCCGAGGGCCTGCTCGCGAAACCTGCCCGACTTGCTAGGTGGCACCGCGAACACCGCAGTGAGCCGACAACGCAGCATGCACTCGGCGAACACGGATCGGCCGGCCATCGCCTTCTCGCCGGCGAACTTCACCTCGGCCTCATAACTGCGAGTGCTTGTATCCTGGAACGCCATGGCGCGATCTTGGAATCGTCCTTTGGCAGGGTTAGCCTTGAGGATGCCGGCGCGCGGCGCCCCCTTCCCCTTCGGTGGGCCCGGAAGGTACACGACGACGTCGGGTTCGCGCTTCGTCGCCGGCAGGTGGGAGCGGACGGTCGCGTCGAGCATTACGCTGCTGCCCGTCGGTTAAGATTCCACGCCTCCAACGTATCAGCATGTTTGGCAAGAGCCGCGCTCTGTCGTCTCATTCGCCCGACGTTGAAATCGACATCTTCGTCAGTCATGGAGTCGCGCAATACATAGGTTGGTTCTTCACCTCCCAATCCCATTCTTGCTGCCGGATATCGCTGTTGAAGTCCTTCGAAAAATTCACCTTGTTTGGAATCAGGAGCTTCCGTTGACGCAGGATCGAACATTTCGGCCAACAAACGTCTTGCAATTTGACGTGCTGATTGATGCGCGAGGTCATAAACGATTGGATTATTTTTTCGCAACCGCAAAGCTTTGAGGTCGCGCATAGCTTCGGTAGCGACCCACGCTGGACTGATTTTAAGTTGGTCGTTTCTTTTGTTGATGATACGCGAGATCACCGCCGCCGCTTGTTCACCCTCTTTAGTCATGGTCGTATTCCTCTACGCGTCTGAGCCATGCAGCTATCAATGGCGCCAACCTGATGACGTCGGAACGCATAGCCCCTGTCATCGTCTCAAACAAATCGCACGGCGAACGATCTAGCGGTGCATCACGCTCGAAATCTCGCAGTCTTCCCCACAACCATAGCGCTTTCTCGTCGACTAGATTTTGTTTCGGTGGCGTTGCGCTAGCGATGATTCCATTCGTGGTCGGCTTAGTCGCAGAATTCAATGCCGCTTCGAATTGTTGATCGGGAACGGCGGCGAGTTTTTCCCAAGCCTTAGCCTGCCTTGGTGAAATCCCTGCATCGTGGAGTTTTTTTGATTTAGGGACCACAGCGGACCCTAAATCCTTTTTGCGTTTTCCAGGATTTGAACGATTGAGTTTCGCCGACAATTGCCCTGCCTTGCGTTCGGCTCGTAATCTGATCTCGCAAGCTCGACGTTCGTTTTCGGTATTGTGGGCAAGACGTGAATACATCTCCAAAGCTAATGCTTTGTCGCGAATATCCTTCACCTCGTCTACTTTATAGGTGATCGCGATGGCGCGGACCATCGCATCATATTTGACGAGGCCATTGCTCATCAGAGTTCATCCTCCGCCTGCGCCGCCGGCGGCAGCCGCGACGCCCCGAACCCGGCCGCGGGCCCGTCGTCTTCGACCCCGTCCACGTGGCCGTGCTCCGCCTCCGAGGCCGACGCGTCGTCGTTGCCACAGGCCGTTCGCGCGCCAGCGTCGCCCTCGTCGGCCTCGGTCTTCTGGATGCCCTCGCGCACGCGCCGCGCGGTCTCGTCGTGGTAGCCGGCGAGGTAGGCCTGCCCGTTCTCGCTGTCCGGGGGGTACGACGCGCCGGCTATCTTGCCCTCCTGGCAGTCGCGTACGCCGTGCGCGTATGCCTCGTCTACGCTCGTCGCCCTCGGCGGCTGGGCGAACAGGTCGAACTGGTTCGACATCGGGTGGCCCATCCACTTCGCCACGCGGAGCCGCAGCTCGACCTCGGCGCGGACCTTCAGCGCCTTCTTCGCCGGGCCGGCGAGCGCGTCGGCGACCTCGAACTCCTTCACGAAGAACCCGTCCGCCTTGAGCGCCGCCTTCAGGTCATTCTCGATCTTGTCGAGGACCTTGCGCTTGGCCTGCCACTCGTTCCACGTGCCGCGATGCTGGTGGAAGTTCGCCTGCACCGCGTCGGCGTCCGGCCTGCCGTTGTGGCCGTTCGTCACCATGCCGTCGGCCGATGGAACCGGCGCGGCCTTCGGCGCCTTCTTCCTCGCCGGTTTCGAGGTTCCCGCAGCCGCCTTCTTCGCCATGTCAAAACTCCATTGCTGGGTTCAAAAAAACTTGCGTGTGGTGTTCATTGCTCAGGCGGCGCTGGCGCCCCCGCGCTGCTGCGCCGGCTTCTTCGGCGCTGCCATGATCCTCCTCGGCGGCGGCCTGTTCGCGCTGCGCCTCGGCCACGCCCTGCGCACGTCGCGCTCCCACCGGTCGGAGAAGAAGCCCATCGCCCGGTCGAACATCTCGGTGCGCAGCACGTTGGGGTTCTGCTCCAGCTCGTCGAAGAAGCTCGTCCTGCCGACGGCGTACCTGCCCACGGTCGACGGGCTGTACCCGGTCGCTTCGCCGTAGGCCCTCGCAACCAGCAGCAGCTCGGCCGCGAGCGTCCTCGTGACCGGCCCCGGCGCGCCGGCGCATTGCGGGGGCGGCGCCCCCTGTTTTCCCTTCGGCAAGATCGCGGTCTCCCCTTATAAAAAGCTGGCTTACCAACTTGGATTTGGACGCTACGTGCCTTTCGGACTCGGCGTCAACAGCCGGGCCGCCGAAGGCGAGTCCCGGCGACAAGTCCAGGGACAACGCAGCCACGAGTCACAGAGACAGGGGGACCTTGCGGTCCCTGTCTTGCTTTCTTTGCAGAGCAAGAGGCCGCGCGCGTTCTTTATATGGCGGAGACGCCAGGGACATCCCTCAGAGACATGTCCCTGGCGATGTCTCTGGGATTCCCAGGGACATTGTCTCTGTTGAAATCAAACGTTAATTTTTATTTTCCGGCGACATGTCCCTGGCGATGTCTCTGGGGCCCGTCGGGCGGTTGTCGCTGGCGGAATGGAAGCTTTCTTCGAGCGCGCTTGCCCGCTGTTGACGCCCCGCGACGGGTGACAATAACGTCGGCGCGAACCAAAGGAGCGGCGCATGAAGATCATCGAGTTGCAGGTCGAGGGCATCAAGCGGATCCGGGCGGTGACGATCCGGCCGGACGGGTCGCTCGTGGAGGTCACGGGCGCGAACGGCGAGGGCAAGACCTCGACGCTCGACGCGATGTGGATGGCGTTCAAGGGCAGGTGCGGCGTCATCGAGCCGGTCCGCAGGGGCGAGGAGCGGGGCCACATCAAGGTCACGTGCGGCAACGACGCGGGCGAGACGAAGTTGGTGGTCACCCGCACGTTCCGCAGGGACAAGCAGGGCGACGTCACGATGGACCTCAAGGTCGTCCAGGCCGACGGCGCCGAGGTGAGGAGATCCCCGCAGGCCATGCTCGACGCCCTCGTCGGGTCGATGTCGTTCGACCCGCTTGAGTTCTCCAGGATGGGCCCCAAGGACCAGTTCGGCGTCCTCTCGGCCTTCGTGACGGGGTTCGACTTCGACGCCAACGCCTCAGAGCGCAAGAGGCTCTACGACGAGCGCACGGCGGTCAACCGGCGCACGCACGCGGCCGAAGCTTCGATCCAGACGGCGGGCTTTCCGCCGGGCCCGAAGCCGAAGCCGGTCGACGTATCCGCCGCCGTGGACGAACTGCAGAAGGGCGCCGAGGCCAACGCGAGGGTAACCTCCGCGGCGCGCCAGCGCCTGGAAAGCAGGAACCAGGTTGAGCGCTGGAGGGACGAGGCTGAGCAGCTGCGCGCCCGGGCGGCGACCATCGACAAGCGGGCGAACTCCGAGGAGACGATCCTGGCCGCGCTGGCCCCGCTCCCCGACATGAAGGACCTCATCGCGCTGCGCGCCGAGATCGCCAGGGCCGAGGACGTCAAGAACATCATCGCGGTTCACGAGCGCCGCGAACACAAACAGGCCGAGGCCAGCGCCGCCAGGTCGGAGTCCGAGACCATAACCCGCGAGATCGAGGCGCTGGACGCAGCCAAGCGCAACGCCATCGCGGCGGCCTCGATGCCGGTGCCGGAGCTCACGCTCGGCGACGGGGTCGTGCTCTACAAGGGCATCCCGTTCGCCGACGCTTCGCACGCCGAGAAGCTCGTGGTGTCGGCGTCGGTCGCGATGGCCGAGAACCCGGAGCTGCGCGTCATCCGCTGCTACGAGGGGTCGAACCTCGACAGGAAGTCGCTCGGCATCCTCGCGGCGATGGCGGAGAGTCGACAGTATCAGGTCTGGATTGAGAAAGTAGACGAAACCGGGGAAGTCGGTTTTGTTATTGAGGATGGTGAGCTAAAATCATGACCGCCGAAAAGCACGGTCACGCTCACCGTGGCGCCAAGACGCGAGAATATCGTATTTGGATAGGGATCATCACGCGTTGCGGCAATCCCAAGTCGGCCAATTATCCTTGGTATGGCGGTCGAGGAATCTAGATCTGCGACCGGTGGCGCCGATCGTTCGAGGCGTTCCTCGCTGATATGGGACAGTGTCCATCGCCGCAGCACACCATCGACCGATACCCGGACAAGGACGGGAACTACGAGCTAGCCAATTGCCGATGGGCGACAATATTGGAGCAAGGGTCGAACACCAGAAACTGCGTGGACATCGTATATCGTGGCAGAGAGATGAACATCTCATCTGTTGTTAGAGTGGTAGGAAATATTGTTGATGCCACGACGGCGTCCACGCGTATCCGAAGACTCGGATGGTCCGTCGCCGCTGCGGTTGAAACACCTGCTGGTCAACGTGGAGGGAACATCAACGAATGTAGGCAACGGCGGATCGCTGCCCATGAGGCAACGTCATGAAGCGCCAACCCGCCGCTGGTTCCTTCCGTAGGGACGATAAGGAACATTTGCATCCGCAGATCGTGGTGCGCCTCGACCGCGAGACGTTCGACCAGGTCAGGGAACTGGCGGCGCGCGAGAACGTCAGTTTCTCCCAGAAGGCGCGCGACCTCATCGAGTGGGGTCTTGAAGTGGAAAGGCAGAATTCATGAGCGGGAAACCTGAGAGCAACGCCAACGTCGTCACGATCGAGGTGGCGAGCCACGACCGCGTCGCCGACAGGTGGCGCAAGCAATACTTCAACAAGGCGACGGGCCGGTGGAATCAGGCTCAACACGGCGACACTGAGATCGTCCACCGCAGGCTCGTGGCGCTCGGCTCCAACCCCAGCGCCGAGGCCGTCGACGAGGTCATAGGCAACGTGTCGTGGACCAAATTGCTTTGCACCTCCTGTTGGAAGTATCACCGCAAACTGGTCCGCATCGGCCGCAATGAGAACGACCCCAAGGTGTGCGCCGAATGCATCAAGGCGGCGCACGACGCGGCAGTCGCGATCCTCGCCGAGGTGTCGCCGTGAGCACCGCCGAGGCCGCCGAGGTAGCCGAGCTCGCGGGCTTGCTGCGCGAGGTGATGAGATGGTACCGCGACGCCACCAAGCAGGACGAGGTCATCCTCTCCCGCAACCTGAGCCACGACGCTTTCTGCGACGCCTACCTCAACGGCGAGGTCACAGCGGCCGGCGCCGAGCGCACCGACGGCGGCGACGCGTGGCATGACCTCGCCGGCATCATCGCGCGCGCCGAGGTCGCGCTGAGCACCACGAGGAAGGCGGTCCGGGCCAGGGCCGCCAAAGACCGCAGGAGGAAAGCATGAGCGTTGAGGGAATGCAGGTCCTAAAGACCGACATCGCGGCGATGCTGAGGGACGCCGTCGCGACCGGGTCAATCAGGGGCGAGGAGGCCGGCGCCGTGCTGGTGTTTCTGCTGGCGAAGATGGTGGCGCAAACGGTCGACGAGGAGACGCGCGTCGACCTGGTCGTGACGATCGTCGAGAACTTCAGCGCCGCCGTCCAGTTCGAGATGGACAACCTCAAGACCAACCCGACAATGGAAACTATGCAGTGATGCGAGGCTGTTGACGCGGCGCCAATTCGGGACAAAGTGTCGACGCGTAAACAAGAGGAGAAGACCTGATGTCGGTTAGTCGGAAACTATTCGTCGTTTGGTTTGTGGTGATGAGCTTGTTCGCAACTCACGAAGCTTGCGCCCAGTGGCGCTGCGCCGGCTGCTACCGCAATTGGGGGCCGACCGCGTCGTATCCGCGCTCGAACAACTGGCGCATGGGCTACAGCGTGTGGCGCGGTTGGGGGAACCGCGGAGGATACGGGTTCTACGGTCGCTAATGACGCACCGGGCACGGTACGGGTGGCGCGCGAAGCTCAAGTGGCGCCATCCGCGCAAGTCAAGCATCCAGTCCAGATTCACAGAATCGTTAACGGAGGAACGTGCCATGGACGCAACGACCGCAACGACGCCGCCCCCGGAGCGGACCACGCCGAGGGCGCACGCGCCAGGCATCTACATCGGCCTCCCGGCCGACGAATACCACGGGGACGAGGCGTTGGGCTCGACTGATATCAGGGCGCTCCGGCGCGGCATCAAGTTCGTCCACCAGGACACGCCCGCCACCGTGCTCGGCACCGCCATGCACATGCTGGTCCTCGACGGGCGCGACGCCTTCAACGCCGCCTACCACCGCCGGCCGGGCGAGTACGCGGACATGTCCACGGGGGACAAGAGCAAGATGACGAAGGCGCTCAAGGCCGAATACCCGTTCATGGAGATACTCCCGGCCGAGGACTACGACCTGTGCGTCGACTCGCTCAAGATCATCGACGGGAACCCCGACCTCGCCGGCTGCATGCTGGGCGGCCTGTCCGAGGTATCGGTGTTCTGGGAGCGCGACGGGTTCCGGCTGAAGTGCAGGTTCGACAAGCTCAAGCTCAACGGGGTCGGCGACCTCAAGACCATCGCCAACGAGCGCCACAAGAACCTCGAAGAGGCCTGCCTCTACGACATCAAATACCGTCAATACGGCATGCAGGCGGCGCATTACCTCGATGGCCGATCGCGTCTGCCGGCGCTGCTCAAGAACGGGTGCGTCTACGACGGCGCCACGGGCGAGGCGCTGTCCAGGAAGGACGGCCCCAAAGCGGTCCTCGACTACCTCGACAAGGTCGCCGCCAAGGGGGGGAATTCTGCCTTCCAGTTCGTGTTCCTGCAGAAGGAGCCGCCGGCCACCACCTGGTCCACCTTCTTCGACTCGACCGATCCCCTGATAGAGTTGTGGCGCGACCACGTCGACTCGGCGTTGGCCCGGTACCCAGCGCACCTCGACAAGTTCCACGCGCCCGGGGGATGGTCGACAATCGAGCCGGTCCGCAAGGTGGTGATGTCCGATTTCCCGGGCGGGGAGTTCGGGTGGTGACGGCGACCAGATCGTTCCTGGCGCCGATGGGCGCGCTCGACAACAAGCCGGTTTATGGCGCCCCTTGCAACGGTTGCGGCCTGTGCTGCATAGCGTCGCTCTGCGCCCTGGGCCAGCACGTGTTCGGGCGCATCGAGGGCCCCTGCCCCGCGCTCGGCATAGATGACGACCTGAAGTCCTCGTGCGGCCTCGTCACCGCCTCTACACCGGAGATGTCCGCGGCCGCGAAGTTGATCATCGGCGCCGGCGACGGGTGCGACGCGAGGTTCGACGGCGAGCCGCAGAATCAGGAGACGGTCGATAAGTTCACGACGATCGTGTTGCGGACCGCGCGCGCGTTCAAGCAGGCCAAGTTCATGTGGGGAATGAGATGAGTTGGGAGTTGCAGGTCAGAAATTAGATTTGAGCAGGGGAACCGCCAAGGACTTGCGCACAGGCATCACGCGCCCGCTAGCATCCACGTTGGATGGAGACATCGATTGCTTTCTGGGGGCGACCATTCTGTCACCCATGCAATGGCCGCACCCCATCGATCAGAATCCGATGCCAGAGAATACTCGATGAGCTCCTCCCAGATCAGAGGTGGATTCGAATTCTCGTGTGATGCCTGCGGAGAGGTGTGGGTACCACCAAAACTTGGTCGCGGATCGGAGAGGCGAGACTTTCAAGAATGCTGGGGCGACGCCAAAGAGGCTGGATGGAGAGCGCACCGCAATAAACTCGGAGATTTTGAACATCGATGTCCCGACTGTCGATAGGTGTATCCGTCGAGAGGACCGCGATCGCCTTCGCCGACGGCGCGGTCGACGTGCTGTCCCCCGACGTCAAGCTCAGCATGGCGTTCATGAAGTCCAGGATCGCCAACATCGGCGAGAGTAACGAGGACCGGCAATCCCGGGTGGTGCGCGTGCGCGTCGAGGTTCTGCGGGAGGAGACATGAGCTCCCGTCGCCGGCATGGCAATCCGCCGAAGCTCATGAGCGTCTTCGAGGCGTGCGAAATCGCCTCGGCGATGATCCGGGCGGCGGGATTTGAGCTGCGTTACCAATCCGCCATCAGCGAGACGCGGTACTTCGGGTGGCCGGGCCGCGAGGGGACGCTCAGGGTGTCGGCGCACAAGAGGAAACGCGGCGCCAACGGGTTGCCGCCCATCATCGCGCGAGTGACTTTCCACGACGCGAGCGAGCCCGGCACGGTCTCGATGGACGAGGTCCGCATGGACAACACCGTCGCCAACGCCATCGGCCGGTACATGCTCAGGTCGGCGGAGCCGCCGTTTCAAACATACCGATGCATGAGCGGCGCATGGGGCGGCGGCGCCACTGTTGACTGCGCGGCCAGCGCCGGCGCTTAAATAATCTCGAGCGGAGGGGCGAGCTCCCAAAGGGAGAACGCGCGCGGTGAAGTCAGACCGAATGGCCCCAATGACAAGGGCCGCCCTCCGGCCAGTTTCTCAAACCCTCGACGAGGAGACCACAGTGGCAACGACACCGAGACCGCTCGACGACGATAGCTTCGCGGACGCCATGGACCGCGACAGCCGCCAGGCGATGACCACGTTCGTGGAGTCGGGGCGGCGCGGGCAGGACGAGGAGCGATTGCCGGAGATCTCGTTCCAATCCCCCGCCTCCCGCGTGTTCGGCGCGCAGAAGGTCGCCGTCTACCGGGACGAGGAGCGCGTGAAGCTCAGGCTCGTGACCGCGGCGGCGATGGCAGGGAAGAACTGGTACTACAGCTGGCCGGTCAAGGGCGATGGGGGCAAGACGGAATGGGTCGAGGGGCCGTCCATCAAGCTCGTCGACGACCTCGTGACGATCTACGGCAACTGCTACCTCGGGACACCGCATATGGAGGAGACGTCCACGCACTGGCGGTTCTACTCGTCCTTCACGGACTACGAGACCGGAACCACCCGCGAACTCCAATACAACCAGCGCAAGAGCCAACGCCAGAGCAAGAAGATGGACATCGGCAGGCAGGAAGACATCGCCTTCCAGATCGGTCAGTCCAAGTCGCAGCGCAACGTGGTGAGACACGCGCTGCAAACATGGTGCGACTTCGCCATGCACGAGGCCAAGCGCTCGCTGACGGACAAGATCGGCAAGGACCTTCTGAGGTGGAGGGACGACGTCGTGTCGGGCCTCAACCGCGCGAACATAGAATTGGGGCGCGTCGAAAGAATCCTCGGAAGGACCTGCGACCGGTGGCTCGTATCGGACGTCGCCGCCGTCATCTCCACCATGAAGACGATAGCCGACGGTTTCCAAACCTGGGACGAGGCGTTCCCGCCGACGTCCGGCACCACCAGCCCGATGGCCGGCGAGGAGGCCGGCGACGGGGAGGACGGCGAAGCCGAAACCGCCGCGAGCAAAGACAGGGTACCTGCCGGTCGTTCCACTCCGCCCCCCCCGGCAGGCAACGGCGCGGCGACCGGGCCTCAGCCCCCGGCCGCCGCGAGTCGCCGGGAAGACGAGCCCGACCCCGGCGAGCAGGTGGACGGCCAAGACAGGCAACCGCGGACCCCAAGCGAGCCGGCGAAATCCGACCTGCCCCCAGAAGGGGTCGCCGCGGCCGGGAAACAGGCCGCCGGAGAGCCGGACAACCGGGCGGCGAAGGACACGCCCTCGGATAGCCAGGACGCCCTGAAGCCGGCCGGCGAAGGCGGCAAGGCCAGGAAACCGAAGAAGGCCGACCCTCCCGCGGCCGCCGAGATCGCCCCGGGCCCGGGCGCAGAGGTGTTCGACAACCCCGGCCGCAAGACGGGGGACGAGTACGTCGCCTACTTCGGCCGGTGGGTCGCTGCGGCCACGAGCCTCACAGACATCGCCGACCGCTGGGCCAGGGAGCGCAACCTGCGCAACGCCCTGAGCACGGGACCCCTGAACGAGGAGCAGCTCAGGGCGGCGTTCAACCTCCGGGCCGAGGCCGAGGCCAGGATCAAGGGGGCAGCGTGATGGGAACCAGGAGCGGCGCACGCCACAGAAGGGGCCAGACGTCGAAGTTGAAATTGGACGCCGACAAGATCGCCGTGATCCTCAAGGGGTACGTGGAGCACAGGCGCACGCGCGACGTCGCCGCGCAGCTCCGCGTGAGCGAGGTCACCGTGAAGCGGTACTACTCGGAGTGGATGGACGAGTGGGTTCACCGGAACCCGATAGTCGTCGGCAGGTGACGGCGTGCACCGCTGGGGAGAGCCCGACCGGCAGCGCGACCACACCGACCGCGCCTGCCTAAAAGGTTGCGGGTGGACGAGGCGGACGCGCAAGGAGCCGCCGCAATACTGGACGGAGTGGTGGCGCGATGGGGAGCGTGTAGACTTGGACAAGACCCCGCCCTGCGGAGCCGCGAATGGTCATGGGCAACAAGCGCAAGCGCCACCGGCCGCCCGGGACGAAGCGGGTGATCGTCGACGCTATGCGGGGGATGGACGCGGCGCACGCGTTGGACGACCAGAACTTGGCGCTGCCGGACCGGGAAGTCGCCGCCCGGGAGCGCCAGAGGACGAGGCGCAGGACGGCGGCGGCGAAGAGCATAGCATGGGGCCTTTCCAAATGACGACGCTCATCAGGGTGTTCGACTGCGAGACCACCGGGCTCAACCCCGCCACGCACCGCATCTGCGAGGTCGCGACGGTCGACCTGGAGGTGAATGAACCGACCGAGGAATCAAAGGCCCGCGGCTACAATCAGACGGTCGTTCAACGCGGCGAGATGTGGTCCTCGCTCGTCGACCCCGGCGTACCGATCCCGCCCGAGGCGGCCGGCGTGCATGGAATTGTCGACGACATGGTCAAGGGGAAGCCGGCGATCGGCGACCTGGCAGAGTACATCAAGCGCGGCCCTCCGGATTTCTACTGCGCGCACGTCGCCAAGTTTGATTCCTCGTTCTTTCGGCCGGCGGCCATCCCTTGGCTCTGTACCTATAAAATAGCCCTGTGGCTCTGGCCAGACTGCCCGGTGCACAAGAACGCGGTGCTGCGGTACTGGCTCAAGCTCAAGTTCGCGGAAGATCCCGGGGTCCCGCACCGGGCGCTGCCCGACGCCATCATCACCGCCGCCGTCCTGCGCCGCGCCATCATGGAGGGCGCGGCTGTCGAGGAGATGGCTCGGGTGAGCGAGGCGCCGGCGTTCCTTCCTCGCCTCACGTTCGGCGAGCATGCCATGAAGCCCATCGCCGACGTTCCCGACAGCTACCTGTCGTGGATACTCCAACCCAAGCAGGCGGGCATGAACGAGGACGTGCGCCACACGGCCTACCACGAGCTGCAGCGGCGGCGGATCGCCAAGTCTGGATGACGCCCATGACGATCTTCCGCTCGCCCCTCCGCGTCCTGAGAACGCAGGCCGAGAAAATAGCGAAGATGCTCAAGGCCGCCGAGCGCGGAGAGGTAGTGGCTGCCGACCCGGGCGGGAATATCGCGGCGGCCCGCGTGGGGGAAAGCGTGACCTTCGCCATCGCGATGGACGACAAGATACTCAAGATCGAAATGTCGTGGGCCGCAATCCGCGACACCAGCGAATCCGGGATCGCCGAGTACATTCTCAGGCAGATGAGGGATGACCGCGACGTCGCCAATTGAGGGAATAACCACGCGCGATGATGATCCAGACGAGACGGCTGGACGCGCCCTCTACCGAGCAAGCGCGGAGACGACAACGAGAACCTCAAACGCCATAGCTGGACGGAGAGTGACCATGAACGCGTATTGCCATGACCGCAGACAACACCTGTTACAGAACAACGAGCAACTCATGATTGCTCTCGCCAAGGCCGAGAACGTGCGCCTGCGCCGGCAGGTCGCCGACATGGCGGCGGAGAAGGCGATGCTCCAGGCCGCTGTTGACGCCGCGGGCAAGACCGACAAAACCTAACGGGACACGAAGGAGAACGACATGAACGTCCAGGCGACGCTCGATTTCGCGCGACTCTATCCCCTCGACGAGTTCAAATACGACCACGAGGCGCCGCCAAACAGCGGCATCCGACCCACCAGGGTCGCCGGGCGCGAGGACGTGGCCTCGCTGCGCGAAAGCATTCGAGCGCTGGGCCAGATCGTCCCCATCGTGTTCCAGACGCACCACGCCGTTAAATACGTCGTCTCCGGCAACCGCCGGCTGAGGGCCATTCGCGAGCTCGGCCACTCGCACGTGATGGCCATCGACGCGGAGCGCCTCTGCGGGACGCCCATAGAGGTCGCGCTCGCCGACAACATCATCCGCTCGCCGCTCCACCCGGTCGACAAACACGACGCGTTCGCCGCGCTCATACAGGCGGGCGAGACCGTCGCGGAGATCGCGGCCGCCTACTCCATCAAGCCGCGCGAGGTCGAGCAGGCGCTCGCCGTCTCCAAGCTCGCCCCGGAGGTCCGCGAGGTTTGGCGCGCCGGCGGCATTGACGCCGAGACGGCGCAGACGTTCACAATGGACACCGACCAGAAACGGCAGGCGGCGGTCCTCAAGCGGCTCGGAAAGAACAACTCTGAGGGTAGAATCCAGGAGTACCAGGTCAGGAGGGAGCTGGTCGGCGAGCGCGGCGACGGCCAGCGCCTCATCAGGTTCGTCGGCACCGGAGCCTACGAGGCCGCCGGCGGTAAGGTGATGGTCGACCTGTTCAAGGATCGCCACGGGTTCTCGGACCTGGCGCTCCTCAAGAGGTGCGCGGACGAGAAGTTGGCTGCGCAATGCAGGCGACTCGTCGATGAGGATGGATGGTTGTTCGCCGTGTGGGGTGAGGAAGCGGACCGGTCCTACATGTGGGGCCGCAACCGGCGCGAGGTGAAATTAACTGGGGACGAGAAAGCGCGCGTCGCCGCCATCACCAAGCAGGTGGACGCCATCGACGAGCAGGAACTCCAGACCGAAGACGACATGGATAAGCGCGACGAGTTCGCGGCCGAGGCGGAGGCGATCGAGGCGGCGGCGGCGATGCGCCGGTGGCCCCGGAAGGACCGCGCGGGGTTCGGGTGCGTCGTGAGCATAGACCACGACGGCAACATGGAGGTCGCGCCGGGATACACGAAGCCCGCGCCGAAGGTTGCGGCCAAGGACGCGACGCCAGCGCAGAAGAAGAAGGCGCAGGCCGACCGCGCCAAGGCGGCGGAGGGCGGCGAGGTCTCGAAGGCGCTCGACCAGCGGCTTCGCGTGCAAATGCTCAAGGCGACGCAGCGGGCGCTTCGCATGGCATCGGAGAAGTGGGACAGGCAGAACCACACGTTGCCGGCCATCCTATGCCGCGTGGCCGCCGACCGCATCAAACCGGACAACAGTTGGGACGCCGGCCTGGAGGGCAAGCAACTGGACGCGATCCGTGAGGCCATGGATTCGGACGTCATGAACATTTGCTGCGCGAAGGAATTCGACGCGAAGGATTATTTCGCCAGCGTGTCGAGGGCCAACATCGTGGCCGTCGTGCGTGAGGCCGTCAGCGATGTTGAGGCCGTGCACGTCGAGAAGAAGAAGGTCGCCGACGCCGTAAAGTATGCGCTGGCGAACATCCCGAAGACCGGTTGGTTGCCCGTCCAGCTCCGCACCCCACATTATGCCGGCCCGGGTTCCGGCAAGCAGTTGAGAAAAGGTAGACGAAAATGAAACCTGCAAAGATCGCCAAGGTGCACCACGACGAGCGCAAGCCGGAGGTGGTGATCAGGGACCTGAAGTCGGACCTCGCGCAGTCGCGCGAGCGCAACGAATATCTCACCAAACGCCACGACGAGAGAAGCAATGAACTCAGCGAGGCAAAGAAGATCAACAAAGGGTTGGCCGATGCGAACGCCGAGCTGAAAGAACGTCTCGTCAAGGCAGAGCTGGCCGTGCACTGGCACCGCGGCTATATCGCCCGCACCCATGAGGACGACGTCGCCAACGAGGAACTCGTGACGGTCGGCGATGTCGATGGGGAACGGTCTCTGGTGCCGAAGCGCAAGTTTCAATCACAGCCGGCAGATTTCCACGATCGCGAACCGAGCATTGGCCAAGAAGGCATTTATACCAACCGGGACACTGGCAGACCGCCCCCGCGCAAGCATTGGGTAAACTACTGAGATGATCGACACCGAAGTCGCTGAGAGGATCGACCGCGATACCGTCCGCATGCAGTGGCGCGGGAGCGACGACGGGATCGTGTGGTCGCCGTGGTCGGTCCTCGCGCAACTGCACCAGAAGATCCCGTTCCACAAGTTCGTGCAGGGGAGGATATGGGTCGATGGCGAATGGTTCACCTCGCCGGTCGACACCTATCCGGAGGATTGGGCGTGAAGCGCGACAAGTCCCCGAACGTCCTGCTGCTGCGCCCGGGCGATCGGTTGCCGGACCTGGACGACGGCGACAGATGGGTGGCGCCGAAGAAGGGGAACGACCGTATGTGGCAGGTCGTCCTATTCAACCGTCACCGCGGTGTTGACCGCAGACGCGAGGGCACGTTTACGATAGCCCGGTTGCTCGCGCTGGTGAGGGCCATCAAGTCCAGGCACCCGCGGGCGGTCAAGTCGCCGAAGTCGAAGGCTGGACCGATCATATACCGCACGCGCCATTATGGACCGGCCATCGCGATCGTCACCGCGCTCGACGGGCCGGTCGCGAGCGTCGCGACCAAGCAGTAAGGGGATGAATATGCAGGTCTGGATCATCGCCAACGCCGCAGAAAATTTGTTCCGCACATGGAGCGCCGAAGGACCAAGATGGACGGATTCGCGCGACGAGGCCACCTGGTATGTCCGCAAAACTGATGCCGAGAAGGTGTCCGAGAACGACGAGGACGCCTGGAAGATATTGCCGCACCAAACGGAGAAGTGAGATGGCAGCGTCGCTCAAGGACTACGAGATTCGCGAGGGCACTCACGGCCAGATGGGCATCTACCCGCGCGCCTACAACATAAAGCTCGCCACGTTCGTACCCAACTCCAAAAATCTGCAGACCGCGCTCAGGCGCGTGTTCGACAAGGCCGACAGGGCGGAGCGGCGCAAGCAGGAGCGCCGGGCGCAGGGCAAGAACGAGCCGGGAGTAAGACCATGACGAGGTTGATGCGCAACCAACGCGACAAGGAGCCAGACTGATGGGAATACGGCGCATAGGTTGGCTGGGACAGAAATGGTGCTGCTACTTCTGGCACACGTCGTGGGCCGACCTGTCAATCGGCGTCCACCTCAGCCTGTCAGCCCCCAACGTGGAGCTGCACCTGCCTTTCGGGTTCGTCAGGGTGGACCGCGTCGAGCACCTCAACGTCTACAAACTGAGAGCGTGCAACATCCGGCACCACCGGGACAGACTCGCCTTCTGGGAGAACTACCGTGGGTAAGAACAGTGCAATTTCCTGGTGTGACAGCACGCAAAACTTTTGGCTGGGATGTTCTCCCATTTCCGATGCGTGCCAAAATTGTTACGCCGAATCGTGGGCTAAACGCGCCGGCAATCCGGAACTTTGGACTGGATCCCGCCGTCGCACCAAAACATGGGGCGATCCGCTCAAGTGGAATCGGCAGGCCGAACTCACCGGTTATCGGCCGCGGGTATTCTGCTCGTCACTCGCTGACTTTTTCGACAACGAAGTGCCAACGGAATGGCGCGTCGATGCATGGGACGTAATCCGCAAGACCACGAATCTGCGGTGGATGATCCTGACGAAGCGCATCGGGAATGCAACCAAGATGCTTCCGCCAGACTGGCCTATGCCGCATGTCGGTCTGATGACCACGCTCGAAAATCAGGAAGTATTCGACCGCGATTGGCCTAAACTCGCTCGCACGCCAGCAGCATGGCGCGGCATATCCGCGGAACCTCTGCTCGGTTCCATCGACATTGGAGACGCGCGTCCAAGCTGGTTGATTTGCGGCGGAGAGAGCGGACCGCAACATCGCATGCTGGATGTTGACGCCGTTCGTCGCTTGCGTGACCAATGCGCGCGCAATGATATCGCTTTCCATTTCAAACAGCACGGTGGTCAGCGGCCAACATCAAACGGCTGTCTACTTGACGGCCGTGAGCACAAGGATTTCCCGGAGGCGCTGCGGTGAGCCGGTGGAGTGTTGACGCCTACGAGGCGAGCTTGCCAGATATGCCGCTGGACGAGCTCTGCGCGCGTCTGCGCGGACAATATCCGAACGGCGCCAAGTACGGCGCATCTCCGTTGCAAGCGGAGGCGGCGCGCCGTCTCGAGGAATTGGACGCCACGATCGACGACATGAGGACATGACATGCCCCTGGTGAACACAGTGGAAGATCGCGCGGTTCTCGACGTGCTGGTGCTGGCACTCGCGCGCGCCGACAAGGAGACGGATAATCTCGACATGCGGACACTGGCAATAAACTTGCTGTTCACGTTGCTGGAAATGAGTCTGGCCGAGCGCCTGAAGCTCGCCGAACGTCTTCTGTCGAAATCATCTGGTGAGGCGCCGGAAGGTTACTCGTCGGTAGTGGTGCACTTCAACAGCGACAACCAGCGCGAGGCTTTCCTCGCCGCCATCCGCGGCATCGGGTCGGTGACCGTGCACGAGGCGTCGTGATGGCGAAGTTCGCCGAAAATACATCCGTCGCCGTCGAGAAGTCACGCGGCGAGATTGAGCGCATGGTTATACGCTACGGCGCCACGAGTACGGCTTTCATGAATGCTCCGGGCCGGGCCGTCATCGCGTTTGATGCCAAGAACAGGCATGTCGTGTTCGAACTTCCGCTGCCAAATATCAATGATAAGAGATTCGATCGAGATGGCCGCGGTTCAATGCGCAACGTCACCAAGAGATATGAAGTTTGGGAGCAGGAATGCCGCCAGCGCTGGCGAGCACTTGCTCTCGTCATCAAGGCAAAGCTCGAAGCTGTTGAGAGCGGTATAACCAACTTTGAATCCGAATTCCTTGCTCATATCCGCATGCCAGACGGCAAGACTGTCGGTGAACATGTCACGCCGATGATCGCACATGCCTATGAGACGGGAAAAATGGTTCCGTTATTACCACCACCGAGGTCATCATGACTGAACAAGCGCCGCCGCTGAACATGAAGATCGAGGATGACCACAGCGAGGGTTGGGACCCGGTCCACCTGGAGATATTCGGCCAGCGCCAACACTTCGGGTTCGCGCGCGAGGAGGAGCGGTACGGGTCGAAGATGATCCGCATCGACGTGCCGGTTAACGGCGACCGAGAGCGCACGGTATGGGAAACGCACTGGTACGGTCCAGCCGCGATCTTCGGCGTGCGCCTCACCGATGCTGTCACGGTGTTCGAGGCGAACAAGAGCCGCGTTGCACCGGGCAGAATGCTGTTGGGCCGTCCTGTCGACCACGATCACCATGACGACGATGAGGAGGAATACTGATGAACATCACGCCGGCACGAGTACCAAAGGAGCGCGACGAGGAGTTCAAAGTCTTCGACGCAAGGCCGCAACACATTCGCACTAGCGAGGTCAAGGCAAGTCCGCGCGTGACTCTAGCCGAAATCAGACCGACCATTTCTTCTGATTTTGAAACGTCGGTCTCCCGCGAGGCGGAGGCCGGACTGCGGGAGATCGAAGCGCGGCAAGAGGTACCGCTCCTGCGCCAGTTCGCCATCCTGGCTAGGATGCTCACCTTCGGCGACATGTCGGAACTATGCGCGGGGGTGACGGGTGCCGATGCCGGCAAAGCAAATGGTCTGGCCGCCGAACTCGACAGGTGGGCGAAGGAATACATTGGGCAGCCGCCGATGCCAGAGGAGCCGAAATGATCGACGTTGACCAAGTGAAGACCATCGACCTTGTGCACGTGATGCACGAGATCGACCGCGTTATGGGGAAAACGTGCGGTGCCTGCAAGTTCTCCAACATCCAGCACGGCTTGTCGTGCAGGCGCGGGAAACGGCCGCTCGACGAGAGCGACGGGTGCGGCGATTGGGAGAAGCGCCATGTCTGAAACGCGCCCCAATAGTTTCCCGTTCCTTCACCTCGCGCGGCTCCTTTGCCTGCCATACGCCGACGTGCTGTTGATGGCCGACTGGTTCGCCGGCAGGCGCGACGAGCCGACGCGCGAGGCTTTCGAGCGGGTCGCGGAGAGTGACGCCAGGAATCAGCAGGCGATCTTCCAAATCTATTGCTGCGAGCGGGACCGGCGCGCCGCGGTGTCGACGTGAGGTTGATTGCGCTGGCCATCATGTCCGGGTTCGACCAGGTCGCGCTCGCCATCAGGCCCCACGACTTGGACGAGTTCGGAATAGCCGTTCGGGTGATTCTAGGGTTCGCCTTGCTGGCGTTCCTGGTGACGGGAAAATGACATGACCAGGGACGAGGCGACCCAGGAACGGGCCCTCCGGATAAGCCAACGGACCTACGATCACATGAGCGTCGGAAACTACACGAGGACCGTGACGGGCATCGCGATAGAGTTCCTGCTCGAGCGCATGGCCGCAACGGGTTTGTTGGAGGACCGCGATGACAAGTGAACTGCCGGCGATCTTCTCGACGCCGATGGTCAAGGGGCTCATTCAGGGCCGCAAGACCATGACCAGGCGCCTCGCCTGGAAGGGCGCGGCGCGCTCGTCGCCGTGGCGCCAACTCAAGCCGGGCGACGCCCTCTGGGTGCGCGAGAGCTGGCGCGTCGGCAAGCAGTACGACGACGTGGTCTCGCGCGACCTCGTGCCCCGGAGCATGACGATCGTCTATGAGGCTGGCGGGTCGATGGGGAACGACGCCGGCGAGTGGGTGGGGTCGGAATGGCCGGGCGATATCCCGAAAGTGATCCCGTGGATTGGAAGGGGGCGCCCGCCCATACACATGCCGAGGTGGTGCTCGCGCATCCTGCTCGCCGTCACCGAGATTCACATCGAGCGGCTGCAGGACATCACCGCGGCCGACGCGGTGGCCGAGGGCGTCGTCTACGAGACGGCCGACCCCGGTTTCTACTACGTGCCCTACATCGAACCGCACAGCATCACGGCGGTCGGCATCGAGGAGCGCGAGGGTCCCCCGTCGCACGCCGTGCGGTGCTTCGCAAAGCTGTGGGATCACATCCACGGACCGCGCTCATGGGACGCCAACCCCGAGGTCGCCGTGGTATCGTTCGAGATGCACGTGAAGGCGAACGTCGCGCCCATGGCCTTCATCGACGCTTCGATAGGCGGTCCACCATCTCGCCCAGGCGCTTGATCTCGTCCTCCTGGCGCCGCTGGTCGGCCCGCAGGTTGATGAGCTCCTGGCCGCGCGCAGATTGGAGGTTACGCGTCTGCGTCCATTCGCTGCGCATGTCGGCGACGATCTCGGATATCGATTTCAACTTCCAGTCGATAACGTAGTTGCCGATCGTAACAATGCCGCCAAGCGTTCCCACACTGCCGAATGCTGCCAGAACGATGGCGATGACGCTGGCTTTGCCGTTATGAGCGGGCGGCAGATTGAGGGTGTTGGCCGCCATCCTGATGACCCCTATCTCGCTCCCGGCTCATGTGGCCGCGCACGCACATGATCACCACCGTCGCGGCGAACGATATGTTGAGGAGCATTCCGGTGGGCCGGTGACCATCGACCAACATCCAGTCATCGAAGTGGAACAGGCCGTTCATTATCGCGAAGATTCCGGTGAACCCGAACGCGAAGCATTGGGCGAGCGTTCCCGGAGCATCCTCAAGCCTGGTGATCTTGATCATGTAGACGCAGCTGAGCGCCAATGTGACGCACGCGATGGTGCTCCACGTGGCGAACTGCGGGCCGATCAGGATCGCGAAGTCATGGGGCTGCATTAGTGCCTCCGATGCCGCCGAGACGCGGCAATATGACTTTCCTGTAGAAGAGACTCAAGCCTTCATTGCCGGAATAACCGATCACAAATGCCAATAAAATCGGCGGCATGTGGGTCATCACGGCGATCGGCTCACCGACGTATACTCCGATGAACGTCCCGGATATGACAATCGCCACCTGCTCGATAGCCTTCAACGCGAGGTCGCGAAGAGCTGCTACAATACCTCCAGCGAAGCCAGCGGTCAGGATGGCAGGGTCGATGCGGAGAGCGTCGAGCACCTCTTTCACGTCCACATGGTGCCTTTCTTTGCCGAGACAAAAGCAAACGGCGCGGGTCGTTGCCCGCGCCGCCGAACATGCACCACAACCGCAGGTGCGGCAAGTCGTCAGAATTTGTAGTTCAACTCCGCACGCACGACGTCAACTCTATCTTTCTGCGTGAATACGAGGCCCGGCATCGCTGGGGCGGCAGCATTGAAGCTTCCGAAGTCGTATTGCAGATATTTAACGCCGAGAATCCAATTTTGGGCAAGCGGAAATTTGACGCCGCCGCCCCATACGAAACCATCCATCGTCGGAGACGCGCTGGCGTTGAGGGCGGCTCTGCCAGTCAAGTCTTGCACCGTGAAGGAGCCGCCTCCCCATCCCCAACCGACCGTTCCGTAAAGCAGAGCGTGACCGACCGGAATGATGCCGAACTCGCCGCGAATCGAGGCGAGCCATGAGTTCTTGCTGTTCGTCGTGATGAGACCAGGCATCGTTGCGCTGCCGGTAATATTCGCGCCATCAACATCGCCTTCCAGACCGGCGTAGATGACATTCGCGAAACGGTACCCATAGCCCGCCTGAAAGCCACCGACGAACCCCTGCGGCGCAGCGGAGAGATTCGCGATCGGTACAGCTTGGAACGCGGCGGACGCATTCCCGAGGTCCCAACCATAGCCGACGTTGACGCCGACATAGGGGCCAGAGAACGGATCATAATTCACGTATTGGATTGGTTGCGGCAAAGCCTTCGTGTGCAAGTCGGCCGCATGAGCGGTGCCTGCCACGGATACGGCGGCCAGGGCCGCCAGCATAGAAACGCGAATAGACATTGTTGGTGGTCCTTCTGTGGTGCCCGGTGCCGCCGAGCGCGGTATGTCAGATCCGATCCGGCGTGATTTTCGGCTGCATCGAGTCCGCTGCGACCTGCCGTATCTCTTGGCTTACAGGGTTCGGTACAGTGATGATTTTCTTCACGTCAGGCAGCGCTGCAGCGGCCGCCAGTTTGGACGAGTCGGTATGGGCGCTGTAAGACCATGCGGCCGTCGCTATGGCCACCACGGCGGCTCCTACGTCGCTGGCGGACCCAGCGGGTATCCACCCCTTTCCGACGACATAGGCGAGGCCGGCGGGAAGCAGGGCGCGGAGGATTCCCAGCAATTGGTCTTGGTTCATGACGGCGGTCTCCTGAGCTTTGCAGCCCCAGTTCCGCCTTACCCTGAAATTGTATGTCGCGTCTACCTTGCCTGTGACGGTTTAGCCGCGGTGTTGCCCGCACGCATCACAAACCGAATTCCGGCTTCCACAAGCGCAGTTGCCGACGACGCTCATCAAGGCCATTCAGGCCACCATTCAATTTGCGGGTTTCCCCGACAATGTCATTGGCTTCAGCGAACGGAAGGCACCCGCACGCGATCCAGTCCGCCACGCCACATTCCAGAGCGTGGTCGGGATCGACGAGGAGTTCCGGGTCGTCCAGCACGCTGAACCCCGCCTTGTGCGCATCCAGCACCTTCTGCAGAATGGCATGGCCATCGCGGCCAGTGACCTGCGTGAGCCCGGCGCCGCGGAAATCATAACCGTCGGTGCTCGGCGGCGGCGCATTCCCCATGCGTCCGCCGTATGCGATCTCACCTATCATCTTCTCATTGTGCGCCCAGCGCTGTGCCATCGCCGGCGTAAAGTGAGTGGGGAAGATAACACGCAATCGTTGTGCCGTGTAATTTAGTGATTCGACCATTTCCAATCCCTGATCGCATTCTTCGGAGGCTTGCGCAAAAAAATGCGCGACGGCCATCGGCTTGCCTGCAATGCCATAGGTGTCCAGCACGCGCTGCCCTGAGGCAACGATTCCCTCCAACAGGCCGGGCACGTGCGCATCTCCATGTGGCCAACGCCGACGCATCGTCTCAATTGTGAGTTCGATCATTGGCATCCCCCCAGGAACATAATAGTTCCGACGGCCACACGTTGCGGACAACCATGAAAAGTCTTGTTGAGGACAATTGCGATTCCGGCCAACGCGATGGTCAGCAATATCACCCCGACAATCTCGCGCGTCGCCATGCCTTCAGCGACCTCCATTCACATTGGCGAGATCGGTTGTCGCCCGCTGCACCTGTGCCTTCTTCACCACAGCGCTGGGTGGCGGATTTTTGCGTGCCTCGGCAGCGAAACGATCAAGCATCGCGTATTTCGCCGGGTCATGGCAAAACCAATTCGATTTGGATGACGGGACCATCGTGTTCGCCTCGGACATGAGCTTCGGGACGTACAAGCGGCAGTTGCCCGACACCACGTAGCGCTTGTCGTCTGGGTCGAGCTCGTACTGCGGCTTGCCGCCGTCGGTGACCGGCTTGCCGTCCCTCATCACCGGGACGAGGATCTCTCGCCCATCGTAGTCGCGGCCCTTGGACCATGCTGGACAGTTCTCGCAGCTGTGCGAATTGTGCATCAGGACGCCTCCTCTTCTGCTTGCCCGGCCGCCGCCCCGGCTGCCGCGATCGCCTCGTCGGTGACGATCTTCGTGCGAAGTTCGCTCATCAAATCGTTCACCTGCTTGTGGTGCTGTTTGGCAAGCTCCAGGTGGCCCGCGACCACCGGCTTGCGCGCCTCGTCAGCGGAGGCAAGCTCGGCCTCGAAGTTCCCAACCTGCTCCACCAACGCCGGCAGGACGAGCTCGTGGTTGGCGACCTCGGCCCTCTGCTGCGCCTGATGCCGCTTGAGCGCGTCCACGTTGTCGCGCAGCTTCGCGGCGCGCGCCTTGAGCCACGGCGCGAGGTAGGACTCGATCTGCTTACGATCCGTGAACCCCTCGCCAGCCCCGAACCCCTCGATGGTGCCGTGCTTGTGGTCGCCATGCCAATGGATGGCCATGATCCTGTCGCCGGGCACTTCGCGGACTGACCCACTCATGTTCGGAATGATGGCGGGGAACCCATCACCGCAAACGTACCCCTCGCCGTCGAGGTCGACCCAGCGGTTGCCGGGGACGACCGTCATATTGGTGAACTCGCGCATGTTTTCTCCCTGTTTCACCGAGCGAGAGCAGAAGATATGGCAACGCGTCAACCTCAAATGCCGCCATCAACTGACAATGATATCTGAAGATCATCGCCGACAGCGGCTCCAGCATTGCCGGTGGCCGTTATGAATATATCCTCCGTCGTTGCAGAAATCGAAGTTGAGCTACAATCATTAGTGCCAATTGATCTCACCTGACCATTGCTGGCTAACGGATTGTAGCCAGTTGCTGTCGGTGTCGCCCTCATCGTGACGGGATTCCTTGTGGACATAAATACCGGGTTTGCTCCTAGCTTTCCTACAATCGCATGCAATATCGCTGCTGGATTTGTGGCCTGCGCAGGGGCCGTCCCGTATGGGAACGTCTTCCAGAAATGCCGCTTACACCCGAGAAGCGCCCGCTCGAAGGGGACGCGCTCGAAGGAGCTGACGAAGCCCGAGTCCTCGCATTGGACATCGTCGATCTGGATTGAATCGTCAGCACCAGCCGTTCCTACAGGCGTCCAAGTAAATTGCACCTCACCCTGCGTAGCATTCGTAGGAAGCGTTGCAGAGGCGATCGCAGATATCGTACCCTGCGTGCTGACCGAAAGGCTGGCCGAGCCGGAGACGACGTTCGTCTCGCTGGTGAAACCGCCGCCTCGCTTGGCCACGGCGCCCGTACCGACGTAGAGCGTGCAGGTGATTGTCCCGCTGGCGGGCGACCAGTTCGCGCCCGACTTGACCACCGCGCTCAATGCGACCTTCTTGCTGCGAAGACGGAAGACCTCATCCGTATCGAGCGGAAATCCGAACGTGTACGCACCAGTACCAGTCTGGCCGTTGTTCCTGCTGACCTTGGCGGCGAGCTGTGACGTGTTCGTCAGGCCGGTGGCCGCCGCGACGACCGACGCCTGGTTAGTGCCCGTCGCAATGTACCAACGATCGGCAGTGTACTGCGTCGTGGAGGCTGGGACCGCGAAGCTCGAACTCGACCCGGCACCCCGCTGCCATACCTCCATCCCGCCGTTGTCTCCGAGCACGTTGCGGTTTGGCCCGGGAATTAAGATCAGGTGCGCGACCGTGTCGAGCATGGCCCACGGGACGAAACTGGTTCCGTCGTGGATGCTGAGCACGTTCAGCGCGGCCGCGGTGTTCAGCCACTCCTGACCGGCGACGAGCGCCGACGACGCGCCGGGGCCGAGCGTCGGCGCCGACGAACCGGAGAATTTGGAGATGACGGCGGCGAGGCCAGAACTGATGTCGCCGCACAGCGACGCCCCACTGAGCGGAGAACCCGGGATGATGACTGCGCCCTGGGACATCGTTAAATCCCCGCGTCAGCTTGAGCGTGGATATAGATCAAGTGATTCGCGGCCGCGGCTGCAGCTGCGATGATAAGCACGTGTTCAGGCGATGGATTGTTAGTATCGACTGTGACAGCCAAATCCGCCGCCGCCGTTTGATCTCTCCAATTGGCGTTCGCCTGCGTTGGATTGTATGTCGTGATCGTGGGCGTCACTCTCATGGGGATGCTGTCACCCCATAGATATCCTGTTTGCGCCGCCGCAGCGGATACAACACCCAAAGAGCCTGCCAGAGCTCCATTTTGAACTGGTGCCGTTCCGTAGGGGAATGTTTTACGATAATGACGTTTGAGCTTCGGCAGCAGGAAATCGAACGGCAGGCGCTCGAACAGGCTGGCGAACACGCCGGTCTCCAGCTGCACGTCATCAATCTGGATGCTATCATCAGCGCCGGCGGTGCCGACCGGCGTCCAAGTGAACTGAAGCTCCCCTTGCGTAGCTGTGGTCGGTACCGTCGCCGCGCTCGTGGCGGTTATGATACCCTGCGTGCTCACGGCAAGGTTCACCGAACCGGTCAGCACCGTGGTCTCCGAGGTGAAACCGCCGCCGCGTTTACCGACCGCACCTGTGCCGACATAGAAGTTGACGGTCAGTGTGCCAGACGCGGGCGACCAGTTTGCTCCGGCCTTGGCCACAACCTGGAGCGAGACCTTTTGGCCGCGCAGGCGCAGCAGTTCGTCAGTGTCGAGCGGGTAGCCGAAGATGTAGGCCGTCGTGCCGGTCTGGCCGTTGTTGCGAAGCATCTTCGCGGCGATGTTGGAGTTGCTTCCCAGGCCGTTCACCAATCCCGTGACGGCCGAGATGACAGACGCTTCGTTGGCTCCTGTCGTCACGTACCAGCGATCCGCCGTGTATGCCGTGCTCGACGCACCGACTGCAAACGATGAGGATGAGCCGGCGCCCCGCTGCCACACCTCGAAGCCGCCATTGTCGATGACGTTGCGCAGCGCCTGCGGCGTCCACGCGAGGTGGTTGACCGTGTCCATCGACATGAACGGCAGGAACTGCGCGCCGTCATATAACTTGTGCACCTCGATCGTATTCACGGTATCGAACCAGCTCTGGAACGCGACCAGCGCACCCGATGCGCCGGGCCCGATCGTCGGAGCGGAGTTGCCCGAGTACTTCGAGGTGATCGCGGCAAACGACGAATTGATATCGGCCGCTGCCGCAGCGCCGGTGAGCGGCGAGCCGGGTAGGAGGATGGCGCCCTGCGACATGCGATGTTTCTCCTAGAGGCAAATATAAATAGTCCCAACGGCGGTGTACTGGATGTTGGTGTGGGCGTTTCCGCTACCACTATTATTGATACTGATTCCAGTGGTTGAACTGCCCGTATTGCCGGATGCAGCGGCTTGTCCGGGACCACCACCAGCCGTCTGGGTCGCTCCAGCAATAACTGATGTGTGAAGATGTCCTGGATCTATGACGATATGGTTATGGGTAGCCAATTGCGCCGTAGTTATGCTGACGACTTGCGACCCACCCGTCGCCATCGCCGTGATCCCGTCCGGGGTCAGTGTCAGCGAGGTGAGGCGAGACGCAGCCGAGTTGCCCATATCATCAAGACCGGCAAGAACTGCGCCGCGCAGATCAGGCGTCCCAATCGTCTTGTTGGCCGCGAAGTCGGCCGCGGCGCTTGCTCCCCGGCCGCCGGAGACCGGGCATATCGTGTCTGGCAACCCGTTGTAGAGATACGTGAAGAGGTTGATCGCGGTGGCGCTGGCGAGTTCCGTGGCGCCAGAAGACGCCGACCCTATCGTGCGGCCGCTCGCCCTCACTGCGCCGCTGATGGCATTGTTCTTGGTCGGCATCCAGAAGCACGCGCCGGTCGGCAGCGTGAATCCGGGCGTCGCCAGCGCCCTGGTGAAGCCAAATACGTACCAGATGCCGATACCCTGGTATACGAGCGTCCACTGGTCGCCGGGCTGCGTGGTGATGTCCTGGAGGCCTGGGGTGACGATGGTGCCCGCGCCGTAGGTGAGCTTGAGGTTGCCCGACGCCTGGCACTTCTTCTCCTCGCCGACCTGCGCGGCAGTGCCGAAGTTCGTCACCGTCGCCGAACCGCTGATGATGATGAACGTCTGCGGCGCGGCGCCGACGTCGACGGTCGCGGCGCTCGCGAGCATGGCGATCCCGCCGCCCATCTTCGGCAACCAGTTGGAGTTGACCACGTCGAGGTTCGCGGAGCGGTTCCAGTTGACGCCGTCGAACCACTTGAGCGCGGGGAAGTTGACGTTCGTGGTGTCGAACCACGTCTGGAACTCTTGCGCCGCCGTGCCGGGTCCGTTGGTCGGCGCCGACGCGCCGGAGTTCTGGGAAGCTATGGCGTTCCAGGCCTGGTTCATCAGGCCGGCGAACGTCACCATGGAAAACGATCCGCCGGTGGGGACGTTGTAGGAACCCTGCGACATCAGCCGCGCCTTCTAAAATCAGCGTAGAAAACCAGGTTGCCGGCGACGCGGTTCGCTCCCCACTCGATCGGGATCGGCGTTCCTTTTGGCAGTTGTTGTGACATCAGTACCCCGCGAATTCGATGTTGATTGTTCTGATGACCCCGACGGAAGCATTCGTAACCCTAACGAATGCCGATGACAATGTGAGGCTTGTGACCGCGAGGACATCGCCGGCCGCCTCATCGACTATGACAGCCTGGTAAACTGGCAGACCGGGTGTAGCGGGCACACCTCCAGAACCACCATTGAATGCCGCCAGCGTCGCCGAGCCGTCTGGCTTGAATGTGATGGTGGTCCCGGCCGCTGCGAGCGTCAGGCCAATATAGTGGTCGATGCGGGACGGGATGTGCACCGCGAAGGTGAACGAGGAAGCCGAATCGATGGTGTTCAGGTCGAACGACTCCAGGAACAGCTGCATGTTGAACGCCATGGCGCTGTAGAACCCGGCGCGGTACCGTTGCCATCCGAGGAAGACCACGCCGTCCGCCGACAGGTTGATGTTGGGGAACGTTGTGATGAACATGTTCGCCGACGCGGCGAAGATGTCATTGAAAGAGAACACATCGGTCCAGGTGAAGATGTTCTGCCCGACCGGGACACCCTGCGTCGTCCACGAACAATCGACGAGACACCCGACGATCCGGCCGACGTTGACAATGTGGGAAGCCGGGATTGTGTAGGTACCGCTCACGGTAAACACCGTCGCGAAATTATATACGTCGACGATGCCGTAAACGTCTGTCATATCATAGACGTCTCCGCTGCCGCCATTGCCAAAGTTGTACCAATCCGTAAGCGCGTAAATGTCCGCGACACCATACAAATCGCCGGTTTCAAAAGTTTCGATAGTGCCGCTGTTGTTGTAGACGTCGCCGGCGAACGTGCCGGTGAGCACCCCGGTCGCCCCGAAGAACTCATCCCAAGATTTCACGATGTTGAGAGGGATCACCGCCGTGTTGCTGATGACGCCGATCTGCGCGGCGTTCATCGAGTAGACGTCCAATCCTGGCACCGGCACGGCGTGCGCCTTGATGAGGTACACCGTGCCCCCGAGGCTCGAGCCGATCGCGGGCACGTTCGGGTGCAGGTAGCGCCCGATCACCTGCGCGGTGTTCCAATCAGATCCGCGCCTGATCTCGTAGTCGATGGGGTTGCGGAAGTCGTCGACCTCGTCCCACGAGAACAGGGTGATGTTGGACTGGTAGTTGGTCGTGAAGTTCTGCACGTCCGGCAGCGGCGACGTGAGCGCGGTGCCCTGGATCGTGTAGGTGTAGGCCGACACGCTCGCCAACGTCTGCGGGCCCGCCCCGGCGTGGTTGAAGTTCACCAGCTTGACGTAGAGGGTCTGGCCGATGCGGTCCGCGGTGAAAGGCACCCGGAAGACGCCCTTGTTTATGCGCACGAACGTGGTTCCGGCCGGGCTCGACTTGGGCGCGGTGCCGTAGCCGCCACGGTTGAGGTTCGTCAGGTTGTAGGCGTTCGCCCCGGTCGGGGTCGCGTTCTGGTAGGCCAGGAACTCGCCGCCCACGTAGCAGAGCGTCGCGAAACCGAGCAGATCAGCGGTGGTGCCGCTGAGGAGTTGGGCCTGGCTGAGCGCCAGGTCGACCGCGAGCACGCTGGCGGGGTCGATCGTGGGGGGCAGCGTGGACGCCGGCACGGCCGCTAGCGCGCCGGTGAGCACACCCATGCTCGTCGGGCCGAGCTGCTGGCCGACGAAGTCGTAGTTGACCCCGTCGTAACTCACGTAGACGTTCGCGCCGCCCCACGCCGCGGGGTTGACGCCGGTGATCCCGGCCCAGACCTCCAACCCCTTCGACCCCGGTCCGGTGAGCGGGTCGGACGGTTCGAAGAAGAACGGGGTGTTGGTAACGCCGGGATCTGCGTTGTAGTCGGGCACGAACCCGGTGTTGACCTGGACGCCGTAGAGCGGCGGCGAGGCGGAGCCGACGAGCATGTCCTCCGCGATCATGGAGAAGGACGCGTCGTCCGGATTCTCGGTGATCTCCTTTATGCGGACCAGCTTGCGCGAGAGCCTCATGGCTGGGTCCGTGACCGTCACCAGGTCCATGGGCTCGAGCAGCACGTATTTGTGGACGAGCGTGAACTCGAACGTCGCCTTGACCTGCTCGCGGCCGAGCTGCAGGTGCGAGCACGTGGTGGCCGACGAGTCCAGCGCGAAGACGTCGACCTGCTTCGGGTCGCGCGATCGCAGCCCGATGTCCTGGATGGACGCGTCGTCCTTCGCCTCCGCCACCGTCGGGTTGTAGGCATTGGCGCGGCCCGGGTACTTGACGGTGACTTTGTTGTACGTGTCGGCGGTCTGCTTGAGCCTCACGACCACGGGCGATTCGTAGCTGTTCCCCGACGGCAGGAAGTCGTCGTCGGCGAGGTCGAACAGCGGCGACAGGTTCGGGACGTAGGTGTAGCCGTTGCCCGATATCGTCGAGTCGTAGTACGGCACGACCTTGAGCTTGCCGCCCGACCACACAGCCTCCGCCACGAGGCCGTACAGGATGTCGGACAGGAACGCGCTGTAGGCCTTCTGCTGCGTCAGCACCGGCGACATCCATATCCCGGCGGCCTGCCCGTAGGCGTAGAGCGGCGTGAGCACCACCCCGTACCAGTCGGTGAGCGCGTAGATGTCCGGGACGCCGTACAGGTCGCCGTCGCCGAACCTGTCGAGCGGGAACCCTATCCCGTACTTGTCGTTGGTCGCCGAGTCGACGATGATGTCCTTGGCGTTGGCGTCCTGCGGTGCGCCGGGCGCGAAGAAGCCGAACTTCACCTCGATGTTGAGCGCCGGCAGGTCGGGCGACGCCCCGAGGTTGAACGGCGCGGCCGCTATGTACGCAATGCCGCGGTTGGCCCGCGCGTCCCCGGGGTGCGCGCTGACCACGTATCCCCAGGCGGTCTGCGCGTAGCTGCCGGTGAACAAGGAGAAATTGAGGGCGCCGAGCGAGGTGATGTTCTTGCTGTTCCAAACCGTGCCGACGCCGACGATGGGCCCCTCGCACAGCCCCATCATCACCGTGGTGTAGTAGACCGTCTGCTCCTGGCCGCCGCCCTGCTTGCCGGAGCCGCCGCCGCCGGTGCCCTTGCCGCCGCCCTGCTGCGCCTGCTGGACCTGGATGGAGCGAAAGTCGGCGTAGTAGATCAGGTTGCCGGCGAGCCGACCCGTGCCCCACCCCACCGGGATCGGCGTGCCCTGCACCGAGGTCTGGACGCGCAGCGAGGTCGCCGGCGGGTTCGGCGTGCTGGCTCGCGGCGACCCGCCGAACAAACTCGTCATGCGGCGTCACCCCCAGAGCGTGAAGAACTTCACCGCCCTCGCGGTCGTGGCGAGCAGCGCCTGGTCGCCGCGCTCCTCGAAGACGAGGCCCGCCCCGGCGTTGGCGTGGATGATCCAGGGCCAACCCTCGGCGCGGTCGAAGTCCGCCTGGTACTCCGGCCAGCCGTGCGCGTTCACCACGCCGCCGTGCGAGAAATCGCGGGCCACGTGGAACATGGCGATGTCGCCCGGCCGCACGCGCTCCTCCGGGATCTCCGACGCGTACCTGCGGATGTGCTGGAGATACAGTCCGGAGGCTCGGTTGAGGTGCGCCATCGAGTTGTAGACCTCGATCGGCACCTCTCCGACGAGGCCGGACTCCTCGTAGACCTTCGCGAAGAACGTGCAGTCGGCCGCCACGCGCTTGATGCGCGCGCCGTGGCGGTAGGGCGTGCCGATCCACTCCCGGGCGACCTCGACCACGCGCCGGCGCTGGAACCACTCGTCCCCAAGGCAGGCGCGCGTGGGCGCGACGAGGCCGCTCACGCGGATACCGGCAGCGTCGCGAGGACGTCCAACAGGTGAATTGTCGACATGCTCATATCGCCGTCTCCGCCGCGGGGATGAGGTCGAATCCGCCGAAGTTGACCTCGTTGTTGAACTTGGAGATGCAGGTCGAGCGGAGTTTATCGCAGCCGGGGTAGGCCGTGAAGCCATCACCGGGCGCCACCGCGAACGGGAACGGCGCGATCAGGAACATGTTGACGGCGTCGAAGCTCTTCACCATGCGCCGGAAGCCGGCGTTGAGCCCCGAGGTCATCGTGAGTTGGCCGAGCGAGTAGTAGCCTGCGACGTGGCCGAACCCGGTGGTGACGATCTGGGATTGCGTCGAGCCGGCAAGCGCGGTTCCAACGGAGGAAAAACTGGCCTGAGAGAGTTGGCATCCAGCATCAAACAACGTCCATCGACACGGCGACTGCCAGGTGTTGCGCGGGATCAGCAGCGAGAACTGGTCGAGCCACGAGTTGATCGAGAGCACCGCCTGGTTGCGCATGATGTCGACGGCCGCCATGCGGCCCGCGAAGTAGTCCACCAGCACGAAGGCGCCGCTGGCGTCGGAGAAGACGAGGAGCGGCGAGGTCCACGGCTGCGGCCAGGATGGCCAGTAGGCGCGGTGGACGCGCCCCGCCGAGCCGGACAGTGATCCGCCGGCGACGGACGCCAGCCACGGAGTATTGCCTATGCTGACGGGGTAGGCGGCGCCGGTCACCGGGTCCACCCCCACGGGCATCGCGTGCACCTGCCAGGTATCGACGTCGAGGCCCGTCTTCCAGTGCCCCACGGCCTTGTTGTCGGCCTGGTCGAAGTAGAGCGCCGATGAGTAGGTGTTGCCGGCGTACACGACGTCGACGTCGGCCGTGGTGTAGCGCAGCACCTGGCCGGTAGTGAGGGTGAGCTCGTAGAGGTCGCAGAACACGAAAACGCCGGTGGCGAGCAGCGCGATGAGTCCTGCGGGTGCCGTCTTCATGACGAGTTTTCTACCGCACTCCCGCGAGCTAAGAAATGGGCATCACTCGAAGTAGCCGCCGATGGCCACGTCGCCGCGGATGATCTCGCTGATGGACGCGGTCTGCACCAGATTCAGAGCGAGCGCAGAAAGTTCACGAGTTCCTGCTTGGCTGCCGGCGGCAGCAGCGAGAAGGCGCGCACCACCACGTTCGCCTCGCTGCCGGGGCTGGCGTGTGCAGTTATCGCCGCCAGCAGGTCGGACGTCCTGCCGTCGTGCAGGAAGAACAGGCGCTGCCCGACGCCCCACAGCGGCGCCGTGCGGAACTCGCTGCCTGTGGCGAGGCCCTGCGGGATGCCGTCCGCGAGCCCCTGCCCCATGTCGTGTAGGGCGAAGTCGCTGAAAGGCCGGTATTCCACCTTGCTCTTGCCGATCAGGCTCATCTTCCCGGTGACCTGGCGCTCGATGTGGCAGCCGTCGCAGCCCACAGTCTTGAAGACGATGAGGCCAGCCGCGGCGGGCAGGTGGACGGGGATCGCCGACGCGGCCACGACCTGCGGAGTTTTGGTGGCCGGGGTCGGGGGCGCGAGCATGCGCATGAAGGCTGCGAATTTCGTCACGTCGCTGGCCGCGTCCGCCGGCGTCGACTTGACCGAGGTCAGGTTGGTGTGGTCCTCGGGCAGCGCGTTGAATTGGCAACCAGGGGTCTCGTCGCGCTCCTGGGGGAACACCTCGTTGGTGACGCCCTGCTCGACATTATAGGCCTCGCCCGCAAAGATCATCAGCGACTTGTTCTGCGCCTTCCACCCGAACCTGGTGATGGTGCCGTCGTTGCCGCTCCGGTTGAACCGACCGGTGATGCCCGGAAACTTGGCCTGCGCCCTCGCGGCTGCTTCGAAGTTGGCGTCCGGCGTCGCCTCCACCAAGCCGAGCCCGAAGACCGGCGTGGGGATGCGGAATGAGATGTTGCGAGCGGCGATCGCCGCCGCGAAGTCTGGCTGCGCGATGTTGCACCCCTGGGCGTCGGCGCGGCCGGTGATGACGAACAAGTCGTGGACGCCGCCGTCCGACACGAACCGCGCTTCCCTCACGGGGCCGTTGGGCGTGATGAAGGATGGAACCTTGTTCTTGGCGCCGTCCAAGGTTGCCACGGCCACCTGCGGGTTCACCCGCGGGCTCGTCCCTCCCGTCGCCGGCTGCGCGTGGCACCCGGCGCAGGAGTCGAGGTTGAACCTCGGCCCTAGCCCGTTCACCACTCCGTCGACTTCCTCGAACGCGTCCTTGGACGCGTCGAAGAAACCGGCGTCGACGCCAGCGAGCGCGCCGCCGGCCCCGGCAGGTCCACCTCGCGGGCCCGGATCGGTTTGGCCGAACACCGGAGTGGCGGCGAGCAGGGCAGCAATCAAGACAGGTCTGAACATGGTTTTGAATCCCCTTCTTCGTTGACTACGCCGCGACCTCAATCCCCACATCGTGGGTATTTTGCGGCCCAGCCGGGGCGCCGTCAGATGATCCTGTCCCTGTTGCGGTGCATCAACACGCGGGCCGCCCTGTTGACGCCCCCCATTTTCCTGGCTTCGCCGTTGAGCCACGTCGCCGAGTAGTCGAGCGCGTTGGCCACCGCGCGAAGGCACGGCGGCAGCCGGTCGAAGCCCCTCATCTCCTTGCGGAAGGACCCCTCGACGGCCGCTATGGGCACCACGGCGCCGTCGAACAACATGCTCCCATCCGGCAGCGGCTCAAGCCGTTGCGGGCGACGGCGACGCTGGCGCCTCATTTGCTCTGGGTCTTGATGGTGGTGAACTTGATGGCCTTGGCCTGCCATATCAGGTTCACGAACTTCTCGAAGTCCACCGCGTCGTCGTCGAACCGGCAAAGCCAGTTGAACGTCCCGGTCCAGGTGAGCGCGGCCGCGGCCGCCGGCGGCGAATTGAACGTCACGAGCCCCTGAGTTCCGAGCGTGTAGAGCACCGTCGGCGTGCCGGCGACCTTGACGCTCGCGATCGCGACCGGCGCGAACACCGGCTCGGAGAACGTGACGCCGCCGAACCCAGTCATGGTGCGCACCAGCGGGAACGCCGTCGTGGCGCCATCGCCCAGCCCGAAGAGCTGGTCGGTCACCGCCCCGTCGTCCGGGTCGGCGAACTGGAACACGAGCGCGGCCCCCCGCACCAGGTTGAACAGGACCGCGAGCCCCTGCATCTCCAGGGCGGCGAGCGACTGCAGGGCGGCCGAGCTGGAGTTGAGCGCCTCATACGGGAGGGAGATGCGCCAGCGCGGAAAGCTCCACAGCGGGATCGGGTTGTCCTGCCCGGAAGTCGCCTCCTGGTGGAGCGTCTTCCAAGTCGGGGTCTTGACCACCGGGTAGGTCGCGCCGATGAGCGGGGGGAACGTTGGCACCGTCATATCAGTACGCCGGCCTTAAGGTGGGGTTTGCGCTCATCGCCTTCGCCACCGCCTTGGCGATGACCGCGCTGCCGCCCTTCTGCAGCCAGTTGTGCACGCTGGCTCCGTCCATCGCGCTCACGTTGATGGTCACGCTCGCCCCGCCGCCCTGGCCCTGCCCGCTGAACGGGCCGCTCGTCTGCGCCGGCGTGACGCTCTCGCCCCTGTGGATGAAGGCGAGGCCAGACTTGAGGACCATGTCGGTGCCGACGTCGAGCGCGGGCACGGCCCCGGCAGCGGCCGCGACCGTCGCCTCGCCAGCCAGCGCGGGTCCGGCGGCCGCGGGCCCCATCACGGGCGACAGGAAACCGAAGATGCCGGCGAACGTCTGCGCCGCGCTCGCCATGATCGATTTGACGATGTTTACGAAGTTGGCGGCCATGGACGACACCGCCCCGGCCTGCTCGGCACCCGCCCTCGCCGTCACCCCCGCGGTCGTGGCGGTGGTGCGCGCTAGCTCTCCGGCCGCCCACTCGAACACCCACTTCTCGACGAGCTCGATGAGCTTGATGATGAGGTCGCCGGCGATGTTCTTCATGGCCTGCGCCCAGGTCACGGTCCCCGACAGCAGCCCGCGGAGCTGCGCGTTGAACGCGCCCTGCACCGCCGAGAACACCTGGTTGTAGGTCTTCATCTCCTCCAGCGCGGCCTGGTCGACGATCTTCTGCTTGTCGAGCACGTACTTGCGCTCCATCGACAGCTTCTCGTCGAGGATCTTCTGGTACTGCGTCTTGCTGAGCCCGCCGATCGCGAGCTCGGCGTTGATGGCCGACGTCTCCGCCGCCTTGCGCTGCTCGAGCGCCGCGAGGAGCGCCGCGGTCTTCTGCCCCTCGGTGATGACGTGGAGCTTGTAGTCCGTGTCGACGCGCTCCTGCGCCAGCTTGAACGCGTCGTCGGCCGCCTTGATCTTGGCCTCCTCGGCGGCGATCGCGGCGGTGACGTTGTCCTTGTTGAGGATGCTGAGCTTGGCGTTCTTCGTCTGCTCGATGCCGACGTGGTGGTCCGCGCCCGACTGCCAGATGCCGGAGAGCCGCCCGGTCATCCCCTTCCAAACGCCCTCCATCTGCGCCGCGATCGTCTCGGTGCGGGCCGCGACCTGCGCCCCGAACTTCTGGAACTCGTCGGCCGCGGCCGCGAAGTTGAAGGTGAAGACGTTCTTTATGATCGTCCCGAGCGACATGAAGTCGTCGATCATTCCTTTGATCACCGTGCTGGACAGCTTCCAGAGCGCCTCCATCGCCGCCACCCCGACCACCAGCGCGGACGCGAAGGCCTTCGCGGCGCCGGCCAACAGCTCGAGGACGGGGTGGAGTTCGCCGCCCTTCTGGATCGACTTGTTCAGCCACTCCACGAAGTCGACGAGCGGCCCGCGCACGCCGGCGAATGACGACGCGAACGTGGTCGCGATCGTCTCCCCTAAATTGCCGAGGCTCTTGTTGAGCTCGATGCCCTGGAGGTGCAGCGAGTGCATCGCGGCGAGGAACTCTGGGGTAGACGCGCCGCCCGCGCGCGCGACCATCTCGTCGAACTCCTGGATGGCGTGCGAGCCCTGGTTGAAGACCGGGATCATCTCGGCGCCGGCCCGTCCCAGCAGCGCCATCGCTATGGCGTCCTTGTCGATGCCGTCCTTGAGCACCGAGAACTTGTCGGCCAGGACCTGCATCTTCTGGTCGAGCGACATCGCCTGGAACGTGGACGCCTGGATACCGAGCACCGCGAGCCCGGCCTGCGCCTGGAGGCTGCCGGCGTCGGCCCGGGCCAGCTGGAGGCCGAGCCGCTCCATCGCGTGGGTGAGGCTGTCGAGCGTGCTGCCGGCGGCCTGGGCGGTGACGTCGAGCCGGGCGACGCCCTCGGCGGTCGTGCCGAGCAGGGTCATGGCGCGCTGCGTCTGGATGGCGCCCTGCTCCATCCTCTCGAAGAACTCGGAGACCTTCTCCACCGCGAAGGCGGCGGCGACGAGCTCGGCCACCTCCTTGAGGTGCGACGCGACCTCCTCGACCGGCGAGACGAGTCCCTTGATGCCGTCGACCGCCCTGGTGAGGCCGGTCAGCAACCCGTCTATCCTGGCGCCTACTGAGACGTCGAGCTCGTCGGCCATGCGCCGTCCCCGCCGGAATATTTCCGGGAATAATCCGCCGCTTTATACAGAGTTGCCGTTGAGCGGGTCGCGCCACACGGCGCCGTCCCAGAAGATCGTCTTGCTGAGCGTCGTGTCGAAGTACCGCATGCTGGGCTGGAGCGGCTGCGGCGCGCTGTTGACCGTCGGCCTCGCGGCGGTGGTGCCGCTGAGCCCGACGAACACCCACCCGTTGGCGGTCAGCTCGTAGGCGTCGGCGTCGGCGGCCACGTCGAGGAACGAGCCGGCGGCCGCGGTGTAGGTGCGGCCGTTGATGGCGAGGGTCTGCCGCGCCACGTCGGGCGGGGGAAGCACGCGGATCGTCATGTGGCCGTTCTCCTCAGTTGATGGTCACGTTGCCGTTCGGGAACATTTGTACCAGCTGTTCGAGCGTGAGCGAATTGGATTCTTGCGGGCTGGCGGCCGCGGCGCCGCGGCCCCCCCTGTTCCCGGGCTTGAACCCGTTGGCGTAGGCCACGAAGGCGACCATCTCGTAGTCCGCCGGCACCACGTCTAGGCTGCGCTGGATCGCCTCCAGCATGTCCATTGTGACGGCGCTCTCGACGTAGTGCCAGGTCCACCCGAAGACCCTGCAGAGCCTGACTATGATAAGGTCCCAGTCGGGACCGGCGCTTCCCCCGCCGGCGCCGCCGGCTTGCCCTCCCCGGCCGGTTTCTTGGCGAAGGCGAAGCTCTGCGTGATGATGACGGGCAGCGCCATCAGCAGCTCGTCCACCCCGATCGGCAGGTCGTCGAACTGGGCCCGCGACATCTCGGGATGGGCGCGCGTCACGGCGGCGTAGGTGACCTCGGCCAGGATGTCCATGGTCTCCGCGTCGATCGGGAAGTTGAGGAACCAGGACTGGTCGATCTCCCCGCCGGCGGTGATCGCAACCTTGGCGGCCCCGGCCATACCCTGGACCGTGGCGATGAGCGGCATGATCTTCTTGAGGTTGCCGACGACCACGCGGTTCTGCTTGAACGCCAGGCGCGGAATGCGGAAGTCGGCGCCGCCGAGTTTGATGGCCGGCGAGTTGCTGATCTCGCCCTCGGTGAGGTACTGCGCCGTCATGACTTCTCCGCGAAGGACCAGGTGGCGACGTTGCCGGCCGCGTCGGCGAAGACCGAGAAGTCGAGCTCCTCCATCACGAAGTCGTCGAGCTTGGTGGGGAACCCGAGCTTGGCCGCCGTGCAGTTCGGGATCTTCATCGTGAGCGGCAGGTTCTGGAAGGTGGTGAAGAGGTTCGCCTGGAAGGTCGGCGTGGCGCCCAGCAGTTGGTTGACCGCGACGATCTTCTGTCCCGTCGCCGAGACCGTGTACGTGTAGCTGATGAGCACCGAGATGCCGCTGGCGTTGTCGGCCGAGGCGAACGTGTATACGCCCACGGCGCTGACGCTGTACTGGCCGGCGGTAGGGCCCGAGGCGACCTTGGTGAACGGGAGCGCGGTCGCGGCGTTGATGACCCCTAGGTCGTCCACGAACTGCGCGCCGTTGACCACCGTGATCTGGAACGGCGTGGTGGGGATCGCGGTCGGCCCCTCGGCGAACGAGGTGGCGACCTGCCCCGCCACCGGGGTGATGCCGAAGAAGAGGTCGCCCATCACCAGGCCGGACACCCGCGCCAACTTCGCCTTGACCGCGAACTTTCCCTTGCCGCGCGCGATCGCGACGGGGAACTGGTACTGGCCGTAGAGCTCCTTGATGTCGAACGACATCTCCACGCCGACCTCCTGGACGAGCCCGAAGTTGACCGGTGTCTTGAGGACGCCCGGCAGCGTGTCGGTGCGGAATCCCTGCAGCACTCCTGAGCCGAACGAGAACATGGTGGGAATCCCCTCTGTTTACGGGACGGTGATGAACACGGGGACTCGGGCCATGCCGTCGCCGTCCAGGTCGCCCGGGTCGCGGAACACTTTGCCCTCGATCCTGCAGTGTTGTACCAGCCCGCCGAGCGTCTGTCTTCCCACGCCGGCCAAGTCTTTTCCGGTCGGCAGTAGCGCCCGCTCGATGGCGGTGAGTATCTGGTTCATCTGCGTCGCCCCCTGGACCGTGGGGTCTTTGCAGTTCGTGTAGAAGAACAGGCGCGCCTCCAGGACGCGCTTGGGATTGACGTCGTTAGACCAGGTGTAGGTCTCCTCCGTGCCCTCGAACTGGAACAACGCTGGCCGCTGGTCGAGCGCAACGTCGCCCCACAGCTTGAGGCGGCGGCTCGGCGTCGACTTCCACGGGTAAACGGTCAGCGGCGACACGAGCGCGAACAGGGCGGCGAAGATGGTCTCTCGGTCGACGGCGGCCATCAAGGCTTGATCCCGCGGTTGACGGCCGCCTCGACGTCGGCGAGCAGCACCGGCTGCATCTCGCGCAGGCTCGACCGCATGAACGACCTCTGGGGCATGACCGAGCCGGGGTGGTTCACCCGCTTGAAGAATACCTGGTTGCCCTTCCACATGAAGGCGAGCGCGTTGCCCTTGGCCTCGATCACGTGCGCCGAGGTCTTGCCGCCGTACTCGTGGATGCGCCCGTACTTCACGTCGCCGGACTGGCCGACCGTGCCGCGGACCAGGCCGCCGCCCTGCTCCACGGGCAGGACGGAGTGGATGCTTGCTCGCAGGTTGCCGCTCACGACGTTGAGGACGTCGCCCGACAGCTTCGCCTTGATCTTGGCCTCCAGCTTGAGGGTGTCGCCGGTGATCGCCTTCACCACCTCGCGCTTCACCTTCTCGCCGCGGGCGCCGAGGCTCGCGATCAGTTCCTTGTCGCCGACGAGCTCGACCGTGATCATGTGCCGACCTTCTCCGTGGTGCCCACCCACACGAACTCGCCCAGCGCGCCGACGGGGAAATAGTCGCGGCAGGCGCAGCAGAACGTCCGGCCGTAGAACTCCGGCTTGGCCGCGTAGGTCTCCGCGATCGCGCGCGGCATCGAGGTGAGCCCGCCGCATTTCTGGTGCATGTACGCGGTGCGGACCGGTCGGCAAAAGCCCTTCGCCCGGTCCTCCGCCGACATGACCCAGTGGTCCTTGTGCTGGCCGTCAGGGTGCCGCGACATGTCGGGCACGCTCGCCTCCTCGGGGAGGAACGCCGGCCGGCCGGTGGTCGTGTCCTTGCTCAATGCGTCACCACGCGGCGGTATTGCCCGAGCATGAGCTTCACGCCGTCCTGCATGTCTTTGAGGCTGAACGATATGGTCTCCTGGCCGCCCAGCGACTTCGACGCCTGGCCGATGCGGCCGCGGTAGGTGTAGCGCTCCGCGACGAACTCGATGACGGCCTGCGCGACGTCCGCCGGGATGTACCCATACGAGACCAGCACCGTCTTGCCGCTGTCCGCGGCGTTGAACGTGTAGGTGGGGGTGCCCGTCACCGGCTGGGCCGTGACCGCGTACTGGCCGGCGGCCGGCGCTCCGACCACCTTGACGAGGGCGACCCCGTTGCTGGCGAACGTCGCGCCGGCGTCAGCGCCCCAGGCCCCGTAGGGCTGCGCGAAGACCGGTTGGAACGGTCCGGCGCCCGCAGGCACGAGCACCGCCTCGCCCGTCACCTGGTAGCCGGCCGTGTAGGACACCTGGATGTTCTGCATGCCGCGCGGGACGCAGAAGCCGAACAGGTCTAGCCACTGGCTCTGCCCCGGCGGGCTGCCGTCGAAGGGGCTGAGCAGCCACCCCGAGGTCAACGCGGCGTTCGTCGGCGACGGCGGCACGCCGGCCGGCACGACCACCGTTCCCAGCATGAGCGACGAGACCGATATCACCGGGAAGTGCCTGAGCAGTATCCGGCGCTGGTTGGCGCCGTAGCCGTCCATGCGGTCGGAGAACGCTGCGGGCAGGAAGTTGTCGAGGTTGCAGTAGCCGACCACGACCCTGCTCGCCATCGTGATCATGCGGCTGAGCAGCGCGTCGGCGTCGCTGGTGCCCGACGCGATGCCGAGCCACGACTTGACGTCGGCGAGGTACGTGAGGTCGTTCGCCGCCATCGGCTACGCGGCGGGGCCGCCCCCGGGAGGCTTGGTGGGTGAGGACTGCGCCGCCTTCTTGGCTGCCACCTCCGCATCGTTGGCGGCCGCGGTTTTGGCGGCCGCGGCGGCGGCCGCCGGGTCGGCCTTCTTTTTGAGCTCCGCCACCAGCATGTCGCGCACCACCTCGGTGGCGAGCGTCTGCATGACCACGACGCCCATGCCGCGCAGCTTCGCGAACAACTCGTTGCGGCCGAGGTCGGCCGGGTCGTCGCCGTCGCTGGGCGCCTCCGCCGCTAGTTGGCCGCCGCCGAGGAAGGCCTCTTTCGACGCCTGCGCCGCCTCGTCGCTCACCACCTGGAACGCCGGGTCGTGGCCCATCATGATGGCGGCCAAGTCGCCCACCAGGTTGCGGAGGAGGCCGTCTGGGTCGACCTTGAACTGCTGGCCGTTGACGACGACGCTGAGGTGTCCTGGAGGGGCGCGTAGGTTGGTCATTGCAGCTTGCCTTTCGCTTCTAGCACCACCTGGTGGCAGGGGCCGCCGTGGTCGCAATACGCGCAGCGCGAGTTTGCGCCGGGCTCGAACGTCTCGCAGGGGCCGAGGTTCCCCGGATACGTGCCGCAGGAACACCGGCCGATCTCGAACCTCTCGGTCAAGGTCGTCTCGCACCGCCCCTGCTGGTCACCCAACATCATCAACCGTTGCCGATGTTGGTGAAACGTTTAGCCACTTTCCCATATTCCGACGCTTGCTGCCGACGCACAGGATCGGCCATCTGAACGGTCGCCGCTCTCCGTAACTTCTCGATGTGCACCGATGATTTTATTTGACCCTTGCGGCTCGCAGAAATGCGCGCTCGATGTTCGGCCGATTTCGGCCGGCCAGAATGCAAAGCTCGCATTTTAGTGCTCACGGACATCGGTTGCGGAACGCCCCGCCGTGTTCCCGCGACTGGGCACACGTTGTAGCCAAAATCTGAATCGCTGGTCTGAAGCATATTCATCCAGATTTGCTCGCGTCGCAAAAGCCTATCTTCATTGCATCTTTCGATGATGCGGAAAGAAAACGCCGCCTCTCCGAACTTATCGAAGGCTCGCTGCAGATGAGGCGAGTGATGTTCGCCACGCCTGAGCATCCGTCTGTGGATGTAGAGCCTCCTGACCGCGTCTCGCGAGGAACCGACATAGGCTTTCCCGTCGGAAACATTGAGAATCAGATAGATGCCGGGGCGGCAGGCCATTATTTGAACTTAGCATGCCGTTCCCGAAATCGCCTAACCATTCCCAATATTGGTGATGACCCCCATGCTCGGGGGGAAATAATGTTGCAGGACCTCGTCGGCGTAGACGCCGCTCTCGTAGCGCCTGGCGCGCAGGGGCCACTCGATCTGGTAGTAGTCCTGCCGCGTGCGGACCTGCATCACGTTGCCCACGTTGCTGATCGGGTAGGGCAGCGCGTTCGACGTGAACAGCATCGTCCCGGCCGGCAGGTTGGGGTGGATGCGGATGTCGAGGACCTTGGCCCCGGACATCGAGTACTTGTTCAGGTAGGTGCGGACCATCACGCCACCGCCGAGCGCGCTCTGCTGGCTCTCGAAGACGAACCGCTGGGCCGCGTTCGCGGACCCCGCCAGTATCTTCTTCGACAGGTTGGTGGCCTCCTGGGACGACACCCAGACGGTGTCCGGCGATAGGCGGTAGATGTCCCACCGGTCCTTGAGCAGCGCGTCGATCTCGACGATGCCGCCCGCGCCGTCGCCCGTGAGCGGGCTGCCGGTGCCGGCGGTGCCGGTCGCCAGCGAGGCGATGTACGCGTTCGAGCCGGTCTTGAACGCCTGGTAGAGGATGCCGTCGAACACCAGCGCGTTGGTGGAGCTGTCGGACGCCGGCAGCGAGGCGGCGGTCTGCGTGCCGGTCGCCAGCGCGGTGATGTTGATGGAGTTGATGGTGGTGATCGCGCCCAGCACCTCGTTGCCGGCGCCGACCCCCCAGAACCACGCGTAGCCCAGCGCCCCCGTCTTGAGGGTGGTGGTCGCGGTGATGCGGTGGGTGCTCACCGCGTCGTTGGCCGTGGTGACGGTGGCGTTGGCAGACTTCTGCGCCGCGCCGCCGCCGAACACGTCGGTGGACCCGTCGGCGTTCGCGCGCGTGATCTGCGCCTGGATGCCACCGGCGACCGATCCGTTGATGACCGCGTCAAGCGAGAGCGGCACGACGATCACGCTGAAGCCCGTGTTGAACGCGAGCGTGCCGCCGGTGCCGACGTCGGCCAGGACGGGCGTGCCGCCGGTGCCGATCGGCTGTGAGGTGTTGCCGCCGAGGATGAGGATCTCCTCGCCGATCATCGTCGCCTCGAGCCCGACCTTCGCGCCGATGGCGCGGATGTCGTCGAAGCCCATGCCCGCGTACTGGGCCTCGAAATCGACCGAGGTCTCCAGGCCGATGCCCTTGTACGAGGCGATGTAGTCCTGGGTCGATACCTGCTGGACGCCGCCGCGGTTGCCCGCGCTCACGCCGATGCGCATGCCGGTGGAGTTGATGGCGGTGACGGCGCGCCACGCCGCCTGGATACCGCCCTTGCCGGACACGCGCGGGATCATGTTCCGCAGCGGGGTGAGGACGGGGTAGAGGAACTTCGCGCCGAGCTCCAGGTCGTAGTAGGTGAGGCCGGACACCGCGGAGCCTGACTGGCCGAACGTGCTGGCCTTCGTCAGGAAGCTGGAGTCGGGCAGGAATGGGTTCTCGATCGACTTCTTGATCTCGTCGAGGAACGACCCCATCGCGGAGAGGTTCGCCTGGAACTCCTCCATGGTCTTGGCGCCGAGCGACTTGGCGAGCTCGTTCTTGAGGTGCGGGCTGAAAGTGATGGCCTTAGTCATGGCGTTCATGGCCACGGTCTCCCGGGTTGGTGGCGTTGGGCGTGCGCCCCGGGCTCGTTCGCTGAACGAGAATCACCGCTGCGCTGTGCGCGTCCCGTCCCCGGGCCGCTTATCCCACCGTCCCCGGCGGCATTCCATCGACCGTCCCCGGCCGGAAGTCAGTACCGCGGCGTGCCCGACCCGGGCCGCGTCTCCTGCGCCATGCGGCGCTGGTTCGTCAGGAGGTAGTGCATGTCCGCGTTCACGCGGGCCTGCGCCCTCCTCTCGGGCTCGGGCACGTTCGACCCGGCGTCCCCGCCGCGGCCGTCCATGCCCTTCTCGACCACGTTAACGCGGGTCGTGCCCTCGGGCAATGGGATCGACTCCATTTTCTTGATGCGCTCGGTCCAGTCGGTGATGACCGCCGCCTGATCCCGGATCGTCTTCTGGAAGGCCTCGAGCTGGGCGTTCATGCTGCCGCGGATCTTCTCGGCTTGGCTGGCCTCGCAGTCCGCCCCCGCGTCGACCAGCAGATCGTGCGCGTCGTTGAGGCGCCGCTGGTCGGTCTTGGAGTGGCGCGCGCCGATCTTGGCGAGCGGCATGCGCCCGACCACCTTGGCGAGGTCGCCCACGATCATGCCGCGCTCCATCGCGCCGTTCGCCTCCGCGGCCTCCTCCTCGCGGATCGACTGGAGGCACTCGTCGAGCACCTCGGCGCATATGTCGCCCATCTCGACGAGCAGCGCGCCGAACCGGTCGCAGAGCTCCTTGGAAACCACGACGCCGTACCCATAGCCAGGCCCCTCAAGCGATTCCTCGGCTGAGTCCAGCGACGCCAGCAGCTGGATGAGGTTGGCGACGCCGTAGAGCGACGCCGCCTTCTTGACGTCGACCTCGGCGATCTTCGTGACGTCGATCACCTCGGCGGCCTTGACGCGCCAGTTCTCCGGCAGCTCGGCCGTCGCGCCCAGCGACTTGGCCCGGCGGATGATGTGGCGCTTGGTGGCCGCCTGGTTCCTCGCGCGCGCGAGCCCCTCGACCACGTCCTTCAGGGACGCCTTGTCGGGGATCGGGTACTCGCCGCCCTTCATGGCCACGCCGTCGCCGGCGTACTTCTTGCGCTCCGCCGGCGAGTAGGTGCGTCTCTCAAGCTCCTCGCGCATCAACTTCATGGCGTCGGTCGCCGGCTGCGCGGCCTTGGCGGCCACCGAGGCCGCCCGCGCGGCGAGCAGCGCGGCGCGGAGGTCCGACTTCTTGCGGAAGCTCTTGCCTGGCAATTCGGAGTGCACCCAGTCCTGCGCCCAGTTCTCCTCGCCGAGCGGCTCGTCATGGACGTGCGCGATCGAGTGGTCGCCCGCGGCCTTGAGCGCGCTGGCGCGCTCCAGCTGCTTGGTGATGATGCCGCACGCCTCGGTGATGTGCTCGGCCCACTTTGATTCGTCTCCCGCGGCCTTGGCCAGGCGCTGCGCCTCGGCGGCCACGGTGTCGTTGGTGAACGGGATCTCCTTGGCCGCGAACTTCTTCAACTCCACGGTGCCGTCGGCCTTGACGATCTCGAACGTGGCGGTGGGGATGCAGGGCAGGTCGACGAGCGAGCCCTCGTAGGGGTCGGCGACGTACCGGTATAGCTTCTCGTTCTTGTCGTCGCGGGTCCGGCTGACGTACTTGCCGCCGATCGAGAACCCCGTGTAGACGCCCTCCAGGACCTTCTCCCACTCGTTCTTGTCGACCACCTTGGCGGCGACGTTGATCCGCAGGTGGTCGTCGTCAAAGCCCATGTCGGTGAACTTGCCGGCGGCGACGGCCCCGTGCATGGCCCGCAGGTTGCCGACGCTCTTGCCGTCGGTCGCCTTGGCGCAGTCGTTGGACCACTTCTCGAAGTAGGGCTTCGAGCCACCGTAGTCGAATATCTCCCCTGACCTGTCGGGCACCTCCTCGGCAAGCACGCCGTAGACGATCTGCTTTGCCGCGTCGACCTTGGTGATGGGGACGAAGACTGAGAGGTTGCCCATGGGGTTCTCCGGGAGGTCACCACTTTTAGACGCGAATTGGGGGAAGCGCAATGCTTCCGGCGCCCCGCAAAACGTCGTCTGGACCACCGTCCTTGGCGGCCCGCCTTCGCCGCTTGCAGCTGCGCCGGCCCCAGCCAGAGTACCACTGGAGGCCGGAGGTCGCAGAGGTTGGGGCCGAGAACGTGCTACTCATGGATCGCCGCTTGCCCCGCCCTTAACGTCACCACGCCGCGAGATACTCTTGCAAACGAATGCTGAGCGTCGCAGTTGCGAAGCCGACGCCCATTGGAACACGGTTTTCCTCGAGTGTCCAAGCGCCAAGGCGATGAAGTCGACGCCGACGCCGAGCAAGTATAATGCCTCCAACGACTCGCTGTCGTCGACCGTCCACCTGCGCCTGTCCCGTGGGGAGGGGAACGCGAGCGGTTCATATTCGACGAGGTCGATGCCGAAGATTGCCTGCAACTCCTCCCGCGAGGCGCATAGAACCCCCACGCTCACAGAGGTTTGTAGTCCATGAACTTGAGCGACGGTAACGTTACGGGCTTGAGCTTGCCCGGCCCCTTGAGGCGGCCGCCGACGCCGTACCTGTTGTTCGCCGCGGTGTTCGCCTGGCGCATGAGTTTGACCTTGGGATCGAAGTTGCTCCCCTTGCCTGGACGCATCCACACCTTCGCCATCACCCGTGGCCCGATCGATCGCTCTCCGGCGCCCGCTCTGGCTCGCTCCAGTGCGAAGGCCTCGCTCCAGTCGTTTCCTCGATCAGGTCGTCCATGCACGACTGCATCAGTCGCCTGAAGCGGTCCTTGAGTTCCAGGTTGTTTACCACGAAAGTTATCCGGATGGAGCCGAGGAGAAGGGCGTCGTCCATCGTCCCGGACTTGGCCATGTAGGCGTTCCAGAATTCCCCCTCGTGCCGCAGCGCCAGGCGGACCGGCATCAGAACTTTCTCGCTCATTCCTCGTCTCCCGCCTCGTCTGCCGGCTCGTCCTCGACCACTGGCGCCACGGCGCACTCGCAGTTCGGGTGCGCGGTCGGCTCAGAGTCGCCGGACGGGAAGTCGTCGTCAACATCGATGGCCCCGGCGTCGGCGTTCTCCTGGCATATCTCGCAGGGGTTGGGCCCGAGTATCCACTCCTTCTTCACGTTCACGCCGGCCTCGTCGCGGGCGATCCTGTAACCCTCGACGGCGGCCGCGGAGTTGGCGTCGCGTATCTCGGTGAAGGCGATGAGCTCCGCCCGGTCGTCCGAGAACGCGCCTATGTCCGCGATCTCGTCGGCGATGGCCTCGTTCCCGATGTTCTCGTCGAGGCCGTCGGCGATGGCCTCGCGGATGGCGTCTCGGGTGGTGTCCTCGATCTGGTAGCGCGCGTCCGGGTTGTCCACCAGCTCGCCGTCGACGTACCGCTTGCCCACAAGCTCGGCCGCGTAATCGCGCGCTATGTCGGCCGCGCGCTCGTTCACGACGTCCATGAGGTCGGATTCGGCGTCCACCCCGAGCGACAGGACGGCCTGCTCGGCGTAATCCTGCGCCGCGGCGGCCAGCGCGTCGGCCACATCGTCGATCGCGGCCTCTATGTCGGACAGGTCGGCGTCGGCGGCGATCGCCGCGGCGATCTCCTCGTTGGTCCTGGAGTCGTCGGCCTTGGCTACTTTGGCCAGGCCCCGCTTCACCGCGGCCTTGGTTTTCTTGGCCGCCTTGCCGAACGCGCGCCTGAGGAGCTTGGCCGCCTTGGCCCGGGCCCGCAGGATCTTCGGCCGGTCAAAAGGGATGGGTTCGAGCCGCCTCCCGGCGGCCGACTTCTTCTTGACCGGTTTGCCCTTCGACTCGTCCGGATTCGCTGCGCCGCCGTTCGGCTTGGCGTTCCCGGCCGGCGGCTTGCCGCCGAAGGCGGGCTCGGGCGGGCCAAGCAGGTCGAGCGCCTTCTTCTTCTCCTCAAGGGTGTTGGCGCCGATCGGCAGGTAGCCGGTGGCCGTCTTCACCATCAGCTGGTCGGCCGCGGGGTCTTCGGACGGCTCCTCGCCGAGCTCCTCGCGCGCCTCGTTCAGCGTGATGAGCCCGTCCTCGACGCGCTTGGCAAGGATGTTGGTCTGCTTCTCCTGGTCGACCTCGATCTCCTCGTCGAAGGCGAACTCCAGGTCGCGCGAGCCGAACTCTACCTCTATGACGTCGGTGAACCACTCGCGGATGTAGTCCTTGTAGGGCTCTATGCCCTCCTCCTTGGCCGTGTCCTGCGCCGTGCCGGCGGTGGCCCGGTTCATCATCTGGACGAACGGCTGCGGCGACATGGAGTGGGCGAAGCACACGACGCGCGCGAGCCACTCGTCGGTCTTGCCGGTGAGCTCCGGCTCCTTGGTGGGGATGAAGGTCTTGGCGACGCCGCCGGGCACGAACTTCGCGCGGCGCCTGACGGCGAGGTTGCCGGACAGCATCGCGTCCCAGTAGGTTTGGAACGCCTGTATCTGGTCGGGCGTCCAGCTGTCCGGCGCGCCGATCAGCGACTCGGGGACGTTTCCCTCCGTGTAGTAGCTCAGCATGAACTGCTGGCGCCGCAGCGCGATGTTCACGGTGGTGATGATCTGCTCGACGGGCGAGTAGCCGTACACCTTGTGGGCGCGCTTGTTGTAGGGCCGGTAGATCAGGTCCTCGACGCTGTAGTTGACCGCCGGGTAGCCCTTCAACGCCTGCTGGTATGCGGGAGGGACCACGCGGCCGCCGTCGGCGGCGACGTAGGGCACGGGGGTGCGGCCCCAATCGTCGACGAGGACCTTGACGGTGGCGCCGTCGATCTGCTTGAGCGCGATGAGCTGGCCGCCGCGGTTGCGTTGGCAATAGATGGCCGGCGCGTCGATCACGCACAGGTCTTCCAGGTACGACCGCAGCCAAGCGCGGTACCTGGTGATCCCGTCGGGCCGGCTAAAGAACGGGGTGAGCGCGTCGATGCGCGCCTGGTCGGCGTCCTTGATCTTCGACTTCTTGTCGGTGCCCTTTACGCGGATGCTCCAGTTCAGCTTGCAGAGCTGGTCCTTGCGCGTCTCGATGACGAGGCGGAGCAGGTCGTAGACCTCCGCCAGCGAGCGCAGCATCTGGAAACCGACCTGCTCGTAGGCGCGCGGCTGGTTGACGAGGTTGTAGCCGTGGGGGTAGTCGAACTGCCGCCCCGCGACCTCGGGCGGCGCGATCGGCTCCATGGGGTTGAGGGGGCCGAACCAATCCTCCGGGCCGTTCCGAATGATGCCCTGCGATCGATCGTAGTTCGACGAGATCGTCACCTGGTAGGGCGACAACGCCGTCATCGAGCGGCCTTCGCCCCGAGGGGTCTGCACTTTCTCAATGTCATCAGTCATATGCGGGTGCAACATGGAAGCCGATCATCCACATTAGACTACACTGAAACGACCACCAAGTCACGGTGGCGCCGCGAACTGCGTCAGATCGGCGGGGCCTGAGAATTTCTGAGTGATGGTCATGGCGGAAGCATTTCAGGGTTTGAGAGCAAATTTGCTGGCCCGGAAAATTTCTGCGTCAAGCTCATTGCCTGATACGCGCCAATCGTACTCGGTGGCCTAGAATTAGAATTACAAATATTGGTGATAGGAATGTTTATGAGATCAGTCACGACATTCACATTTGCACCAGCGTCCTGCACATCACTTACCGTAAACGTATTCGCTGAGCTGCAATTATTGACACCACCTACGTCGCCAAGGAAATATTTATAGCCAGGGACAAAAAGGCCGACCGAAATCCCGTTTGTATAGTTAATATCTGACTTTGATATTGTAAAGGTGCCAGCTGCAAAAGATAATGACGACAAATCAATATGATGAAAATTCGTCAAAGCAGTCGGAAACGTCACGCCATCAAGTGATATACTATTGCTTCTCCCACAACATGTTGACCCAGCACGGATGCCATTATTTGGACCGCCAGGCGAAAAGATAGTGTTGACAATATTTGTATTTAGAACAGTCCCTCCTAAAGCACCACGAAAATTTGAATTCGATATATTTAGTGCAGCAACGGAAGCGCTTTGAATAGTCAACTGATCTCCAGTGCATCGCGTAATATTTAGTGATTCTATTTCTTTATCGATTTCCGACGCCAGCAATTCGCATCCACTAAAAAATATAGACTGCGAAACCGTCGGGTCCGTACCGACACCTGATATAGATACATCTTGGGCTACAATTGTCCTGCCCTGAAACGTTACCTGTCCTGCGCTATATATCGTTCCGCCCCTGATGGTTACATTCGTATTCCATGATGGCTCTAGCAAGTAAATCATCGCTGGTCCGCCTAAATTAATGCTGGATGGGCCGCCAGTAGACAATTGAGGATATGTCGATTTATATGAATTGCCTAATATGCTGCTAAGCGTTATTACGCTTCCATTTATCGCCGTTATCAACCTGAATTCAAAAAATTGAAAATTAGGCGGGAACCCATTCAACTGCAACCCAAGAGCGGTGATCGTAATCCACCGACCGACTGAAAACCTACCAATGTTTCCGTCATTGACGGTTACTGTTGAATCTCCCGCACTGGCGGTATTTATTAAAGCGTTGTTCGTGTTATTATCGAAAAATCCGAATCCACCAACAAACTGCACATTTTGGATTGTCGCCCCATACATCCAAATATCTGCGTTTGTAATTCCAGATAAATTATGCGCTGAACAATCACTCGTTATACAGAAATGTGTGCCTGTTGTGTCGAGGATGCAATTAGAGCCGGGAGGAATATATAATACGGCCTTGGTTGGGTTCGCCGCAATCGACGCGCTGACCCATGATGCCCATGCTGTCGCATCAGAATCGGTTCCATTGCAAGTCGCTCCATAACCCGTATTACATTTTCCAGCGATCGACGAAGTTATGCACGAGACGTTAGTCGGGCCTCCGTAAAGATTTGGATCGAATGTTGTATTATGGCCGCCTCTTCCTCCTGCGAATGAAGATTGAAGCGCACCTAAAACAAACAAGCTAACTAATATAGCGCGCCACATCAAAACCCGCCAAATGTATGGTAGTTTGCACTCACGTTTGACGATTGCGTGCTGGAAAAATTAGTACCCCACACCCCAGCTCCGCTTATCTGTCCAACATAGTTGCTCCCGTTTCCGTCATTTCCTATAAAGATAGCATTCTGCGCCAAAGCCAAAGCGCCACAGTTACCCGTGGTGTTGCTTCCGTCTACGTTTATTGCCGCATTCGGCGAGGTATTCCCTACCGCCGTAGCAGCATGCCAAGCACCACTTGTCGATGCTTTCAACAAATCAGATCCGCAAAAAGCGGAATTTTCAGGTGTATTATAAAAGTATAGACCTGCGTTAGTCCCACCTGTTTTCGTGGCAACGAGTGCTCCTCCGGACGCTCCTGTTGCAGTATCTTTGTAGGAAACGCTTACCGTCCATGGTTGAGAGACGGACACGCCCCCATTCCATGCCACCTTCGTCAAAAAACTGCCGCTGGCAAACACCATGCACGCGTGTCCGTTCTGACAATTAAACAAAATGGTCGGACGCGTGGCCTCTGTGGGGTTCGTGGCATCGTTAGAATTTCCTGTCTGATCGTAGGCGGTCTTGATTGTGCACGTAACGACGCTGCAATGAGATGCGCCTATCAATCCATCGACAACGGTACCTGATGAATTAAAAACAAGGTCTCCGCAAGATGCATCTGCAACGAGACAGACATTGAACGCCAATCCTCCGCCGCTCGCATAAGCTGCTGTGTATGCCTGTGCACCCCAAAATGTTAGAGCGCTTCCCACAACATCGCCGGGACCCTGAAAAGCCGCAATTCCGCTCCCCGCTCCACCAACTCCCGTCAATGTCAATTGCGCGCGCGGCTGCACGAGCGCCACGCCAAGCAGAAGGAGCGCAAAGCCGGTGGCGAAGAGGGAGCGGTTCATTGCTACTTCCAATCAATATTTACCACAAACGTAGCCGCCGCCGGCGATGTATCGTCGTTTGCTGCAATGCCAGTCACTACGCAATAGCTAATACCGGTCGAGAATTGCGCATCGATCACGGTTCCTATCGCGCCGGCGCCGTTGGCAGCAGTCGAGGCCGCAGGAATCATAATTTGCTTAACAATTGTATCGCTGGCACAGGTCGGAGATGATGCTTTGTCGTAAAACTTCAACCAAGCTGGGGCGGAACCTATACCAAATACCTGTACGGCATGAACTATGCCAGAGGACGGCTTGAGGTTGGTCGCATTGTCGTTGTTCGCAGCAACGAACCATTTCGGCGTCCAACCTCCTGCCGTAAATGCCACATTACCGCTTGTATTGCACAAGGTCGGATCATAGGGCTTGACAGGGAGGTGCTGAATGAACGGCGTGACAGAACCCGACCCGGTAATCGCAGTCGTCAGTCTTATACGAATGCTGCGATAACCCTGCGTAAAAATTACGAAGGGCTCATCGGTGCTTGCAACCAGCGTATAAGGGTTGGTGCGATTTAGACAAGCGGACTGCGCGGCCATGAAGAATTGAACGGGGATGATAATTGGCGCGCCTGCCAATCCGTCAGTATAGGTACCGTCGTATGTGCCCTCGAAGGTGACGGCTCCAACCGTAATCGTGCTCGTCTGAATCAATTGCACGCTGATAGCCGGCGATCCGGAATTATTCCAGATTACCTGTGATGTATTTACGGCTGTACCAGAATTCCATGCCGCGCCGGTAATAAGTGCCGCGGCTGGCGTGACCATAGGTGACAGAACGCCACCGCCAATATCTTTGGTTGCGGGTGTAGTACCTGACCCGCCGGTGATCTGTACGGCATTGTCGGCCGCCATGGCGTGACTGAACAACGTCAGTACGGCGAGTAACCCAAACAATGATTGCTTCATGTTGTTCACCATAGCAATAGGACGAAGTATTGGGAGTTGCAGGCTTGCGAAAAGTCGAGCGCGTTGGAACAACCGCCCCCGCCACCGCCGCCGCTCGATCCCGTTGCGCTACTGCTCGGCCCGATCGGCACCAGCGATCCAGGTCCAATGCTGGGGCGATTGAACTGCGCCATGACGTGACCGGCCCATATAAGCGAGAGCAGCACCAGAACCGTTCTCATGACAAATCCTGGATGTTGACGTTCACATCGCAGGTGAGCGCCGTCGCATTCGCGACCGTGATACGCACGAACAGAGAGGCCGCCGTCAGCCGTGTCGTGGCTACCGTACCGGCCAACGTCATCGGCAGGATGATTGCCGCTGAGGTCGCTCCCGTGACCGTACCGGCCGCGACGAGGTTCGTGCCCGTCCCGCCAGCGGCGGTCCAAAGTCCTACCTGAGCAAGCACGGGTGTTGCGGAACAATTCGTGACCCTAATATTGGTCACCACATACGCTGTCACCCACGCGGGAACGGTGATCGTTGCGTTGTCGCCTGTCGCCGCAAAGTTGACTGTGCGGGCTGTGAGGTTGCCGACCGCCTGCGCAGGCGCATTGACGGCCTGAGTAATTGGACCCGCGGCCCAGCTTTGCGAGCCGAACAGCAGTGCTGCGATGATGGATAGGGGTCTGATGTTCAACATCCTGAGACTCCCGATCCGATGTTATCCACTACGGTGACCGGCGTCGTCGAGGTCCCGGCGTAAATGATGACTTTTGCAGTTCCGGCATTCGTTCCGCACACCGCCTCGAACTTGGCGAATCCCGCGCCGGGCGCCGATCCTGATGCGGTTATTTTAGGAAGACCAATCTCACCCGCAGCAAGCGTTGCACTCGCCGACGACCCGAGCAAGACCGTGGCGCCACCGCATGCTCCCGCATTGTCGTAGAGAACTTGTCCATTCGTGGCGCCGCATGCATTGACAACGCCCGTTG
>Ga0137410_10000049_pt1 | contig 77755 bp, 128 predicted proteins | sample CZODoug1_16funga_FD_108878 | JGI IMG/M metagenome (GOLD analysis project Ga0137410, IMG submission 108878) | Vadose zone soil fungal communities from Angelo Coast Range Reserve, California, USA - CZODoug1_16fungal (Illumina Assembly) | ecosystem: Environmental > Terrestrial > Soil > Vadose... | reverse complement strand
TGAGCGCGACGTTCTGTACGCCGTTGCTGAAGAGAGCAAGGCGACCCAAACGGCGTCGATGCAATCGAGTCTAAAGAACAGGCCATTTGAGGCGAGACGGATGCCGCGTTTGCCCTCCGCCGCGCCCCAGCACTGCGGTGGTGAGGACTGCGCTGCGCCTCTCTGCTCATGCCAGTGCACTGCGTGCTGCCGTGCGCCGTCTAGGGCGATCCCACCTGCCGCGTCCATCGCCGAGGGGATGACGCCGGAGCTAGCCGCGGTGCTGTATCCCGAACCGCCCGCCACGCCCCAGGTCGAGGCGAAGGTTGGACCGCTGAAGCTCCACGTCATCGTAGACAAGGACCCGATCGAGTTCTTGGCGTACACAACGGAGGCGCTTGCCATGCAGCACAAGAACGGCTGCAACGACGGCCGCGGAGACCCTGACGCCACCATCGCCGTCTACGTCCTCGAATCCGCCGCCTCCGAATCGCTGCGCATCGCTTGCCACCTCGCGCACGACGTCAAGAGCGCACTCAGCGCCGAGGGTGAGATGGTCCTACTCGATGCGCTCAGTCGCGTCGCTGAAGAAGCTTTCGAAGTGACGTCTGCTCCCCCAGCTTTGCAACAGGCCCTTGGTAGGCTTCGCGATGTGCTAGCCGATACCGCCAAAGAAGCTCTCGGCATCGATCCAGAAACCGACCAATCTCCAACTTGAAAGTCGAACATCGACTTATATCCTGTGGTTGAGGGATTCGGCGCCAAGCAAACCTAGTAGCTGCAGCAGGATGACGCAGATCGCCAAGACGACGAGTGCGTAGACCACGTAGGAGAATGGCACGGGCACGCTGCGTGCTACCCACACGGCGACGCATAGAATGAGAATGACGAAGATGAGGGCGAGGGGGGTCATGCTCCTCGCCCTCCATCGCAAAAGCTGGGCCTAGCGCGCGGCGCGCCCAGCGTGCTTGATGGCGAGCAGGAACGCCGCGATGACGATGGCTCCTGCGGCGCCGGTGAACGCCACCGTTTTCCAGTCGGTCGTCGCAGGAGGCGCCTGCTCGTTGGGGACCGCCCCCAGGACGATGGCGCGCGAGGTCTCGCCGATGTTCATGCGGCTACCGAGACAGATGCGCTCCACGCGGCGATGGACGCTCCGCCGCCGGTGGGGGCCAGTGAAGCAGTCAGCTTGACATCCCCCACCGCGTTGGCCGTCCACGTGTCATGCTCGAAGCCATCGCCGTACTTCTCACTCGCCGGGCCGGTGAGAACCCCAGCAGGCCCTTCAGCCCACGACCACGTGTAGCCGCTCTGCCCTGCAGGCAACTCCACAGTGAGCGTGTCGCCGACGTGCAGCGCGAACTGTCCGCCCGAATCTGCCTCACTTGCGGTGAGCGCTCGTGGCGAAGTTGCTGCGTTGGCGAGCCACCGATCGTTGGCCCGCAAGCCGAGGAGAGCCGCGCCTGCGAACCCACCGATCCCCAGGATGGTCGTCGTTTGTGCGACTGTTTTCCACTTGCTCTCCGACACCGCGAGGGTGGCAGCGCCGAAGAGCGCCAACAGGGAACCGGTGACGGCCCCCAGAGCCGCTGCGGCTGTTGCTGCGGCGGGGTTGGCCTTGGAGACGCTCCGCGAGTTGAGTGCCGCACCAGCCCACCCCGCGATGCCCAACGCAGCGGCACCCGTCAAAAGCTGGCCCAAAGCACCCTTAGGGGGATCCATCTTCAGCTCCAGTACCCGCGAAAACCACGTCGAATTGGCGCGTTTTCGATGTTTTTCCGCACGGATCGTCGCTCACTACGTCGCAAGGCGCGCTTGAGATAGGCGCGTGCTCGCTGCGAGGTGTGATGTGGGTCGAGTTGAAGGCGGAGCCCTGAGAGACCGCGCATGGCCATCAGGATAGACCATCGGCCAGCTCTGCGGTACTTTGAAAGTCAAGGGCTAGCCCCATGCAGAAAAGCACGGTTGTCGGCGGCGTGGTCGGTGGGGTCGTCGGTGGCCTCGGCGGCTACTTCCTGGGCCGGTACGTCGAGCGCAAGGAAAAGAGCATCGACCGCGGCCTGGCGACTGAGTTCCTTGGCATCATGGGGACCATCGCGGGGGGCGTCGCGGCAGCAGCCGTGGCCACGATGATGAACCAGTCGACGACGACGACGACGTCAGCGAGCGCGACGTTGCCTCCGGTGGCAGTCTCCCCAACGCCCGTGGCGACGCAGCCAGGGCAGACAGCAGCGGCTGTGTGATGAAGGCCAGCGATGTTGGCGTTGGAGCTCTTGTGGTGGCGAGTACCGCTGCGGCGGGCGCGGTCATCGGCGCAGCCATCAACCCGCCTTGCACAGATCAACCGATGCTCTTCTGTGGCCCTAAGGTGGGTGCAGAGTTTGGCAGCGTCTACGGCGCATCGGCTGCCGGCCTCGGCGGACTTCTCGTCGCCGCGTTGAGCAAGAAGCATCGCAATGTGGGCCTCGGTGCCGCGACGGTGTTTGGTATCGTCGTCGCGACCGCAGCGATCAAGCGCCTCGTCTCGCCCCCTACGACTGCAGCGTCGGTGACGTGATGGCCGGGCGTCACATCAAGACCGAGCACGCAGGCGCCAAGAACGGCGGCGGCTTCTACGGTCCACGCGCGGAGGCGAAGGCAACTTCAAGAAAGCTTCGTCGAGGTCAGATCGTCGTCGCGATTCGCGAATATGAACACGAAATTGAAGTTGACGGTTGGGAAGGCCTCGACGACGACGATCAGTGCGACTGCCCTGTTTGCATGTCCTTGAAGTCAACGACTCCCTGGTCGCGGGTGTCATGAGCCTCGATCAACCGGGCAGCACCACTGCGCTCTGGAATATCTACGACGCGACTGGCGTGCGTCCCGAATGGCTATTGCCTGTGCTCAGCTACGAATCGAGCTTGAACCCCGCAGTGCAAAACGCCGCGGGCGCGCCGTACTACGGCATCGGGCAGAACTCCGCGCAGGACATCGAAAGCTACGCTCGTACCGACCCAGGTACGTACATGACCTGGCCTGCCAGTCTTCAACTTCAAAACGTCGTCCTCGACTACTTCAAGGCTGTAGTCGCCAAGTACGGCAAGTTGAAAAGCGGCATCCAGGTCTACCAAGCCGAGTTCTATCCAGCGTCCCTGCTGACCGCACGCGGGCTCGATGACGTCATCGTCTCGGCCCCCTCCGCGGCGTACGAGGCCAACAGGGGTTTCGACAAGACAGGCAAGGGGTCTATCACTCCTCGCGATCTGGGCGATGCGGTGGCCTCGCAGGCAGTCCACCCCGCAGTGCAAGCTGCCATCGCGGAAGCCTATGCGAAGAGGCCGTGGCTTTTTCAAACCGATCCTGTGTACGGCGGAATGACGCGGAAACAGGCTTGGACAGCGGTTGCTGTTGTGGCTGGAGTCGGGGCCGCGTATGTTTGGGTGCAGCTCGAGGGCACTCCGCGCTGGGTGAGACGTCTCGCATGAGAAAATCCGCGGCGCGGATGGGCTTTTTTTGGGCTCAACCGTTGAGATTGCCTTGCGGCAGCGATTGGCATACCGTTTGACGAAGAGGTCCGCCCCATGAGCGATCGAGATCGAGCCTACTTTGAAGAACGGGTAGGCATTGCCATCGCGAAGATCGGTGGCGGGTCGACTGGGGTCACGGGCGTCACGGGTGTCCGGGGGGTCACCGGCAGCACCGGAGCCACAGGCCCAACCGGCCCAACGGGGGTGACCGGCGCCACCGGGGTGGTCGGTCCGACGGGAGGCGCCACCGGAGCGACGGGGCCGACGGGCCCGACGGGGCCAACTGGCGCTGGGACCACAGGCGCAACGGGTCCAACAGGAGTTTCGGGAGCAGCAGGAGTCACAGGCGTAACCGGCGCGGGGACGACAGGTGTCACTGGCCCAACGGGACCTTCAGGAGTCACCGGAGTCACGGGGGCGACTGGATCGGGTGTCACGGGAGCAACAGGACCGACGGGGGCTGGCGCGGCAGACGCATGGCTCTTCGATACGCCCGTCGGGGCAGGTGTCACCGGGCCGACGCTCGCGCAAGCGACTGCACCTACGGCAGGGTCGACGCCGCAAAGCATCTTGATGGCTCCACAAGCGCCCAACGCGGGCGCCACTGGGGCAACGGCAGGTACGCCAGGAGGCTTCTCGATCACGCTCGCAGCCCCAACGGTCGGCGGCTCCGAAGCCCACATGTTGGTCAATCGAACAGGTGGGGTTTCGACTGCCATCGGGACCTTCCCAACGATACCGTCGATCGGTTGTCTTTGGATCGGCACAGCACCATTCAGCGCAACCAACTACCTACTCGCCACTGACGCTGGCACGTTCACCAACATCAACGCGCCGACTGGTGGCAATATCGCATTCGCGTTCAATGGAGCTGTCAAGCATACGCTCGATACGAATGCTTTGCAAATCGGGGCCAACGCTACAGATGTTGGAGGTGCAGTCAACGCCATTGGGCTCACCAAGGCCTCAACCGATCCAACGACCAACCCCGCTGCAGGCGGAGGCATTCTCTTCGAGAACGTCGCTGGGACAACCTATACCCATCGCGGCTCGCACGGCGCGATCTGGGGGCTCGCTCCGGCAGGGAGCGTTGGGACGATCAACAGCCAAGCGCAGACGCGCACGCCCATCATCGGTACCGCCGAGACGGTCTCCAGTGCGACTCCAGCAACCATCCTCACGTTTGCAACTCCGAGCGGCAAGGGTGGTATCCTCAACTTGGTGGCGATCTCTCGCGCCACCACAACGGGAGCCGGTATCGCGGTTGGCGATGCTGCTGCCTCGCAGTACGTTCTGGCCTATCGGAACATCGGCGGGACTGTCGCGCTGAGCACAGCAGGCATCACGCAGCTCGGCACAGGACAGACGACAGCTGCGGCGCTCGTGGCGCCCGTACTTACTGCAACCGTGGCGACCAACGTCATCACCATCCTGGTGACCAACGTGGCTCTCGCAACCATCGACAGCCAGGTGACCGGTACCGCGGACATTTGCTAACCCGCCTTCAGAGAAACCAGCGGTCATGGGCAGTGACACTGATCAGCGCATCGCGTTTCTTGAGGAGCGCGTTGCGCTTTCACGTGTTGGTGGCGGAGGCGGAACCACGGGCGCCACGGGCGCCACGGGGGTCACTGGAGTTACCGGTGCGACAGGCCCAGGCGTAGGCGCTTCGGGCGTGACAGGTGTCACTGGCGCCACTGGGCCAGCCGGCGCGACAGGCGTCACCGGCGCAGGTGCCACTGGCCCTATGGGCGTCACGGGAGTCACGGGAGTCACAGGTGTGACGGGGGCGACAGGCGTCACAGGTCCGACGGGAGTCAGTGGACCATCGGTCACCGACGCGTGGCTCTACGATGTGGCTGTTCCTGCAAGCATCATCGCGCCCAAGTTGCGCCAAGCGCCACGCACAACTGCAGCCCTACCAGAAAATATCGAAGTTCAAAGTCAGGCAGCACAGGGTGGCAGCGGTCAGCCTGGTGGAAACATCATCTACACCAACGGCAAGCCCGATAGCGGCGGGGCGTTCAATGTCTGGTACATCGAGGGTGTAGCAGGTGGAGGGCACCTGAGCGCGGGCAGCTTCGGGATGATGTCGCTGCACGCAGTTCCTGGAAGCGGTGTGCCCATCTTGAACTTGGGCCTTGGTACCAACGGCAACGGAGCCGGTGTTGCCGGTTGTGAAATCTCAGCGTTTTCTGTATTGAACATCGCTACGGAGCTCGGCGCGGGGGGCAATTCTCCGATCCGCATCCAACCTGCAAGCAGCTTCGGAGGACAGTCGTTTTTCTCATTCGAGCAGGACCCGACCAACGGCAACCCGTTCGTGCAGATGACATCCCAGGCAGAAACGGCGGCTGGCGCCGCGGAGGGCGTCATTCGCTTGGCCTGGGAAACATCAGCCACAAGCTATCCGATTCTCGTCCAGCGTGACCTAACAAATGCCAATGATCTAGAAATCGCTTCTAGGCATGTCAACGAGTTCTACTTCTTCAACTTCCTTGAAAACCCGCGCTTTCACTGCAACGCGCGTGTGCTCTTCGAATCGTTCACCGATGCGAATATTGGATGGCAGTTCTCAGGACCGAACGGTGTCACCTTCGACATCTCGACGGACAACCAACACACAGTACGCATCGGCTGCGATATAGACAAGGATGGCTTCAACCGTGGTATACAGGCGACGGACCTCAACGGAACTGGAGTCGCACTCACCATCGCCACAGTGCATATGAACTTGCAAGGCGCCCCACCCGGGTCGCCGACCCTCGCCGAGGGGGTCGTTACCCTCAAGGTGGTCGTCAACGGCAAAGATCAGGCAAACGATTGGGCGAGCTTTACGCTCGAGAGCACGTTTTTCCTCAATGCCGGAGTGCTCACGACTGGTGTAGCTCCTGGCTCGCCTGTGGCCGGTGATCATACGACCGGAGGCGTTCCGACCGCGCCGCTGGCCTTTGTCATCGCGGGCACAACGATCAGCGTGCAGATTGGTCCCTTTGCAGGGAGCACCACCTCACACTGGGTCACCAACATTGAACGCACTGTCAACGCAGGGCTATTCTGATGACACATCGCGAGGAGATCGAGGCGGCGAAAAAGAAGCTACATGCCAAGCTGCCTGTGATGCCGTGGGATGACGCGCAGCGCGCTACGCTGATCGCGCGGTTCCACAGCTTACGGCCGTCATTCGAGCGCGAAGCGTTGCGCGAGCTCATCGAAGCTTCGGCGCCCAGTCGCGCACGGCCGCCGATCATGCGCAGGCTGCGCGACGCGCATCTTCAACATCTCAAGGCCGAAGAGATTGCCATCGCGAAGAAGAAGCTTCGCGCTGAGCTACCCGCCATGCCGTGGTCGGAGACGCTGCGCGCTGAGCTGCATGCGCGCTGGCCTGCAGAACCAAAGGAGCCTACGGCTGAGGATTACGCTTTGAGGCAACTCCTCGGCGAAGACGTGACACTCGCTCAGTCGCCGCAGGGCGTAGCGCAGGTGCTCACCGAGCCACCGCGATAGAGACACGAGAGCCACGACGGCTCCGCGTCGCCCGCGGCGAGCTCCGCGATGGAGGCCAGGCCATCGCCCGAGTCATCATCGGCCAGGCAGTGGGCCGCTACGAGCTCGTCGTGGACTACCTGCGTTTGCGAGGCGTCGGGCGGCGTTGGCGTAGGTGGTGCGGGCGTCGGGTGACACGCCGCGACCGCCAAGATGACTGCGAGCAGCGAAGCTCTCACGATTTTGGCCAGTTCGCTGCGAGGGCAGCTGCCCCTGCGTTGCCGGCTTGCGAGCGCGTTTGAAGGGAGAGCCCCTTGTTGATGCCCGCACGCACCCAGGCCTGCGCCATCGCGAGGCTGACGGGCACTCCCGGCGGAGGGGTTGGTGTTGGGACCACGGGGATGGGCACTGAGCCGCCAAAGGCGTGGTCGAAGTCGGTCACGAGATCCACCCACGCGACACCGTTGGGCGCCTTGGCGGCCCCCTTCGCGATCTGGTCGGGGGTGAGCAGGAAGTACGCGCCGCCGCCTGCGGACGGCTTGCAATACTTGGCCATCGCGGCCCAGGTCATGACGCCGAGCATGCCCCAGGTGCCGATGATGGCGCCACTGTTGGTGTAGCCCAGCTTCATGATGCTATGGCCCTGGTTGGGATTGGGCGGCCCGGCGACATCCCACAGGAAGCCCGACGCAGCGGGGAAGGGGCTGACGTACTGGTTGGGCAGCTCGAGGGTGAGGATGCCTGCCTCGAAGAGGAAGATGCCCGATTGCAGCTCCATCTGGTTGGTCGCGTCGGCTGTCACCCAACCCATGCCCTTGGTGCCGTTGGCGAAGCCGTGGGAGCACCAGTAGTTGAGCGCGGTGACCTCGTCGCAGCCCTGGTCGGTCGACTCGTCACCATCGACGTAGCCTCCGATGGCGCCGTAGTCGGCGATGATCTCCGCGCTCGAGGCATGGAATGGAGAGCCCGTGGCGTTGCCCGTCTCGACGCCTGCGAGGTGGTAGCCGCCGGAGATGACGCAGCACCCGAGCGTTGCCTCCGGGAACGGCGGCGGGTATGCACGCCGCGAGAACGAGCGCGACGAAGTAGACGTGGGTCCAGTTTTTCATGACGCGTTCGTCTTCGGCGCGGTCGGCTTCTTCATCATCGCCGGACCCACTGCAGTTCCGGAGAGGAAGATGACGACGGCGAGCACCGCGCCATCGATCTGCGCGACGCTGGCGGCGATGCCGTGGACAACAGCGGGCAAGCCCGTGCCTGTGGCCAACGAGGTGGCCGCGATGGCGACGCCGGTCAGGATGATCTTGACCGTTTTCCAACCTGTCCAGTTGGGGAACAATGAGCCCATGGGAATCTCCTTCAGTGGTGCTGCGATGAATCTTGTGCGGGGGTCGGTGGACGAGTCGCCAGGTACGTGATCGCGCCCGTCACGATCGCGACGACGATTCCGCTGACGACCAGCGCGCGAACAGTCAACTTGTAGTTGCGCTTCTCGGTGGCCTGCGTCTTTTTCAGCTCGTTGCGTTCGACCTCGCGCTCCTCGAGCTCAGCTAAGCGATCCTTGGTCACCAGCACCTGGTGCTCCTCAACGACCAGCGCCTTGACGCGGACGGAGTCGACGGCCTTGGCCTTCACCTCGGCCAGGATGCCTTCCATCTTCTCGATGTCGGCCGACAAGTCGTGGGAGCTTGTCCGCGCCTCTTCGGCGTTCTTGCTCGCTGCATCTAGCTGCGGCTTGATGCCATCTTTGAGTTGGAGTTCAAGTACATCGAAGCGCCGGTTGACACCCTTGATGCTACCTGTTACTTCGTCGAAGCGCCTACCTTGCTCTTCGGTGAACTTGCGCGCCATCTCGCCCAGCGACTCGAAAAGCATCGAGCTGCGATCGTCGGCCTTGGTGGCAAGACGCTCGGCTCGCCAGGCCAACTTCCACGCTGCGCGCGCAACCTCCCCTGGTGTTCCGCCGGGCGGTTCGGGAGCGTCATCGAGAAAGGGCGGTCTCGGACCCTCGCGCGCCATACACGACACCGTAGCTTGCCCGAGGTAGCCTTGGCCAGCGCGTTTCTGAAAGCGGTCTCCTACAACGGTCCCTCGCCTTTTTCACCGGACCAGAAAGCAACGAAAAGCCCATGAAACTGCACGTCATCGGTGTGCCCCACACCATCACCCGCAAGCAGGACTTCTCGACCTGCGCGTTCACCCAGAAAGTCGTCAACCTCTGCGCGATGATGCATCGGCGGGGACACGAGGTCATCCACTACGGCGTCGAGGGGTCGGTCGTGGAAGCGACTGAGAGCGTCGACATCGTCACCCATGCCGAGTGGGCAGCTCACTACGGCGCTCGCAAGCCTTTCGAGAACTACGACATCTCGATGGACGGCCCGCGGGCAGCGTACATGGAGCTCTACAAGAATCGTCTTCGCTGGGCGCTCGAGAAGCGCGTCGCCAAGGAGCCATTCACCGAGATCATCTGCTTGACGTGGAACGGTCCTCAGAAAGACGGCGCCGCGGGGATCAACCAATTTCAAGTTGAAACTGGCATCGGCTACGAGCACACGTGGAGCGACTATCGCGTCTACGAGAGCTACGCGTGGATGCACATGCAGCTGGGTAAAGCGGGGCTGCAGCAGGGCGGCAAGTGGTACTGGTGGGTCATCCCCAACGCGTTCGACGTCGCGGACTTCCCAGCGCGAGCCGCAGCACCCGACGAGCTGACCAACGACTTTCTCTACATGGGCCGGTTGAACGACGACAAGGGCATCCCCCTTGCTGTCGACGTCTGCAAGCGCATCGGTGCCAAGCTCACTCTTGTTGGCCAGGGTGACCCCAAGCGCTTTCTTGAAGGCAACCCGCACGTGACCTATCACGAGCCCGTCGCAGGTCTCGATCGAGCTCGGATGCTCAACGCGCATCGCGCGGTTTTCACACCGAGTATCTACGTGGAGCCCTTCTGCGGTGTGCATGTGGAAGCCATGCTCTGCGGGACGCCCGTCATCACGACTGACTGGGGAGTGTTTTCGGAAACCATTCTTCATGGAGCCAACGGCTACCGGTGCCGCAGCTTCGAGCAGATGATCTGGGCCGCGAAGAACATCGACGACCTGACGATGACCGAGGACCAGCTACGCAATCATGCCATCTTCAACTACAGCCTCGAGCGAGTCTCGTTGATGTACGAAGAATGCTTTCAAGCCGTGTTGAACTTGAAGTTTAAGGATGGCTTTTATACAGAGAATCCCAAGCGGACGCAGCTCGACTTCCTCATCAAGGCGACACCAGGTGTCGGCCAAGTGCAACTTGATGTTGAACTTGTCATTCCCGAGCATCCAGTTGTCAAGCATGGCTGGGAGGCCGACCAGGATTGGGAACGGGACTGGTGGGGCCTTCATTGGGCTCCACACTGGGATGACGAGATTCGCAAGCAGAAGGGCTACTTCCGGATGATCGACTCTCCTCAACTTCAAGTTGGAGACAAGAGCGTTCTGGACATCGGATGCGGGCCTGTTTCGCAGCTTCAGCGATGCGCCCATGGTGAAGGCTGCCGCGGGGTTGATCCCCTAGCCGTTTCACCTGAAACGCTGCAGCGCTACGTCGACACGGACGTAGAGTTTCTCAACGTGAAGGCCGAGGAGATGCCCGTCGACAAGCAGTTCGACGAGATCTGGATGTACAACACCCTGCAGCACACCGACTCGCCGCCCGAGATCTTCAAACGACTGCTGGCTTGCACAAAAGTCGGATCTGCGGTGAGAATATTCGAGTGGATCGATCTAGGGGTCTGCCCTGGCCACCCGCAGAACCTGACCGAGGCCATGTTCGCGGAGGTCTTCGGAGGCGACGACTTCGAAAAACACATCTGGAACGTCGGTTTCCTCCGTGACTTCGGCGGCTCGTTCGAGAACAAGTACATCGCCATCCACGCCGTGAGAAAACGGTAAGGACCCGCTCCAATGGAGTTTTGCCCCATGCCCCAGATGTCCCAGATCGCGCAGCTACTGGACTTTTTGGCTAGCCGCGGTCGCCAGGGGGTGACTGGGGCCACTGGGGCGAAGGGGGTGACGGGGGTCACCGGGGTGACGGGCGTCACCGGCTCTCCGGGGCCAGTTGGTGTGACCGGCGCGACGGGCGCCCCGTCGACCATCCCCGGCGCAACGGGGGTGACAGGGATTACTGGAACATCCGGCACCCCTGGGGGCGCCTCGGGGGTCACCGGCGTCACGGGAGTGACAGGGGTCACCGGACCGGCCGGAGGCCCTACAGGGCCGTCGGGTGTCACAGGTGCGACAGGGCCCACTGGTGTCAGTGGGGCGGCTTCATTTGTGGCCGGCACAACGGGAGTCACGGGCGCGACGGGCATCACCGGCGCCACGGGCCCTCAAGGCGTCACCGGAAACACTGGAGCAACAGGAATTGGAGCCACAGGGGTGACAGGCTCTACGGGCCCCTCTGGAGGTCCATCAGGGCTTCCGGGGACGACCGGCGCGACGGGTGTGACTGGCCCCGCGGGCGGTCCTACAGGGGTCAGTGGGCTCAAGGGCGTCACCGGGTCAACGGGGGTCACCGGCGCGACGGGCGCGGGGGTGACTGGAGCCACCGGTGTCGGCATCACCGGCGCGACGGGCGCCTCGGGGGCGACAGGCGTCTCGGGGCCCACCGGGGTTGGTGGAGCGACGGGCATCACAGGGGCCACTGGAATCACCGGCGCGACGGGTGTGACTGGCGCGGGGGTCACTGGAGCGACAGGAGTCACTGGCCCAGCCGGAGGACCCACAGGGCCCACAGGATCAACTGGGGTGACAGGCGTCACTGGCCCAGCCGGAGGTCCGACGGGGGTCACCGGGACGACGGGCGTCACCGGCGTCACAGGGGTGACTGGAGCCACCGGCGCAGCATCCTTCGTCGCTGGAGCCACGGGCAGCACCGGCGCGACGGGCATCACAGGCGTCACCGGTGCATCAGGAACTCCCGGTGGTCCATCTGGCCCCACGGGAGCGACAGGTCCATCTTCGACGGTTCCAGGAGTCACCGGAGCGACGGGCGCCACTGGGATTGGAGCCACAGGCGTCACGGGTGTTTCGGGCGTCGCAGGAGCGACAGGAGTGACCGGCCCCGCTGGGGGACCAACGGGCCCCACCGGAGCGACGGGAGCCACAGGGCCAGGTGGAGGACCGACTGGCGCCACAGGTGCATCAGGCGTCGCTGGTAGTAGTAACCTGTTCGTCTTCCAACCGGGAGGCGTCGCGAGCGGCAACGTCTACACCGTGTGGGCGACGCTCTTTGCTGCTGCCAATGCAGTCAATGGCCCCATCACGATCTTCTTCGACGGGTCGCTCAATGGCGGCGTCTGCACGATCACCGGCACAAACAACTTCTCCAATCCGGATGTTGTTTGGATTGGCGGAGATCTCGACGCACCTATCTCTACGACTGTGTCCTTCGCAAACGGGGCCACGTTCTCGACGATCAACGCACCTACGTACCGGTTCTTGAATCTTCAGAGCTTGAGCTCTTCTCCTGTTATGTCGTTCACGTCGGGGGGCTTCCACGGCGGGCTCTTCTACCAGACGTCGCTTGTCGACTACGCGTCACCGTTCTTTTCCCTCACTGGAGTGGGAACGCGGTGGGGCGCAGACTTCGACGAAGCGTCAGCCATCGGAGATGGGACAAACCCCGTTTTCATCATCGGTGCGGGAGCCACAGTTGACGTAGTTGCCTTGTCGCAAGCCACGGCTGATTCGAATCTCTTCACTGGAAGCGGAGTCGGCACTGTTTTCGTTTCTGATGTCTCTGCTTTCATCGGCAGCAATCCAAACATCACATTCCAGACGTTGGCAGCGCTTCTCGCCTATAACGATGGGATCGTTCCGGTGCCGAGCATCGGGAGCAATGTTCAAGTTGCACTTGACTACTTCAAGTTGCACTCCGGTGGCGCTACGGGACCAACAGGGCCCACCGGACCTGGCGGAGGAGCGACGGGTCCGACGGGCGTCACAGGGGTCACTGGCGCTGGCACAACGGGCGTCACGGGCGTCACCGGTCCCACCGGAATCTCAGGGCCAACAGGAGTCAGCGGCGCTTCTGGCTCGACAGGTCCCGTTGGCGCGACGGGCAACACGGGCGTCACTGGCACAACGGGACCCTCAGGCGCCTCGGGTCCAAGCGGCGTAACGGGGGCCACTGGGGCCCTTGGGACGGCCCCCTCGAATGCGGCGTTCACCCAACAGCAAGTGACCCTCAGCGACTTCACCGTCAGCACGGGGACCACCATCGCAGCGGCGCTGGTGACTCCACAGACGAGCGGTATCTTTCAGATCGATGGGACGCTCAAGCTCAACGCAGCCACAGCCGCCGATGCGATCTCGCTGATTGCATCGCTCGTCACGGGCACAAGCCTTGTGCTCTCAGGCGGCTCCGCAACGAATATCGGAACGGCTGGCGGAGCAGCTCTCAAGTACGCCGCAGGCTCACCGCTATCGGTGACGGGCGTCGGCCTTGGGTTCACGATCCTGTCGACTGCCGTGGAGGTGAGCCCCACCGGCAACTTCATGACCTTCTCGCTCGTCGCAACATGCGGCGCGCAGGCGCTCGGAACGCCAGTGGCTTTCCAGCTGGTGCTCTCCGATACCCTTGGCGGCAACGCCATCACCGCAGGGCGGCTCTCGATCATCATCAAGGAGGTCGTCGGCGCGGTGCAGGGACCGGCGGGCGCCACGGGCGTCAGCGGCGCGGGCACCACGGGCGCGATGGGCCCCACGGGCGTCTCCGGCACTACTGGCGCTTCGGGAGCTCCTGGTGGACCTACGGGCATCTCAGGCGTCACAGGAACGACAGGCGCTACCGGCCCCTCAGGCGCGACCGGGGTCACTGGACCGGTCGGCGCGACGGGCCTCAGCGGCATCACGGGGACCACCGGCACTACGGGCGTCACGGGTGTCTCGGGCTCCGGCGCGCAAGGGGTCACCGGTGTGACTGGCGCCAGCGGCACTCCGGGCATCTCCGGCGTCACAGGCGCCACTGGAGCCTCCGGAACCGCGGGCGTCGGTGGGCCTCCCTTCACCGCGGGCGCTGGAGCGGCGGCAGTCACCTTCAACGTCCAGCCATCGAACATCTCGGCGGTGTCGGCGAACTTCCGGATGCAGGTGACGCAGGGCAGCGCCTTCATCGCTGCCAACGATGGGAGCGCAAACCTCGTCGTCACCGAGAACGATGCGCAGATGACGGCCATCTCGGGGCCAGACATCAGCGGCATCGATGTCAACAACGCTCGTGTCAACATCACAAACACCGACGGCACCAACTCCGTCGCAGTGACTGCAGGGCCGGGGACCTTCAATGCCGTAGTGGCTGGCGGCACGTCGCTGTCGATGGACACCTCGACTGCGGCGATGCACGACGCGACCAACGTCGCCACTGTGGGTGTCGGAGCCGGTGTTGCAGCCATCGAGGCGCAAAGCGGAGCGATCCACAACCTCGTCGCGGCGACGACGGCGGGTGTGCTCACCAACGCGACCGATGGGACCAACACCGGTACCGTCAATGTCACACCGACGTTGATCACAACTGAGGTCGCGGCAGGCGCTGCCAACACGCAGATCAATCAGGGAACTGGCAATGTCGGATTGAGCGCGACCAGTGGCGGCGCTCCGACAACGTTCGCAGTGGCCCCAGCGGGCATTTCCGCGCTCGCACAGAGTGGTCCTGCAGCCACGACGATGAACCTCTCGTCGGGGACTTCAGGGCTTCGCGTGACGTCGACCAACCCTGGCGGGACGGCGATCAACGAGCTTGACGTTACGCCTGCGCAAGTGGAGCTGGCGTCGACCGACGCATCGGCGAACGAGAAGATGATCTTGTCCGTCACGGCACCGGCAGGGTTTTTGGCCAACGCCGACGCGAGCGGCAACCTCAAGAGTGGGCTCGTCCTAGCCAACTTCGCAGCGCCCTCGCTGGTCTACGGCTTCTCGAATCTCCCAACTGGCCAGGCGATTCGGGTGCTCAATCCAGTTGTGGGGGGATCGATCAACACACAACTTGCCAAGAAAGTCCCGTACTCCCAGTTTGGGCGCATCTCCGTTGTGAATACAGGTATCACTTTGGCCATCCCATTGCCTAGCTTGGCAGGGATGTACGTTGACATCTGGTCCACAATGAAGGTTGCCACAGCCAATTCAGGCGAGACGCAAGGGGACACATGGATTGAGCGTGGCTCGGCCGTTGCCAGTGCGAACTCGACTGGTGTTGTTACGATATGCCGCAGCTACAACGTGGCGGGTCTGATGCAAACCCCAACGACCCCCGTGATAGTCCCAGACACCAGCTTTACCCCTGGTACCAATATCCGCGGGACGGTCAACATCGGCGTCATGGCCAACACATTGTTTATAACGCTCACGTGCGGCATTACCGTGGGTGCAATCGGAACGATCGATATGACGATCTTTGCCGAAGCTTCCTACAACTGAAGGCTTTCGAAAAGGAGAGGAACATGGAAACAGACAAAGACAAACCACCGCGCAAACCGTACTCGCCGCCGAAGTTGACACGCTTGGGAACAGTGCGCGAGCTCACGCTGGGCGGGGGCGCGAGCATCCCGGACGCGGGCAGCATGCTCATGATGACCCCTGGTCGGTAAGCTACTTGTCGTCGACCGCGTGCAGCTCGGTGCGCTCGGTCATCTCGATGACGCCGTTCTCTCGGAGCTCTTGAATCAGGGCTTCGCCGCGTAGCTTGCCGAGTGCGCGGATGATCGACGCCTTGGAGAGGTTCTCCTGCTCCTTGGTCTTGATGACGAGCACCTTGCCGTCGGGGCGCACGGCGACGTCCTTGCCGGTGTTGTCGATGACCCACTGCTTCATCAGCGACTGGGCAGCCCCTTGCAGGCGATCGAACTGCGCGATGAAGTAGTGCAACTTGCCTACGTCGTCAGAGGTGACGATCGCGGAGCTTGCCTGGTCAAAGATCTGCGGTGGATCGCCGCGCACCAACTCGAAGTCGTTGCGGCCGTACTCGACGAGGTCTTTGAGCTCGATCCCAGCGCTGCGAGCCATCTCGAGCGCCTCACCGGCGCCCTTGATGTACGTCGAGAGCTGCAGCGGGCAGTCGTAGCGCGCGGAGCACACGCGGCAGCAGGGGCCACGGCGCATACTCCCGTCGCCTCGTCGAGCGAGTGCCTCGCTGAGCTGCTGGGCGTGCTTTCGCAGGTCTTTGACGGAGACCGCGTCGGCGTAGATGGCTGGCATCGAGCCGCGAGGGGTGTGCAGGACGGCGAGAATGACCTCCTCTTCGAAGACATCGACGCGCTCGCGTGTCTCTAGCCACACGGCGACGCCGAGGGTCCTCAACTGCGACACATCCTCCGGGACGGTAAAGAAATCGAACGGGTCTCTCCCCGTCTTGTAATCCATCACAAGCGGGAAGTTGGTGATCCGGTCTGCAGTCCCTGGGATCTCGACGAGCGCATCGACATCCTGGTAGACGTGGTCCTCAACGCTCGGCAGCTCGATGCGCCTCACCGTCAGTTCGTGCGGGTTGATCGCGAAGGCAACCTCGTTCTCGACCTTGCCGGCAGCGAAGTTGATGTTGAACTGGTTCTCCCCGCGCATCCAACGCTTGAGGAGACGTCGCGCAGCGCGAACGTGGCCCACGAGCTCAGAGGCAGCGCCGGGAATGTTCCACTTGCGCTCCATCTTGAGCACGACCGGTGTCAGCACGTTGACCTTCCACGTCGGCAGCTCCATCAGCTCGTGGAAGGCGCTGCCATACCGGGCCGGTTCGCCTGCCTCGTCGTCGGTGGTGATGCCGTCTTCGAAGGGCCGGGCGCACTGGATGAGTAGCTCGGACTTGGAGGCGGAGGCTTGGAGGGTCACTTTGTGTACCAGGGCGGCTGCGTTTCGGCAGGCATCCAGACAAGAGGCCTCGGCGACATGATCTCGAGGCTACGCAAGTAGTGGAGCTCGTAGCCGACCATCTCCCAAAAGAGCTCGGCGTTGATTTCAAGTTGTCGAACGGAAAACCACGGACGGTAGCGTGCGCGGGCGCTCACTTGGCCTCGAAGAGGATGCAGCCAAACTCCGCTGCGGTTCGAAGGCAAGCTCCAAGTCCGTCGCGTTGCACAACAGCAAGCGCGATGGCATCATTCTCTGGCTCCCAGAAGCGCTGGACGATTGTGGTGCATTCGCCCTTGCTCGGTATGGAGCCCCAGTTAGCTGGGAAGACCCAGTGCTTGCAGTTTTTGCACGTGCTGTCCTTGATACTCTGCAGCGCTTCCTGCGCGAGCTTGAGTGAGTAGCCCACATCGCCGAAGTCGTTGACGTCGTCAGCGAACTCCTTGTTAGCAGCGGCGAGGGCCTTGTCTACGAGATCGCTCACTTGGTCCCCCATCCGCACCAGCAGCTTCCGCGCGACTGCGTGCTGAACGAGTGGCCGTTCGAACACCGGAAGCGATGCGTCGTCACGTTGCTGTCGTGGGTGTGCAGCTTGCCGTCTTCGTCGTAGAACGACGGGCAGTGCATCAGCGTGGACATCGAGCCGCCTTCGGTGACGGTGCTTCGAAGTCCTTGCTGCTTGCAGGCTTCGCAGATCACGTGCGTTCTCCTTTTTCGTCAGCGCTCTTGGCGAGTGCGCTAGACACCCTCAGCTCTAGCTGGCATCCTGGCCGCTCGTCAAGGCGCCGCTCGCCGAAGTTCAACTGGGCGCCTTCGGAGGTTGTCGGATGGAAGACGATCTGGGTAAGCGCGCGCTCGCATTGCTCGTCGCGCACGAGGGGTGTGCCTCGCAAAACTACGACGCCGAATCGGCGTGCCCTGAGTGCCAAGGCTGGCAGGACTACGATGAGGAGACCTTCCACCACGAAGACGGCTGCGAGTGGTTTGCCCTCATCCAAGCCTCCGGTCTTCCACGGAAGTCCTGGAAGTTCTGATGCCTGTCTCGCTCATTCGCGACTACCCGTGGACCGACGCGGGCAACAGCGAGAGGCTCATCAAGGAGCACGGGGAGAACGTCCGGTACATCGACGCGTGGGAGAGCTGGATCTCCTGGCACGGCAACCGTTGGGAAGTTGACAAAGGGTACCTCTACCGGATGGCGGAGCTGACTGCCCGCAAGATGCACGCCGAGGCCGACTCGCTGAAGATCCGCGAGGGAGACAAAGCGTCGCAGGATGAGGGCTTCAAGAAGGCCGCCAAGGTGTTCGCCAGAAAGAGCGAGAGCGCAACGGCCATCGAGGCGATGATCAAGCTGGCTCGCTACCGCGCTGGTGTCGCGCTGGCCCACACGAAGCTCGACGGCAACGCGATGATCCTCCCAGTCAAGAACGGGACGGTCGAGTTGAACAACGGCGCGGTTCGCAACAGCAAGCGTGAGGACTACGCCACCCTCACCATCCCGATTCGATACGACCCCCTGGCGCTCTGCCCGCTTTGGGAGGCGTTCCTGCTCAAGGCGATGGGCGGCGATGTCGAGATGGTCGACTTCCTTCAGCGCTGCGTGGGCTACTCCCTCACCGGATCGGTAGGAGAGCATGTCCTCTTCTTCTGCCATGGACCGAAGGGGATGAACGGCAAGAGCACCTTTCTCAACATCCTACGGGAGCTGGTTGGCGGGTATGGCGCCGCAGCACCGAGAAAGCTTCTTTTTCAGGGGATCGGCGATCGTCACCCGACCGAGCTGACGACGCTCTTCGGCAAGCGTGTCGTGACCTGCAGCGAGGTCCCCGAGGACCAACGCTTCGACGAGGCGTTGCTCAAAGATCTCACAGGCGGCGAACGAATCTCAGCGCACCGCATGCGTGAGGACTTCTGGGAGTTCGAACCGACCCACAAGCTCTGGCTCGCTGGCAACCACAAGCCGGTCATCACCGGGACCGACGGCGGGGTGTGGCGGCGCATCATGCTCATCCCGTGGGAGGTGACCATCCCGGAGGGTGAGCGCGACTTGAACTTGACCAAGAAGCTGCGAGTCGAGATGCCAGGCATCCTGGCGTGGGCGATACGCGGGTGCATGGCGTGGCAGAAGCGCCGGCTCGACCCGCCCGGGTCGGTGCAGAAAGCGACGCGGCAGTACCGCCGTGAGAGCGATCTCCTTGGCATGTTCTTCCACCAGTGCACCGTCTTCGGTGCCGAGGAGCGTGTCGCCAAGCGCAAGCTTCGCCAGTCCTACGAGCAGTGGTGCGAGGAGATCGGCACCACCCCCCTGGGCCCCATCAAGTTCTACCGGCGCCTTCGGGAGAAGGATTGCTCGGACACGAGCGTCCGGGAGACCAAGATGGGCCCGGCTGACAAGCCCATCTCGGGCCCTCCGGTGGACGGCTGGATGGGTGTGCGCCTGTCGTCCAAGGCGGAGCGCGCGGCCCTCAAGCGGTGGGACCCGGGCGAGTTGTAGGGAGGGTTTTCGCGGCGTAGTGAGAAAGTAGTGACCTTTTTTTCGGAACTCACTACAGACTTTTCTCGTGTTTTTGGCTGTAGATCTTATTTGTAGTGAGTGTAGTGACAAAAAATACACCTATAGACCGTATGATCACAAAAAGGCCTCATATGTATATAGCCGCTAAGGTCCGGAAAAAGCTCACTACACTCACTACAACGACTTCAACATCTCGAGATGACTAGGGAAAGTCCGTAGGGACTTCCGAAAAAAAGGCCCCTACGAGCTCCCTACGCGCCCTACAAAAGGAGAAAACGTCAATGAATCTGAGAACATCGCCACTAGCCGGATGGGTCATCACACAGCTGGAGGGCAAGTCCTACCTTGGCAAGCTGGCCACCCCTATGCCGCTGCCGCCGGGCGATGGCCCCATGACCCTCAACCCCGTCTACGAGTACGCCCTGGTGCCCGTCCAGACGCCCCAGGGCATCGCCGCGCAGCCGACCATCAAACCCCCCTTCGGGTTGATGTCGGTGCGCTCACTGACCCTGCCACGGCCCGGCATATGGGTCGCTGGCGAAGCCCTCAACACCGAGGAGCAGCAGTACCTCGCCCAGCTCATCGAGCAGACCGAGAACGCCATCCGCGCGCAGAGCGCCCAGGCCGCCGGTCTGACGTTGGCGCCGGCCAACGCGAAGCTGCCGCCGATGCCTGGGTTGGGCAATGGAGGCCGGCGGTGAACCGCCTCACGGCGCCCATGGACGAAGCGCAGAAGCGCTCGCTAGCGGCGCGCGGGGCCGTCTGTCGTCCCATCGGATGGACCTTGTACGGCCGCCGCAAGTGGCTGCGCATCCACCGCGATGCGCGCCGTGGAGCGCCGCTCGACATCACGACTTACCTCCCGCCGGTGGCCCGCGAGGTCTGGGGGCCCCAGTGACCCTCCGGCTGCCCATCGAGCGGTCTCGCTTCCTAGAAGCGCGCTTCGGCGAAGGCCATGGATCGCCTCACCATCGCGGTGATGGGCCCTGCCTACCGGCGTCAGCGGTGGCTCGACTGCGCCCACTGCAAGATCCCCATGCTGTGCCGCGGAAAGCCGGGGGATGTCATCGAATGCGGCGCCTGCCACTTGCTCACGAGCATCCCGCAACCGCGCGGAGTTTCTGGAACTTGACGTCATCCACGAAGCTTCGTAGGCTTCAACTTGTCGAGTAGGTCCATCAGGTTACTCCTAACCCTCCAGATCACTCGGTCGTTGCGAAGAGCGACGGATACGCGCTAGGCGGGGCCCCATCAGGCGAGGTGGGGCCCCGCTGTTTTTTTGTGCGCAAGCTGATAGCTTGACGACATCAACCCACTTGCTTCGGCGTTTGGGTGAAGAGGCCGCCGGTAAGGTGGCCTTCTTCTTTTTTGTCACTCGTGGCGCTTTTGTTCCCAACACGCTTGACGACTTCAAGTTGCAAGCGCTAGGGTCTCCCTTCCCAACTTCGGTGATGTCGGTCTAGCGCCCGACCCTGAAGTTGAAGTTCAAAAAGGAGACACATGCTCATGGCGATAGAAACGCCGCAACGTCCTGCGTCCGCATCGCCTGCGGTTGCAGTGAAACCGAAACCAGTCATCGCGCAACCGGCGCGGTTGGTGGTCATGAAGGCCAGTGAGATGGCAGGGAGCAACTACCTGCGCATCCTACTGCTGGGCTTCCAAAAGATCGGCAAAACGACCGCGGTGGTCGCCACCTCCCCGCAGCCAGTCTTTGTCATCAACACCGACCAACCCAATTCGCTGGAACCCGCGCTCGACTTCAACAACGAGTTCCTTCACACGTACGTCAAGTCCTCGGAGGAGATGAACCAAGCCCTGGAGCTTGCGAGGCAACTAGTCAAGAACAAGGAAGTCCAGACAGTCGTCTGGGACACGATGAGCGGCTTCTCGCCCATCGTCGAAGCTGAAGCCTTCAAGGCAACGCTCACCAGCAACGGCAAGGAGGATGGCCGCAAGGCCTCGCCTCTTTACCGGAAGACGATGCGCGCAAACGTCAAGCGCCTCTTGAACTTGAAGTGCCACGTCGTGGTCATCTCGCACTACCTCGATGCGGGGGGCTCTAGCGACGAAGACGATGCGAAGGACGAAAACGGCAAGGCGGTCAAGAAGACCGCCAAGGCTGGCCCTGGAATCGTGCCGATGCTCTATGGCGCCTTCCGCGCCGAGGCAGGCACGCTCTTCGACGACGTAATCTTCATGGAGAAGCAGGTCACTGGCCCTGGTCAGGAGCAGCGTTTCTTCGTCACGGGGCTCGATGGTGTGTTCGGCCCAGGTTGTCGGTCGCTCAGCGGCAATCAGACCATCGTGGCGGACATCAGCAACTTTTTGAAGTTGGCGGAGAAGAAGCGCGCCGAGCGCCGCGCTGGCCTAGCGCCAAGGTCGCTCACCTCTGGACTGCCGAAGCCGGTGGCGCGATGAGCGTCGAGATGAAAGACGTCACGGGCACCCCACGCCCTCGGCGTGACATCGAGGCCGCCTTGAAGTTCGTCGAGGCGGACATTGTCCACAACGCGATGCGCATGGGCCCCGCCGATACAGGCCCAGCGATCATGCACCTCACAGTCATCCGCGATGTCCTACGGGCAGCGCTCGAGGCTTCGCGATGATCGGCCTAGGACGCGCGGTCGAATTCAAGCGGGCCTTCATCATCTCGCCGCTCTCCGGTGATGTCGTACGCAACATCCAGTACGCGAAGAAGTGCATGCATGACGCATTTGCGCGAGGCTACGCGCCCTTCGCCGGGCACCTCCTCTACCCGCAGGTGCTCAACGACAACGACCCGAAGGAGCGCATGTTCAGCATGAACGCCGCGTACGCGTTCCTCGAGACTTGCTCGATCGCGCTCTGCTACCTCGACCTCGGCGCCAGCACGGGCATGGTCGCTGACTGTCTCAAGGGAGCCGAGTTGAAGGTCCACATCGAGTACACGTCCATCCTCGGACACATCCCCCGTGTGGATGCAATCCACGGTCTAGCGTTGCCGCACTCGCATATGCCGTGCGCGACATGTCAAGTTGAACAAGAAAATCAAAAATGAAGGCATGCGTCACATGCGGTGCGCCCGTACCGCCGCAGAGGAAGTTCGAGTCCCAGGCTCGCTTTGCGCGACGCGTGTACTGTTCGCAGCTGTGTGCCGTTCGCACCATCTTGAAAAAGCGCATGACGCCAATGCGTCAACGCTTCGAAGAGAAAGTCGACAAGAATGGGCCGATCCCATCGCACTGTCCTGAACTTGGACGTTGTTGGGTGTGGATGGGACAAATCGCTCACGGCTACGGTCGTTTTCGATACGAGTTGGAGTCACTTGCGCATCGAGTGAGCTACATCCTCTACGTCGGCCCCATCCCTGAGGGATTGAAGATCTGTCATCATTGCGACAACAAGGCGTGTGTGAACTCGGTACATGTCTACGCGGGTACAACGCTCGACAATAGTCGCGATCGTTGGGCACGCTGCAAGCGTCGCATCTCACTGGACAACATTGTCGTGTTGAAGGCTCTTGTAGCCATCGGCATGCCAAAAGCAGCTGTCGCTCGGTCATTCGGACTGAGCTCGGCGAGTGTTGGGTACTACGTGCTTCGAAGACAAAGGAGTCTCTAATGGTGGACGTAATTTCCTATGCCCCGATCGACTACGATGCGGAGAACATCCCGCCCGACGCTCCCCCGGGCGCCTGGCGTGCGACCGCGACGGCGAAGGCGGCGAAGACGAGCAAGGACTCGCTGCCGATGATCGTCGTCGACTGGGAGCTCGACTCCGCCTACGACGACGAGAACGAGGGCTTTGTCGGCTCGCGCGTGTCCGACTTCCTGACCTTCTTCCCCGACACGCGCGTGCAGGCGGCGCGCATGAGCAAGGTGCGCCTCAAGGGCTTCTGCACCAAGCTTGGCATCCCGCTCTCGGTCATCCCCAAGCACATCGCATCGTCCGACGACTTCGCCGACTTCATCGCGGCGATCGACGGCCAGCAGGCCGACATCTGGACCGTGCACGAGACGCAGGTCAACAAGGAGACCAACGAGGAGATCGTGCGCGTCAAGGTGCTCTACAAGGCCCCCGGCTCCACCGGCTCCGCGCTCCCGCCCGTCGTCGAAGCCGGCGCGGGCGAGGAGGAAGAGGAGGAAGAGCAGGAGGAAGAGGAAGAGGAGGAAGAGACCGCAGCTGCGGCTACGCCTCCCGTGCGGGCAGTCCCTGCCGCCAAGCCGGCGGCTGCGAAGCCGGCCGCTACGAAACCTGCTGCAAACGGCAAAAAGGCCGCGGGCGGCCGACGCTGATGTAGACGCTTCCCTCGCGAGGCCCGTAGGGCATTACGGGTGTCGCAGGGAATCGGCGTCCTCGGCGCCGTGGCAGACCGTCGGGACCAGCCGCTCCAGCTGGTGGTCTGTAAAGGGGTTGCTAGCCCTCCGAGGGCTTATGGGATTGGCTGCCAGCGTGTCAGGCAGCTCGGGTGACCTGCGCGCATTGCAGGGACCGACGTTCGACTCGTCGGCGATCCTCGGAGAAACTTCAACATGAACATCGGTGGAGCCGTAGAGGCACTGAAGCACGGTATGCACGTGGAGCGCGTTGGGTGGAACGGCAAGGGCATGTTCCTCTATCGCGTCGAGCGGCGCGAGGGAGGCGCCATGATCGGCAAGTTCGCTGTCTTCTCGCCGTTCATCATGATGGTCACCGCGCAAGGCGAGCACGTGCCATGGCTTTGCTCGCAGACGGACCTTCTTGCCGAGGACTGGCAAGTCGTATCGTGACCCTCCTCTCGCTCTCCCCTGATCAGGCACGCGCCTGCGAGACCATCCGCACCTGGGTTCGTGACCGATGCGACACGTGGCGCGAAGGTGTTCCAGGTGAGATCCTCAAGCTAGCCGGCTACGCTGGATGTGGAAAGACTACCGTCCTCGGCGTGCTCGCTAAAGAACTTGAAGATGAAGGTATTCTGGTGGCCTACGCCACCTTCACTGGTCGGGCTAGCACCATTCTCAGTCGAAAGCTGACCGACCAGGGCGTCGTCACCGCCAACCGCCTCAAGGCGAGCAACCCGCGCGCACTCGAAGGCAAGTTCGCCAAGTTTTTCCTCAACGAAGGTGAGGAGCGCATGGCGTTTTGCGGAACGCTCCATCGCCTTCTCTATGCGCCGATGATCAACGAGAACACCGATGAGCTCCTAGGCTGGCGAACCCGCCAGACTCTCGATCGCCGCTACGGCCTCATCGTGGTCGACGAGGCGAGCATGGTGGGCGACACGATGCTCGCTGACATCCGGCGCCATGGAGTCCCCATCCTGGCCGTCGGCGATCATGGCCAATTGAGCCCCGTCAAGGACGTGGGGTCACTCATGAAGGACCCGGACATTCGCCTCGAGAAGATCCATCGGCAGGCGGAGGGCAACCCGATCATCCAGCTGTCGAAGGTGATTCGGGAGACGGGGCGGCTCGATCGAAGTCTCGGAAGCACAGCGCTCGAAGCGAAGATCAAGTTCGGTACCCGTGCGCAGCTTGGAGATGCCTTTCGACTGGCTCTTCGCGGCATCGATAGCGGTGTGCCTTCAGAGCGCATCCTCGACGTCGGGGCTCTCTGTTGGACCAACAAGACGCGCATCACAACCAATCGCATCATCCGTAAGGCGCTCAGCTACGTCGGTGCCCCCAAGGGAGGTGAGGCGCTCATGTGCTTGCGCAACAACAATGATGCCGAGATCTCCAACGGCATGCGCGGAGTCTTACAGCGCGACGGCGACCAACTTGGCTACAAGCTCGATGTTGAACTTAGCTTCCCATACGAAGAGGTCCATGGCGACTTCGAGCTGTGCGGCTACCAGTTCAATCGCGAGAAGACCTTCGCCAACGTCGAAGAGCTCCAGCGGATGGTCCCTGGTCTCAAGCGCATGAGCGAGGCGGGGCTGCTCTTCGACTTCGGCTACTGCGCCACGGTTCACAAGTTCCAGGGAAGCTCCTTGAAGCACGCGATCGGTGTTCTTGACCGACCAGCCAACCCGGGCGACAGCGAGTATCGACGCTGGCTCTACACGCTCGTCACACGCGCGAGTGAACGGCTAACGCTTCTGACTTGAAGTTGGAGACCCGCAATGAGCCACTGGTTCATAGACAACGAAGCGCGAAATGTCATCTGTCGTGACCTCGAGCGCGTCGAGCTTCCGGACGAAGGCTACGCACGCCGCGTTGCACATGCATTGAACGCGACGGCGCTTGAGGAGCGCTCTGCGCAGCTTGGCGCGGCGCTCCGTCGAGAGCAGCAACAACACGAACGGATCTCTGGGTTGATCGTCGAAGTCGATGAGGCACGTGACGGCGAACCAGAGAAGTTGCAGCAAAGCTACGCCTTGGGTCGGCGCGATGCCAAACGCGAAGCGATGAAGATCATCGACCGCTTTCGTCTCGAGCACAGCGGTCAGCTGATGACCGTACAGAGCATCCTCATCGCGATGGTCGAGGCAATCGAGAGGGAAGCATGAACCTCTACATGCGCATGAACGTTCACAACCGCGCTGTCTCCAAGGTCGGCTACCGCGTCGCATGGCTTGCATCGCAACATGACATGAACGCTATCGCAGCACGTCGGTGGTCCAAGTTGAACATCCCTACGGATCTCGATAAGGCCTACGTGCTGGCTGACATTCACACGCGCGCTGAGGCACGAGCTGCACAGTGGCGCGGCACGTACCGCCTCAGAATGATGACTGTGTGGCAGAAGATTCTTCTCTTCAGCGCGGGTGGATTAGCGGCGCTCGGAGCCATCGGGTGGATGCGGTACAGGAGACACTCATGAAAACGATGTACTTCAACTTCAAGTGCAACACGTGCGGTGCCGAAGCAGTCAATGTGCCGTTCGCGCCTGACGGTTGGATGTCCGGCTCCATCTCGACCTACTACACACCAGGCGGGAAGAAGCAGGCCGAAACCAACGATGATCTACATGTCTGCTCGCAAAGGTGTGCCGCCGCGTTCGCGCAGAATGCATTCGCGGTGGCATCCAAAGGGGATGTCCACGGCATCAACACGACGTTCTTCTTCATGCATCGGCCATGAAAGTGCGCACCTGCCATGCTCGTTGCTGCACTGTCCCGGTGCCGCCCGAGCTATTGATGTGTAGACCCCACTGGTCGGCTGTCCCAAGACGTCTCCAGCGCGACGTCCTCGCCAACTACCGCCCCGGCCAGTGCGTCGACAAGGATGTCTCCATCGCCTGGCTTCACGCTGCGACCGCTGCCATCGGCTTCGTCGCTATGCGCGAAGGCGTCCCACTGACGATCAACGAGTGCGAGCTCCTGGTCCTCAAGGGCTACCGCGTTTCGCTTCTGCGTGAGCTCGTGCGGCGCAAGGGCGAGGCTTGGCGCGCGGCGGGCGAGAAGTTCCTCGACGACTGTGCAGCTCGCCGTTGGGTCCCACGCATCTGGACTGGCGAGCAAGGCAAGGTCGTCGAGATGCCGGGCAACGAGAAGAAACCCAAGGCCAAGCAGCGACGCTGGCCGACAGAGAAGCCGCGCGCCACGCGCATCGCGAAGAACAAGCGGCGCAGCGCATGAAAGTTCTCGTTTGTGGAGGTCGCGACTTCACCGACTCGGCGTGGCTCAACCGCGCCCTCGACCTCCTCAACACCAAGACGCCCATTACCTTCATGGTCTTCGGCGGCGCCAAGGGTGCCGATCAGATGGCCGCGACCTGGGCCCGCGCCCGGAACATCCCGCACAAGGTCTACGTGGCGCAGTGGACCAAGTACGGTCCCGCAGCAGGGCCGCGGCGCAACCAGCTGATGCTTTCGGCCGAGCAGCCAGCGCTCGTCGTGGCCTTCCCTGGAGGCGCCGGCACAGCGGACATGATGGCCAAAGCCCGATCCGCGAACGTGCGCGTCGAGGTCGTCGTGCGTGAGAAGGTGGCTCTGAAGGTCATCCAGGGAGGTCTGGCCAACCCGTTCGCTAGCGGCACTGCTCTCCGCCAACGGCCACCGCCGCCGGGCCGGATGACCACCAAGGACGCCAAGGCCCTCGGCGCTCTCTGCGACATCTGCCCGCTCTCCAAGGGCAAGCTGGCGCCCCTGATGGTGCCGGCGTCTCGCGTCACCGACCCCAAGTTCATCATCGTCGGCGAGGGCCCTGGGCGTGTCGAGGACGCTCAAGGTGTCCCATTTTGCCTTGGACCTAGCACGTTGGTGCTCATGTCCAATCTGACATGGAAGACACTCGATAAAGTTCAAGTTGGCGATGAGATCATCTCAGTCAATGAAGAGGCGCCAAATGGCGCTGGGGTGTCCAAGCGTCTTGCACGAAAGTTTGAGCTAGCGCGTGTGACAGCCAAGTATGAGCACGTACGGCCAGCTTGGAAGTTGAAGTTTGCTTCTGGCATGACGTTGGTGGCTACAGAAGACCATCGGGTCTTGGCGGCTTACAAGTTGAACCGCCTCGGTTCTAGGACAAAGCGACGCTGGTTGCGCGTAGACCAACTGATGTGCACGTCGAAAAGGGGATCGAGTGTCGCCTCCATAGGGGTGCCGTGGAGCTCAGATGTCTCACGTGATGCTGGATGGCTTGCGGGTTTTATGGATGGCGAAGGGTTTGTCGCGGGATCGAAGTCACTTCGAGTTAGACGAGCCGGTGAGATCGGTTTCGTGCAAAACGCTGGTCCGACCTTCGATCATGCACTTGTCGTTGCAAAACGCTTAGGCTTTGCGCTGAGAGCTAATGAGAAGCACCGATCTTTGCTCTCCATCAACGTTTCGATGCATGCCAAGTTCGCTGGAGGCACACTTGCATCGATGTGCGCCTTGGGGCGTCTTCGTCCTGTTCGCCTACTTGAAGACTTCAAAAAAGTTGTAGGGCGTATCTCTACGCGCAAGCTTCCTGTAGACAAGGTGTTGTCAAAGACCTTCGTCGGCGAACGTAGGGTCATCGACATCACCACGACTTCAGGCACATTCATCGCCAACGGTCTGATCGTTCACAATTGCGGTCCGACCGGCCAGTTCCTCAACCGGCTCCTGCAAGAGGCCCGCATCGATCGCCGGCAGGGCCACATCGCCAACGTCTCGCTCTGCCGCGGCGACACCGACAAGGAGAAGCAGCGGGCGGCCGAGTGCTGCTCCCCACGGCTCCTCCGAGAGCTCGCCGAGCTGCCGGCCGACATCCCCATCATGACGCTCGGCAAGCTCGCCATGAAGCCGGTGCTCGGCATGGCGAGGCTCTTTCTCGCCCGGGGCTTCTACTGGAAGGCCCCCGAGATCGACGAATCGACGGTCAACGCGGCGCTTCGCAAGAGCGCAAAGGTCAAGCACCCCGATCTGGTGCGCAAGGCGCAAACCATCGAGGGTCGGTCGAAGCTCGCTGGGCGTGTTGTGTTGCCGACGGTCCACCCTGCGTTCGTCCTGCGTGCCGACGTCTGGAAGCCGGTCATCCAGGCAGACGTCCGTCGCTTCGGGCGGGTCCTGCGCGGAGAGCTCACCGAGGCGACGCTCGTCGACAAGCGCACACCGTACAAGGTCTACGCCAAGCCGGAGAACGTTCGGCGCTTCCTCGCCAAGTTCAAGTCGACGGTCGCGATCGACATCGAGAGCGATGGTGTTGACCCATTGATTCTCAATGTGCTCTGCGTTGGCATCTCCGACGGCGAACGCACGCTCGTCATCGGTCCATGGGACCCGACCATCCATGCGGACATCCTCACCGCCGCGCTCAAGAAGCGCCGGGCGGTCTTTCACAACGGCGTCAACTTCGACATCCTGGCCCTACGAAAAGATGGCGTCGTCATCGACGATGACAGCATCGACGACACGATCATCGCCCATCACGTCATCGGCTCCTGCTACCCGCAGCGACTGGACCACTGCGTAAGCGTCTATCTGGATGCGAGTCCGTGGAAGATCAAGTTCGGACGCAAGGGCGCCGAAGAGAAGGGCATCGCGCCCAAGCACATGGAGCCCAAAGAGCTCTACATGTACAACGCGGCCGATGCGGTATTGACGATCAACCTGTGGGACGCGATGCAGGATGACCTCGCGAAGTACCGCGACATCTACGCGCACGACATGCGCCTCGCGCGCATCTCGCTCGGTCTCATCGCCACCGGCGTCGGTGTCGACGTCGAGCGCCGCGAGTTTCTGCGCCAGAAGATGCGATTTCGCGCCAACGCCCTCAAGGGGATGATGCGCAAGTTGGTGAAGAACTCCAAGTTCAACCCAGACGTCCACTCACACGTGAGACAGGCGCTCTTCAAGCGCTTTCACGCGCCAGTGCTGATGCCGACGCCAACCGGCCTTCCCTCGACGGCCTCAGGGACGCTCGAGGTCTACCGCAACAACGGGACCAAAGCAGGGACACTCTGCGATCTGGTCCTCAAGCACCGCGCCGTCACGAAGTCCCGGTCGACGTACATCGAAGCGCTCACCGTCACCGAGGTGTCCGGTTTGGGACCGCGCATCCGGGTCAACTGGAAGGTCTATGGGACTCCTACCGGAAGGTGGAGCTCTCGACTCCAGTCAGTCCCCCGGCCGGAGAAGACACTCCAAGGCAAGTTGCTGCTCGAGAGCCGCTGCCGAGAGATCTACGTCGCTCGCCCAGGGACGCGGTTCGTCTACTTCGACATCTCGCAGGCCGAGGCCCGCATCGCGGCGTACATCTCCGGCGACCCGGCGTTCATCGAGACCTGCAAGGGTGATGTCCACACCGGCAATGCCTGCGCCATCTTCCCACAGTACGAAGAGATCATCCGAGGGGATACGAAGGGTCGCGGCAAGCCGTACCGCGACGTCGCCAAGAACTTCATGTTCGGCATCGTCTATGGCGCCGCCGCCGACACCATCCACAAGTTCCTGCTCGCCAAGGGCTTCAAGGTCACGCTCCGCGAGGTCAACAAGCTGCTCGACTTGCTCCGCAAGAAGTACCGCGTCTACTTCAGCTACGTCGATCGCAACGTGCGCTTCGTCGAGAAGCACGGCTACCTCATCAGCCCGTACCTCTTTCGACGCCGGCAGTTCGGCTTCCACCCCAAGCCGGAGGAGGTTTACAACATGCCTCCGCAGAGCGGCGTCGCCGACGAGATGAACATGCGGCTGCTCGAGATCACGGATCAACTGCCGTCGAACGACATCTTGCTCGCAGGGCAGTTCCACGACGCGGCGGCCTTCGAAACCCCGCTGGCCCTCGTCGATCCGATGCAGGACCTGCTCAAGCGCGTGTGGGCTCGGCCCTCCGTCATCCCCAAGAGCATCATCTGCGCAAACGGAGCCGAGTTCATGTTGCCGATCGACTTGAAGGTCGCTGACCGATTGAGCGAGCTCGCATGAAAAGCGACAAGCCGTTCACCGAGATGCTCCGCAAGCTCGTCAACTACGCCGACGAAGCTGAAGAGGATCCGCGTTGGGCCTCTGCGATGCGCGACATGCTAGCGAGTGGTCAGACGTTCTTCTCGGTCAAGCAAGCACTCTACATCTGTGAGATCTACGGGAAGGTCTTCGACGAGCCGCAGTACACCAACGACGTGAGCGCGGGGAGAGTTCCTGTGGGCGAGGCGCTTCGCACAACGATTCCTGACGTACTTCGCAAGCCGCTTCCGCTGAAGCCCCCAGGGCGTCGATGATGGCCACCGACTCTCTCTGGAAACGAGGTCTTCGCGCGCGCGACGTCGCGAAGATGGAAGCGGAGAACCGCAGCGCTGCGGCTCGTCTCGCGCTCGCAAGCCTGCTGCTAAGAGCTGGCTACAACGTGAGCCTGGTGACCATCCACACCTGGAGCCGTGAGACGCAGGGGCGGGCGTACTTGTGGGCGCGCGCGTTTGTTGATGGGCGGGAAGACCTTCCTGCGCCACCGTTTGTTGTGGAGGCGAGCCGATGAGCGACGATCCAAACATCGAAAACTTCATCGACAACGTTGTCCTTTTTCCAGCTAAGGAGCCGCCGAAGCACAACTGCGTCATGTGCGGTTGGCACATGCCACATAAGTTCCAGCACAGCATCAAGCTCCCTGCAGGCTACGTGGTGACAATGAGCAACGAGTTCAAGTTGGAAGTGAGCTCGCACTTCGAGTGCCCAGACTGCGGCAACATGATCGTCGTAGGATCCGTCTTCGACGAGAAGCTCCTCACGAAAAAAGGAAAATGACCGTGTCAAAACTTCAACATCAAGTTCTCGAGTTCCACCGCGCCTTCGAACATCCGATCGCCGAGTCGCCGACCATCCCGCCGGAGAATCGAATCCGCTTCCGGCTCATGTTCCTACTTGAGGAGCTGCTCGAAGGGTTCGACGCGGTGCTCGACTTGGATCAAGCCGAGGGGTCTCCGCGAACTGCGCTCGAGGGCGCTCGTGAAATACTCAGCTTCGTCGTCGAACACACTTCGATCAAGGTCGACCTCCCGCTCTTCGCCGACGCGCTCGCGGATCTCGACTACGTCGTCGAGGGTACCCGTCTCGAGTTCGGCCTCAACGGCGATCCCATCGCCGACGAGGTGCATCGCGCCAACATGGCGAAGCTGCACGACGGCAAGATCGTCAAGCGCGAGGACGGCAAGACGCTCAAGCCCGAAGGCTGGACGCCACCGGACATCGCAGGGGTCATCGAGAAGCAATGCCGTGGCATCCGATCGCTGATGGATTGGGAGCACATCAACCATATCGGGTTGAAGGAACGTGCTCGTGCGCTGCCCGAGATGACGCCGCAGCAGAAGGCCGAGCAGCGTCTTGACTGGTCCTACGGCAATCTCGCCATCGATGGCCGCGCTCAGCGCGCCTCCTTCAAGCGCCACGCAATGCTGCCACTCGGCGACTTCGGCTGCGGATGGACTGAAGAGCAGTTCGACGTGTGGGCGAAGGACAAGGAATGGAGGACGCCGTAATGGAAAGCGAACGTCACGCGTTCATGCGCAAGCTCTTGAAGCTCTGCGTCGAAGCAGGGGTCGCCCTCGTCAGCACGTCGGCGCTGGACGTCCGCAATGCGGACGGCGATTGGATCACAACTCTCGTCATCAACGTGTACGGGAAGACAGCCTCAGGCTTCTGGGACGGTGAGAAGCACGAGGTGTGGCTGTGAAAATCCCGTTCGAAGTGCAAACTGAAGCATCAGCTGCGCTAGCCGGCACCTTGGCCACATTTTTCGGCGTCTCACGCATGCCGTTAGACGAGACCATTCGCGCATGCGTCGCGTGCGCTGTGTACGCGTGCAAGCGCTCTGGCTTGTCAGTCGACATCATCAAGCAGATCGCAGAGGAGCTCGACAAGACGCCTTTGCCACCGGAAGGCGGAGAGCCATCATGAACCGCCCCCGTCGCGCTCTGCTCCTCGACACCGAGACCACAGGAACCGACCCCCAGAAGGATCGCATCATCGAGATCGCCGTCTGTCTCTACGATCTCGCCCTGGGCAGCCCCATCGCCGTCTTCTCCGCGCTCGCGCGCAGCGAGACCAACGCCGCCGAGCATGTCAACGGCATCTCGGTAGCGCTCCTCTCGCAGGCATTCGAGCAAGAGCGCGTCTGGGTTGGCGTCTGTGACCTGATGGCCCATGCCGATGTCATCCTCGCGCACAAGGCTTCCTTCGACAAAAGCTTCGTCGAGGCCGACGCTGGCTTTCAGGAGATGTGGAAATCAGAGCCCAAGGCGCTGCCGTGGATCTGCACCCACTCGCATATCACCTGGCCGGGTGTCGAGGCGGGGGCCAAGACGAGCAACAACCTGACTTCGCTCGCTCTCTCGTACGGCGTCGGCGTTCTCAGCGCCCACCGAGCGCTAATCGATGTCGACACCCTCGCCCGCGTGCTCACACGCCTGAAGGAACGTGGGACGGACCTGCAAGCGCTCGTTGGTGCTGCAATGGCCCCGCGCGTGAAGCTCCAAGCTCTCGTCTCCTTCGAGAACAAGGACTTGGCCAAGGCCGCTGGCTTCTCCTGGGAGCCAACTTCAAAACGGTGGATGAAAGACTGCACAGCCGATGAAAAGTTCAACTTCAAGACGAAGGTCGTGGTAGGGTAGGTCTCCATGGCTGAGTCGTTTCAGAAGTGGGCTATCTCCAGGCTTCTTGTTGGGGCCACGCAGAAGGAGTGGCTCTACCCAGACAATAAGTGGGGCGATGGTTTTGAAGGGCGTACGACCTTCCATCACGCTCGCGGACGCGCCGATGCCCACATCGCCGTGTGGAGCAAACGTAGAGACAGCGCAGGGCCCACCTACAAGGTCGTGCGAATCACCGTGACTCGCAAGGAATCGCAGCGGGCCTGAAAGCGGCTGGAGCCGCGGCCTAGGTATGCGGGTTCGAATCCCGCCAGGTCCACGAGGTAAGCCAATGGAAAACGGTGCGACAGAGCAAGTTGAAGTTGCCGACGAAGGCCTCCCGAAGTCGGACGCCCTGCGCTTCGAGGTCGTCCTCGAGCGCAAGGTCATCGTCTTCGCCCACGACATCGAAGGCGCGTCAGCCAAGGCGCTGCAGGTCGACGGCGTTGCGAAGCGCTACACGATCGTCTCGTGCGTCGAGGTTGGGCCCTCGGCGCTCGAGGAGCGGCCGAAGCTCATCGACGAGGCACCGAGTCGGGAGACGCAGAAGTAGTGGCACAGAGATGCTACGCGAAGTCGGGCAAGTGGGACGGCGTCAACTACGTACGCTCGTCGCACTTGGGTTTCGAAGTTCGCTGGCGCTGTGAGGAGCACGACGGTGACTGGCATGAGTTCTTCAAGACTAAGAAGGCCGCCAATGCGGCAGCAAAGATGGTGAAGAGATGTCGTTGAAGTGCCGCGCCATCATCCCGCCTGCCGACACCGGCTGCGGCGCCGACGTCACCCATCGCGTCACTTTCCGCGACGGGGATCGTGTTCTCGTCTGCGAAGCGTGCGCGTTGAACTTCGAGCAGATCGCCGCAGCGCACGGCACGACGGTCAGGAAAGAGAAGCTGGAGGCTCCGAGTGGCTAAGTTGAAGAAGCTGACACAGCGCAAGCTCGCCGACAACTTCGTCAAGCAGATGGAGGCCCATCTCGAAAACGCTCTTCTTGGAGAGGAGGCAAAGATTCTCGAGAACGGCATCCGCCGCCTCAACAAGCGCCTTGACGAGGTGCTTCGTGATGCTGGCAATGACGAGATGAGCGATGGCTCTATCGACACAGCCCACATCCGAAAGCTGCGCGAAGTACGCGCCACCGCCACCAACTTCATGTACGCCATCGAGCGCTGGAGGATGTCTTCGTGAAGGTCGACAAGTACGAGAAGCTGCTCACCGCACACGGCGCACTCCCAAGAGTCAGACAGATCACCCTGGATGGCCCTTCGTACGTACGGGTCCCTTGGGGAACGCCCTTCATCAAGTGGGCTGGTGGGAAAAGAAGCCTATTGCCGACGCTCCTGCAGATGGTCCCCAACAGCTTCGCGACCTACCGCGAGCCGTTCCTCGGTGGTGGAGCCCTCTTCTTCGCCTTGCAGCCGCCCGCAGCCTTCATCAACGACATCAACGACGACTTGATCACGACGTGCATGGTCGTTCGCGACCAGCCCGATGCGCTCATTGGTGGCCTGGCGCGGCTAGAGAAGGAGTACCGCAAGCGTGGCGCGCCGTTCTACTACGACGTGCGCAAGTGGCAGCTCTCGCGGCTCTCGCAGCTTCGTCTGGCGATGCGATTCATCTTCCTCAATAAGACCTGCTTCAACGGCCTCTACCGCGTCAACCGCGCTGGCTTCTTCAACGTCCCGCACGGCAAGTTCAAGTCGCCTCCGACGATCTGCGACGCAGAGACGATTCGCGCGGCCTCGCGGGCGATGAAGCGCACCAAGACGCGAAGCGTCGTGTTCGGCAACTTCGACTTCGCGCATGTCTTCAAGGGCTCCAAGGAGGGCGACTTCATCTACGCCGATCCGCCCTACGCGCCGCTGAGCGACACGAGCAACTTCACGGCCTACGCCAAGACGGGCTTCACGCAGGGCGACCACACGCGACTGCGCAACGAATCCCTGCTCGCCCACGAGCGAGGCGCGAAGGTCATCATCTCCAACTCGAGCGCAGACTTTATCAAGGGCCTCTACGCCGACAAGAAGGTCTTCGAGATCGTCGAAGTCGACGTCAAGCGGCGCATCAACTCCGACGCCACCAAGCGCGGGGCCGTCAAAGAACTCATCATCAAGACGCGAGGCTGGTGATGGCCGTCCCCAGGTTTCGCGCGCGCGAGTGGCTCCGCATCAACGGGCGGTTCATCGTCGTCGTCGAATGCGACAAGGAGCGCGACCGTAACGCTCCCGGCCTTCGAGGCGACGTCATCATCGACGATGAGCTCTACGAATGCATCGGCGTCGAGAGACACCTGCCGGCCTTTCCGATTCAGCCTGGGGAAGTCATCGGCTTGCTCGTGAAAGAGAAGACAACATGAAGATCGCAGAGCTCTACACCCTCGTCGACAAGATGACGACGGAAGTGGAGATGACGGCCGTCAACCGGGAGAAGCTCGCGACGGTGCAGGCCGTCGAGCGCATGCGCCGCGATGCACACAAGACCTACATGGACATCGCATTCGCCGCGATGATCCGTGAAGCAGAGCGTCAAGCCGCGCCGCTTAGACCGCAGACGATCGCGCTCAATGCCAAGCTCTGCGCCGACGAGATGATCCTCATGTGGGACTCTGTCCAGCGCGAAGGTCTCGAGCGCACGATCGATGTGAAGCTCATCGCCGAGGCCCTCCAGATCACCGAGGCCGACAAGGCTATCTTGAAGTCAGCGATGCCTCCGTCGTCGAAGGGAGACACCCATTGAACTCTGGAGCCAAATTGCCCGCAGGGCCCAAGCCGGACAAGCCCTGCCTCGACTGCGCCGCCACGCGCCTTCCAGGGCGATCCTACTGCGGCATCCACTTCACCAAGCGAACCTCGGACGCGCGCCGGGCGCGTGAGGCGAAGAAAGCGACAGGAGCATGAACATCATAGGGATAGCCGGGCGAGCAGGGGCCGGGAAGGACACCGTCGCCGACCTGCTCGTCAAAAACCACAGCTTCGTCAAGGTCGCGTGCGCGGACGCGATGAAGAAGTTCTGCCAGGAGATGTTCGACTTCTCTACCGACCAACTGTGGGGACCTTCGAGCAGACGCAACGAGCCGGACAAGCGCTACCCTCGAAGCCATGAATGGACCCCCATCGCGCGAGATCTGAAGGTGTGCGATTGCTGCGGCGTCAATAATGAGCGTCGGTTCAACAAAATCAGCGACGAAGTGCCTCAGTGCTTTCTTACCCCGCGATTCGCCCTGCAGCAGCTTGGCTCCGAGTGGGGCCGGCGCATGTACCCCGACGTGCGGATCAACAAGGTCATCGCGGCTGCATCCGCTCTCCTGGGCAACAGAAACGTGGACGACGACGAGCATGGGGTCTTCTTCACGTACTACTCGGCTGAGCGCGGCATCCATCGACAGCATCATGGTTACGAATGGAACGACTACGGCCGGCCGGAGGTAACCGTTGGCGAGCCGCTGCCTCCGAAACCCATCGCTGGCGTCGTCGTCAGCGACATCCGCTTCGACAACGAGCTCGCGGCTGTTCGCGCCGCTGGGGGGCGCATCTGGTACCGGCCAGGTGGAGGCCTTGAGGGGCCAGCAGGTCAGCATGGCAGCGAACGTGCACTGACCCCTCGTTGGGAACACGAGGAGTCATGGGTCATCCCCTGGGCTGATGACGTCACAACTCTACCCGCCATCGTGGCGCGCATCATGGAGGAAACTTCAACATGAACATGAAACGTGAGATGGAATCGGTCGTCCCCGCGCTCGAGGAGCTCTCCTCGATGTGCCCAAGCGCCAACTTGAAGGAATCGCTTGAGCATCTGACCGATGCGATCAAGAAAGGCGCCACCGAAGAGACGCTCCTGCTCGGCGTCGGCATGGCGACACTCAAGAGCTTCCTCGACGTCTTCAAGTCGATCGACTCTTCGCTCAGGGATCTCGTCCTGCTCGGCAAAGAGATGGCGACCGACGTCGAACTGGCTCGCGAAGGTCAGACTGGCATCATCAAGGCCCTAGGTGACTTGGCCGTCGAAGTCGGCAACCACCGCCAGTGAGCTAGGGTAGCGCCCGCGAGCTCTGCCGGTGTAAGCTGGCAGCCTGCTCGGCCAATCGATTCCGGAGAGAATCCCCATGAAGGCGAACGTCGCGTACGAAGGCTCCCGCAAGAAGCGCCGCTACCTTCCGGAGGAGGGGGTGAAGCCTCTGACGTGGCACAAGCAAGGACATCAGGGAGGTCTTCACGCTAAGGGGGTCAAGGGCATCTACCGCATCGAAGCGCAGAAGCCGAATCGCCGCCAAGGCATCTTCAAGTGGTGTCTTCTCTTGGACAACAAGCCAGCAATGCTCAACGGCCAGCCGATGAGCAACGACGAGCTTGCGAAGCTCAAGGCAGAAGCTGCGATCTACGACAGGCTCCCGCAGGGTGTCCCTGTTGCTGTCGTCGCCTCCGAGACGCCCCCGGCGCACGCGGGAGAGGCCTACGCCGCCTGCGGCCGCGCTGGTGAGGCTCCCACGCGCGAAGAATGGGAAGTCGTCGTCACCGACCCGCCGCTGGCCCACCGGGGTCACATCCTCAGCATGGGCGGCCCGGGCCACGCCTTCCCTGCCGGCAACAAGATCGTCATCGATGGCTTCCACGACGACACTGAGGCTTCGCGCGTCGCCGGGGCCATCGCCAAGCAGTACAAGGTGGCGGTGACCTTCGGACCGAAGAAGGCGGTGAGCGTGGCGGCTGAACCGGCCACTGCGGCGGAGGCCAAGACGTCGCACGCCTTCGACGAGCACGCCGCCACCGAGCTTGAGCTCTACGCTGACAACACATCGGAGCTCTACAACCAGAAGCTCTCGATCATCGAAAACATGCGGCGCCGCATCGCCAAGGGGACCTACGACAAGGAGAAGGCCCTCAAGCTCTGGATGTACTGGGTGGACGCGGCGGCCAAGCGCTACGTCAAGGAATTCGGCGGGGGCACCTGGCACGAAGTGTTCGGCACCGGCACGCGGCTCGAAGTCGCCCGGCGCGAGGAGGAGCGCGAGCGCGCTGAACTTCAAGTTGGAGGGACGGCCAACCCTTTAGCGTGAGGGAACCTTCGGCCGTCGAAGGCTGGACGTTCCCCAAAGAGCACTCCAACGTCCCAACGCCAGTCGATGGGTCGGTATGCGGTTGCGATCCACTCATCGAGGCCAAGAAGCGTGCAGAGCCGCTCGGCAAGTTGAAGCACCCGCGGCAGATCTACGCCGTCGTCGCTCCCGAGATCGCCCACCTCACCCACGAAGAGTTCTACGTGCTCGGCATCGGTGCCCACGGCAACCTCGACGGCAAGCTCGTGTGCTACCAGCGCATCGCCCACGGCGGTCAGCACGTGGTGCACGTCGAGAACGAGCAGATCGCCCAGGCGCTCTTGAAGGACCGCCCGGACCTCTACTTCATCTGCCACAACCATCCGTCCGGCGACTCGCGGCCCAGCCCCCAGGATGAGGAGCTGACCAAGAGCATCCGCAAGGGGATGGCCGTCGCCTGCCCGAAGATCGTCTTCGGCGACCACCTGGTGGTCACCCCGACGGAGTTCTACAGTTTCCAAGAGGAGAAGGTGACGAAGGTCTGATGCACGATCGAGGCGTCTGGGCATTCATCGTCATCATGTTCATGGGGATGGCTGCGCTCAACTACTTCGACCCTGCTTCCAACGCCCTCTGGCGGGGCCACCCAGAGGCCTACAAGTGTCAATACTTTCACGACTGCCCTGACGCCGGACCGCCTCCAGCGCCAACTTGCAGTTGTCGGTGCCCTTAGCCCCTTGCGCGACTGACTCTCTCGCCTTACTGCTTGCAACTTCAAAAGGAGAAAAAAGATGCTACCTCCTCTGGTTATTGGTGATCCGGCAACACGCCGGATAGTAGAAGCCAACTTGCAGGCCATCCGTACAGGCGATCCTAGCGAAGTTGTAAAAATGCTCGAGGGAGGGCTAAAAGCTGGTGAACCACCGCCTCCCGAGCGTCAAGCTACCTACCACATCCAGATTCCACTTCTGGCAGTCGACGGCCAGCCATGCGTTGGCCGTAGCATCAACATTGTCTACAAGGGCAGCGGTCAAACGGTGGAGCTAGCCGTCAATGGCGCACTCTACACGGTCAGTCTCATGCAGCTCGCCATGGCCATCGGATCACTACGCAACGCGATGTCTTTTGGTGGTCCGATCCCACAGTTCTGAGAAAAAAAGGAGATTCTCATGTCAAACGCTCCCGTGATCGACACGGTGGGTACCCCCGTGTCCGAAGGTCCCGCCGCGCCGCAGCCGCAGGCGCCCACAGCGCCGCCTCCCGCGACCGTCCAGCAGCTCTCCGTTGCGGACATCGTCGCGCGCATCCACGCGACGCTTATCGAAGACTTCGAGATGGACGTCGAGGACATCAAGAAGATCGAAGTCCTCGGCCAAGTTCAAGTCGGTGACGTCACCTGGGCCGTATCAAAGCCGGCGCCCAAGAACGACGCCTTCCACGTGCTGGCCATGTACCAGGGCGAGAGCAACGAGCGCGTCGCCGAGTACATGCAGGGCGACCTGCGGATCTACTTGGTCCCCCTGACCGTGGTGGCCCCGGGCGCGCGCGAGTACCGGCGCCTGACCATCAACATGGTGGTCAATAAGACCACCACGCACAGGATGACGCTCGACGCGTTCGTCGATGCGGTGGCCTTCGAGGAGCTCACCGTGGCCGATGACATCGGGCTTCTGGGCGGCGACGACGAAGAGCCCGAGACGCCGTGAAGACGACAAGAGTTCGCAAGAAGCTGGCGACGGTGCGTATGAGCCGTTCGCCAGCTGCCAACTACACAAAGTTTCTCGTGCTCTTCGAGAAAGCCGTCAACGAAGGCGGGCGCGCCTTCTCGATAACGGTGACCAATGACGGCATGTGGCTCGAGATGGGCCCTGCGCGGGACTCGCTGAAGACGAAGAAAACGACCGCGAAAAAAAGGAGACACTGACCATGACGCAGCACATTCTCGTTCAAGACTTCGATCCAACCGTCGAACCCCCGCGCCGCAAGCCAGGCATGACCTCCGTCTCGCCCGAGCGCCGAAGCGAAATCGCTCGCAAGGGCGGCATCGCCGCCCACGTCAAGGGGACCGCCTTTGAGTTCCAGAAGGGTAGCGAGAAAGCGCGCGAGGCGGGGCGCAAGGGTGGTGCGGTGCACGCGGCGAAGATGCAAGCTCGCAGGGAGGAAGCGGCGCGCGTCGCTGCCTTCCGCCAGGCGCCCCTGGCAGAAACCAACGAGCGCATGGGGCGCGCTCACCTGGCTGCTCTCGACGCAGAGGAATCGCCGTAGGATACTGCGCCCACCATGACGACCACCCTGCTCACCGCCGTCTACAAGTTCACCGCCGTTGGAGCGGTTTCAGCCAACGCGCTCGCTCTGCGCATGCTGGCGATCCCCGTGGATCTGTTCCTGCCCAACAAGGTGGGGCTGCTCTACGTGGCGGACAACACGTCGGAGGTGGGGCAGGTCGTCACGCGCACCATCCAGTTTCGCGCGCGGCCGACAACCGACGCGACGGGTATTGCAACGTTGTTCCCCGGAAACACCAACGGCTCGCCGGTCAAGTCGGTGGCCCTTGGTGTCGCTGGAGCGGACTACGCAGCGCCGCCCCTCGTTACGGTCCCAGGGACCGCCCAGAATGTCATCGCGCGCGTGCGCGCTGACATGGGCGTCGGTCGGTGCATCGTCATCGCGGGCGGGGCCGGCTACGTGGCGCCTACTATCGCGTTCGTCGGTGGCCAGCTGGCCCCCGGCGGGACACAGGCGACGGCGACCATCACGCAGATCGGTGGCAACCTGCAGGTGCCTGTGATTACCAACCCCGGAGGGCCCTACCAGGTGCCGCCGGTGGCCGTGGTGACCGATTCGGGCGGCTCCGGAGGCATCATCAGCCCCACGCTCAAGGTGACGGCCCTCGACTTGCTGTCGCCCGGCAACGGCTACGCAACCGTCGCCGCGCTCGCCTTCCAACCCTTCTTCTCGTCGTGTTGCGACGACGGCTTTCCCGACAGCCAGAAGTCCATGCTGCAGAGCTGGATGGGCGCGACCTTTACGCAGAAGCTGACCTTGCCCGTCTACCAGACATCGCTCGTGATCTCGTAACGGAGTTGAAGATGGCGACAGAGGAAGAGCTCATGGGTCTCGAGCGTGAAGGCACTGCGATGGCCAACGCGCTCATGGTGACCGGCAGACGTCTCATGCAGCTCGCTGCAGGATCGGACGTAGCGGGAGCTGCGGTGCTCGCCGGCTACTTGCGCGTCCTTCTGGCCGACATGCCTCAGGTCGATCCTGTTGAAGTTGTCGAGGCGACTCTGGCGCCATACCTTGTCGGTGACCAACAGTCCGAAACGTTCAAGGATCTCGTTCTCGATCGCCTCGGTCTTTCAAAAGGAGCACTCCAGTGAGTGAAGTCGACTCGGATCTCGCCGCCGCTCTCGCCGAAGATGAAGAGGACGACGATCAGCCGCAGGCTGCCGCCCCGCCGGTTCCCCAACCGGCTCCCGCTTCGCCTGTGAAGAAAAACAAGGGCGGCCGGCCCCGCAAGAACTCCGGCCCCATCTCGCAGCCCGCGACGTCGGCCTCCTCACCCGAACCCGCCGACGTTGGCCCGCGGGAGCTCGACGTCGGCGCCATCTGGGAGGACATCATCGAGCGTATCGGCGCGCGAGGCCTCGGCGGCGCCGAGCAGGTCTCCATCGCCGCGCGGCAGACCATCATCGGCCCCAATCGCGAGGAGGCCAAGCAGATGGCCCCTATCGACGGCGCGTCGGTGGCCGGCACCTCGAGCAGGACGCCGGGCGAAGACCTCATCGACTACCTCGAGCGGGTTTTCCAAGTTGCAACCAACGCGGGTCCTGCGAAGTACCGCCTCTGGTTTCAACTGCGAGGCGGGGCCAAGAACGATCGGAGCCTCGGCACGGCTGAAGTGGTGCTCCAGAGCGCAGCGGACATCCGCAAGCGCTGGGAGGCGGTCGCGACGATGCAGCGAGATCGCGAGCGAGAGCGGGACTTCGGGGGTGCGGCGCCGTCCTACCGAAGGCCCACCTACGCGGGCGCGCCGGAGAGGCATGCGCCACAGGCTTTCGATGGAGGGTCTATGCCAACTCCGGCGGCGCCTGCAGCAGCGGGGGGCAACGCCTTCATGGAGTCGATGTTCGATCGCGTCTGGGGGATGTACGAGCGCGAACGCCGTGAGGCTGCACGCCTCGGCCAGGCTCCGCCTCCACCGCCCGATCCGCGGACGTTCATGCAGCAACCTGCGGCGCCAGCGGTCGACAATCTCGAGGAGCGCATCGCGCGGACGGTGACGCAGACGCTGCAGACGTTGGGCGTCATCCCGACTCCTGGCGCTCCTCCACTGGCCCCCGCGGCACCGCCGCTCACTACACCCGTCGTCGCGCAGGCCGTGACGGCGCCCATGACCGCAGCCAAGGAGTTCTTCACGCAGATGCGCGAGTTCCGCCGCATGGAAGCGGAGATGCGCGAGATGTTCGCCCCCGAAGAGGAAGAGGAGACGCCCGTCGCGGCTCCCGCGCTTCCCACCGTCGTCGTCGCCCCCGAAGTCGACGAGCACGCGATGCAGCCGGTCAACGAGCAGTTCATCCGCTTCGAGGGGGAGCCGGTCATGTATGGCAAGCAGGCCGAGGGCGAGACGACGCTGCAGTGGCTGACGCGCAACGCTCTGGGCAACCCTAAGATCTCTGGCAAGATCCTCGAGAAGGGGATGCAGATGCTCGACCAGGGGACCTTCGGCAAGCTGGTCTCCGCGCTCACTAACATGGGAGGGCAGCAGGCACAGGCCGTGCGAAATCTGCCGCCGAACGCCGCGCAGCCGCAGGCCAATGGAAGCCAGTCACGCGCCGCGGGGTGGACCCCCAACATCGGATGATCCACAACAAGCTCTGTCCGTTTTGTGGCCTGGCGCATCAAGTTCCGGAGTGCCCCGACTTCTTGGCCCTTTTGGCGAAGGTAAAGCCGATCGCCACATTCGCGGAGAAGCTCGACGCGGAAGGCAAACCCGTCGGCCGCGGCCAAGCCTAGTTCGCCTCGCTGTCAAGCCTCTAGTTGTCCAACAGGCCCATCTAGCGCTACTGTGAGGCGGTGAGCGCAGCCAGCATCGCGGGCCAGATCAACGAGCAGTTCGACCTGACTTCGTATGTTCCCGACGACATCCAAACGGATGTCGCGACGGGTGCTGCGTACTACGAGTCGTTCAACAAGGCGCCGCAGGGTGTCACCCTTGGGCCCAATGGCACCATCCAAATCTCCGACGCGGCCTCGCAGGCGGTCCTTCAGGCCATGGCGGCGACGGCTGCAGCCGCAGTACCCATTGCAGGCCCCGTCTTCGCCGGGCTCCTCGAGCTATACAACGTAGCGCCGCACGCGAGTGGTGGCGCCGGCACGTGTGCGAACCCCCCGCGGAGCAATTCGCCGCTCGACTTGACCTCGTGGCCCAACTTCACGTCGTGGGCCTCGTTCAATGGAAGCTACGGCCCCGATGCTCCGGGGAGCTTCGAGGCCTACGCGAATCCCATCCTCGAGTACAACTGGCTGCTCGCGCAGAACTGTTTTCCTCAGGCGAAGTTGCCGCCGCAGGTCTTGCTCGCGAGCCTCATCGCCAGCTGGAACGCCAAGCACGCGCCGTCCTCGACGCGAGTCGTCCAGCGTGTCTTCGATCACATCACCAGCTTCGGGGCCAACCCGAACTACGATCCGATCGCCGACGCGCTCTACAATGCGATTGTCGCCAAATACACTCATTTGCCTGACAACGCGACGTTCGCCGATCTCGTCAACCCTGCAAACTACAACGGGCCAGATCAGACAACGAGCTCCTTCACGGTCAACACGGGGGGTCTCATTCTCACGCCGATCACGCTTCGCCATCTGCCTACGACGGCGGACTCGATGGCGGCCTTGCAGAAGGCAGGCGCTTCCGCGGCCACCGCGCCGTCAACAGCGAAACGCATCGCTATCATCGCTGCGATCACGTTGGCGACTGGCGCAGCCGGCATTGGCGTCTGGGCCCTTTTGACGAAGCAGAGCTACCTCGGCGCCGCGCGCGGCGTCTGGAAGGGCTCTGCTGGGCGACTCATCGCCAAGGTCAACCCGCTGCCACTCACTGCGAGTGAGTCGAGCAAGAAGACGACGGTGCAAACGCTGCTCTTCCCCCGCCCGCGTTTTTCTCCTTCACGCGCCAAGGCGTGGGCCCGTAGTCACAACTACGCGGTGCACAAGGAGCCGGACATCAAGCCGAACACCGTTCGGATTCGCCAGCGCGACCCTGGTGACTTCCAAAAGGGTTCGTTTCGTACGATCTCCCTGGGCAAAAGTGGCGTACGCGCCGTCGTCGGTCGTTTGCGATAGGATGAGGACGTCATGGCCAAGAAAGACAACGCCGCGCTCGCGTGGCTCGTGGGACTCGGGACGCTGACCGTCGCTGGCATCGGCATCTACTTCTACGAGAAGAGCCAGCCGGCGGCTCCAACCGGAGGCGGCACTGCCGTGGCCAACGTCGCCAACCAGACAGCCACGATCGCAGGTCAGACGATGACCTACGCGCAGTGGGCCAACTTCGCTGCGTCGATCGACCACGCGTCGCTCTCCGACTGGCAAGCCACTGGCATCCCTTCGGCTCTCTACTCGCAGATGAACCCGCAGCTGCAAAGCATCATGACCGCGCTCGGCTACCACGTCGCCTGAGAGGAGTCCCTGTGAAGGTCAAGCCGTGGATGTTGGGGCTCGGTATCGTGGGCGTGGGCGTCGCGGGCGTCATGGCCTATGAGGCTGTGCAGAGCCGTAAGACCGCCGCGGCAGGGGCGACATTCGCCGCGCAGCTCGCAGCCAAGACGGGTCCTCCTCCGCCGCTGATCAACGTCCTGCGGCCTATCCCCTCGACGGGGGCCGGTACTTTTTCGAGCAATGCGCCCCCCGCAGGTCCTCAGCTCACAATGGCCCCCGGCGCGATGTCGACGCAGCTGACGGGCACCTCATGGGTGACCCTCATCTTGCCCCCAGGCGCCTCGTGGACGACCATCATCATCGGCAACTCCTCAACGCATGCGATCTTCGCGCAGGTGGGCCTCAACGGGGACACGACGAGCGCCATCTCGCTCTCGATCGGGCAATTGGTTGGCACCAACATGATCGTCGCCGGCTGGAAGGACAGCGCGGGCCGCGCGCAGCAGACCGTCGTCTCGCTACCGCTGGTCGTTGCTCCGAAGCCGCTGACGTTTCACGTCTAGCGCGGCGGCGAGGGTGCACCTGTCGGAGCTCCATTGCCGTCGTTCGGCGAGGGGGCCGGCGGGGGAGTCGGTGCGACGCACGGCGGGCAGCTCGGCGCGTTGGGGTAGAAGATGGCCGCCGCGCCCGCGCCCGCGAGCGCTGCGCCAATGGCCGAGTAGGGCTGCTGGCCGAGCAGCTTGCTCGACTTCTGCTTGCCGATGGCCATCGCTCCGACGACCCCGCCAATGGCCGACGCGAGCGCCACCGCCGCGCCGTAGCCCCCGTGCGAGAGCGCCGGCAGACTGGTGACGACTCCATTCGCGACCAACCCTGGGGCGCAGGGAGGGCACTGGGGCGCCTTGTAGGCCACCGCGGCGACTCCCGTCGCCAGCACCGCAGCGCCGATGGGCGCGTAGGGCTGCTGCCTCATCGGCCCCCGCTTTTTCCCGATGGCGGCAGCTCCCGCGACAGCGCCGATTGCCGATCCGAGCGCAACCACCGCGAAGACGCCACCCTTGGTCATGCCTTCAACTCTAGAGGGTAGATGACCGCTTGACAATCGAATGGTAGCGTTGTCGGAGAGTCATGGCGATGCCCACCATCTCCGGACTGTCGGTCAGCCGGCAGGACTACCCGGCCGGCGCCGCGGGCCCCGAGAAGGCCATCGAGAAGGTCATCTCGTACATCCACGAGGCGCGGCACAACCAGCTCGCACGCCAGTTCGCCGAAGGGATCATCCAGCAGGCTGGCTACGCGCCCAATGCGCGCCTCACCAACGCCCAGGCGATGCAGGCGTTCCTCGACTTTGTGCGCGACAACGTCCGGTATCGGCCGGACGCGCACATGACCGAGACGGTGCAGAACCCGATGATCACGCTGTGCGTGCCGGGGGCCGCGGCGTGCATCCCCGTGGGCGACTGCGACGACGGGACAGCGACGCTCGGTTGGCTTGGCACCGGCTACGGCATCCCGGTGCGGCTGCTGGTGCAGCACTTCGACTCCAACACGGATCATGTCCTGCTTGAGATTCAGGATGACGATGGGACGTGGCTCGCGACGGATTTTTCGAACTTCAACTCGGCGAACAACCCGGTGGGCTGGAAGCCGCGCGCGGTGAGCGAATACCGCATCGACCCGTTCGGCAAGGAGAACTTGGCCGTTGCTGGGGTGCGCGATGTGGAGTTAGTCGCCGTCGGACGCGCGCGGTACCTGGGGGCGCTGCGCGACATCCTCGATGGGGAGCTTGTGATGCCGAAAGTGACTCTCGGTCGCCTTCCACAGCGAGAGGTCGGTATGCGTCGTCTTGGCAGCGTTGCGGAGATGACGAGCGCAGCAACCGATCTGGGCAACCAGGTGGCCGCCGTCATCGACGCGGGTGACACCTACCTCACTGCCTCGCCGCCGGAGCTCGCTTCTGCAGTGCAATCCTACCAGGCAGCTGCGCAGGCCGGCGCAACCATCGTTGGCCCCAAGATCGACGCGGCCGGTGCGGCGCCCACGACGCAGCCCTTCACCCACCAGGCATGGCTCTCCAACGGCGACATCCAGGCACTCTCTGCGACTGCGGCAACAGCGGCCATCGCCTCGAAGGCGCAGACCATCGCCAAGAACAACCTCGCGCTCTATCGCCAGGCCATCATCGACGGCACAGCGGCTCTCAACGGCAAGCCGCCAGGCGACTCTGCGATGAGCCTCGGCCAGTTGACCGGATGGGCCATTGCCGCGGGCGCGGTGGCGGGCGTTGTGTACGTATTCGGCCAGTCGCGTCCTCGAAGGAAACGCTGATGCCCATCGTCGCTTCCATCTTCGCACTGCTTGTCGTCGCGCAGACCGTCTTCGGCAAGAACTGGCTACCTGGGGATCTGAAGCAGATCCAAAACGACATGCTCCAGCACGCCAAGGCGCTCGATATCGCGATCAAGGCATGCACTACGCTTCCAGCGAACATCGCTGCTGCCTGGAACGAGTTTCTGGGGCGCCTCACACGCTTCGCAACCACCGACTTCGGTTGGGTGACGACGGTGACGCCCGATGGCAGCACGCACGTGGGTGGCGGCGACGGGCGCACAGCCGATGACGCCCAGGCGCTCACCAAGGAGCTCTACGAGTGGGGCCAGAAAGTCGAAGCCCTCAACTGCACCCTCGTCGCGCCCAACACCAAGCCGCCCGAGGACAAGAAGACCCTCGATCCGACGGTCATGACGGCCATCAAGTACGCCGCGGTTGTCGCCGGCTTCGTGGGCTCTGCCTACGTCGTCGGGCAGATCGCTTCCACCGTTCGTCTGTTCAAAGCGCCCGCGAAAGGATGATCATGAGCTTCCCCGAAAAACACCCCTGGATGACCTTCTTCCTCGGCCTTGTCGCCATCAGCGCGGTGGTCAACATCGCCTATGCGGCAAGCCCCGTGGCGACGCGCCTGGCAGGCGCCTTGAAGCCTCCGGCGCCGCAAGGCGGGGCGAAGCTGCCGCCGAAGACGGTGGCGTGATGACGGCCAACATTGGAGGCACAGGCGCTCTTGTTACGATCCTAGGGTTTCCGATCGTCGGCGCCATCGCGGGCTTCTTCGTCGGTGGCTCGAAGCATCGCATTCTCGGTGTCGTTGCTGGTGGCGTGCTCGGCGAGGGTGCACTCATGGCCTACAGCAAGTACAAGGCCCTGCCGACAAGTCAGCCAGCGATCACCGATGCGACACGAATTTCTTCGGACAACACCATCCTGAAGGCGTGGGCTACCGCGACAGGCCAAAGCGCATCGGTTGCGGCGTTCCAGGTTTGGAAAAATGCTCAACCAGGTGCACTTGTCGGACGAACCGATGGCGTGCTCGATGACCAGACAGACGCGGGGATCCAAGGGTGGGGTGTACGCAATCGCATCCCCGGAACCATTGGTTTGTCGGGCGCTCTTCCACCGAAGACGGTGGCGTGATGGCTGATTCACCTCCGAGTGGCGATGGCAAGATCGAAGGGGTGCGCTGCCTCGTTCTGTTGGCATCGATCGACCAAAGCAAGGTCGACGTGAAGATCAAGCAAGGACTTACCATTGCACCAGACTGGCGCTTCTCCGACAAGCGCATCGCCTGGAAGATGAAGAAGAAGTAAGGCGATGGGTATCAAGACACGCCCGATCACAAAGGACGGTCAGCCGTATGGCATGAGCGTGTGGTGTCCTGCGTGCGATGGGCCGCACATGTTCGACGAGCGTTGGACGTTCAACGGCTCCCATGAAGCGCCTACCTTTTCGCCATCTATGCGCGTGGATTGGCACAAGGGTAAAGCGCGTGTTCCACAGGTCTGTCACTCCTTCATGGTCGATGGGGTATGGCAGTACCTAGTTGACTGCACACACGCGATGGCTGGGACCAACGTACCGGCACCGGACTGGCCCCGTCTGAATTGGGGAAGCGGCACCTGATGCTCATCGCCAAGGGAAGTCACCTCGTCATCACCCTCGATGATGGCCGCACAATCAAGCCGGGTGGCATGATGCTGCACGACGAGAGCGGGCAGGACTTCCCTGCGAAGCGCTGTTTGATAACTTCAATTTCAAAAACGAAGCAGCCTGTTCGCAAGACCAAGTGGTTTGGTCCAACGTACGTTCCGTATCATGCTACTGTGAGCATCCCAGGTGCTCGCGGCGAGCTCATTCGAACTTCAAGTTGGACTTGCCTAGGCGAAGTTTCGAAGATCGAATATGACCGAGTCGGCGAGCACGAAGATCGCTACCAGCACTCTTTCGCGTCGCCGAAGCCTCTTTTGCTGCGCCGCGGGCGCGTGCTTTGCCTGGTGATGCGCGGCAAGACGAAGATGAACTGGCGGGGCTTCTTGGACGATGGCCAATAGGATCGCGCGGAGTCGACTAACACCGCGGTTTGTCGTAGTTCTTCGTTGGTGACGACGAATTACCTCGACGTGTACGACAAGGCCATAGGGCGCGTCGCGCCGACCGCCGCTGCGCGTCGTCAATCGAAAAAGCGGTGGAAGCGCTTGACAAGGACCAGCCGTAGAGCTGGAATGCTCGACAAGCGCGTTTCCAGACACTCTCCGCAACGACGAACCTCCGCTCCGGGCGCCTCCGAGGAGAACGTCGTGGCAAAGAAAAAGCGATCAAAGGCCCAGAAGGCCGCTACCGAGAAGATGCAGAAAGCCGCGAAGGCCAAGCGTCGAGCGGAAAAGCGTGGCAAGACCAAGAGCCCGCGCAAGCCGAGTCGATCTTCATCTGCCAAGAAGACGAAGTCGAAGGCCAAGAAGTCGCATCCCAAGAAGAAGGGCCGATCGAAGAAGTCTCTCGCCGCCAAAAAGGCTGCAAAGACTCGCGCCGAGAACAAGGCTGCACGGAGCGCCGCTGCAAAAAAAGGGGCCAAGACGCGCAAGCGCAACGAAGGCAAGAGCCATCCGAAGAAGAAGGCAAAGAGCCATCCGAAGAAAAAGAAGGCTACAGCCAAGGCGCGCTCCAAGAAGAAGGGCGCCAAGAAGAAGGCCAAGTCGCGTGGCGGCTTCCAGGGCTTCCAGAAAATCGGGAAAAAGAAGAAGGGCCATCCCAAGGGCTGGGCACACCCGCCGGGCTACGCGCACGAGGCAGCCGAGTCGCGCAAGGGCCGCAAGAAGCATCGCCGCGTGAAGCGCAACCCGCTCGCGAAGTACAACCCCATCCCGCTCGAGGGAGGCTTGGACTTCTTCTCGGGCCTCTTCGCCGTCACCATCGGCTACCTCTTCGCTGCCGGCGCCGACCGCATGGGTTCGACCCACGCGCTCACCGCGTCGTCGGCGCAGGGCGGCTTTGTGGACGCGCCCGCCGCCGGGCAGATCTACGACAGCGAGTCGCCGCAGACTCCCATCTGGAGCTCGGGGATGCGCGTCGCGTACAACGCGCTCGCCATCGCCGTGCCCATGGGCCTTTCGGCCTTCATCAAGAGCAAGGGCCCCAAGTCCTTCTTCCAGCTGATGGCGTTTGCGGCTGCCGCGCGCACCCTCGGCAAGGCGGCCGAAGACGGCATGTCGCTGGCCATGAAGAGCACCTCGTTCGGCCTCCGGCTCTACGCGCCGGAGCTCGCCGCGCAGGCCAAGCTCGCTCAGGCCACCACCGCGGCGCTCCCCAGTGCCGCCCCGGGTACCTTCGCGGGCGCCCCCAAGCAGCAGGCCCTCAACGGCTCGCCGGTCGGTGGCAACACCCAGGCCGTCAAGCAGAACAACGCTCCCCCGCCGGCTCCCGCCTTCGATGCCCCACGGCGCGAAGTCGCGGGCGCTCCCCAGCAGACTCCTTCTCTGGACGTCGGACCCGGCTACGTCAGCCGTCCTCCGTTCAACCCCTTCGCTGCCACCGAGTCCTGAACCCCACCGTCACGCTCTCCACCACCCCTCGACGCGTCCTAGGGCAAATGGTCGTTGGACTACCCTAGGCCGGTCGGAAAGAAGATTCCCCCATGTCTCGCAACGGACAGAAGCCCGCGAAATTCGTTCAGATGGACCTCGCGCGCGACACCGCGACGCGCAAGATGGCCCTCGGCTGGGTACCCGCCACCGCGGGTGCCAATGCCGAAGGCGACAAGAAGCGCTTCGTCGGGCGCCTGACGCAGCAGCTGGCGTCGCCGACCTACAACCTGCCCACGATCGAGAGCGTGCGCATCCACTACGGCGGGCCGCTCAGCCCGCAGGACGTGCAGGGCAGCTTCGGCGCTTCGATCAACCCCTTCGGCGCCTCGAGCGTGACGCCGCCTCCGGGCGCGTCGAGCGTGGAGTCGACATTCGCGGAGCCGGGCAAGCTGCAGACCTTCGGCCTGGTCTGCGCCATCGGCTGGCATCTGGAGCCGATCCCCTGGATCTGGACAACCACCGGCAACGCGTTCGCGACGCCCGAAGCTGGAGTCGCCAAGCCCCCGAGCCCGGACGTCTTCACGGCGACCGACACGGCGCTCAACACGGGCGGCGCGACGCCGCTCATCCCTGCGATTGCCGACTTCGGCGGCTGGCAGGAGCGGTTCATGTACCACATGGTCCGCGCGTACAACCTGATCTGGCAGTTCGGAAGCCGCACCAACATCGTGCGTGACTCGTTGCGCTACACGGCCTACGTGCCGAGCAACGCGCAGGATGGCTCGGCCTCCAGCTCGATGCGCGACACCGGCTACGACATCAACCAGGGCAACGACTACTACGCCAACACCCTCGGGTCGCCGTTCGTGTTTCTCACGATGGACCGCATCCGCGTCGGCGGCACGGGCGCCCTCGGCACGCCGGCCAACTCGTCGTCCTTCCGGCCGTACCGCAACGATCTGGTCCCCGCGACCTACGGCGGCTCGGGCGTCCGCGCGTACCTCCGTGGCAACACGGACTTCCGCAAGCTGACGGTGCCGTACCTGCTCAAGCCGGGCGTTCCCATCGGTCTGCGCGCCGACGTGAGCGACACCGACGAGCAGGCGATGATGCAGGCGTGGCTGTCGTCCACCTTCCAGCTCGGCGGGACGACCCCGGCGCAGTTCACCGACTTCCCCAACATCAACTCGGGCGCGGGCGTGGGCGCGCAGGAGCTGCAGCTCGACAACGGCATCGCCTCCGAGACCATGCTCGCGCAGCGCATGTACTTCAAGTTCGCGCCCTTCAAGATCACCGAGACGATCAAGGGCTTCGAGCTCACCGACGACCAGGCCGATGCGCTCAAGAGCGTGGACCTGTCCACCGCCCTCATGCAGGAGTGCGGCGTTCAGATGACGGCCTCCTGAGAAGCCGCTGAGGGAGGCAGCGCCCCGCAGCGCGTAAGTCCTTCTTCGCTTCTTCTCTCCCCGCTTTCCCCCGCAGTTGTCACCAGAGGTTTTCCCCATGTCCGGATGCGGTTGCAGCTCCAACACCCCGCGGTGGATGACGGCGCCCATCCAGGAAGTGGCCCAGTACAGCCCCCTGCTCGCCCTCGCGCGCGCCTGGAAGGTGCCCTTCGCGCCGTACATCCTCAGCGCGCGGGCGACCTTCACCAGCCCCGACGTCAACGTCAAGCCGACCGTCGCGCTCGAGAACGGCCAGGGCCGCATCACCCAGATCTCCGTCGTCGACAGCTTGAAGTTCACCTTCCAGCAGCCGAGCAGCTTCCCAGGCAACATCTTCAAAAACCAGAGCGACGACGAGTTCAAGCAGAACTCGGGCATCAGCGCGAAGATGAACGTGATGGGCGCGCCACGCTACGCGGTGGCGCCCTTCTTCACGCCGCTCGAAACGCTCGCCGACGTCATCGGCAACAGCCCCGCGTGGCCGATGGGCTGGATTCTCACCTACACCCAGTCGGTGGAGTTCGACTTCCAGGCTGAGGTTCCTCTTCCGAGTCTCCCCCTCACGGTCATCGCGTCGTTGCGCCTCTGGCAGCCGTACGGGACCGACGAGTTCGTGTCGATGAGCAACGGGCAGGCCTTCAAGGAGCTGCTCGCGATCTACGCGGCAGACCCCGAGATGACCGCGGCGCTGACGACCGCGCAGGCTGCGCCCGTCGGGCGCTGACAGGAGCCACCACGTGCTGGATTGGATCAAGAAGAACTGGCTGCCGGCGGCCCTCTCGGCGACCGCGGGCGCGCTGGCGCTGATGGTCTACGAGAAGCACGCCAAGGCCGCTACTCCACCGGTCCCCTCGAGCGCTCCGGCGAGCGCGCAGGTGGGTCTGCAGCCCGGCGCGACGACGGTCTCGGTCTCCAAGAACGGCAACGTCGTGCTGACGCTGCCGACGGGCGCCTCCTGGGCGTCTGGGGTGCCCATCAAGCCGCTCAACCCCACCGCGGTGCAGCCGACAGGCAACATCGCCTTCAACGTGCAGATGAGCGCGCAGACGGGCGTCTTTCCGCTGACGGCGCTGTGGACGGACGCGAGCGGCAACGCGCAGACGACGACCATCAACATCTCGGTGAGCTGATGGCGCAGCGAAGAGGCGGCCGTCGGTCGAATTACATGAAGAAGAGCTCCAAGCACATCTGGATGACCATCCTCGGCGTGGCCGCGGTGGCCGGCGGCGGAGTCTGGGCGTACGAGAAGTTCTACGCCGCAACAACGATCGGCTCGGGCACCGCCAACTTGCCTACGCCAAGCAACGGCAACATCGCCCTCGCGCTGCCTCATGGCGCCACGGGCTGGTCGGCAGCGGCGGTGCTCGCGCTCGGTGGAGTCTCCGGCGTCGTGACCGTCCCGTCGTCGCCGACGTCACACTTGCACCTGACTGTGCAGAAGGGGAGCATCGCCACCGTTGCGTGGTCCGACTCCAACAACGTCATCCAGACCACTGTCCTGACCTTCACCTGATTCACGTTCCGATGGGAGCTTCACGTTGCCTACGAGGCGGTTCGAGATAGCGACGAGCGGTGTCGACGAGGCCCTCCAGGGGCTCTCGAGTGATCCCTTTTCGCCTCGAATGACGCCCGTCGCGACGGGTCTGCGTATCCCTTCGCTCGTCAACACGTTCGACACCCGCTATCTCGTCCTGCTCTCGACGCGGGTCATTCAGAACTACTCGACGCGCGTGTGCGGTATCCGCCAAGGCCTCGAGATCGGCATGGATCTCGCGCCGTTCATGAATGACGTGACGACCGAGCGGCCCGTGAGCTTGCTGGTGACCACGCCGACCTTCCGCTTCTCCGACGGCGCCAACGTGTCTTGGCATCTGGTCAAGGAGCCGATGATCCAGCGGCCAGGCCAGACCGACCCGCGACAGACCGCTTCGTGGGCCTTCAACAGCAGCGACACGCCGGCCTTCCTCTACAGCGACTTCACGGCGTCCGCAGTCGACGTCAAGGGCGCGCCGGTCAACTACCCCCTCACGCTGCTTACCTACGCGCCGCCGACCTGGGCGCAGGACTGGCAGCCCATCGCAGGCCTCAAGGCCATTAGAGACATCAGGTACCCGTGGGCCAGCGACCAGGCCTGGGACAGCATCAATGAGGACGTCCCAGGCAATTGGCGCATCTCGCTCTACGCGTCGATCCTGCAGACCGATCCTGCGACGCGCCCTGGCATCGTCTTCAACCCCGCAGTGGCTTCCAACGGCACGGCGCTCGGCGGCCCCCCGGAAGAGGACTTCATCTTCAAGTACAGCTTCCCCGGAGGTGAGATTGCTCCCGCGGCTGGGCCCCAGTTCTGGCGCATCTACGGCTCCATCCTCTTCGAGGACGAAGTCGCAGCCGACAACTACGAACTGGCTGCGTCTCCAAGGCGCAATCCGGGGTCGACATGAGCTGCAACTGCCACGACAAGACCGCGCTCGCCGACGCGACCGCGATCGTCAAGAAGAAGCCATGTGGGCCCTGCGCGCAGGCCGCTGCCGCTATCGCATCGACTGTCCCCATCGCCGAGGGCGGCACGCGCGTCGCGGGCCTCGCCAAGCGGCAGGTGGGCGCGGCGACCTACACAGTCTCGTCGACCAACATCGCGCTCATGGTGTTCGGCGCGGCAGTCGCCGGGGGCACAGTCGTGTATCTTGCGACTCAACCGAAGAGGCGACGTCGATGAGCGATACACAGACCACTGGAGCGGCCATCGTCGCGTACTTCACAGCCAACCCATGCACGAAGAACTTCGTGCAAGTGGTGGCCGACTTTCAGAACGCGTGGAACGCCGCCAATCCAACCGACACGCTCAATGAGGATGGCCAGTACGGACCGCTGACCGAGGGCGCGCTGCGCACGGCGCTCGGGCTCACCGATGTCCCGCCCAACTGCTTCGGCGGCCCCGTGCCGCACCCCACACCGCCCACGCCTCCAGGGCCACTGCCTCCCGTGCCGGCTCCCGGTGGGGGATCGTCCGCTTCCTCGGGGGTCGGCCCCTTGCCGTATCTCGCCGCGGCTCTCCTCGTGGCCGGCGCGCTGGCCGCCTACACGTACAGCAAGAAGAAGGGCAGACACGCATGAGCCTCAGCGCTTCGGGCCTCCAGTCGGCCGCCAGCTTCCTCTACGGTGACCTCACCGACAACGGCTGCCAGGATGTCGCCAAGACGAGCGTCAGCGACTTCCAGGCCGCCTACAACGCGGCAGGCGGCTCGCCCGCACTCGCCGTCGATGGTCGCTATAGCCCCAAGACGAGCGCGGCACTGCAAGCCACCATCAACGCCAACGACGGCAACGCGGCCCTCGCCGGACAGACGGCGCCTCCTGGTTGCGTCTCGCAGGGCGGGGGCGGGGGCGGCGGCGGGTCGAATCCGCCCGTCGTCGTCTCGAGCGGTTCTTCGGGGGTGGGTCCCCTGCCGTACATCGCGGTGGGCGTCATCGTGGCCGGCGCACTGGCCGCTTACACCTACAGCAAACGCAAGAAGAGGCACTGAGCCATGGGCGACGCACGACGACCTCTCGAAACACCGGCTCTTGGCGTCCCCGACGTCGAGTGGTCGCGCGCGGCTGCAGTCCAGGCGCTCAACATCCTGGGCAACAAGAAGTGGGTCTCGGTGGCGCCGCTGACCGTCACCGCACTCAGCCCGGTCTACCAGATCGCAGCGACACTCTCGATGGTCGCCAAGGGCACGGGCCGGTTTCGCGCGCGCTGGTTTGGCTACGTCTCCAACGTCGATGCCGGCGCACACAACCTCTTCGGAAGCGTGAGCCACGGCGCGAGTGTGCTGGTGGCCGACTACGTGCAGTTTCCCCTCTTGGTGCAGCCGAGTGGCGAGGGAGCCGTGTCGACGGTCGCATTCGTCATCGACTTGCCTACCGCCGCGGCTTTCACTGCACCGGTCGGATCGACGACCCCCATCAACTTGCTCGTCGGCGCGGATGCGGCATCGGATATCATCTTCCGGACCCGCGCGACGCAGTTCGAAGTTGAAGAATACTGATCCCACAAGTTTCCCAACGAAAGAAAGATCATCATGAACCCCGGCAGCATCTACGGCGGAATGCCTGGACAGCAGGAGATGGCTGACTTCGCGGCGTCGATGGCCGGCGGCGTCGGCGCGCGATCCGCAGGTGTTCGCAACACGGCGGTGCCGACCAACGTCGCTCCCGTCTCGCCGGCCAACCTGACGGCGCCCTCGAGCGCGGTCGTCGCGCTCTTTCACATGAAGCCCGTCATCACGGCGCGCTTCATGTTCGACTTCCAGTTGCTCTACACCGACTCGGCGGCTGACACGGTCCTGTCGTCGGTGTCGATCTTCGGCGGTGTGACCAGCGTCTCCGGTGGCACCAACGTCGGTGGCCCTGCGCCGGCCCCCATCTTCACCTGGGAGTCGTCAGCCATCACGGTGACGGGCGGCGCTCCGGTGGCTGTGCCCTCCACGCAATCGGCGACGTTCGCCACGGGCAACCTGAGCCAGACGCTTTCGCATTCGGGCCTCTTCGTCGCGCCGGGCGAGTTCTGGCTCGTCTTCGCGATCTCCGCGACGCACAACCTCTCGGCGATGACCCTGTCGGCCAGCTGCGGCGAGTTCTGAGCCGCGCTGTGAAGACTTCGACGGAGCTATTGCTCGCAGGGGTGGCTGGTGCGCTGGCAGGCGCGCTGGCCCTGCGGGCGTGGGAGCATCGCAAGACCGACACCACCGGGTCGATCGTGCCTCCTCCCCCGCCTGCGCCCCTGCAGCTGACCTCCGGCGACGCCTCCACGCGCATCGACGTCACGGTCGCCCCGCGGCAGAACATCACCCAGCAGGTCCAGGTGGGCGCCGTCGTCATCGCGTGGCTGCCGCTGGGCGGCCGGTGGGTGAGCATCGACGGAGCGGGCGCCGCCGGCAACACCGTCGCGCCCCAACCCTTCGAGTTTCAGGGGCCCATCACCCACACCTACGTGTGGCTCGACACCACGACGCGCACAACGCAGACGAGCGTCATCAACTACATCGTGGCTCCGCCACCGGCCAACACCAACGCCTAATCGCCCGCTTTCAAGTGCTCGCCTTCCTCGATGGCGTCCGCGAGCAGTCGCGAAGTCACGGCGACTTCTACGGCATCGAACATCTTGACGTACGTGCGGCCTTCGCTACGTAGCCATGCCACGATGGCTTCGCGCTCGACCTCGCGTGCGGCTTTTATAGGCGCCGTCCGCGCAGTGTCGTAGAACTCACGCAGGACCCCGTAGATGGTCCCGTTGTCGTCCACGCACTCGCCGCGCACGAAGACGCGACCGTCCGGCTCGAAGCGGAGAATCTCCTTGCCGTAAAGCTCGAAGCGCCATGGACCACGCTGCGCCTCATCGATAAGCGAATACGTGTCGCGCGGGGGCGTCTCTTGCTCTAGTTTGCGCACGACGGATTCCAGGACGGTCCCCTGCTGTAGGGGCGGCATCCCGCACGCTGGGCACTCGCCCTGAGGGGAATGACCCAGCGGATCGTAGAGATGGCCACAGGAGGCGCACTGAGTGCTCATTCCGCCGCTGCGCTGTCGACGGCCGCGGGAGTCGACTCGGCCGGCGGGAGCGGCGCCTTCTTCGCAGCACGCGGCTTGGAGCGCTTGACGGGCTTCTTCGCCTTCGACTTGGCCTTCGCCTTCGGCTTGGAGACCTTCGCCTTGACGGCCTTCTTCGCCTTCGACTTGGCCTTCGACTTGGCGATTTTCTTGGGCTTCGCGACCTTGGCCTTCGCCTTCTTCGACTTCTTGGCCTTCGGCTTCTTCGCCGCCACCTTCTTGGGGCCCTTCGCGGTCGCGGCCTTGGAGCCGGCGAACGCCTCGATGCGGTCGGTGACGTGCTTCTGGCAGTGCAGCTTGCTCAGGAAGCGCGTCAGCGTGCTGTGGGTGACGCCGATCTTGTTGGCGACCACGTACAAGCCCTGCGTCTCGACGGCGTTCTTGATGATGCTGTGAATCTGCGAACTGGTCATGGGAGTTGTGTCCTCTATGAGGGACGGTAGGTTCAACTTGGAGTTGACGCAAGCGGTATCTACGGTTACCTCATGGCCATGGCCGCAAAAAAAGCTGCTGCAAAAAAGCGTCGACCTCGGCTGCTCAGACGGCGATCCAGCAATGAGCTCCGCAAATTCTGGCGCATCTGCGACAGCGCCTACCGCCTTGCTGAGAAGCTGGTCGAGAAGGGCGTCGCGGACGACAAGATCCCGAGTCGAGCAGTCCAACTCGCAATTCGACTCGAAGTCGAGCTCGCGGCGTTGAGGCCATCCGATGCCTCCGATTGATTGGGATGCGCTCGCGCGCAAGGTCGGTGTGGCTGCAGCCAAGATTGGCAAGCGGGTCGCCGAGCGCGGCGTCGATGGTGCTCTTGAAGATCTCGACCACGTCTTGCTCGAGGGCAGGCGCCGGGTGAAGCAGGCCCGTAGCCGCATCGATAAGCCGCCGGCCCCACCGCCCGTCGAGGACGACACGCCAGCGCCGGCCAAGAAAGTGGTGGTCGACGCGACGCTCGAAGACGACGGCTGACGGTTGAAAGGCAGGCTCGCATGGGTTGGGTAGTAGGCGCGGCCCTTTGGCTGCTCGGGATGCCAATGACGCACGAAGCGCTGGGCGGCGTCGAGGGGGAGGACTGGGCCCTCATCATCGGTTGGCCCGCGGTGGCCCTTGTCCGCATCGCGCTCGCCATCATGGAGGCTTTCACGTGAGCCATCTCGCGCATCCGGCTCTCGCGATGTGGTTTGCCATCGGCCTGGGCGATTGGCTCGTCAACTTAGCTTTTCACTTTGTGCTGCGTTACCACCGCATGGGCAACAGCCTCGCTCTCTTGGAGGAGCGCTTGAAGGTCAGTCGGTGGACGGCGTGGGTTATCGTCCTTGCAATCGTGTTGGGTCCCATCGCCGTTGCGATGACGGCCGTTCTCATGCCGCGTAACCTTGGTGCCATCAAGAAGAAGCGCGCGATGAATCGTGCCTTCGACACCAAGTGCGGCGAACTCGAAGATGACTGCGTCGACCTCATCTTCGAGCTCTCTCATTGTTCGCATGAAGGCATGAACGTCTTCTGCAATGACTGCGGCGCGACGCTCCATCCCAACGGGTGGATACCGCCTCGGTTCGTCGCGCAGGCCAAGCAGATCGCCAACTATGCTGCCGCCGAACCGATTGTAGTTCTGCGCTCCGAATGCCCTCCAGGAGCCCACGAATGATCGGTCTCGCAATCTACGTGCTTGCGGCGATGCTCGCCTGGACGCGCCCCCACGGCGTGCCGCGAGACGATGCGGATCGAGCGTGGCTCACCGGCATTGCCGACGACATCGCCGCTGTGAGTCTCGAGGAGGCGCCACTCTTTCGCGACGACCCACTGCGTGTGCGGACGGCGCTCGTCGTTGCCAGCGTCGCGCGCTTCGAGAGCAGCTTTGCAGACTGGGTCGACGACGGACGATGCAACGACGCCGCCTGGCGGTTGGTGTCGCTCGAGATTCACCATGGCTCGACGTGCGATGGGGGCCACGCCTTCTCCCTCTGGCAGATTCACCCCTTCGCTGGCCCCACAGGACAGGCCATGATCGGTGATCGACGTGTCGCCATCCGCGAGGCCATCGCGCGCATGCGCGTGTCGCTCGACGCCGGCAAGGGCCTCTGCTGGTATACTGGCGAGAGCGGCGACTGTCCGAAGGCCGAGGTGCGACTGCGCACGGCACTGGTGTGGGAAAAAGGGCATCCATTCAAAGCTGCGGGAGTCGACTTGATGGCTGAGCGAAAAGTGAACGTCGAGACGTGGGAGTGCTTCGAGTGCGGGCAGGAGATCGAGGTCAAGATCCTCTCGAGTATGCACCCGGAGGCGCCCGATCTCTTCACCGTCCCCCTCGGGTGTCTCATCACGTGCATGACCGTCGTCGATGAGGACGATGAGGATGAGGATGAGGACGAGGGCGACGAGCGCTTCATTGTTCTCTGCAACGCCAAGTGCGGCAACAAGATGCTCGACGACTACGACGCGCCCGAGCAACCGGACACACCGTGAACCGCCACGATAGGCGTGCCCACGGGGCCCACGACGGCATCGCGCGGGCGCCCAATGGGTTTCGCTTTGCAGTGATTCGTCCTGAGGACGCCGCCAAGGCGCTCGCTCTCGCCAAGCAAGCGCTCGAGACCCAAGACCGAGAGCTCATGGCCAACTTGCCCGATCACGTCGGGTGCAAGTACACCTTCGTCGGGTGGCTCAGTCAGGGTCTTCGAAAGCACCTGGTCGACGCCTCAGGCAACCGCATCGGACAACTTCAACCTGGCGACAGCTTTGTCGTCTTCGAAAACGACGACCCTTCCACCTCAGTCAAGATCGGGGACACGTCTCCATGAGCATCGCCGATTCTCTCAACGAGTTCTACAAAGATGGCCGTCCGCTTCAGGACTACGTCGCCATCAAGCGCTTGCCCCCCAAGTTGGTGTCCGATGGAGGCATCATCATCCCGCACACCGCAGCCGAGCACGCGCGGCCCTTCCAGGGCATCGTCGTCTCGGTGGGACCTGGGCGGTTCGATGGCAAGGGGAAACGCCTGCCGGCGCCCGAGGTCGAACCGGGGGATCACGTCTGCTTTGGTCGATACGCCGGGGCGGAGAGCGCGCTCGAGGACACCGACTTCTGGCTGGTGCGCGGGGAGCTCATCGACGCGGTCATCGAGCCATGACCGATAAGTTCATTGACGCCTACGACATCGCACGGCACGTGCTGCGCTACACAGTCAAGAACGGCTACGCGCCGCGTCGTGGGTCGCTCGGTTGCTCGACGGAGGCTGAGGATCTTCTCGAGCGCAACGGCGTCATCGAATTTTTGGCCCTCTACAAGGGAGGCCCGAAGATCTGCGTGGCGCTTACAGAAAAGGGTCGGCGCATGACTGGACTGGTGAGATGAGCCTTCGCCTGCACACGCTCTACCGCCACTACAAGGGTGGCCTCTACGTCCCCGTCTCGTTGGCCGAGCGCCACACCCACAACGGGGACCTCGACGTCGTCTACATCTCGCTGACGCACGGCAAGCACTGCACGCGGCCCTACGCGCGCGACTCGCGGGGCGAAGACGCGTGGACCGACATTGTCCTCTGGCGCGATGGGGAAAACCGGCTGCGGTTCTCGCCCGAGACGGGGGCCCTCGCATCGATCTTTAGCTATCATCCAGGGTAGCCCCCCATGACGCCCTTCGCCGCGCCCTGCAACGACGCCATCGGCTTCGACTGCAACACGAAGTTGACTGTGGCGTCGGCGCGCATCGCCGCGGCGATGGGCTTCAAGTTCGCGACGCGCTACGTAGGCATCAGCCATCCCAACCCGGGCGACATCGACGTCAACGAGACGCAGATCATCCTCGGTGAGATCGGTGCGCTCTGGGTCGTCCAACACGTGCTCAACCCTGGGTGGTCGCCCTCGATGCAGCTCGGCCAGTCTCATGGGCAGGCCGCGGTGCGCAACGCGCAGCTCGCCGGCTACATCGGCGGCGCGGTCCTCTGGCAGGACTTGGAGGGCATCCTGGCGGGGACCTCCGGACAAGCGGTGATCGACTACTGCGGGGCCTACGGCACCGTCCTGCTCGCCGAGGGGTACCTGCATGGCCTCTACGACGGCTTCAACGCCATCCTCAGCGCCTCGCAGCTCTACCACAGCCTGCCAACGGTTCGGACGTACTGGGCCGCCTCGCCGCGCTACACGCTCCCTGTGCGCGGCTTCGCGAAGGTGCAAGTCGTCGAGGACTTCACCCCACGCGCGCTGGGCTTCCCGATCGACATCGACATGTGCGGCGAGGATGCACTGGGCGACCGGCCGATGTGGATGAGGGCCGCATGAAGATCTTCGGCAAGTGGGTCGGTCAGCTGTTTGGGCTCCCCACCGTCAACGTGTGCTTGCGCTGCGTGCGCGATTCGGACGAGCGTGTCGGCCAGGCAGGCGACTACAGCCTGTGCGCACGTTGCAGATGCAACATCACGAGCGTGACCGGTTTTCAAGTTCGCGAACATCATGGGTGAGGGCCTTCACAAGTGCGTGGTGTGCCGCGGTCTCACGTCCGCTACGCCACTGCTCATCCTCCGTCCGAGGTTGTACGTCGAGCTCAACGCCTATGTGAAGCCAGCGCACCGGGCGATCGGACAAGCCCTGAAGGCATTCTTCATCACTGGGCGATGGGTGTGGTCTCTATGAAAGAGCACTTCGAACAAGGCTACGCCGAGGTCGCCAAGACCGATGGCATCGGGTGCAACATTCTCGAAGCGCGCCTCCTCGCGTGTGCCAAGGAGTTGAAGTTGCTCTTCGATGCCCTCACTACCGTCCAGCAGCGGTGTACGGAGATCTTGCTCGAGAAGCGTGAGCTCGCCTTGGCGCTGCGGCTGCTCAACGACATCAAGGCCCTCGAGTGCAGTGTGAGCTCACCGGCGTGCAAGACATGCGTGCGGTGCCGCGCACGAGCGCTTGCCCTTCCCTGATGCGACCGCGATCAGCTATGCCGTCGCTCGCAGCTATTGCTGCAGCGAACAAAGAGCTTCTCATTCGACTTGAAGTTGGAGAAGACCCTTGTGCCGAGTGTTGGGCTTGCGGCGCTTGCTGTCTTCCGATACGCGCCCATGTCATCGCATGTTGCTATGATGGAACCAACGAGCCAGGCAATTTCTTCTTGCTCTGCGAGCGTTGCCATGATGAGCAACCTGATGGGGCATCGCGCAGCGAACAGGAACGTTGGCTCATTGAGAGACAATCCGAAGTAAATTTCGTGTTGTCACGCGCCGCAGAGCTTTTGGAGAAGCTTCAAGCTCGCGAGCAACATCCTGGTGCCTTTGCTCTATGGGCCGCTGAGGTAGCACCTACTTTCGATGGTCTCATGGCTGAAGGCTACGCCCGCTCAGCGTCAGGGACGCGCGCGTCGGCACGAGCCAACATGCTCGCGCACGTATGCGAGACATTTTCGAAATGGCAGGCCACACGATGGCCGACATAATCGTCTCGGCCGATGCGGTTCTCGACCGCCAACGTCAAGGCTTCAAGGTCTCGCCTGCGGAGCTCTACATCGCATCGTTGACAACCTGGCAGAGCCGCAAGGCGGCCGTCGAGACCCTCAAGAGGCTCACCAAGCTTCTGCGCGAGCCCGACTGGGAGACTCTCCCATGGGAAGCTTTGCGGGCCGAGCAGACGACCTATCTGCGCAGCGCCCTCATCCGCGACTTCTCGCCAGCCACCGCACGTTTGTCGATCAGCATGCTCAAGGGTGTGCTTCGGCAGGCGTTTCGCATGGGCCTGATGACCGCGGAGGACTACCAGCGGGCCATCCTGCTCTCGAGCGTCAAGGGGGATGGTCCCCCTGCGGGACGGATGCTCACGGAAGGCGAGATCCATTGCCTGGCGACCTATGCCAGAGGTCTCAAGCCACCCCGGGGACCCATGGTGGAGGCCGTCTTCGCCGCGGCCCTTGGCGGGGGCTTGCGGCGCGAGGAATTGGCCTTGCTGCGGGCCCAGTCGCTCTCCGACGACAAGACGCACCTGCTAGTCGATGGCAAAGGCCACCGGGAACGCGTCCAGACGCTTCCGGCTTGGGCAGGTGAGACGATCGCTCGCTGGCTGATCGTCCGCGCGAAGCTGGGCTTGAAGACCGATCGCCTGTTCGTCCAAGGGGCCGGAAAGTCGTATCTCACCGACGCGCCCATGAGCGTCAAGGACGTCTGGTACCTCATCACCGAGACGGGTCAACGCGCCGGTTGCGCGCACTTCACCCCGCACGATCTTCGCCGCACCTTCGCCTCGCGCATGCTCGACAAGAGCGATCTGGCGCGCACGCAGAAACTGATGGGACACAAGAACGTTGCGACGACGGTGCGCTACGATCGTCGAGATGCTGCTGCCGCGGACAAGGCCGTTGGGACGCTCGAGGGGTGGGGTTTCGATGCAGCCCCAACAACCAAGGCAGATGCAATGAAGAAGCCGCTCACCGCGACCGTCCGCGAACACGTCGAAAAAAAGGCGCCACCAACAGGGCCGGGGGGGCAGCCACTGCCAGTGGCGCAGGTAGAGACACTAGCTCTTCAAGTTGAAGATGCAACACTCCTTTCGCAAAAAGTTGAACATCCGGCGACAGGGCAGAGGTTGGTGAACCGTCGTCTCGTTCGCAAGCCGGACTTTCTACGTCATGGGGCACCTCTCGACATGCTGTGGGTTACGGGCCAGGTTCGCACGCTCGCGGCTATGGGGATCCCCGCGGCGCGCATCGCAAGCGCGCTGGTCAAGACCGGGGTACGGCGCGGAGACGGAAGCGACGTGGGGGCGGAGGACGTGGCTCGCTGGGTGAGGCTTCCTCCCTGATGTGCTCGTGGTAGGCTCGGAAGACGAAGTCGCGCGCTTTGGCGCCACCGTCGTTTAGGTAGCTGCGAAGTCGATGTTCAACTTCCCAACAGGGGCGTCCTCGATGCAGTCGCGGGCGAGATCGATGAGGGCCAAACGAAGACCCATGTTCGCCAACGTACCCTTGACGTAGAAGCGCCCGCAGTAGGTGTAGCCAAGACGCGCGACGTCGGGAATGTGCCTGATGCGTTTCACTTGCGTCTCCTGCTGGCTGTCTTGCGACGCACCCAATGCGTCGCGCTCTGAGGCAGGCCGCTCGCGCCGCGACAGGGCTCGCCGATGGGAGCCCGACAGAGCTCACACGGCGTGGTCGCGACGCAGGCGTCGAGGCGCATCCAAAAGCCCTTGATGACGCGCACGAACACCCATCGGGCATCCTGCGCGTGCATCAGGTTGACCTTGAACCGGCGATCGGCGCAGAGCGGCTTCGCGCGCTGGCTCATGGCAACCCCTCGCGCGGTGCGACTTCGCTCGCTGGCACCACACGCACCACGTGCGCCAGCGGGATGACGTGCTCCTGATGGTACCAAGGGCCTGTCGGCGAGAATCGCACGTCGCACGAGGCACGCACGTTGACGCGCCCCGCGCGCACGACTTGGTACAGGCCTCCGTAGAAGATCCGCTTGGTGGGATCGGCCACTTCGATCCATGCGCCGGGCGCCAGTGACTTGCGATCGATCATGGTGACCCGTAGATGGCGCCGTCGTCGCCCACGTACAGGTTGACCTCTCCGAAGGCCTTGCTCGCCTCGGTGAGCCGCTCGCCAGTCGCCATCCCAGAAACCGCAGCCATGGCCGTTGCGGGTGAGCCAAAAGTCATGGCCTGCCTGGGCAAGGTCGCTCGCGATGTCGTCGTAGTGCGCGGCGAGGAAAGCCTTGCAGTCGGCCGAGATGGCCATGCGAAGCTCCTCTGAGCAGTCGGCCGGCCCGTAGTTGCGGTCGAGAGGGTCTCCCCCATCGTCGCGCGACTCGTCGGTGCTACTCCAGAGGGCCGCTGCGATGTAGGCGGCTTCGAACGTGGCGATCTCAACATCGGTCATGACAGTCTCCAAGGTCGGTTTCGGAGCGTTGGACGGCCTAGCGCGTCCGGTTATTCATCGGCCGGACCGTTGTCCGGGAGGTTTCGAGCACGGCGCGCCATGTAGGCGAGCCTTCGGCCGGTCGAGAAACCTCCGGCGAGGGGAGCGGAAACCCTGGCGAGGGGGGTAAAACCGTCGCCAGGCGAGGCGGAAACCTCACGGTTGGACCTTGGATTGCGCCTCAAGCCGTGCGTAAACCCCGTGGACGCTCCGACCGCACGGCACACCGTTGGCGAGGTACTGCGCACCGTCCCATACGATCGTCGCCTGGACGCCTCGTAAGGAGGCTAGAACGCCTAGCTTTGCAGCCGTGGCACGCTCTAAGGCGTCCCCTTCTAGGACTACCTGAGGCATTGCAGTGGGCGGTTTCGGTTTCATGCCCTTTAGACGGTCCCCCTGCGAGATAATTCACCCTGGTACCTAATATCCCTTGCCGCACGGCGACAGCGTTTCACGTAAAAAGCTTGTAATATCAAGCACTTAGCTAGTTTTTTATCCGCCAAGGTTTTTTCGAGCGTTCGGTGTGGGAGGGTAGGCAAGTTGAAAAAAAGAGTAGGGCCGAGTGAATAGCAAGCGAGAGGGCTCGTCTAAAGAGCATGCCGCCAAAGAAGCGGTTTTCAACTTGAACATGAGGGTCTCATGGCTGACAAGAGCGTCATCGCAGGCAAGTGGTACGTCATCGATCGTTTCGACGAAGATCCGAAGGCCTTTCTCGCCGGTCCCTTCGACACGAGAGCCCAGGCAGAGAAAGAGCGCCGAGCTCTCAACATTGCCGATGACTGTTACCTCGCTCGTCCTGGCCCTGCTCACGTTGGCTTCCCTCCACTTGGCATCACTCTTGTCCCAAGTAAGACGAGCGAGCCCACCTAGGTATTCATTCCAGCCAGGCTGTAACTTCAACTTCGCTACAGTCTGGCTGTAACTTCAACTTGAACTTTTGGGTGAATTATCGGCCTAGGGCTCCGTCTAACGGTACGAACCCAAGGAAAGGCGGATGATGATGATTCGGACGAGCAAGATCATAGAGGTCATGTGGGCAATGGGCATGCCGACCAGCGATGACAAGTTCGCTAATGTCTACCGTGCAGCGATCAAGGCAGGCCTCAACGACCAGCAAGCGTTCGCCCTCGTCAAGGACGCCTACAATGCCGCCAAAGGCTACGAATGGTCGCTTTCCGAGGGACACCTCAAGCTCGCCCCGCAAAAGCGCCATGCGGTTGAGTTTCCCATGGGCAAGTGTGCCGAAGACTTGCGAGCGATTGCCGAGGGCCGGCCCTCTCGCTGGGGTACACCGGAGTTTCATCGAGCAAGTTGAACTTGTTTGAATATCGGCCCCTGCCTTCCGTCCAACGGTAGGCAGCAGCGGAAGTTCAAAAAGGAGAGATGACGATGGCTTTCATGGTCCCTGTCGCCGAACACATGGCGGCCTACCACGTGGAGACGAACGCAGGCACGGAGATTGTGCCTGAGGATGTTTGCGGAGTGCTCAATCTGAATGTTGACGGAATGCCGGATGACGTGCGCACTCTCCTGCCTTACTTGGAGCATCCACGTATCGCAGGTGTCGAGCGCAAAGAGGGCTGGTACGGCCGCCTATCGGCCTCAGGGTACCTCGATTGCACGTCATGGGACGGCCCCTATGCCACGGCGGACGAGGCTCTAGACGCAGTCAAGGAGGCCTTCGATTGCGACGACGAAGGAGACGCTACGAAGGGACACGAGATGTACGCCAACCGCGTGCGCCGGGAGAGCTTCTGATGTGCCAGAATCCGATGTGTGACGGCAATCACTGCGGAAGCTCACAAGGCGAAGTCCGCCTCTTGCCCCTTGGCAGCGACGGCCACCACGGCAACCTCATTCTCTGCCGTAGCTGCCATCGTCACGAGCTCACGTTCCGGCGCGACCGCAATCGCGAGTTCGCCGAAGAGTGCAAGTTCGACTTGCCGGAATGGTCTACGCTCGAGATCTACGGAGATGCATCATGAACCCATCAACCTGGCGTCACCCCGAGACCGATCTTCCCAAGGTCATCATCGACGAACCCGAAGAGACCTCGTTTCTCATCTTCGATCGGCCGCTGACCAGCGGCGCAACGCACCCCGGCGAGTCGCCCTACGAGAGCACGCTGCGAGGCGTGGATGTCCGATGATCACGGTAACAGCGAGTGACGCGCGTCCAATCGACACGGGGGTCGCGCGCGGGGTCGACGTGGATGTGCGTGTCACGTTCCCCGATGGGCGTACGCTCGACGGCGAGGTGACTCTGCTTCCTGCGCTGCAGGGGCGACCACGCTACGAATCGTGGGGCCAACCGGGGAATTGGATCGACGGTCGGCTGCTAACGGAGCTCCAAAAGTTCGACGGCATTCACTTCCGGGAAGCATGCGACGTCATCGAAGAAGCCGCGAGCATAGAAGCGGGCACGCCATGAGCTCCTCACACCCACCCGATCTCGCCGTCTCGACCGCCAAGCTACGCGCCAAGCTCGACAGCTTGGCGACCGCCCTCGGCGAGCGTCCGCACCATCGCCCCGTCTCGGCACACTCGCTTGCCGGCACCATCCGCAAGGACAACGAGGCGCGCGCGGAGCGCACGGCGGCAGTCGAGGAGCAGGAGAATGCTCGTTTGGAGCTCCTGATCGCCTGCGATGCCATACGCGCGCGCTACGACGACAACACCGAAGTGTCGCTCTTCCAGGAGGCCGTGCGGGAGTTTCTGACAGCCCTTGGCGCTGCCACACCGCAGCGGCGCATCGATGCACTACAGGCGATGCGCGAGAGTGTCGAGAGCATGAATCGTTATCGAACAGGAGTCCGCTGATGGAGACCAACTACAAGCCACCGCCGCGCGTGCGGATCTTCTTCGACTTCGTGCGCCAGCAGCTTTGGCTCCCGCGCGGCGACGAGTTGCGGGGCCCGCCACGACCACGAATACCTGCTCGCTGCGAGTGTCCCGTGGACGGAGCCCGTGGAGGCGGTTGACATCACGAAGGCCTTCGCACCTGAAGAGCTGCATCGGGCGCGCGCCGTGTCGGAGGCTTTCCCGGAGCAGAACCGCATCCTGCGGCGCTGGTTTGCGACGTTCGACGAGATCAAACGTCGATGAGCGACGCAGAGGTGCGCGTCGGCTCGAAGGTGTGGGTGGCCTTCAGCTTTTGTGGCGTTTGGTACAGCGTGCCGGGCAAGGTCGAGCACATCACCAAAGCATTCGGAGGCGATGCCTACGCTCACGTCCAATCGCTACCATACGCGCTTCCCGGATCGACTAAGGAGTACACCTATTGGATCGGCACGATCCCGATTCTGATCAGCCGTCTTCAAGTTGAGGTAGACCCGTGACCTATTCGTGGAAGCATCGGCGCAGTTACTTCCGCATCGACCAGACGCTGAACGCGGCGCGCGGCGCGGCAGGCCTACCGCAGACCATCTCGCGGTTCGCCATCACGCAGCTCATCAAGGGCTTCGAAGTCACCGACGAGCAAGCCGCTGCAATCACTGCCGTGAGCGCCTTTCAAGAAGCGTGGAACTCGCAGCCGAACACCGAGGTTGGCGTCACGGTGAGCCGCGTTGGAGCCAAGACGCGCGCCGCGCTTCATCGTCACCACCTTGCCCAGGGCGCAGGGCGCATCAAGAAGATTGCCTCACCATGACCTTCCCCCATGCCTGGACGTTCGCGATTCTGGCTGTTTACAACGCAAGCTACGTGTACATGAGCGTAAGAGCTTCGCGCCATCGACCCATCGACTTCGTGTTTCACACGCTCTTCATTGCGATGACGCTGATCTCGGTGCTCCTGTTCGTGTTCTCCGCCGCGCGCGTGGGCCCATGACCTCCCTCCGCTGGCTTGCCTGGCCGTCCCCCCGCCGCACCGACGGCGCGAGCGTGACCTACGCGCACGCGTTCAAGTACATGCTGCTCGCAGACGCGTCGCGGTACGGCCCCACGCTTTCCGACTCGACGCTTTGCGGAGCCCCGCTTCCTACCGGTCAAGGCGTCGTGCGCCTCGCAACGCCTTCCGACGCCATCGAGCGGTGCCGCTACTGCGATCAGGCGTGCCGCGACATGGGAGCTCCCCATCCAGTAGGCAAGTCGAAGTTGCAGCCGTGGGAGTATGACCCGGTGCATCTGTTTGAAGAATGGGCTAGCCTCTAACGTCTGACGAGTTGAACATGCCGAAAACCACACCAGCGAAGCGCGCGCCCATGAACGAGGCGCATCGCCGCGCCTGCATCGACTACTACGTGCACACGCATTCGCCGCAAGGACTCGCCGCGATGCTTGTGGACCTCGAGCACGAGCAAGGTCTCCCTCCGCCCATCGAACTGGACGAAGTCGAATGAAAACCATCGCCCTCCTCGCTCTCCTCGCCTCCGGCTGCATCGGCCAGCCCTTCACCACGGCCGACCCCGCGGCGCGGGTCACCGACGGCCCGTTGCTGACCGTCCTGGGCGACGCGGGCGCGCCGGAGGCGGACGGCGGCGGGGCGCTGCCGGAGGCCAGCCCTGGGGCGCCTGAGGCCTCTCTGGAGGCGTCTCCGGAGGAGGACGTGGGGGTCGACGCGGAGCCCATCGCGACGGCCGACGCGGGGGACGGTAAAGCAACCGAGCCCGATGAGGCCGGCACCTGCGACCTCAGCGCGTGTCGCTGCATTCCCGTCTCTCAGATGGTGTGCTGCACGTCCGCAGGTGCGTGCGGGTGCCTGACGGTCTTCGGTGGAAGTGGAGGCTGCCAGTGACCATTCGCAAGGGCCAGCTCAAGACCTACGAGCAGGCGACGACGACGCCCGCGCAGCACAAGAAGCCGTGCGTCGATTGTCCCTTTGGTCGCATCGCGGTCAAGGGCTGGCTGCCTGAGACGCCCGAAGAGTGGCTCTTCAAGATCCACGGCGAGGGACGGCTCGAGTGTCACACGATGCAGCAGTCGCCTGAGCAGGCTTGGCAGTGCGCGGGCGCGGCGACCTTCCGCGCGAACGTTTGCAAGGCGCCGCGCGATCGATCGCTTCTCAGCCTGCCGCAGAATAAAAAGCTCGTCTTCGCGTCCAACGAAGAGTTCTGGGCGCACCACACACGCCAAGTGTTTCCAACCCGCAAGCTGCTCACATGACGCTTGCTCAGTACAACTACGGGTGCTGTCGCTCCGACCTTCGCATGGCTCGTATCTCGTTCGAGTCGGGCCAACCGTGTTTCGCCCTGGAATGGCTCCTGTTGGCGATGCAATCGCGAGACCGGGCACGACGGGCTCGGCGTGCCGGCTTTTGACGGATCACGTGTCTGGGCCCTATTCCACCGCACAAGAAGGTCCTTGCATGAAAAGCACTTCTCTCGATGTCAAGTTGCACTTCGAGTTGGCTCTTCCCATCACGGGCGAAGAGCTCACCGCGGCCATCCTCTGCGCGTTTGCCTCGCCGGACTTCCCTGCGGGGAAGTGCACGGTGATGCCGCCAGAGATGAGGAATGCATTCGCGACCGTCCCCCACCACGATGCGCCCAAGCCGCTGGGCGCGTCGGGGGTTCGGCTGAGAGCAGTGGAGGACCCGTGAGCCGCAAGAAGTTTCCGTCGTTCGACAAGCTCATCGAGGCGACCGAGGAGATTGCACTGCGTCTCTCGCTTACCGAGACGCCAGCCAACAGCGTTGCGATAGCTGGCGGTCTCGCGATGCAGTTCTACGGAAGCCCGCGACTTACCAACGACGTCGATCTCATCGCCGGCTCCGCGTACGGTCTTGGTTGGAAGGAGAAGCTCTCCTTCGGTGGAGTTCGCGGTAGAGCCTCCAACGGAGTCGAAGTTGATGTCATTGTGCGTGACGATGAATGGGCTGATCTCTATACAGGAGCACTGGTCTCGGCGGTTGCTCTCGAAGAGGCTCCCATCCACGTTGTACCGGCGGAGTTTATGGTCATTCTCAAGATGATCCCCCAGCGAGACAAAGACCAAACGGATCTTATCTATCTCTTGCAGATGTCCGAACTTGACTACGCAGAGTGCGAACGCGCAGTGCGCGAACACCTCGGCAAGTTCGGTGTGTCGGAGCTGAGGAGCTATCGCAAGCAAGCCGAGTGGCTGAAGGCGAAGGGCCAATGAACAATGATCGCGGCAAGATCACCGAGTCGAAGTGGACCATCCCCAACGTGTACGTCGATCGCGGCCCGCTCGAGAGCTATTCGATCCGCGACGCGGAGCTCACCGCGCGCTTCTGGCGCAATCTCACCTGGGTGATGCTTGCGGAGCGCGAGAGCCGCTGGTGGAACCGCTTCGCCGTCATCGCGTTCGCACTTCTCGCCGTCGCGTGTTGCTTCGTCTTGAAGTAGCTGTCGAGTTGGTCTAACTTCAACTTCAAGACGGGCCCATCATGACCGACAAGACCATCCCCCAAGGTATGACCGACCTCGACAATGGATCGTTCGCAGCTCTCTGCGAAGCTCTCAATGTGGCACTTCGCGAAGCTGAAGTCGCCCTCGCGTCAATCGGCCTTCGCGTCCACGCGCAGGTTGTGCTCAACGACGAGGCAACGCTCCACTACATGAAAGGTGAAGGCTCGTGGGGCCTCTTCATCATCGACTCACACGGGCGCGTCATCGTTGACAAGTCGAGCATCGAGAGGCGCGTCTTGGCAGTGCATGCGCTCCCAGCGATGAGGCAAGCCATCAAGGATGCGCACGAGGCACGCATTCACGACATCCGTGACGCCATCGCCCATGCGAGGCGTTTTACCGAGGAAGCGAAACGCTGATGGGCATCGCAGTTCGCCGCATCCAGGGCTCGCACCTCTGGGCCATCCAGAGCTCCTACTTCAGCCGCGCGCTGGTCACCGCCGCCAAGGAAATCCCCGGGATGACCTGGGACGCCGCGAGGCGATCGTGGGTCGGCTACGTGGACGCCGTCGAGGCGACCGCCGACTTGCTCGTGAGCCGCAAGGTGCTCGTCGAGCGATCCCTGCTCGCGAAATACGAGGCGGACAACTACACCCATCACGTGTTCTTCGCGACGCACGGCGCCGATGGTCGCCTCCTACGGGCCTACCAGAAGACGGGCGTCGACTTCGCTATCTGCCAAGCGCCGACGGGCGCCATCCTGGCTGACGAGATGGGTTGTATCGACGGCGAAGCCATTGTTCGTGTGTGTCGCGCTGGTCTTTCGTTCGAATGCACTCTCGCGGAGTTCTACTCGAAGTTCAAGACATGGGCTCCTGGATCGACGAAGATCCGTTCGCTCTGTGATGGTGTCTTTCGGCTGAACGATATCGTCGATGTCCTCGACAAGGGCACGCGCCCTGTCTTCGAGATCACACTCAACAGCGGCAAACGCATCAAAGCGACTGGCGACCATGAGATTCTCACAGACACTGGCTACGTCCGCGTCGATGAACTCCAACCGCTCGACAATGTCATCACCAACGGGGTGCCGCGATGCGTTCGGTGCGGAAGCATCAAGAATGTGGTCGTCGACACGACCAAGAAGTTCGTCGGCTTCTGCCGCAAGTGCATCTATGGCGCGTTGCGGACGAATGGTCGCGCACGTCCTGCAGGTGAAGTTCGTGACAAAGACGGCTATGTTCGCATCAGTGGGCATAGAGATCATCCGCGTGCAAACCGTGCCGGGCAGGTGCTTGAGCACATTCTCGTCATGGAGAAGCGCTTGGGGCGGCATCTAACAGACGACGAACGTGTTCACCACAAAAACGAGATCAAGCACGACAACGTTGACTCCAACTTGGAGTTGCTGACGAAGTCAGAGCACGCACGCTTGCACGGTCGCGATGGCGGTTTCCGACGATTGCATGGAGGCGTCAGCGCCAAGGGAGGTCTCGTCGTCTTCGAGCCCAAGACCGATCGTGTTGTCGCGCGTGTGGCCGCCGGTGAAGCGCACGTCTACGACGTCGTCTGCGCCGACCCTCACCGTAACTTCGTCGCGAATGGCATTGTTGTCCACAACTGCGGCAAGAGTGCCGAAGCGGTCATTGCAGCGCGCGCCTTTGGCGGCAAGACGCTCGTCGTGTGCCCGAGCAGCGCGCGGAGCGTGTGGGCCGATCCCCAGCGAGGGGAGATCGCCAAGTGGTGGAAGGGCTTCAAGGGAGGCGTCTTTCAACCTGCCGTTGCTGATCCGACCAAGCACGTCTGGCGATACCTGCAGAAGCACAAGGCGTTCGTGTGCAAGCTCTGCAACTGCGTGCCGCCCGTCGATGGCGACCAGGGCGACGCGCCGTCGCCGGAGGCGCCGCTCGGCCGAAAGCCGAAGACGCCGAACACCTGCGATGGCCACCGGCCGGGCGACGCGCAGATCTTCGTCATCCACGTCGACATTCTGCATTCGTGGGTTGATCAGATTATCGAGTGGGGCCCGTCCAACATTGTCCTCGACGAGGGACACCTCTACCAAAACGAGAAGAGCCGCCGGAGCAAGGCGGCGCGCGAGGTCCGTCAATCTCCTACCGTCCTGACGGCGCTGGCGCTGACGGGTACGCCGCTCACTAACCGCGTGCGCGATCTGTGGAATCTCATCGACATCATCTCGCCGGGGCGCGTCGGGAAAAACTTCTTCAAGTTCGGCATCCGCTACTGCGCCGGCCACCAGGAAGAAGTGAGCCGCGACATCGGCGCCGTCTGGGATTTCACAGGACAATCCAACCTCGACGAGCTACGCAAGCGACTCGCGCGCTTCACCCTTCGCCGGACGAAGGAAGAAGTGAAGTTGGAGTTGCCTCCCAAGACGCGGCAGATCATTCGCATGGAAGTGCCGGCGAAGTTTCAGCAGCAGTCCGTCGAGAAGATCAACAAGCGGCTGCTCAACGCCGTCATGGTGCGCGCGGTCGACGGCAAACTGCCGCAGGTCATCCAGCTCGCCAAGGACCACTTGGAGGGCGGCCAGAGCGTCGTCGTCTTCACCTTCCGGCGCATCGTGGCCGAGCACATCACAACGAAGCTGAGCGCAACGGGGTTTCCCTGCCGCTTCATCCACGGCGACGTCCTACAGAAGAAGCGGGATCGCATCCTCAACGAGCTGCGCGACGCCTCCCAGGTCGGTCCTGTGCTTCTCTGCGCAACCATCGACTGCACCGCCGTCGCCATCGACCTCACCTTCGCCTCGGCAGGTATCGTCGCGGAGCTCACCTACGAGCCCCACGAGCTTCTGCAAGCCGAGGCGCGCCTGCACCGCTTCGGGCAACAGAACAACGTCCTCATTCAGTACCCCATCGCGCTCGGGACCGTCGAGGAGGCCATCGCGGAGGTTGTCATCGACAGGCTCGACACCTTCGAGACGCTCATCGGCAAGACCGATGGCCTCTCGCGCGCGCTCGCGGGGGATGAAGAGGAAGACCTCATCGCGAAGCTGGGCGAGAAGCTCTTTGCGATGACGACGCCGCGGGATGTCGAGTTGAAGACGGGAAAACGAAAGGTGCTTCGGTGAAGAAGCTCTGGGAGCGCGCGCTTGCCAACCGCACCTACTGGGATCGCTACCAGCTCGCGCAGGAGGGGCTCATCCTCAACGCGAAGGTGGAAGCTCAACGCGCGCACAAGCGGGCCTACCGCAAGGCGCGCCGCGCCGCCGGGTTGTCCGAAACCTCCGAGAAACGAACCGCCTACAAGGAAGAGCAGCGCGAGCGTGACGACGCGCGTCTTCGTGGCCTTCGGACGTCCGGCTTCGCGGTGGGATCAGCTGTGGTGACACCCATCGAGGCCCATGCTGTTGCCCTCTGCATCAAGTGCCGTGGAGGCCTCGAGCGAAGGGTTGGGACCATCAACTTGGTCCACATCGGCCCCTCGTGCCGCATGGGTTTCCACATTGTGCAGACGTCCTTCTCGCAAGTGCGATGCACCTATCCGACGCAGCGCCTGGGCAAGGTTCGCCCCTGCGGACGCTTTGTGGTCACAGGAGGTGTGCAGTGCGCGCTGCATCGAAACAAGGCCAATCCACCGGCAAACCTCACCACCGCGCTCGGCAGGTCTACCGACGAGTCTGGTGCTATTTTGCCGACCCACCATGGCCAGCCGCAAGAAGCCGCCCAGCGACCGACCGACCGATCGACCGAAGAGCCATCCTCCGATGCTCGATGAGCCCTTCGAGGATGAGGGCTTCGAGACCGAGCCGCCGACCGACGTCGCGCGTGCAGAAGACACCATCCCGCCCGAGGCGCCGTCGACCAGCCCCGAGTTGGGCTTCTACATCTGCCCGGTTTGCCATGGCGAGGCGCGCGGGTGCCGTATGTGCAACGACGACGGCATCATCGATCGCGAAGCGATGGACATCTTCAAGAAGAAGTTGGAAAAGGAGAAGAAGACATGACGACCGAAGCGCTACCTGCCAAGGGTGCGGGCGCGATGCAGTTTGCAAGTTCGCGGGTGGAAGACCTCTGGGGTCGTGCCAAACGTGATCCGCAGTGGCGAGCTGAGGGTAACCAGCTTGCCAACGGACGTGGCAACAAGTTGAAGTTGAAGGATGGACGATGGGTGAGCGCATGACGCCGCCCCCGCCCGACCTGAGCGCGATGATCGGCACTCTTCGGGGTCGCGCCGAACGTTTCGGCGACCGAATCCTAGGTAAAGCCGCCGACGCCCTCACCGCGTCCGTCTCCCGTGAGAGGCAGCTGCAGGAGCGGGTGGAGGCTGCTGAGCGGTCTGCTAATCGGGTCGTCGGGCAACTGGCTGCGGACGCGGCTGCGGCGGGCCGGCGAATCGGCATGCTGGAGGATTCGCTGCGCCACATCGACGGCATACTTCGGACCATCGCGGTGTACTCCAAGTCAGGCAGCCTACTGGAGGGCGCGACTATGGATGCCCGTGGGCTCGTCTCCGCCGCCCTGCTGCCCGCCTCGGCCGAGACGAAGGGGGCGCGATGAGCTGCTGGCACGCTGCATTGAAGCAGAAGGCGATTCCTGGTCCCGCCGTCGTTTGGGTCTGCGCCGAGTGCGGGCTATCGGCCCCCAGCGTCGTGGAGGTCCTCTACATGCGATGGCGGAACGCGGAGTGTCAGTATGAACACCTCAGAGACCATCTAGAGGCAAAGATCGCCCCTCCCGCCACCGCCTCGGACCGGGAGGAAGTGAAGTGAAACAGTCAATATCTCAATTCAAGCCCGGCGACTGCGGCATCTTGAACGGCAAACGATTCATCGTCACCAAACGAGTCCCGGAAGACCGTGGGAGTGGTGGGACGACAGTCGAGTTCGAGGGTGGCGGGACCCGTGAATTCTGGTGGGATCACAAGGATCCGGAAGCCGAGTTCATTGGCCGTGGGACGCGTCGAACTGTCTTCGAGTGGCCCGCCACCGCCTCGGACCAGGGCGAGGGCAAGCCGGACGGAGGTGGACGATGAGCGACGAAGCGAAGCCGTACACGGACGAGGACATCGCCGAAATGCAGCGATGCGACCGCGACCCTGCGCGATGGAAAGCCGCCGTCGATGCCCTCAAGCGCGAACTGGTCGAAGCGAAGGACGTCGCGAATGCGCCCGTCCCGATGCATCTGCACTGCCCGAAGTGCCACGAGCTCCACATCGACGAGGGGGAGTTCACGACCAAGCCACACCACACGCATTCGTGTCAGGCGTGTGGGCTCACCTGGCGGCCCGCCGTGGCTGCAACGGTCGGGGTGCGCTTTCTTCCTGGCTTCAAGAACGAGGACATCGCCCTCGACTGGAGCCGAATCCTGCCGCATCACATGCGAGCATCGTGTGCCGAGTGCAACTCCGACACGAACTCCCCCGCCGTCTACGGGTACACGTTCAGCGACGGGAAGTGGCATTGCTACAAGCACTCCGCCCCTATGGATGTCCACGGAGAGCCTTGGGGTGTGTTCGACATTCGACGAAACGAATGGCTTGAGCGCGACGTTCTGTACGCCGTTGCTGAAGAGAGCAAGGCGACCCAAACGGCGTCGATGCAATCGAGTCTAAAGAACAGGCCATTTGAGGCGAGACGGATGCCGCGTTTGCCCTCCGCCGC
>Ga0137410_10000047_pt1 | contig 79392 bp, 73 predicted proteins | sample CZODoug1_16funga_FD_108878 | JGI IMG/M metagenome (GOLD analysis project Ga0137410, IMG submission 108878) | Vadose zone soil fungal communities from Angelo Coast Range Reserve, California, USA - CZODoug1_16fungal (Illumina Assembly) | ecosystem: Environmental > Terrestrial > Soil > Vadose zone... | reverse complement strand
TTGGCGCTCGCCGATCGTGAGATACAGCATGCCGTCGCGGCCGAACACCATGCGGCCGCCGAAGTTGGTGGGCGACTTGCTCCAGTTCTCCGCGACGAAGATTTCCTTGACGCCGGTGAGCGCCTTGCCGTCGAACCGGCCGCGCGCCACGGCCGTCGTGGACGTGTCGTCCGGACCGGCCTTGGCGTAGCTCAAATACACGAGCCGGTTGCTCGCGAAGTCGGGATGCGGCAGCACCTCGAGGAGACCGCCGAGCACCGTGATCTTGACCTCGGGCACGCCCGCGACCGGCGCGGGGTCGAGCTTGCCGTCGCGCAGAATCCGCAAACGCCCGGCGCGCTCGGTGACGAGCAAGTCGCCGTTTGGCAGCCACGCCATGCTCCAGGGATTCGACAGGCCGTCCGCGAGCTCGACTACGCGGATCCTCTGCTCCGACGTCTCGTACACCTGCGGGAACGTCGGCAGCGGCGGCGACGCTCGCAAGTCTTGCGCAGCCGCCGCGAACGTCAGGAACGATGCAGCAAGCCCAACCCCCGCCGCGCAGCAAGCAAGCTTCGACACTGGCGCCTCCCTCGATCCCCCGACCGAATGCGCGCCAGCATAACCGAACCCTACATCGTCTTGCGGGGCCGCGGCACCCGCGGGTCGTCGATCGGCGTGGGGTTCGGAACGTCGCCGGGCGGATCGCGCGCCGGGACCGGCTCGACCGGGTCGCGCGGCGGCCCGTCGGGGGGCGTCGTCTCGTTGCTCTTGGCCTTCCGCATCACCGGTCTCCCGCACCGCTGCGACCCAACGAGCGCGGTGCAAGCCACGTGCCAGTGCGTCTACTGCTCCACGCTGGAGCGTGCGAACGCAGCCCGTGCAACGCGACGTTGCAAATCTTGGAAAGAATCGATGCTCCGGCATGCGACCGAGCAGGCACGTCGTAGGGCGGCGCGCATGGCACGAAGTTTGCTTTTTCTAGACAACGTCAGACAGCGCCAGACAACCCCGGAAGAGCCCGAATAGAGCCAAGCAATAGGCCTTAAGGCCAACTAACGACCAGCTGCACCACCACTCACTCTTTCAACGCCCACGACGCGAGGACCGCCAACAATGAACATCAGCTACGACCTCGAGTTCGACATGGACAGCTTCCTCACCGACCTGGAGCGCCGCCAGCGAGCGCGCAAGCGGGTCAGGCTCGAGGAGATCAAGAAAGAGGTCCGGCGGCTGAAGAGCGAGCGCAAGCGCGGCGACTCGATCGAAAGGTAAGACGTCGCTCTCGAGCCACCGGTCCGTTTGCGTTCGCCGACGCGTCGCCGCGCGGAGTCGGCATCGTCCAGTCGGCCGGCACGTCCGCGGGAACGGCAAGGTCGCCAACCCCGAGCTGCTCGAGCAGCGTCGGTCGGCAAGAAGGTCGAGTTCACGCTCGACGGCAAGGACATGTCCGCGTCGATCACGTCGCTCCGCGAAGCGCGCTGACGGCGCCCGGTGCCGACGGTCTTCAGCCCGCATCGCGGATCGTTGTCGCGCGGACGAAATTGCCGCGCGTCACATATCGCCAAATCGAATTGACACGTTTTCCCGTGAAGCGTAGATTGCGCGGCCCATGAACTTGCACCGCAAACACACCGTGACTGAAACCTCGCGCGTCGAGCAGAGTCGCTCGTACCCGAGTCGTTACGCCGCCTGTGGCGACGCCATGTTCGGCCTCGGTCACGACCTCAACGGCGGTGTAACGCTCACGTAGCCTTTCGATGAACCAGATCGGAAGGCGTTTTGGAGCCTTCCGATCAGGGTGCAAACAGAGCCCCGGCGGATCGCTCCACCGGGGTTTTTTTTGGCCCGAAGGTTTGGGCTGCGAGCTGCAGCGTTTGTTTGACGACGGAGTTTCTCGATGCGGGCGGTGCACCGCGCGCGGCGGCCGATCTCCCCCCTCGGCTCCCGCGCATCGGGTGCGCCGCCCGCAGCGGCGGTGTGCGTGCATCGGTAGCTCAGTGGGAAGAGCGCCCGGCCGACGGTCTTTGGCCGACGACGGGAGGTCGAGGCCTCGAACGCCTCCCGATGCACGTTTTTTTCACCGCAGGAGTCACGACGCGCGACGCTGAGAGGAGGCTTACGTCATGTTCCAACGGCAACTCTTCGTCTGCAGGCACGAGCGCGGGCTCCAGCCGAACAACGTCGACTGCACGAGCTTGCTCGCGCCCGCGATCTATCGCCTGTTCGATCCGCATGCGCGCCCGCGCGGCAGTGCCCGCGCGCCGTCGCGCGCGGCATTCGAGCACCGGTTTTGGACGTCGTGGTGCGCGGGGCTGCGCTCGAAGCCGACGCGCTGCTCGTGCCTCTCGAAGTGCTCGTGCAGTTCCTGAGGCTCCTTTGGCGTCAGAGCCAGCGGCGCACGCGCGACTGGTAATCGCGAAATTCGTCGCCGAACGCGCGCTCCATGCTGTGTTCCTCGAAGGGGATGATGATGAAGTTGTCGAGGGAGAACAGCACGAACGGCACGAGCCACATGAGCCACGTGCCCGCGAGCAGCGCCGCGCCCATCGCCACGACGTTGAGCCCGAGGTACATCGGATTGCGGCCAAAGCGAAACGCCCCGCGTGCGACCAGGGCGCTGTGCTGCTCCGACCAGGGATAGATCTCGGCGCTGGAGCGGCAGAAGGTGAGCCGTGCCCAGCCCGACCACGCTATGCCTAAGAGCACGAGCGCGACGCCGGCCGGCCGGCTCCGCAGCATCGGCGGCAACTGCAGCGGCCAGTCGACGAGCAACGCGATCACGATGAGCAAGAACAGCCAAATCGGCGTTGGTATTCGAACGATCAAGGACGGTTTGCTTGCGTCGTTCATCGTCGTCCCTATTTTTCGCGGCCGGAGTGCTCGATGACCGAGAGCTGGCCGACGAGCTTGCGCACATAGCCGATGAACTCTTCGTCCTCGCCCTCGAGCAACGTCGGCAACGACGCCCTAAAGTCTTCGCGCTTGCACCACTCGCGCATGTAGTCCTCCCAGGACAGCCAGCGCCTGAGCTGCTTCGACGACATCTTCGGCTCGTAGAGCAATAGATATGCGCGCTCGAACAGCGAGATCAGCATGTTGAAGACGATCAACTTGCGCTCGCGCTGCTCCTTGGTGAGATCCGGCGTCTGCTCGGCGGAAAACAGCCTCAAGTCCGGATGGTCGAGCGCAACCTTCAGGAAGTCCTGATAGTTGTCCGACAAGAGCTGATAGACCTCCTCCTCGTCGCTGTCGCGCTCCTTCTTCTGCTCGTAGAGGAACACGACGATCGCGAGCGGCAAGCCGAAGGTCGTGACGACGTAGCTCAGAAGCTCCCAGGTCTCGAGGCTCATCGGCGCGGGATTCCCCTTGTCATGAGCCCGGATCATCGCTCAGGACTCGCGTCGGACGTAGCCTTCGACGCCGGACCTTGACTCCAGCGAATTACTATCTTAGTGTCCTATTTCAATAGGACACTATGACAGCGATCGGAAATGGTAAACATCCAAGGTCTTTCATTCAGTTACCGCGGAAACCCGTTGTTTCGCGAGATCACGCTCGACCTCGCGCCGGGCAACATCTACGGCCTGCTCGGCGTCAACGGCGCCGGCAAATCGACGCTGCTCCGGCTCATGACCGGCCTCCTATTCCCGGGATCCGGCGCGGTCCGCGGGTTCGGCCACGACCCCGCGCGGCGCGACCCGAGCTTCCTCGCACAAGTCTTCATGCTGCCGGAGGAGCTGCACGTGCCGAGCCTCTCCGCAGGCGAGTATGTTCGCGCTCGCGCCGCGTTCTACCCGGCTTTCGACCACGCGCGCTTCGAGCGCTATACGCGCGAGTTCGATCTGCCCGCCAATCCGCGGCTCACCGCGCTGTCCTACGGGCAAAAGAAGAAATTCCTGCTCGCGTTCGGGCTCGCGAGCAACGCGCCGCTCGTGGTGCTCGACGAGCCGACGAACGGCCTCGACATTCCGTCGAAGAGCCTCTTCCGCCGCGTGGTCGCCGAGGCGCTCACCGACCGGCGGCTGTTCGTGATCTCCACGCATCAAGTGCGCGACGTGGGCGCCCTCATCGATCCGATCGTGATCCTGCACGGCGGCCGCATCGTGCTCAACCACTCGATCGGCGAGATCGCCGCGAAGGTTCGAATGAGTCACAGCGCCTCGCCGCCGTCGCCGAGCGCGGCCGGACTGCTGTTCAGCGAGCAGGCCGTCGGCGGCTATTGGTCCGTGTGGCAAGACTCGAGCTCTGACGACGACCCACTCGACCTCGAGGTGCTCTTCAACACCGTGATCGCGGATCCCGCGCGCTCTGCGTCGATCTTCGGGCCGGCCCCCGCGGCGGCTCAAGGAGCCGCCTCATGAGCGAGCAACTCTCGCTTCGGCGTCTCGCACTTTTGCTCCGCAACGACGCGCTCGCCGGTTACCGCCTGCTCCTGATCGTGTCCGCGACGCTCGCGGCCTTGCTCGTCTTCGGCGCGCTGATCGGCGCGTTCAACGGTGGGGGCTTCCGGACGTACTACGACGGCTGTTTCATCGGGGCGCTGTTCGCTTGCGGCTTGATCGGCACGAGCCTGTCGTTTCGCGAGCTCCACGACAAGCATCGCAACACGTCCTACCTGCTACTGCCCGCCTCCGCGCTCGAGAAGACGCTCGCGCGGCTCGCGCTCGGCACCGTGGGCGTGATCGCGTACACGCTCGTGCTCGTCACCGTGGTCGCGCCGCTGGCGGAGAGCCTGAATTTCGCCGTATTCGGTGTGCAGAACACGGCGTTCAAACCGTTCGGCTGGCTGCCGTGGACGCTGATTCCGCATTACGTGGTCGCGCAGTCGGTGTTCTTTCTCGGCGCCGCCTGGTTTCGCAAAGCTCACTTCATCAAGACCGCGCTCGCGTTCCACGTCTTCCTCGCCGGTTTCACCGGGCTGTCAGTCCTGCTCGGGTGGCTGCTCGAGAGGACATTCCACGGCGGCTACTACGAAGTCGACTTTCTCCCACTCGGCGGATTCTTCGAGGTTGCATGGCAGCCCGTCTACTACGTAGCGCTGCCGCTGTTCCTTTGGTTCGTCGCGTGGCTGCGCGTAAAGGAAACGCAGGTGAGCCATGGAGTTTAATCAACCCAAGGGCATCTACCAGCAGATCGCCGACCAGATCCGCGAGCGGATCTTGGACGGCGAATGGTCGAGCGGCGAGCGCATTCCATCGATCCGCGACTTCGCCGTGAGCGTCGGCGTGAACCCGAACACCGTGACGAAGAGCTATCAGGCGCTGCTCGACCGCGAAATCATCGAGAACCAACGCGGCCTCGGCTACTTCGTCGCGGCGGACGCGAAGCAGAAAATTCTCGACGAGATCAGGACCGCCTTCGTCGAAGAAGAGTTGCCGCGGGTCTTTCGCACGATGCGCATGCTCGACATGCGCCTCGAGGACCTCGCGAAACAGTACGCCCGAGACAACGGAGGGACCAAACAATGAGACCAAGTCAAATCGCGATCCTCGCGGCGATCGGAGTGATCGTCGCCATCCTGCTCGCCACCGCGTCATGGATTGTGCTGAGCGCTACGCTCGCCGACGACGTGCCCGAAGCGCTCTGGAAGGAGCAGCGCACCCGTTCCGTCGCGCTCGACAACTTCACCGGCGTGGAGATACACGGCCAGTGGGAAGTGACGATCGAACGGGGCGATGCCTGGGCCGTCGAGCTGTCGTATCCGGCCGCCCTAGAGAAGCGCGCGTCGGCTCAGGTCGAGGACAAGCAGCTCGTCATCGGCAACTACACACACGGCCTCTGGGCCCCCTTCGGCGACGAGCGCGACAGAACTAGGATGACGGCGCGCGTCACGATGCCCTCGCTCGAGACGCTGGGCGTCTCCGGCGCCGCGAAGGTCACGTTCTCCGGTTTCGAAGGACCGCGGCTGAGCGTGGCTGCCTCGGGCGCCACCAACTTGCGCGGCCAATCGGGCCGCTACCGCGACCTGGATCTCGTATTGAGCGGCGCCGGGTCGATCGACTTGAGCGGCGTCGTCGCAACCAATGCCAACGTCGTCCTGTCCGGCGTCGGCTCCGTCAAGCTGCGCCTCGACGGCGGAACCTTGCGGGGCAACGCGTCGGGCGCGGGCTCCATCGAGTATTCCGGCACGGTGTCGGAGGAGCGCATCGACAAGAGCGGGGCCGTCGGCATCAGACACACGAACTGAAGCCGATGAAATACCTGCCGTTGATCCTCGCGGCCCTGCGCCGCAGGCCGGCGCGCACGATCCTGACGATGATCTCCGTGGCCGTCGCCTTTTTGCTCTACGGGCTCCTCGACGGCGTGACCGCGAGCTTCGACAACGCGATCGATCGCCTTACCGACGCGTCGCGGCTGCGCACCGCGAGCCGGATCAGCGTCGTGGCCGGTCTCCCGCTCGCGCACCGTGCGCGCATCGAGGGCGTTGCCGGCGTGCGCGCGGTGGGCCTGTGGAGCTACTTCGGCGGCTACTACCGCGAACCCGCGAACGGCATCGACGCGGCCGCCATCGACGTCGACCGCCTCGCGACGCTCATCGACGTGATCGTGAGCGACGAGGCCCTCGAGGCGATGCGGCGCACGCGCACGGGCGCATTGATCGGGCCGGAGCTCGTCGCCCGGTACGGCTGGAAGGTGGGCGACCGGGTCACGCTCAAGACGCGCACCTGGACCCTCAAGGACGGCTCGAGCGACTGGGAATTCGACATCGTCGGCGTTTACGGGCTGCCCGCGGGCGCGTTTCCGGCCGACGGCAACTTCTGGATCAACCACGACTACTTCGACGAGGCGCGCGCGTTCGGCAACGGCACGGTGACGAGCTTCACCACGAAGATCGACGACGCGCGGCACGCGGGCGAAATCTCCGCTGCAATCGACCGGCTGTTCGCGAACTCGAGCGACGAGACGCTCACCCAGAGCGAGACCGAGTTCATCCACGCGCAGGTCGACCGCGTGGGCAACATCGATTACATCGTGGGATCGATCATCGGCGCCGTGCTGTTCGCGCTGCTGTTCGTCACGGGCAACACGATGATGCAGTCGATTCGCGAGCGGATTCCCGAGCTCGCCGTGCTCAAGACCTACGGGTTCGGCGACGCGACGGTGGCGACGCTCGTGATCGCGGAGTCCGCCGTACTGTGCGTAAGCGCAGCGCTGGTGGGCTTGAGCGTCGCCGCGGGAATCTTCCCCAGCGTCTTCGACGCGATGGGCATCGCGCCGCTGCCGCTCGAGCCGATCGTGCTCGTCTCCGGTGTCGCCCTCGCCCTCGCCGTCGCCGCGTTGAGCGCCGCGCCGCCGCTCTGGCGCGCGCGGCGGCTCACGATCGTCGACGCGCTCGCGAGGCGCTAACGATGCTGCGGCAAATCGCCGTCGTCACCGTCTTCGGCCTCGGCGGAATACCGCGGCGGCTCGGATCGTCCATCGTGGTAGTGGTCGGCATCATGGCGGTGGTCGGCGTGCTCGTGTCCGTGCTCACGATGGCTCGGAGTCTCGAGGGCGCCCTGCTTGCGAACGGCCGCGCCGACCGCGCGATCGTGCTCCGCGGCGGCGCAACCTCCGAGACACAGAGCATGCTGCCGGTCGACGCCGCGGCCACGATCGCAAACGCTCCGGGGATCGCCCGCACTACCGGCGGCAAGCCCGCCGCGACGGCCGACCTCCTCGTGCCCGTGAACCTTGTCCGCCGCTCGGACCACGCCCTCGCCGCAGTCTCGGTGCGCGGCCTGTCGGAGCTCGCGGTGCGCCCCGAGATCGAGATCACCGAGGGACGCGCGTTCGCGCCGGGCGTCCGCGAGCTCGTCGTCGGCCGCGCCGCGCGCGCCACATTCGACGGCCTCGAGGTCGGCAACCGGGTCACGCTGCGCGACGGCGAGTGGTCGATCGTCGGCGTGTTCGGGAGCGGCACGTCGATGGAGTCCGACATGCTCACGGACTCGAGCACGCTGACCTCCGCGTTCGCACGCTCGGGCGTCAACAGCGTCACGGTGCGGCTCGAGTCGCCGGACGCGTTCGATGCGTTCAAGGCCGCACTCACGACCAACCCCGCGCTGTCCGTCGACGTGCTCCGCGAGCCGGACTACTACGCGGCCGAAGCGGCCGATCTCGCGACGCTGTTCTTCTTCGTGACCTACGTGGTCGGCGCGATCATGGCGTCGGGCGCCGTGTTCGGCGCGCTCAACACGATGTACTCCGCGGTCGGCGCACGCACGATCGAGATCGCCACGTTGCGGGCGCTCGGCTTCGGCGCGACGGGCGTCGTGATCTCCGTGCTCGCGGAGGCGCTGCTGCTCGCGCTGCTCGGCGCGCTCATCGGCGCCGCAATCGCATGGGTCATGTTCGCCGGCAACACGATCAGCTTGGGCGGCACGGAGGGGTCGCTCATCACGCGGCTCACGATCACTTGGCCAACGCTGCGCGCCGCCGTGCTGTGCGCGTGTGCGGTGGGGCTCTTGGGCGGGCTCTTGCCCGCGATCCGCGCCGCGCGGCTGCCCGTGGCGCATGCGCTGCGCCCTGACTGATTCGTCGAAACGTCGCGGTTTTTCACCGCTCCGAACGAGCGGCAGCGAGGATTCAACGCATGCTCACCCACTATCTCACCATGGCGCTCCGGAGCTTCCGGCGCGCGCCCGTCGCGGCGACGATCAACGTAGTCTCGCTCGCGCTCGGACTCACCGCGTTCATCGCCGCATACGGCGTGGTCAACTACTGGGACCGCAGCGAGCGGCACTTCGCGAACGCCGACCGCACCTACGTGGTGACCGCGGAGTTCTCCGCCCGCGACGGCAGCATCCGCACCGGCGGCCCCACGACCAACCGCATATTCGCCGAGCATGCGCGCGTGGACTTCCCCGAGTTCGAAGCCGTGGCTCGCGCGCAGGTGATGAACGAGGAAGGCGGCGTGTCGGCCGGCGACATCAGCACCCGGATGTACATCCTCGGCGTCGAGAAGGAGTTCCTGCAGATCTTCGACCTGCCGTTCGTCGCGGGCGACGCGCAGGAAGCGCTCACCCAGCCGAATAGCGTGGTGCTCACGCAAGACGCAGCGAAGCGGCTGTTCCGCGGCGAGGATCCGCTGGGCAAGACGGTAACGCTCGGCAGCGTGCTCGACGTTACGGTGACGGGCGTTATCGGCGAGATTCCCGAGCCGTCGCATCTCGGGCATTCTGGATCCTCGACGCTGCGCTTCGACGTGCTCGCGTCGTGGGACACGCTCGACGGCATCGGCGCGGCAATACGCGCGCGCGACGCGCGCCGCAACGCCGCCCAAGCGCCCGCCGGCGGCGCGCCGCAGAATGCGCCCGGCGGTCAGCAAGCGAACGGCCAAGCGGCCCCGGGCGCCGCGAACGCGCCGCCGCCTCCCGAGAACTGGATCGGCAACTACTGTTGCACCACGTACATCATGCTGGCCCGCGACAGCAAGCTCACGGCGAAGACGCTGAGCGCGCAGCTCGCGGCATTCGGCGAGCGTCACGTGCCGGCCAGCCAGGCGGCGTTAGTGCAGCTCGACTTCGGCGCCGAGCCGATCACGAGCCTCATCGTCGCGCAACTCAACGGCCAGCTGCTGCCGGGCGCACCGGTGTCGATCACTACAGTGCTGCTCGTGCTCGGCGGCCTCGTGCTCGCGGTGGCGTGCGTGAACTACGCGAACCTCGCGACCGCGCAGGCCGTGCGCCGCGCGCGCGAGGTGGGGCTCCGCAAGGCGATCGGCGCGGGTCGCTACCGCGTGATGGCGCAGTACCTCGCCGAGGCGGCGGTGCTCACCGCTGCCGCGGCGGCGCTCGCGTTCGCCGCCATCGCCCTCGCGGCGCCCGCTCTGCACGAAGCCGTCGGCGTCGACCTCACGCTCGCGCTCGGCGACAACGTCGGGTTCTGGATCTTCGTCGTCGGCCTGCTCGCAGCCGTCACGCTCGCCGGCGGCGCGTATCCGGCGTTCGTTCTCTCGCGCGTGCCGCCAATCGTCGCGTTACGCGTCGGGCGCACCCGGCTCGGTCCCCGCTCAGCCGGCACGCTGCTCGTCGGGCTCCAGTTCGCGGCCGCGAGCTTTCTCACGATCGTCGTGCTCGTGATGTACGCGCAGAACCGCGACCTCGAGCGCGCCGGCGTGGGCAGCACGAGCGATCCGATCGTCGTGGTGTCGAACTTCCAGCAATTCAGCGGCGTCGACTCGGCGCTGCTGCACGGCCAGCTCGCGCGCCTGCCGCAAGTGACCGCCGTCGGCGAGACCGGCAGCGCGCCCTGGACCCTCGGGGTAAGCCTCATCGGCTTCGCCAGAACACCCGAGGACAGCTCCGAGTTCGTCGGGGGCTACATCAACACCGTGGGCTACGACTATTTTTCCACCCTCGGCATTCGGATCCTGGCCGGTAGGGCATTCGACCGCGAGCATGCCAACGATGCGGTTACCGACGCATTCTTGGATGCCACCCGGACGCCGGGCGCAATCATCGACGAATCGCTGTCGCGGCAGCTCGGATTCGCGACGCCGCAAGATGCGGTCGACCAAGTGATCTACGTGCCGGAGCGCATCACGAGGACGCAGGGTGAACCGGCGCAGCCGACGGGCGTCGTCGGCGTGGTCGAAAACAAGCCGCTCCATCTGCGCGGCTCCGGGACCACGGCCAACGTCTACTATCTCAGACAGAATCTCCAATTCAAGCTGGTCCGTGTGTCCGCGCAGGACGTGCCGGGCGGCCTCGCCGCGATCGACGCGCTCTGGAAGCGCCTGTCGCCGCAGACGTCGATCAATCGCAAGTTCATGGACGACATGTTCAACCAGAACTACGAGAACTTCGCGCGCATCAGCCAGGTGTTCGGCGCGCTCGCGCTCCTGGCCGTGGCGATCTCCGTGATCGGGCTGTTCGGCATGGCGATCCAGGTCGTCGGCCGGCGCGTGCACGAGATCGGCGTGCGCAAGTCGGTGGGTGCGCGCACGGGGCAGATCGTGGCGATGCTGCTGAGACACTTCTCGAAGCCCGTGGTCGTCGCCAACCTCGTGGCCTGGCCGCTCGGCTATCTGGCAGCGCAGAAGTACCTCGAGATCTTCAGCCACCGCGTGCCGCTGACGCCCGCGCCCTTCCTGTTGAGCTTGGCCCTCGGGCTCGCGATCGCCTGGGCGGCGGTCGTCGGCCAGGCGCTGCGGGCGGCCCGCGTGAGCTCCGCGACCGTGCTGCGCGCGGAGTGACCGCGATCGGGCTGGCCAGCGCGCACGCGCTCGGGCATGCTTGGCCTGTCACCCGAGCCATGGTCGATACGGATGTCACGGAAGCAGCTCGCGCGCCTCGCCCTCCTGTCCTGCCTCGCCACGGCGTCGTTCGCGCAAGCGGCCGACGATCGCGGCGGCTACATGGGCGGCGCCCTCGGCACGTTCGATTACTCGGAGCCCTCTGACTTCCTCTTCGCCGTGTCGGACAACACCACGCAGTACCAGCTGTTCGGCGGCTACCGCGTCAGCAATCATTTCGCCGTGGAGTTCGGGTGGGCTCGCACCAGCGACGTCAAGAGCAGCACCACCCTGTTCGTACAGGGGCTCGGCCCCACGCAGTTCGACATCTCGCAGAGCTACGACATCTACGCGCTCAGGGCGATCGGTTTCCTTCCGTTCGACCGGGTCAGCCTGTTCGGCGGCGTCGGCTATCACTCCGCCGCGCTGATCGGCGACGTCAACGTCCCGGGGATCGGCAACGTGGCCGCCGTGAAGGACCACATCCATGGGTCCACGGCCGTGCTCGGCGTCCAGCATGACTTCAAGCTCGACTTGAAGAGTTTCAGCATCCGGGGCGATTACACGTGGTACGACTTCGGCGACGGCATCGACGCTTCGGGATTTACGGTGGGGTTTCTGTTCCGCTTCTGACCCGGCGACCACGCCCGCGATGCGTTTCGCGGGCGTATGCGACCCGCGTCGATCGCTGTCCCCGTTTTCTCGTGGCATAGGGCTTGCAGCGTTCGTGTCTGGCGGCACCGTTCACACAAGGAGGACGACCATGCAAATCACGGCGATCATGACCCAGCCGGCCAAGCACTAAGACAGGGCGACTCTCAGATGAAGAAGATGTGGATCGTCGTCGCCGACGAGCGACGAGCCATGCTCTATCTCTCGGGCGCGCTGCGCGAGCCGTTCGCCCTCCTCCAAACGATCGAGAACGACGGCGACGCGCCGGACCGCGAGCTCGAGACCGATCGGCCGGGCCGAACCTTCAGCAGCAGCACCGGCCAGCGGCACGGAGTGGGCGGCGAGCGCAGCACGCGGCGCACCCGGCAAGAAGGCTTCGCGCGGCGGATTGCGGAGGAGATCGACCGCGCGCGCAAAGCCGGCCAATTCGACCGCCTCGTGCTCATGTGCGGCGCGCGAATGCTCGGACTGCTGCGCGAAGCGTTGCCCGCGCCGAGCCGCGAGCTGGTGCTCGTCGAGGTGCCGAAGGACATGGCGAAGCACGACGAGCCGGCGATCCGCGCACACGTGCCGCAGGAAACGTGGCGGGAGCTCGGCAGGTAGCGCGCGGCAAATTGAGCGTGAGGCCTTCGCAGGCTAACATCCGCATCGCCCGGGCGCGCCTCGCGCTCGTCACGCGAGCCGCAACGTGCCCCGACACCTTCTCGCCCTCGCCCTGCTCTGCGCCACGGGCGCCCCGGCATTCGCACAACACGCCACCGCGTTCGACGTCGAGGACGGGGCGCGGGCGTTCGCGTCGATCTGCGCGAATTGCCACGGGCCCGACGGCAACCTGATCGCCGGCATCGACTTGGGCCGCGGGCAGTTCCGCCGCTCGCTCACCGACAACGAGCTCGCGGGCATCATCGAGAACGGCATCCCGAACACGGCGATGCCGGCGTCGCCGAGCCTTTCGGAGGAGCAAGTGGAGCGCGTCGTCGCGTTCTTGCGCAAGAACGCCGCGGCGAAGCCGACCGCCGCGTCCACCGGCGACGCCGCGCGCGGCAAAACGCTGTTCGAAGGCAAGGGTGAGTGCATGGACTGCCATCGCGTCGACGGACACGGCTCGCGCACGGCACCCGACTTGAGCGCGATCGGCCGGCTGCGCCGCGCCGTGGAGATCGAGCAGTCGCTGCTCGAGCCCACCGCCGAGGTGCAGGCGAGCAATCGCTTCTACCGCGTGGTGACCGCCGACGGTAAGGAGGTGAAAGGCCGCCTGCTGAATCGCGACACCTACACCGTGCAGCTGCTCGACTGGGACGAGAACCTGCGCTCGTTCACCCTCAAGGATCTGCGCGAGCACGGCTTCGACGAAACGCCGATGCCGTCGTTCCGCAAGAAGATGGGCACGCGCGAGATCGCCGACCTGGTCGCCTATCTCGTTTCGTTGCGAGGGCTGCCGCAGTGAAAACTCTAGCGCCGATCGCCATCGCGCTCCTCGCCGCGACGCTGCGCGTCGACGCCCAAATCACGTTCGACCGAATCTTGCACGCCGACCGCGAGCCCGCGAACTGGTTGAGCTACTCGGGCACGCCGTCGAACCAACGCTACAGCGGGCTCGACCAGATCACGGCGGCGAACGCCAAGAACCTCGAGCTCAAGTGGCTCTGGCAGGCGCGCTCGCTCGAGCAGTTCGAGGCGACGCCGCTCGTCGTGGACGGCGTGCTCTACACGGTGCAGGCGCCGAACGAGGTGGTCGCGCTCGACGCGGCCACGGGGCGCGTGTTCTGGACGTTCCCGTACGAGCCTGCCGCCAACGCGCGCACCTGCTGCGGCCGCGTGAACCGCGGCCTCGCGATCCTCGGCGACACCTTGTTCATGGGCACGATCGACGCGCACCTGCTCGCCATCGACGCGAAGGCCGGCACGTTGCTCTGGGATGCGAACGTCGCGGACTCGGCGCAGCGGTATTCGATCACGATGGCGCCCGTCGTGATCAAGGACAAAGTCATCGTCGGCACCGCGGGCGGCGACGCGGGTATCCGCGGCGTGGTCGCGGCGTTCGACGCGGGCACGGGCAAAGAGGTGTGGCGCATCCACACGATCCCGGGACCGGGCGAGCCCGGCAACGACTCGTGGGGCGGGGGGAGCTCGTGGAAGGAAGGCGGCGCGGCGGTGTGGAACGCGGGCGCGTACGATCCCGAGACCAACCTCGTGTTCTTCGGCACCGGCAACCCGGCGCCCGACTGGGACGGCCGCGACCGGCTCGGCGACAACCTGTACAGCAACTGCGTGCTCGCGCTCGACGCCGACACCGGCAAATTGAAGTGGTACTACCAATTCACGCCGCACGACGAGATGGACTACGACTCGACGCAGGTACCCGTGCTCGCGGACATCGATTGGCGCGGCACGCCGACCAAAGCGATGCTCTGGGCGAATCGCAACGGCCTCATGTACGTGCTCGACCGCGTGACCGGCAAGTTCCTGTTCGGCAAGCCCTACGTCGAGACGAACTGGATGAGCGGCTTCGACAAGAACGGCCGGCCGATCCGCGTGCCCGGCATCGTGCCGTCGAAGGAAGGCACGCTCGTGCGCCCGCACGTGCACGGCGCGACCAACTGGGCGCCGCCGTCGTTCAGCCCGAAGACCGGCCTCTTCTACGTGGCGCATTGGGAGCACTCGGGCATCATCGCGCTAGAGGGTCAGTTCCCGCGCTCAGTAGGCATCAACTCGAAGCAGACGCAAATGGGGCAGACGAATCTGCTGCCGTTCTTCAACGACGACAACGAGGCCTACGGCGTGATCCGCGCCTACGACCCGAACACGCTCGAGCCGAAGTGGGAATACAAGATGGCCGACATCACCTGGGGCGGCGTGCTCTCGACCGCCGGCGACGTGGTGTTCGGCGGCGGCAAAGAGGGCTACTTCGTGGCGCTCGATGCGAAGAGCGGCGCGGAGCTCTGGAAGATGCCGGTGGGCGGCCAGGTCAACGCAGGCGCGATGAGCTACGCGGTGAACGGCAAGCAGTACGTCGCGATCGCGGCGGGCAGCTCGCTGTTCGCGTTCGCGCTGCCGTAAGCGGCGTTCTAGCCCGCGGGCGTCAGCGCTTGCGCCAGTAAACCCCGGCCCAATCGATCGGAACGAGCGCTTCGGTGATGCCGGAGCGCCCGCGGTAATCCTCGATCGCGCGCTTGCATCCCTCGACGGCGCCGTAGTCGTCCACGATCAGGAATCCGCCGGGCTGCAGCTTCGGGTAGAGCACCTCGAGCGCTTGCATGGTGCTCTCGTACATGTCGCCGTCCAATCGCGCGACGGCGAGCCGCTCGATCGGGGCGCGCGGCAGCGTGTCTTTGAACCAGCCCTTCAAGAATCGCACCTGATCGTCGAGGAGCCCGTACCGGTCCACGTTGGCGCTGACCTGTTCGAGCGATACCGCGAGCTCGTCGTAGGTCCAGTGACGGTCGCCCGAGTCCGCGGGGTAGCTGCCGGCGTCGGGCTTGGGGAGTCCCTCGAACGAATCCGCCCCGTAGACCACGCGGTCCGTGACGCCGTGCGCCTTGAGGATCGCTCGCATGAGAATCACGGCCCCCCCGCGCCAGATACCCGTCTCGATGAAATCGCCGGGGATGCCGTCCTTCAGGACGGTCTCGACGCAGAACTGAAGGTTGTCCAGCCGCTTGACGCCGACCATCGTGAGCGCGAGCGACGGCCAGTCTCTTCCTTCGACGCGCCTTTCGTCCGGCGTGCGCCGAATCAGGCGGACGTCGCCGGGAACGAGTCGTTTGACGAGCGCCCGGCGCCAGCGACCGCGAGGCCTGAAAACGTTGCCGTCGTACCCCTCGTACAGCGAACAGGTGAGGCTCTTCTTGACGAGGTCGATGTAGAGAGCGCGCGCGTCGTCCGACATGGCGCCCGCATCATCGCACACTTCGGACGCGAGCCGACTGCTGCGCGACGCATTGACGCCCCGAACCCCACCGCCGCAAGATGAGGAGCAAGGGGGAGTGTCATGCAGCGATTCCTACCGATTGCGTTGCTCGGGGTGGCATCCGCCGCGGCAAGCGCGCCGGCCTACAAAGTCCCGCGCACGTCGTGGGGCGAGCCCGACCTACAGGGCACGTGGGCCAACGACAACGAGTACGCCACACCGCTCGAGCGGCCCGCGGAGTTCGAAGGCAAGACGCTCGCGGACATCACGCCGGAGATTCTTGCGCAGGTGCGCAAGCAGGCGACCGAGAAAATGGTCGCCGCGTTGGCACCGGGGCCGCGCGGCCCGGATCAGTGGTGGATCGAGAACCTCGACCTTTCGAAACGCGCGCAGCCGTGGCTCATCATCGAGCCGAAGGACGGCAAGATCCCGGCGCTGACGCCGGCAGCGCAAGCGCGCCACGCAGGGCCGCACCGCAGCAGCTTCCTGGGCGGGCCGTTCAACAGCCCGAAGGATTTCGGCGGGCTCGATCGCTGCATCAGCCGCGGCCTGCCGGACTCGATGATCCCCGTGATGTATGGCAACGTGTACGGCATCTTCCAGTCGCCCGGCTTCGTCACGATTACGTACGAGATCATTCACGAGGCGCGCGTGATTCCGATCGACGGCGGCCCGCACGTCGGCAAACCCATCCAGCTGCACATGGGCGACGGGCGCGGCCACTGGGAAGGCGACACGCTGGTCGTCGAGAGCACGAACTTCCACCCGCTGACGGTGTACCGCGGCGCGACGCCGAGTCAGCTGAAGTTGACCGAGCGATTCAATCGCGTGGCGGAGGACAAAGTCGCGTGGTCCGTCACCATGGACGATCCTTCCACTTGGACTGCGCCATGGACGATCGCGATGCCGCTCGCGTCAGAAAAACAGCAGTCGCTGCCGTTCGAATGCCACGAGGGCAACTTCGGGCTGCGCAACGTCCTATCTGCTGCACGCGCGAACGAAACCAAGCAGCGGAAGGAATGAATCCGCGGCACGCGGCCGGCTATCGGGCCGGTATTCCGGCGCCTTCGGCCACCGGCTGACCGCCGACGCCCAGTCCACCCTGCACGGGCCGCCGCGGTCGATTGATACCCCTCTTCATGTCTTCCTCCAACGCACGGTCCTCGGCACGCTCGCCCCCGAGCGACTGAAGGAGCGCGAAGTTGCCCTCGTGGCAGTCGTAGGGCAGCAGTTTTCCTCCGTCGAGCGGCGTCAGCGGATACGACATCGTGAACGGCCGCACATAGGTCACGGGGTCGTCCACGGTTGTCTGGTACTGGAGGAGGTCGCCGGCCACGCGCTTGAAGCGTTCGGTGAGCTTCATCTGGGTGCTGTGACGATTGCCGTTGCCGTTGACGCCGATCGCCGTCCGGTCCGTCAGATTCGTGGTTTCGACCACGAGCTCGTCGCCTTCCCAATGCGCGCGCGAATCCCCGAGATACTGGCGTATCGCCTGGTTGATGTGGGGCCGCCCGTCGGTATAGATGAGGCGAGTGTCGTGCACCATCTCGTACGAGATCGCCACCACGCCGGGCGCCTGCACGATGCGCTCGCCGTTGCCGTAGACCACGCGCAGCGCCGAGCCGGCGATACCGCGCGTGATGCAGCGCTCGTAGAGCGAGAAGTCGCTGACCCCGTTGAGCGGCCCGTTGCCGTACGTGCCCCGCGGCATGGGCCGCTTCAAGCCTTCGGGAGTGTATGGGGGCATCCGTCCGTCCGCGGGGTCGACGATCAACGACGTCTGCGGAAACGCGCGGCGCGCGAAGTCGTTGCGAAACGAGCTGGTCGCCTCGTTCTCGGCGCGCTCGACGCCGCGCTCGACCTGCTTGGCGCGGTCCGCATACTCTTGTTCGGTGAGATACAACCTGTTGCCGTACTGCTCCGGCCGCGACATCGGAATACCCGCGTTGTCGTCGCTCGACCAGACGCCCTGCAAGTCGGGGTCGCCCCACGATGTACGGCGCGCGGCATAGCGAGGCGCGGCCTTGTCGCCAAACGCGGTGATCACGAGCCGCGGAGCGGCGCCCTGCCCCTGACCCGCGACCGGATGCGAGACGAGAACGGCGGCGCCAATGAGCGCCGCGACGATGCCAAGGGAACCGCGCAGTCGTATCGCCATCGCCGCACTCCTCGTGGTTAGTGTCGTTCGTTCTGAATGATCGCTCCGCACGGCCCAGCTCGCAACGCGAACGGCCCCTGGATCCGGCGAGGGCTAGTCGGATGCGGAGCGGTGGCCCTACACTGCGCAGCAAGCCAGTCCATGCTTTCTTAACTAAGCACTCGAAGAATAGGGGGAGCCACCATGAAAGCGATCGCAAACGTACGAGGCAGGGCATTGCTGGGCGCTTTGAGCGTCGCCTGTCTTGCACTGACCATCAGCGCAGGCGCGCGCGCGGAGGAAGTCAACGCCGAAACTCTCGTCGACCGCCTCCAGATCCAGGATCTGATCACGCGTTACTACAACAATTTCGGACGGGAGAACGCTGAAAACTTCGCGGACTTCTACGCCGAAGACGCCGAGCTGATTCTCGGTGAACGCCACTTCAAGGGCAGGAACGGCATCATGGAAGCCTACGGGCGCGCGCCGGGGCAGGCGCCGCGTCCGCCTCCCCCGCCGCGCTATTCCTTCATCGTGGCGGTCGACAATCCGCTGATCGTCGTGCACACCAAGGGAGCGGCGACCGCGCAGCTCGTCTACACCGAGTACGTGATCGAAAAGCAAGGTGATCCGGTCAAGGTCATCACGCAGGGCAAGGAATACAGCAACTTCGTCAAAGTCGACGGTCACTGGCGCTACAAGACTCGCCAGATCGTAAGTGGCACAAAGCCGCCGGAAGGCTGGAAGGAGTAAGCGGGGCGCGCTGCAGCCTTGCGCCCGCTCCTCGGCCGCGGAGCGCGGCGCGGCTGCGCGTGCGCTGGGAGAGATCGGCTGTGTGACCTACGCGGCCACTCGGCGCGTCAAGGCCGCTTGTACGCGGTGTAAGTCGTCGCCGTCGTCTTGGCGGCGGCGTCCCGGACTGCCCCCACGTCGGGGATGATGAGCGGCAGCGTCGACATCGCCTGCTGGATCTGCCGCACGACGTCGCACAGCTCGACGATCGCGTCCGTCTGCATTTGCTGGATCGGATCATTGGACCGGTGCGCGCGCAGCCACGTGGACTTCGTCTGCAGCGAGCTGGTGCCGCGTTCTAGCGCTTTGGTCAGCGCGGCCAAGTTGCTTTTTCCGTTGACGGCGGTAATTGGCGTTGTCATTGGTTCCTACCGTTTTGCGTGCAAGTGAGCGATGAGGAGCGCGGAGAGTACCGCACTGTCACACCCGCGGATAGCAGATGCGCCGTGAGCGCGCGCTACTCCAGAACGCCGGTTCGCTCGATCGAAATACGGCGCCAGGCAGCACTCTGCGCTACCATCCGCAGACCCCTCGCTTCCGGAGCGGTGCGTGCAACGACGAATGCGCCTGATTGTCACGGTGGTGATGCTCAGCACGCTGGCCTCGGTCGTATTCGCCCAACGCGGCTATCGCCGCGGCTACGCGCCTGCCCCCGACCAGCCGTTGGTTGATCCGAGGGAGTGGGTATTCGCACGGGTCGCGTACGACAGTAACGCCTATCGCCGCGACGGCAGCTGGACGACCGACTATCCGGGCGCGGAGCACCACTTCTCGGAAGCGGTAGAACGGTTGACGCGCGTCGACGTGCACCCGGACGGCTATGCGGTCAGCCCGAACACCGACGCTCTGTTCGACTACCCGTGGCTGTACGCCGTCGAGGTCGGAGCCTGGTCGTTCACCGAAGCCCAAGCAAGCCGAATGCGTGAGCACCTGCTGCGCGGCGGCTTCCTGATGGTCGATGACTTTCACGGCGAGGCCGAGTGGAGTCTCTTCTTGGAAGGCATGCGAACGATTTTCCCAGATCGGCCCGTAGAGGACGTCCCGGCGACCGACGCCGTCTACTCGCTACCGTATGAAATCGGCAAACGCCTCCAGGTACCCGGACCCGGCTACATGAGCTCAGGATTGACTTATGAGCGGTACGATGGCGTAACACCGCACTGGCGCGGCATTCGCGATGACGAGGGGCGATGGATGGTGCTGATCTCGCACAACATCGACTACGGCGAAGGCTGGGAACAGGCCGACAACCCCGCCTACCCCCAACCGTTCACACGTCAAGCTTACGAGGTCGCCGTCGATTACCTGATTTACAGCATGACGCACTGAGGGGAACAAGAATGAACCGCACGCTCGGACTGCTCGTGGTCGTCCTTTCGCTCGCCGCTTGCCAACCGCCTGCCGACCCGCACGTTGCGGCGATCGCCGATCGCATGGCGATCGATCAGCTCGTCGCCGGCGACTATCCGCGCGCGCTCGATGCTCACAACTGGGACGCGTACGCGGCTACCTACACCGATGACGGCGTGCTGTCGCTGGCGGGTCAGGAGGCGAAGGGCCGGGCCGGCATCAAGACGTTCCTCGCGGCTCTGCCGCCGGACCACATCAATCACGTCATCAGCAACTTGTCGTACAAGATCTCCGGCGACGCAGCCACCGGCGGTGCCTACTGGGAAGACATCGGCCTCGTCGACGGCAAGCCCGGCGTCGTCGTCGCCGGGCACTATGAGGACACGTTGCGCAAGGTCGGCGGCGAATGGAAGTTCGCAAAGCGCTCGATCGTGATCGACTTCGCGGCCCCCGCGGCGGCTGCGGCTCCCGCCAGCGGCGCCGCTTCGCAGTAGCTCAGCGCGCCCGCCGCCCGTGCCGCGCTTGACTTTGTTGCGCCGGTTCACCTACGTTCGCGAAGGGCGGCCTCGACGAATGTAGAGAAATGGCAGAGCGAGAGCTGATTCACTCCGGCGTCGTGAGAACGACCCATTGGCTCGTGGCGATCAGCTTCGTCGGCCTGCTCGTAAGCGGTATCGCGATTCTCATCGCTCACCCGCGTTTCTACTGGGGCGAGACGGGAACCTACTCCACGCCGGCCTGGCTCGATCTCGGGCTCAACCCTGTCTACGACAACACGGGTTGGGGTCGAGCGCTGCACTTCCTCTCCGCATGGGTCTTCGCATCGAGCGGCCTCGTCTACATCACTGCCGGATTCGTGAGCCGGCACTTTCTATCCGATCTCTTTCCGTCGAAAACGGAGCTGCGCTCGGGCGCAATTGCGAACGTCTTGCTGCTTCGTCCTCTCCGGCGAGGCGATGCTGCCGCGTCGTGGCGCTACAACGTCGTCCAGAAGCTGTCCTACTTGATCGTGGTCTTCGCACTGTGCCCCGCGATGATCTGGACGGGCCTCGCGATGTCTCCTGCACTGTCGGCGCAGTATCCGTTTCTAGCGGCGGTATTCGGAGGACATCAGTCCGCACGCACGGTGCATTTCATCGTGGCCGATCTGCTCGTCTTGTTTCTGGTCGTGCACCTGACGATGCTCGTGCTCGTGGGATTCGGCACGCACGTCCGAGCGATGATCACGGGGTATCGTCGGTCGAGCGAGGGTGGGATATGAAACGAATAGCGCGTCGCGCGTTTCTGCGGGCCGGGCTCTCGACCATCGCAGGTGTGGCCGGCATCGGCGGCGCCATCTACACGGCGCGGCATCGCGGGCTCGTACCGCCCGATCATAGCGGTCTCTTCGGGATCGGAGAGACCTTGACGTACGGAGCGCAACGACTGCTCGTGTCGCGCCAGACGCTGGCGCGGGAGTTCGACCGCAGCCACATCTCGACCGTGGCGGAGGTCAACGGTTATCCGCCGGAGAACGACCAATACCTGCGCCTCGTCGCGAACAACTTCGACGACTGGCGGCTCACCGTCGACGGGCTGGTGGCTCGCCCGACGTCCTTCTCGTTAGCCGAGCTTCAGCGCTTGCCGAGCCGCAGCCAGATCACCTTGCACGTCTGCGAGGAGGGCTGGTCGTTCATCGCCGAGTGGACTGGCGTTCCTCTTTCGCTCTTGCTCGATCTCGTCGGGGCCAGTCCGGCGGCACGGTACGTGGTCTTCCTGCCGTACGACGATTGGTGGGGCAGTCTCGACATGGTGGACGCGCTGCACGATCAGACCCTACTGGCGTACGGCATGAACGGACGAGATCTGCCCACCGAGCACGGCGCGCCGCTGCGTTTGCGCGTCGCGCGGCAGCTCGGCTACGTCAGCATCAAGTACCTTTCGAGAATCACCGTCACCGATTCTCTCGCGCCGTTCGGTCGAGGACTCGGCTCGGCCGCGCCCGAAATCGGCTACTCCTGGTACGCAGGCATCTGAGGCCCGACGCTAAGCGTTTTGCTCGGCGTCGCCCGTGACGGTGCGCCGCAGCCAACGGCGAACCACACGGTTCCACCACATGATCGAGCCGGTCACGAACATGATGGCCGGAGCCATCCCGAACACCGCCCAGACTGCCTTGACCGTCTGGTCGCAGATCCCTGGGCCGTGACACGGAATACCGATGCCGTTGATGCGTCCGAAATGCAGGTAAGCGAGCCAATAGAGCGCGTCGTCCACGAACCGCCGCCCGGCGTTTTCCGCGGTCACGGGCTGGATGAGATCCGCGAGCTCGGAAACCGCGTCCGGGAAGCAGAGGTAGATGCCGCTTGCCGCGAATACGAAGATGAACACGATGCTCCAGAAGCCTATCGCGCTGTGTAGGTCCCAGGTGAATCTCTTCCAACCCACTCCGCGCTTGAGACTCAGACTTCGACGCCAGGTTCTGACGCCGGGCCACCAGATAACGAGACCGGTGAGCGCGATCAGAAAAACCGCAACGGCGCCGACGCCGTTGACGAAACGCCCCGTCGATCCCGCGAGCAGATTGTCGTGCAGGTCGATGAGACCCTCGACGAGGCGTATGCCGAGCGCGGAGTTGTCAGCGATGCCGGTTACCGGCATCGCCGCTACGTACATCTCGTTCCGATAGACCAGCACGCTGCCGGTCACGCTGACGAATAGAACGTAGAGCCCGACGCCGATGCCGCTCCACAGGTGCACCTGAAAGACGGCCCTGCGGGCCCAGACGCGTTGCGGCTGACGGACCCAGCGCTGCCAAGTGTTCAGTGGATCGCCCCTTGTTCACCGGCGGGAAGCCGATGCCCGTACTCTACGACCGTAGAGACGGCGTGAAAGACTGTCAAGTAGATGTTGGCAGAGTCATGCGACCTGGCGGATGCCACCGGCGAAGCGGATCCGCTCAGCGCGACCAGTTCTCGAGCCGCAGGCCGGGCACGCGCCGGAATTCACGCTCGTTGTTGGTCACGAGCGTGAGATTTTCGGCGAGCGCATGGGCCGCGATCCAAAGATCGTTCGAGCCGATGGGCTGCCCCGAGCGTTGCAGAAAGGCACGGACGTCCGCATACCGGCGCGCCGCGTCGAGCGGCAGCGGCAACACCTGGAGCGTCTCGAGAAGCGCCGCGAGATGGGCTCCCGCTTCCTCCCGCCGCGTGCTCACGACCTCGCCGAAGGCGAGCTCGCCGTAGGCGATCACGGAGATCGCGGACCTGGACGCGCGCTGCTCCAGCCTTCTCAACAACGCCGGTGGGCGCCGCTTCATCACGAAGATGCAAATGTCGCTATCGAGCAGGTAGCTCACGGCCACTCAGAATCTCTCGATGGGCTCCGGGGGAGCGTCCGGAATGTCGTCCGGGAAAGCGTTGTCCGCGAGCGGCGGAAGCTCGTCGAGCAACTCGCTCAACCTTGCCGGCTTCTCGCGCAACACGATGTCGTTTCCGCGGCGGAATACCTCCACCCGCTTGCTGCGCAGTCTGAATTGCTTTGGCAACCGCACGGCCTGGCTATTCCCCGACTGGAATACTCGGGCGATGACCGGCGAGTGAGCGTACGGAGGCGGCGGCGGTTCTCCAATGGCGCCATGTTTCGCTCGCTTCGCGCGCTTTTTGGGCCGCCTGGTGGGCATGCCGCGAGTATATACGCGGACGTATATACGGCTGCAAGAGGCGGGCGGATAGGAAATCCAAACGACGCGATCCCGCCGCTTCTCAGCGTTCGGCCCCGCGATATTTCTTCTCGCCCGCGAGCACCTTGATCGGAAGCCGGTTCTCGGGCAGCGGGATCGGGCAGGTCGTGAACGGATTGAACGAGCAAGGCGGGTTGTACGCCTCGTTGAAGTCGAGAATTGTCGTGCCGTCCTGTCGCAGGTCCGAGTACAGGAAGCGAGCGGCCTCGTACGTCTCGTTGCCGCTCGATGCGTCGTTGAACACGAAATAGAAGCGTCCGGGGTCGGTCGTGAAGGGCCGCAAGCGCAACGTCTCGCCATTCAACACGAACTCGACGATGCCTTCGGTCTGGTAGGCGTCCACGTCGCCGAGGGTGTTGACGACCGGCAACTTACGCGGCGTCGCATCCCGAATGAAGCGACCGAGAACGTGGTAGTCGCGGCCGATCGGAAACCACTCGAAGCCCTGGAAGCGCCGCGCGCGCTCGCCGTTCGGATCCCTCACGCGCAGCGACAGACGCGTGCCACTACGGTGAATCACTACGCTCGCGCCGTTGGCCTCGACGACGCTGGGCTCTTCCACGCCGTCATCGCGAAGCACCGTCGCCGGCGCCGCCGTTTCGCCGTTGATCGTGACCGGAGCTCCCGGCTCGGGGTGGAAAGTGACCTCGTCGGACGCGACCGTGAAGCTGCCGAGATGCTCCGGCAGAGAGGCAATCAAGACCACGTCGTTGTCCGGCGCGCTCCCGGCGCTTTGCGCACCGGACTTCAGGAAGTGCAGCCCCTCGATCGTGACCCAATTGCGCCTGTAGCTCTCCTCGTGCTCCGCGCGCCAAGTTTCGATCTGCGTGACGACCGCGTCGTTCCACTCGAGCGGCGGCGCGGCCGCGGGTTGGCAGCCGGTCGCGGCTGCGACGAGCGCGCCGAGCAACGTCGCGAGCAACGGCCGCGAAACGTCGAGACCGAGTCGCGTATGTCGCAGGTTCATTGTTGCGCGCCTTAGCGGGCCAGCGGCTCGACGAGCGTGATCATCGCTTGATGCGTGTGGCCGATCCAAAGCCCGGACAGCCCGCCGCGCGCGGCCGGCTTCAGATTGATATCGCGGATGTTCGCTTCGAACGGCAACAGATAGAAATTCCATTCGCCGGTCTCTACGTTCATGCGGGCGACGCGATCGGCGTAGATGCCGGCGGTCCACGTGTAGCCGTGCTCGTCGTAGTGCGCGTCGTACGGGAAGAAATACGGGAACGGCACCGCGTAGAGCTTCATTTGCTGGCCGCTGGGCTTGCGCGGGTCGAGCAGGCCAACGAAGCCGCCGTCGTAGCCGCCCCACCAGAGCCGATCCGAAGAGTCCGTGATGCCGCGCCGCATGCCCGTGCCGAACGAGCCCGCGCCGCGCGGTTCGGCGGGAATGTCGAAGTACTGCACCGCGTGCGTCTTCGCGTCCACGCGCCAGACGTACGGCGCGCCGCGCGCGCTGCCGTAGACGTTGTTGCGAGAATCGGCCGCGATGTCGTACGCATAGAGCGGTTTCGCGCTCGTGCCTTTGATCTCTTCGTGCTCCCACGTTTTGAGGTCGATCTGGTAAACGCCGCCGCCGGCGACCGGCGCCGCGGCCGCGCGCCATGCCTTGCCGTCCGCGCGCGCGCCCGAGACGTCGATCATCTCGCCGCCGCCCGGCGGATCGTGAAACTCGAATTGCTCGGTCTTCGGGTCGAACACCACGACGCCGCTCTGCGCCTGATTGCCGATGTACCACCGACCGTCTCGGTCGGGGCCCATCAAGGTTCGTGCGCCCGTCGGCTCGAACGAGCCTTCCTTGGCGCGATACGGCCAACGCCACTCCTTGACGTCACCGGTCTTCGGATCGAGCCGGCCGATCGCGTTGTCGTTGAAGTGGTTGAACCAGATCGTGCCGTCGGCCGCGATGCGCGTGTCGTGCGGCCGCGCCGTCGCCGGCAGATCCCACGTCGTATAGAGGACCTCCGTCTCTTTGCCCTTCGGCCGCGGCATCGTCTTCAGCTCGTAGCTCCACATGCCGTCGTGCAGATTGATCGAAGCGACGGCCTCGGCTTGGCGCTTCTGCAACCCCGACGGCTCGCCGCCCTCGGCGCGGCCCCAGTGCGGCGTCGCGTTGGCCGGCAGCTGGAAGTGCATCGGCGAGCTGCCCGCCGAATACACCATGCGCATCATCACCCACGAGAGCTCCTCGGCGTCGTACGTCGACATCGACGGCCGCCGCAGGGTGTGGCAGCGGCTGCAGTCGCGGAACAGCTCCCACTTCGTGCGGTCGTCGAGCGGATAGCTCGCGAGCCATTCGGGATCCGTGAGCTGCAGTGCGAGCTCGAGCGGATTCGCATCCTCGAGCGCGAGATCGAGCTGTGCCGGCTTGGCCGTAGCGATCTCGACGTGCTGGTTGCGGTCCGCGAGCACGTACTTCACGGCGCGGACGGAGACGGCATAGCGGCCCGGCTCGAGCCGGTCGCTCGGGAACGAGTAGCGCCCATCGGCGTGGCTCACCACCGTGACGGTCTTGTTCGAGCCTTCGCGCTTCGCGCTCACCAGGACGCCTTCCATCGCCGGCTCGCCCGGCGAGGTCACGCGTCCCGAGAGCGCCGCCGCCGGTTGAGCGGCCGCGGGCGTCGCTGCAAGCCAGACGCTGACAGCGGCGGCGGCGAGGCCGCCGAGCGCGGAGCCGCGAGTGACGGTACGGATGCACATGAGATCCACCCCAGGACGTGCGCGACCGCGTCAGTGTACCGGCATCTTCTTCGTCCCGCGCGCGGCTCGGGCCGAAAGCACGAACGGGTGAATTCCTTGACCCACCGCACAAAAGACCTGCGCGGTTCGTAGCAGTATGGTTGCAGGCCCCGAAACGAACGCACCGGAATGGACTACGTCGGCGTGGACTACTGTGTGGACCTCCGTTGCTCCGCGTGCAGCCACGCAACGCGGATCGCGTACAGCCGGCTCTTGACGCTCGTCGCGGCCGGCACGCCGGTGCACTGCGGCTTCTGCGGCCGCGCGACCAATCACGGTTGGGGCACTCTCTCGCAGGCGCGCCGGCTGATCAGCGAGTACCTCGCCGCCGACAAACCCGCGCTGCTCGCCTCCTGAAGCGCGCCGCTGCTCAGTGGAGCGGCTCCGGCCGCGCGCGCGTTTCGTCGGGCGCATCGAGCGCCGCGCGCTCGCTTGCGACGTCGGGTCTTCGCGGCTCCAGCGGCGCATGCGCGCCCTCCTCCACGCTCGCCGACGCGGGCGGCGGCAGCACTTCCGCCGGCGTGTCGAGCGCGTTGCGCTCGTCGGTGGGCGCGTTGTCACCGAGCCATAGCTTCAGCGCGAACGCCAGTCCGGCCGCCGCAACGACAGCCACCAACGCATAAGTCCAGGTCGAAAGACTGGGACGCACGCCCAAGATCCACTGTTGCGTGCTCTGGCCGGTGCGCCGGCGGAACTGTCCGCGGGGCCTGCCGCGGGCGATCGCCTGCTCGCGCGCCGGCCATTCGTGGCCGTCGCGCCGCCGGGCGAGCTCGGAGCCGCCGTCCGCGAAGGTGCTCTGGGCCGCGGGCGCACCCGAGCCGAGTTTTTGGTTCCGCTCCGCGACGCGCTCCATGTCGCCGGTGAACGCTCGAAACGCCGACGTCTTCGCCGCGAGACGCGCGACTCCTTCGTCCATCGACTGCCGAAACGCCTGCCATTCCGCGTGCAGGTCGTTCGCGAGACCCGCGGCGGCCACCGTCTGCCGCACCGACTCGTCGACCTCGGCGCGCCGCCCGTCCAACGACAAGAGAGACCCGAGGGCCCCTTGCGTCGTGTATCGCTGATAGCGGCCCACGTCGGCGGCAAGAAGCTCAGCCGGCGCGAACGACAATGGCTTGCCGTGCTGCTGCTCGAGAGCGCCTTCCGCGCCGAGCCCCTGCATCATCAGGTCGGCTAACAACAGCGGCGAACATTGATGCTCGAGCCGCTCGTCGAGCGGCGCTCCCGAGTATGCGTACTGCGACAAGCGATATCCGGCGGGGAACCTCCGGTCGGCATCGAGCAATCCCGTCACGTTGCCGTAGACCTCGGAGACTATGTCGACGCAGTTCGCGACGGTGTGCATCGGCAGCAGCGTGCCCACGAGACAGCCCACGGCGACGTACGCGCCGCGGTTCGCATCGGAGTCGTAGGTGTTTATCCTGAGCGCGCGTCCGTATAGCAGGTATCGTCGGCCGTCGACGAACACGGGCTCAAAACGGTAGGACTCGGCGGCCTCATTCGCGGGCCGGTCGAGATAGCTGCGCGCCGCGCCCGGCAGCTTCGCGGGGCCTATCTCCGCGAGCTGAAAGCCGTCGTTATTACTCGGCGTTCCGCAAACGAAGAAAGCGACCGAATGCGACATCGCTTCGAGCTCTCAGGCGAAGAAGTTCTTGATCCTGTCCCACACCGTGGTCGTAACCTTGGGGTAGCCGCGGAGCGTTCGGTGCGTAAACGAGTGGTAGATCCAGTTGATCAATATCTCGACGTACCGCTTCTCGATCGATTTGAGCCTGGCGACGGACGAGCCGGTGTCGGTCTTCTCGAGCACCACGTTGCCGACACTGAACGGCATGTAGGCCGCGCGAATGTTGGAATGCGCCTTGATCGTCGACCGCGTCTGGGGGAAGTTCGTGCGAAAGTACTGCCGATCGGACTTGTACTCGTTCTGCACCACGTCCCATTTGGCCGCGATGAACAGGATGTTCAAGCTCTTGAGCCCGATGCCCGTCTGGCTCAGGAGATACCGAATCAGCGTGTCGAACAGCATGTCCTCTTCGAAGCGCCCTTTGCCGACGCGGTTTCGCGACGCGTCGGAAATGAACAGGAAGCGCTTGTTCACGCCCCGCTGCCGCAGGTACCGCTCCAAATGCTCGTGGAGGCGCGGCTGCTTGTGCTCCGCCGACGGAACAATCGAGCGAATGTCCTCGCCTGCGATCTCGATGAAGCCGAACCCGAGCCGCGGCCTGCCGCGCTGCCCGAAGCGAACGTTGAACTCCCGGAGCACGCCCTGACTCGTGCGCTCCGGCAGATAGCCCGCGGCGAGGTTCTGAACCCAGGCGTTGAGATATGCCTCGCTGACGGTGTTGCCGTCGACGCTCGTGCGGTCGAAGTAGACGTTCTCGTCGACGTGCAGCCGGTGCACGAGGAAGTTCTGCAACGTCGACTTGCCGCTCGCCACGCTGCCCACGGTGAACAGGAAGTTGCCGCTGCGTCCGTCGATGCCGGTGCCGTCGACGACGTTGTCGAACGCGCTCATGTCGATGCGATGGGGCATCGGCTCGGCGATCGTGCCGACGACGGGCGTGATCTTCGGCAAGGCCGGAACGATCGCGTCTTGCATTTCGCGGGCCATCTCAATACCCCTCTTCCGGGCGATACAACAGAAGCGTGAGCAACGGCACTAGCAAATCGAGCAAGGTAGCCAAGATGCAGGACAGCACGATCGCGACGGGGTTGATCCAGTTCAGGAAATTCCGCCAGGTGTATTGGAACGCGCCGATCTCGTCAGCGCTGTTGTTGATCTCCTTGAGCTCGAGCTTGGTCCCCGGCATCAACGCGAGCGCTTTCACGGCGTAGCCGTTCAAGTCACGCGCCATCAAGTCCGTGGTGTCGGAGGAATACTCCTTCGCGCGCATCTTGCCTTCGTAGAACGCGCGGACCTTGAGGACATTCGCGCGGAAGTCGTCGAGGGGCGCTGCCGGATCGTTGTGAAACTGGATATCGGCCTGCTCCACGATGAACGCGTCCAGACGATCCGCATAGGCCTTGAGTTGCTCCGGCGGAGCCGTGGGATCGGGCGCGCGCAACGACGTGAGCGTGGTCCCGAGGATCTTCTCGACCTCGCGGTAGTGTGCCTGCGCGATCTCGCCGAAACCCGGGTTGCGACTGTCGGCGATTTGGGTCTTCAAGTTCTCACGTAGAACCACGAGGCGGCTCTTGCGATCCTCGAGCGCGGTGTACGCGGGAACCTCACCGATCGCCGCGAGGATCTTGCTCGTCTCGGAGTCGAACACGCGCCACGCTTCTTCCTGCGTGTCGCTGACGATGTCGCGCGCGACGAAGTAGGAATAGATCGCGTTGGTGTTGCTGATAAAGCTGATGACGAACACGACCGCGAGCATCACGAGCGGCCCCATGAGCCCCAGCGCCTTGCGTCGCGCTTCGCGCAGCCTGAAATTTATCGCCACGAGACAAAGGCCGATCAAGATCGCGAAGAACGCCGCGAGCACCTTCGGCAGGTCCACGGAGAACCCGAGGTAGGTGGTCCAGCCGCTGAAGAGGCCCGTGAGCCATGCGGCGATCGTGAACACGACGTCGAAGTAGGTCCCCTGCTTCAGTCGCTCATCGCTCGGTGCGAGCGCGATCAGGAAATCGCCGTGCCGTTCTTCCGCCATGTATTGTTATCCTCGAGTCGGCTGCTCCGCGGGGGGGAGCGCGCGCGGGATTCTCAAATATTGGGTTATCCAGCGTTTTCCACGCTAGCACTTTGGGAACGGTGTGGCTATACGCGCCCCGGACTGAACGATCCCGAAATCGCAATCGTCGAAGTCGATAGCAACGAGCTCGGCGGATGCTTGCCGACGAGGCCGTCGGCGCGGTCGAGAACCGCCCGGTTCGGTATCCGTCGACGAATTTCGCTAAACTCTGCGTCCGTGGACACCGCAACTGATCAGTCGGCACTGCGTGGAACGACGTCGGCGACGACGACGCCAGCGACCACCGACAGCAACAACGCCGATCGTTTCCAGCCCACGATCAGCATCGCCGCGCGCGGCACCGACGTGCTCCGCGATCCGATGCTCAACAAGGGCACGGCGTTCTCGGCGGAGGAGCGTTATCACCTCGGCCTCGAAGGGCTGTTGCCCTGCCGGAGCTCGACGCAGGCGCTGCAAGCCCATCGGATCTACGAGCAGATCCAAGCCCAGCCCGACGATCTGCACAAGTACCTGTTGCTGAGCGCGCTTCAGAACCGCAATACGCGGTTGTTCTATCGCGTGCTGAGCGATCATCTCGAGGACCTCATGCCGATCGTCTACACACCGACGGTCGGCACGGCGACGCAGCGCTTCAGCCGCGTGTTCCAGGGCGGCGGCGGAGTCTGGGTCACGCCCGACATGAAGGGCCGCATGCAGGAGCTCCTGCGCAACGCAATCGGCACGCGCGACATCCGCCTGCTCGTCGTCACGGACAACGAGTCGATCTTGGGACTCGGCGATCAAGGCGCCGGCGGCATGGCGATCTCCGTCGGCAAGCTCGCGCTCTACACGGCCGCGGCCGGCATCGATCCCGCGAGCGCGCTGCCCGTGAGCCTCGACTTCGGCACGGACAACGAGGAGCTCCTGGCCGACGAGGGGTACTTGGGCTGGCCCGCGCGGCGCCTGCGCGGCGCGGAATACCTCGCGCTCGTCGACGAGTTCGTCGCGGCCGTGCAGGTGTTGATGCCGCGCGCGCTCGTGCAGTGGGAGGACTTCCGTAAGGACAACGCGCTCGCGATCCTCGACCGTTTCGTCGAGCGGGTGCCCTCGTTCAACGACGATATCCAGGGCACCGGCGCGGTGGTCGTGGCCGGGATCAATAGCGCGCTCAAGATCAAGAACGAGCGGCTCGCCGCGCAGCGCATCGTGATCTTCGGCGCGGGCGCGGCCGGGCTCGGCGTCGCGCGGCAGATCAAGGCGCAGCTCGCGGAGGAAGGCGTGCCCGCCGAGCGGCGTAACGGCGTCCTGGCCTTGCTCGATCGCAACGGGCTCGTGATCGGCGATGGCGCGCTCCGCGACGCGTACAAGAGCGAGCTCGCCTGGCCCGCCGAGCTCGCCCGCGAGCACGGCCTCGACGGCGGCCGGGGCCGCGCGCTGCTCGACGTCGTGCAGCGCTATCGGCCGTCGATCCTGATCGGCCTCTCGGGCGTCGCGAACGCGTTCGACGAGCGCGTCGTGCGCGCGATGGCGGCGCACGTCGAGCGGCCCGTGATCTTTCCGTCGTCGAATCCGAGCTCGATCGCCGAGGCACTGCCCGCGGATCTCTATCGCTGGACCGATTACCGGTGCCTCGTCGCCACCGGCAGCCCGTTCCCCGACGTCGTCCACGGCGGTCGCCGCTACCGCGTGGGTCAGGGCAACAACGTGTTCATTTTCCCGGGCCTTGGGCTCGGTGCGCTCGCCGTGCGCGCGCGCAAGGTCACGGCGAGCATGACGAACGCGGCGTCGAAGACGCTCGCGTCACGCGTCACCGACGAGGAGCTAGCGCAAGGATTGCTGTTCCCGTCCGTGTCGCGCCTCGCCGCCGTCACGTTCGACGTCGCGCTCGCCGTCGCGCGCGAAGCCGTCCGCGAGGGCGTCGCCGGCGTGGCCGAGGACGCGATCGAGCGCGAGATCCGCGCCACGATGTGGAAGCCGGACTACCCGTCGTTCGCGCCGGGGTGACGACTTCGCCCAGGGGGATTTCGAAATGTTGCAGGTCAGATTCGCCTTGCTCGCGGCCGCGTGCCTTTGCGGCACGGCGCAAGCGCAGACCTACGAGCCCGTAGCCGACTGGCTGAAGGTTCCCGCGGGTCGCGAAACGCTCGGGCCAATGCACGGCGACATCGCGGTGAGCCGCGCGGGCGAGGTGTACGTCAGCGTCGAGACGCCGGGCATGGGCGTGCAGGTGTTCTCGCCCGACGGCCGCTATCTGCGCAGCCTCGAGAAGTCGCCGGCCGACCTGCACGGCTTCGTGATTCGCGACGCCGGCGACGGCGAGCACATCTACGGGGTGAGCCTGCGCGGCCAGAAGTTCGTGAAGATGACGCTCGCCGGCGAGATCGTGCTCGAGATCGGGCGCGACGCGATTCCGCGCCAGTACTGGACGGAGAACCGCTTCTCCACCGAGCTCGGCCTGCTGCTATCGGGCATGGACGTGGCACCGAACGGCGATCTCTACGTCACCGACGGTTACTCCAGCGATTATGTTCATCGCTTCGATGCCAAGGGCAAATACCTCGGGACATTCGGCGGCAAGGCTGCGCCTTACAGCTTCAACATCCTGCACAAGCTCGTGATGGACACGCGCTTCGATCCCGTGCGCATCATCGCCACCGATCGCTTGAACAATCGCGTGGTGCACCTGTCGCTCGACGGCGCGTTTCTCGGCGTCGTGAACGATCAACTGCTGCTGCCCGCTGCGCTCACGATCGACGGCGACAACGTGATCGTCGGCGAGCTCAACGGCCGCGTGACGATTCTCGACAAGGCTGGCAGGGTCGTGACGCACGTCGGGACGAACACGGACGAAGGAATCGGCACGAATCGCGTGCCGCCGGACCGGTGGCGGACGGGCTACGTGATCGCGGCGCACGGCGTGGCGACGAATGCGCAAGGCGACATCTTCGTTGCCGAGTTCAGCACGTTCGGCCGCGTGCACAAGTTCGCGCGGCGCTGAAGCGCGAATCTCGACGCGCGGCGCCGACCGGCGCCAGGAAAAAGGGTGGTTCGAATTTCCTATTTACCGACTACGGTGATACTCGCGGTCACGGCCTATCTCATCGGCTCGGTGTTGTTCGCCGTCATCGCAAGCCGCGTATTCCGGTTGCCCGATCCGCGTACGTACGGTTCGGGCAATCCCGGCACGGCCAATGTGCTGCGGTCCGGCAACAACGTCGCGACCGCGCTGACGCTGGTGGGCGACGCGCTCAAAGGCTGGCTCGCGGTTTGGCTGGCGCAGCAGTTTGCGCCTGCGAACGCCATGGAATGGGAGATGGCCATCGCGGGCGCTCTGGTCGTAATCGGCCATATGTACCCCGTGTTCCATCGTCTCAGGGGTGGCAAGGGAGTCGCGCCGGCGCTCGGCGTGCTGTTCGGTTTTGATGCCTACCTGGCGCTGGCTGCGATCTCGACGTGGATCGTCGTCGCGGTGTTTTTTCGGATGTCGTCGTTGGCATCCATCGTGTCGGCCCTGCTCGCGCCATTTGCCGCATGGATGATCTTCGGCTTTGCGCATCCGTTTTTCGTGAGTGTGGTAGTGATGGCGCTCCTGCTGATCTACCGCCACCGCCAGAACATCAGGAATATTCTTGCAGGTACGGAGAGGAAGCTTAAGCAGGCGTCGAGATCGAGCGCTTGAGCTCCGGCTCGGGCAGGAGCTTGCCCGGATTCAATATGTGTTTCGGATCCAGCGAAGCCTTGAGCGCGTGAAGGGCCTGCAGCCCCGCAGGAGAGACTTCCTGATTCATCCAGGGGCGATGCTCGGTTCCAACGGCGTGATGATGGCTGAGCGTGCCGCCCAGGCGCATGATCGCATCGGTGACCAGGCGCTTGTACTCATAATAGTGCTCGATCTCCCTGCCCTCGGGCTGTCGCGCGGCAAACGTGAAGTAAAGGCAGGCACCCGTCTTGTAGGTATGGGAGATATGGCAGCCGATGTAACCCGTTCCATCGTCCTGCCGGAAGCGCGCCTTCACAGCCTCGACCGTGCCGGCATAAAGCGGCAGCACCTTCGACCATAAGGCCGAAGTCTCGGCCACATCGGCCATGCAGCCATAGTCCATGATGTAGTCGCGCAGATACGGAATGTTGAACTTGTCCTTCGACCACGTCCTCGCGACACTCTTGCCGAGCGAGAAGCCGCCGTGCCTCTTCAGTATCCCGAGCGCGGCGCGCCGCGTGGCCTCGACCGGTTTTTCTTCGCCCTCGAAGCCTACGATCAGGATGCACGGCTCGGTGTAGCCGCGGAACTTGAGCCAGCCCTTCACCCGCTTCTCGATCCAGCCCTTGAGCCCATGCTTGGGGGCTTTCATCTGGAAGCCGAGCTCGCTCTCGCCGCCGTCTTGCAGCCGAATCATGCTCGGGGCGCAACCGCGGTCCAGGCATTCCTGGATCCCGCGCACGCCGTCTTCGAAGCTCTTGAAGAGATAGCCCCGGTAATCCCTGGTCGCGGGCGTCTTGTGGACGCGCATCGTGGCTTCGGTGATCACGCCGAGGATCCCCTCGGATCCGACCATGATGCGATTGAGATCGGGGCCGGCGGAGGACGCCGGGACCGCTTTCGTGACGATCGTGCCGGACGGAGTGACCATCCTGATCGAAACGACCATGTCCTCGATCTTGCCGTACGCGTCCGACTGCATGCCCGCCGAGCGAGTGGCCAGCCATCCTCCCAGCGTGGAGTATTCGAAAGAGTCGGGGTAATGCCCCAGCGAATAGCCTCGTTCCGCCAGATCGGTTTCGAGCTTGGGGCCGAGCGCTCCGGCCTGGATCGTCGCGGTGCGGGATTCCGGGTCGAGCGAAATCAGGCGGTTCATGTTGCGCAGGCTGAGCGTCATCATCGGACGCGCTTCGTCGACTTGCGGATTGATCCCGCCCACGATGTTCGTTCCGCCGCCAAAAGGGATCAGGCAGAAGTCGCGCCGCTGCGCGAGCTCGACGAGAGCTGCTACTTGCTCGTGCGAATCCGGCAGGAGAACGGCGTCGGGCGCCCGTCTCACGACTCCGCTTCGAACGCGGAACAGATCCGGGAAACTCTTGCCGTAGCTGTGAAGAAGCCGTTCGAGCGGATCGAGCGTCACCTGTGCGGGCTGCAGGATCCGACGCAACTCGTCGAGCAGCTCCGCGCTCGCGCGCGTCGGAGCCAGCCGAATCGACGAAAAATCCACGGGTACGGTTGTGGGCGAGCCGCTCACGACGCCGAGCTTCTTGGCCGCCCAAGGCCACAGATTCGGCTTGTCGGCCATCGGGAACGTCAGCTCAGGATCGCCCCAACCCCACCACTTCATCATGGGGGAGACCCCTCCGCGGCGAGAAGCTCGCCCGCGAAGCCGGCCGCCGCTCGCGCCGTATTGCGGTGATCGCCCTGCGGGGGGCTCGGAAAGTAACCTGCCCGGATCCCGGCATGCACATAGGTTTCCATGAGCTTGCGATCGATCGGCGCGCAGGTCACTCCCAGCTTCTCGAGCCTCGAGCGCGTGAACTCGCAATCCGTCATCGCGCTGTCGTAGAAGCTGATCTTGGAGACGAAATACCAGAGATTGAAAGCCTTAAGTATCGTGCTCGTGTAGGGCCGGCCGTTCTGCGTGATCTCTCCCCTGCGCAGCTTTTGCTTGTAGATCTCCTCGGGAAGCAGATCGATGGGATAGCCCATCTCACGAAGAAGCCCCATGACCTGAGCGAAGGTTTTCGCGTCGGGATTGATCAGGTGGTAAACGTCGAAAAGATTCTCGCTGCCCGCCGAGAGAGCGACGATGCCGCGGCTCACGTAATCCACGGGGACGACGTCGTAGTGGATGTAGGACTCGGGCATTGCCCGTGTGTCCATCGCGGTCCTGAAGAGATCGTAGAACAGCCCCGAGACTTGGGCGTCGGAATGCGGATAGGCGCCGGTGATCGAATCGCCGTATATCTGGCCCGGCCGGAAGATGCGCCATTTCAGGCCGCGCTCCCGAGCTCCCCGCACCATGGCTTCGGCGCGGAACTTCGAGCGCTGGTAGCTCATGTACTCGAATCCCTGCCCCAGGTCGTAGTCGGTCTCCCGGAAGCGGACGCTGTTGTCGAAGGTCTTGTCTCCCATCACCGTATACGTGGAGACATAAGAGAGGTTCTTTTCGGCAGTACCGAGACAGAACTCGATCACGCGGCCGGTGCCCTGGACGTTGATCGGCTCGAGCCGTTTGTACTTGAGAAGCAGGCTCGTGTTGGCCGCGGCGTGGATCGTGATATCCGTGCGGCTTTGAAGCTCCGCGAAAGCCTGCTCGGATAGCCCGAGCCGATCCAGGGTCACGTCTCCTCGAAGCACCGTCACGCGCGAGATGAATTCCGGCTCTAGCGACCCGTCACGGTCATAAACACGAAGAAACGAACCAACGCGTTCCCGGCAATGGGCGGGATCCTTGCCGCGCGCCAGGCAATAGATATGAGAGGAAGTCGACTGAAGAAGGTCTTTCAGAACTCGAGCGCCAAGAACGCCTGTGGCGCCGGTCAGAAAGACGGTCCCGGGAAAGCTCTTAAGCACCGTTCGCATTTTTATTGTTTGAAAGACGTACCGCTCTCGGTTAAAACAGCGGCGGGAGATCGATCATGAAAATATACAACGTCATTGGTGGTGCGATCATTTTCTTCTATCTGCTTGCGTGCGCGTACTTCGCGCCGTCCCACTTGGGACCCTGGGCAGGCCTGTCAATCGGCGCAGCTTACTTCCTCTTCTTCTGGTTTCTTGCCGGAGTGTACCTAGCCGATGTTCTGCACCTGGGGATCGCCCATCGTTCGCTCGATTATAAGGAGTGGTTCATCAAGCTGGTCACCGTCCTGAACAGCCTCTTCGGGCTCTATGTCGAACCAGCCGCCTGGGTGAACCGCCACCGGTTGCACCACAAGTACTCGGACCATGCCGGGGATCCCAACAAGCTCGGCAGCGACGGCTTCTGGCGCACCCTGTATCTCTGCGTGGTGCCGTATTCGTGCAAGGAGAACCTGGCCGTCGACAGGATTTTCAAGTCCTGGCCATTCAAGCTCGTCGCCGGCAACTCCTTCGCGCTGTTCTCGCAAGTCTTCAGTCTAGGCGTCCTGTGGCTGCTGGTGCGAGATCTGAAGCTCGCGCTCGTGATGTGGGTCGGGCTGCGGATTTTCGCGCTGTGGGTGAACATGATTCAAAACTACTGGACCCACACACGCGAATACGGATACCGGCGATACCACGACGAGCACGACAACGCCATGAACATCGGCGAGTGGTTTCCGGTCACGGCAACCTTCAGTGCCTGCTTGCAAAACAACCATCACCACCATCCGCATCTTTTGCGGCTGAGCCACGAGAAGTCCGAATACGATTTCGGATTCGCCACCGTGAAGGTCATGAAGAGTCTCGGCCTGGTCAAGGCCACCGCAAAGGGCGCCGAACTGCCCAAGGACGTTCCGCTGAGCTCCCTGAGCTTCTAGGGGGCGCTAGGCCGCTTCGTCCGGGTGAACGGATAGGCGAACTGGGCCCAGAAGCCGGCCGGCATCTCCTCGTTGTCCAGGCCGTAAGTGTCCGGCCACTTGTCCTCGGGAAAGTAGTAGGTGCCGAAGATCCTGTCGATCCACGGAAAGTGGATGGCGAAGTTCTTGTCGATCGCCTCTTTCTGCGACGTGTGGTGCCAGTGATGGAATCGCGGCAGGATCAGGAAAGGCTCCAGCCACTTGACGGTCGGGCCGAAATTGCAGTGCGTCCACGTGGCGTGGATTGCGACGAAGAACAGGTAGGCCACGATCATGTCGTGCGGGAAGATGAACATCATGGGAACGAGCATGAACCCACGCACCACGACGTCATCCACCAGGTGCGAGCGCGAACCCGCGATCCAGTCGAGCGCCTTGGACGAATGATGGATGGCGTGGAAGCGCCACAGGAACGGCACCTTGTGGAAGGCCCGATGGATGAAGTACTCGCACAGATCCGCCACCAGCACGGCCAGGAGGAACTGCACCAGCCAGGGCAGGCGGCCCATCGCTTCGAGCACGCTGGGTATGCCCAGATAGGCCGTGAGTTGCGTGGCGGGCAGCAGGATCAGGAAGGACGTGATCTGAATAGGCAAGTGCGTGGACAGGAAATACCCGATGTCCAGCAGCCACTCGCTGCGGAAAACGTTTTGCTGCGGGTAGGCCGGCCAAAGCACCTCGATGGGCGAAAAGATCAGCGTCATGAGCAACATGTCGAGCAGAAACCAGTCCAGCCCGATGGCCGGGCCATCGCCCAACGATCCGTTGATGGGCACGCTGGCGCCGCCCAGCAGCGTCGCGCCGAGGGCTAACGCCATCCCGGTCAACGCGAGGACTCTCTTTCTCCGCAGCATCGCGGACACGACGCCCAACAGGATCGCGCCCACGACCAGCCCCTGGATCACCCCGCGTACGAGGGGCATGGGGTAGTAGCTTCGCAACTCGGGAGACGTCAGCACCTGGGGAAAATGCAGGCACAGCACAGCCCCGAAGGCGACCAATCCAAAGAAGGCCGACAACACCCCGCTCCACCAGCCTGTTCCAAAGCCGGTGGATTCGGCATCGCCGAAGAATTCATTGATTTTTCGCTCGATCACGAGCCCCCCAACGCTGTTCCGTGTCTATTCGGTACTACGCCGCGGGCTGCCCGAATCGATTGGCCTCGGCCTGGCCCTTGCCGATGAGACCCCAGCCGATGAAGCCGGCGGACGCGATCAGAGCGGCCACGGCCACGCCACCTTTGGCCTGTGCTGCGGGAACGTACAAGTAGAGCCAAAAGGTTGCGACGATCAGCGCGGCCGGCACGAGCAGCGGCCAGGCAGAGCGACCCATGTCGTGCAGGCGGCGGGCGTGGAGAACAATCGCCGGGAACAGCAGCGTTACTTGCACCCACTGGCTGTTACGGCCCCCCACCAGGACGTGGTAGAACGCAAACGCCGCGAGCAGCGTGATCAGCGCGCCGATGAATTGGCCGCGGCCGGTGCGACCCGCGGGGCTCACGAACAGCGTGTCGAAATTCATCGTGGGCTCCTTAAGTCTCGCCGACGGCCAGCGCGCGCCGCTGCAAAACACCCTCGTAGTAGCCGATGTAGGCCAGCATCAGCAATCCGTTGAGCGCGATGGCGGCGAGCCCCAGGATGAGCGCGAGCGGCTGGTGGTCGAGGAGCGCCCAGAACGCCGCGCAGACGGAAATCGGCATCACCACGCAGAGCGCCGCGGGGACGAAGACGCCGACGAGGATCAGCGCGCCGGTAACGAGCTCGATGCCCATCACCACGGCGAGGAGCTGGCTGTGCTCGAGGCCGGTCATCAGCTGCACGGCGAGCGGCTCATGACCGCTCGGCAAGGCGTACAGCGAGACGAAAAAGTAGTTGATACCGTTGACCAGCATCCAGGCGCCGAAGATCAGCCGCCCGGCGAGCACGAGGCCCTTCCCCGCTGCGGGGCCGCCGGAAGGGCCCGAGGTCCGCGGCGTGGACCGCCACGCGAACATCGAGCGGTAGCTACTGAAGTACGCGAGGAGCAGCAGCACATTGCACACGAGGACCGCAGTGCCGAAAATCGACGCGCCCGAATGCCATCCCTCGAGCGGCGTGTCCCAGTACCACACGCAGAACGACACCGGCATGCAGATCACGAGGGATAGCGGCACGTAAAAACCGAACAGCACTCCGATTCCGGCAACTAGCTCGACCGCTTTGACGAGATCGAACAGGTGGCTGTCGAATAGAGCCAAGAACAATTCCTGGCTGAGAGGCTGGCTGCCCAGAGGCTGCGGGAACAGCGTAACGAAGTGGTTCAGGCCCGCCGGAATCATCCAGGCCGCGAACACCAGACGCACGAACCACACCGCGTATTTCATGGTGCACCCCCCGCTCGGCATGTTCGGCCACTTCGGCCGCGGTGTCCATCAGGAAAGCCGTCGAAGGGAGTGTGGAACCTAGGCTTGGGTGAAGCGTCGCCGCTTTCCGGCCAGCACGAACTGCTGGGCGCGCCGGCAGAAGTTTTCTCTCGGCCGCTTGCAGTCCTCCCGGCCCGCGGGCGACGATGCTGCGCACTCGCTTTCGTTCAGGGGGATGACACCATGCTGAAGCCGACCGTACTCACCGCCAGCGCTCTCGCTCTGCTCGCGATCGCCGCTCCCGGCCGCGCCCAGGCACCGTTCGCCAACGTGACGCCCGACATGATCCGCACTTCGTTGCCGGTCGAAGGCGCGCCGCTCGCCGAGAAGGGCGCTTACGAAGTCACGTCGGAGCCCGCGTTCGGCTCGCCGGGCCACGTGATCGTTCGTCCCGCGAATCTCGACGCGTTCCCGAAGAAAGACACGCTGCCGGTCATCGCTTGGGGCAACGGCGGCTGCGCGATCGACAGCAAGGCCTTCCTGGGGTTCATGCAGACGGTGGCTTCGCACGGTTTCCTCGTGATCGGCACGGCGGCGATCGAGGGTGCGGCGCGGCGGCAAGCGAACGTCGACGACCTGCGCGGCGCAATCGATTGGGCGGGCAAGGAGAATTCGCGCGACGGATCGCCGCTCAAGGGCAAGATCGCGGTGGACAGAATGGCCGCGATGGGCAGCTCGTGCGGCGGCTTCCTCTCGATCGAGGTGGGCGCCGACCCGCGCGTCAAGACGATCGGCGTGTTCAACTCAGGCGTGATCCGGCTCGATCCGAAGAATCCGCCGCCGTTTCCGATCCCGGACGTGGCAACGCTCGCAAAGCTGCACGGACCCGTGCTGCTCGTGAACGGTCACGACACCGACTTCATGATGGCGACGTCGAAGGCCACCTACGATTCGCTCGAGAAGAAGCCCGCGTTCTACGGCTCGCGCCACGGCGCGGGGCACAGCGCGACGTTCTTCCACCCGGGCGGCGGCGAGTTCGCGAACGTGGCCTGGAGCTGGGCGGCGTGGCAGCTCAAGGGCGACAAGAAGGCGGGCGCGATGTTCGCCGGCAAGGACTGCGGGCTCTGCAAGAATCCGAGCTGGGACGTGGAGTCGAAGGGGCTCAAGTAAGGTCGCGCCTGCCCGCTAAATCGCAGCGTCAGGAGCCCGGGACCGCGTGCGCGTATTCGGCGCCGCCCATCCTTCTTCTATAGACGCGAACGCCGGGCGTCTCGTCGACGCCCGGCGCTCGCAAACGTAGCGGGTCCTAGTGGCGAATCTGCGAAGCGATGTCGTCTAGCTCATAGACTTCGCAGTTACCGCGCTCCGCACCGATCAGGCCGGGGCGGCCGAAGCCGCCGCCACCCACAGCAGCGCCGGCCGCAGGCGGGGGTGGGGCACGCAGCAGCAGCGGGCTCAGCTTCCACGGCTGGAGCAGCACGTCCGGATCCTCGACCGTGACCTCATAGAGCATCTGATCGCCTTTCCGCGTGAAGCGTTCGGTGACCTTCATGTTGTCACCGTGAAAGAAGCCGCCGCGCGCCAGCCACGTTCGCGGCTCGATGCCGATCGATTCGATCACCAGCGTGTCGCCTTCCCAGCGGCCGTAGGAATGGCCCGTGTACTTGGTCACCTGGAGCTGTTGCTCGGTCGGCTTGACGCCATCGGTTCCGATTATGCGGAAGTCCGAGTAACCGCCGCCGCCGTCGCCGCCGTTACCGTAAATCAAGGTGACGTCGGTTGGGGTGGCGAAGATACGGCCGGGCGCTCCTTGCCGCGGAATTCCCATCGGCTGACAGGTCATGATCGGGTCGTTGCGGTTCGTCCACATGTCGTTGTAGACGACCTCGTCCCAGTGCTCGGGCTTGTAGAGCGGACGATTGGGCCCGTAGCGCGACGCCGCCTCGAACTCGAAATCCGTGGTCTGATTCCACGCGGGGCTGCAGCCCTCGAGCTGTTCCGGTGCGCAGCGGCGGTTGCCATAGCGCCAGATGAAGAACTTGTTGTTGCCGGTCCAGTTGCCGGTGAGGTCGGGCTTGCCGTCGGCCAGCCGCGGCGTCGCTAGGGTGGAATCGAGCACGGGCGCCTTCTGGTCGGTGCCGTACGTCTCCACCGGCTCCGGGTCCTTGCCGCTCACGCTCTTCGGCACGGGCACCACGACGTAGACGCTGCCCGTCTCCGTTTGCTTGGTGGTGAGCTCGCGCACGACTTTGCCGTTCTTGGTCTCCGTCATCTTGCCGGCCATCAAGACTTCGACCTTGTTGAGCGGATTGTTGAAGTCGTCGTAGCCGCTGTAGTTGAACTCGTAGGTATCGCGTCCGTACTTGACCGTGACGGTCTTGGTCATGAAGCGCGCGTCGAGCTCAGCAACGGCCGTTGCGCCTTCGACGCCCGGAATGGGGAACGTGATGATCGGCGTCTTGCCCTCCCAGGCCACCGACGTGTCACCGATCTTCGCGCTTCCTGCCTCGAGCAGCTCGCCGGGGTTGCGCCACACTTTGCGCAGGGGGATGCCGGCGCCCGCCAGTGCGGCCTTGGGCGCGCCCTGTGGGCTGGCCCACAGACGGATCAAGCGCTCCGCAACGGCGTTCGGCATCGGCTTGGTCGTGCCTCTGCCCGACTCGAGGGCGGCGCCCCGGACGTCCTCGTCCCAAGCGTACTTGCCGCTCACGACCTCGATAGTGGAGTACGTGCGGCCATTCGGCAGGGTGCACTTGATCTCGGTGCGGTAGCCGGGTTGCTGGTAACTGACGTCGAGGCGGTATCCCGCCGACCCGAGCTCGCCCTCTCTCTTGCCGTCCGCGAACGGCGCGAGCTTACAGGCCTGACCGTTTACCTGGATCGTGCCTTCAGCCCGGTACTGGAGCGAGACCTGGAGCTCGTGCTCCTCGATGCCGCGCAACATTCCCTGGTGCCACGGCCAGTTGAACAGCACCGACTTCAAGTCTTTGGCGTCGGGCTCGGGCGTATAGGGCGGCGGGCCGGGCGGGCCACGCTGAGCGATTGCCGCGACCGATACGGCGATAGCAGCGAGCGCTATCCCGGTAGCGATCGACCCCTTAATAGTCCGCTTGTCGAAAGTCATGCTCATCTCCCCCGAAGTTCTATTCTTGCGTGAGCTCGATCGTGCGCCGGTCGGGCAACGTGAATTCACGCCTTCGCGAGCGTACCACCCGCCCCGCTCCACCTCAATTTGCGCCGAGGCCGATATAGGGAACTTAAGAATCGATCCGACCGAAAGCTCGAAAACGGATCTTGCGGGCGGTGCTGTTAGGATGCGCGGGTGGCGAAAGTGCTAGGCGTCGGCGGTGTGTTCTTCAAGGCTCGCGATCAGGCGACGCTGCGTGACTGGTACGCGCGGGTGCTCGGGTTGTCGTTCGAGCCGTGGGGCGGCGTGATCTTCACACCGGACGCGGCGGCGAAACAGCCCGGCGCGGCCACGACCTTCAGCAGCTTCCGGGCTGACAGCAACTACTTCGCACCCTCCGCGAAGGAATTCATGATCAACCTGATGGTCGACGATCTGACCGGCATGCTCGCGCGCTGCGCGCAGAACGGCGTAACGCCGATCAAGGTCATGAACGACGAGCCGAACGGCCGCTTCGCGCACATCGTCGACGCCGAAGGGCTGAAGATCGAGTTGTGGGAGCCCGCACCGCTCGCGGCCAAGTAGTGATGACCGCGCCTACGGCCTCGGGAGGACCAACGATGATCGGTTCAATGGCCTGCAATAGGCCCCGCCCGTCGACGTTCGTTTTGGCTCTCATCCTCGGAACGAGGCGAGAGTCGGCCGCGGATCGACCTAACGGGGGCGCGGTGTGAGGGCGGCTATTTCGAGGCGAGCGCGTCGATTCCTCGGCCCGTGCCCGTGGAGAACAGCGTGAAGCTAAAGTGAGTGTTGTCTTCCTGCATCGCCAGGCCGGCGTAGTTGCCGTTCAAAGAGCTGCAATTGGAGATCGTCACGTTCACGCTATAGCCGTTGACCGTCGGGTCGATGACGGAGACGGGGCCGCTCGCAACACAGCCCGCTTGATCCTGCGCGAACAACTGGCCGTTTGCGTCGATCGAGAGCGACGCAGCGGAACCGCTGAACGAGAACGACTGATAGACACCGCCGATCGTCGCGAGCGAGGAGGGATTGGCGTAGCGCGAGTCGATCGCCTGGTTGAGCAAGTAGACGTGGCCGCCGAACGTAACGTCAGCCGCGAGCGTGTGTCCTACGTTCAGCACACCGATCGCGCCGGTCGCCGTGGAGACCTCGGTGCTGTTAGCGAAGGTGCCGCCCGCAGTAGTGAACGCGCTGCCCGTGAAATTCATGCCGCCGTTGTTCATCGTGCCGACGAACGCGCCAAACGGCATCAGACTCGGATCGGCAAGCTCGCAAGTGATTCGGCTTGTCTTCGTGATCAGGCACTGGGCGTAGTAGACCGTCGTCCCGCCTTCCTTGAGCGTGCCCCACCAGATGCCTTCGGCCGGGGACGGGCCGGTTCCGCCACCGCCGCCTGAGCCGGTACCGCCGGCGGGGCCCGGCTCGGGACTTTGAGTAAACGAGCCCGAACCGTCATCGTCGCAAGCAGCGATTGCGAGCAGCGCCAAGCAGAGGAGTACGACGCGCATTGTTTCAGATCCGTTGCGTTGAGCCACCCAGGGTTGTGCGGAGGAGCATCCCGAGATGCACGACGGCGATCTGTGATCGAGCCGACATTTCGTTCCCGGAGGAAGCTTCCCCATTTCACAATGTTCGCAATGAGCCGTGTTGACGGCTCGAGCGTCTGACATGCCGCCGGCCGTGCTGACGCATCTCGCCGCGCGCCCGGGCGACGCGTCGGTCTACAACACGATCAAGCAGCTGCGCCAGGCGCTCGCGGGGTCCGGCGACGACACTCGTTACATGGAGAACACGCGCGCGGCATGCACGCGCTCGACGACCGTGCCATCATGGACCCGCATTCCAATAACAACGGTCCGGGGGATCACGATGCGGAAAGTGTTTGTCCTGGGCCTCGCGGCCTGGTCGATGCTGCTCGACACGGTCGGGCACACGCAGGCGACTTCGCCACCGCGTTTCGCCCCTGTCCCCGAAACCCAGCGCACACCCGAGCAGCAAGCGATCGTCGAGCAGTACGCCTCCCTGCGGATGCCGAACTACGTGGCGACGCTCTTGAACTATCCGCAGCTGTCGCGACTGCTGGGTCACGTGGTCTACGTCACGACTCAATCGGGCCTTCCACCCCGTCACCGCGCACTGCTCGCTCTACGCACCGCCGGGCTCACGCGCTCGGCCTACCTCTGGGGAAATCTCGCGCCGCCCTCCCGCGCGGCCGGGCTCACGGACGATGACCTCGCGCGCATCGCCCGCGGCCCAGACGCTCCGGGCTGGGACCCGTTCGAGCAGACGCTGCTGCGCGCGGCCGATGAGCTGCACGTCGACTCTTTCATCTCGGACGCCACGTGGAAAGCGCTGTCGGCAAGCTACAACGTCAACCAGCTCGTCGACGTCATCGACACGGTGGGAACGCTCACGATGCACGCCGGCGTGATGAGCTCGGTGCGCGTGGAAGTGGAACGCGATGTCAAAGAGCACCTCCCGTCGGTGCCGTTCACCGCAACGGCAAAGCGCACGAACATCCGGCTCGAAGGTCGCGGCGCGCGCATCCCGCCTCGAGAGGCGACGGATGGGCGAGCGGCGGGCGCGAACCTGTTCCGCACGTTCAGTCTCAATCCGGCCGCCGATCGCACGCGCGGCGCCATGAACGCTCAGGTGAACAACACGAACAGCCTGCCGCCGCGACAACGCGAGCTGCTGCTGATGCGCATCGGCGTTCTCTGCCGTTCCGAATACGAGTACGCCGCGCATCACCGCGCGGGCGTTCGGGCGGGGCTCACCGATGCCGACGTCGCCCGCATTCTGGCGGGACCGAGCAGCGGCGGCGGCGAGCCGTTCGACACCGTGCTGCTGCGCGCCGCCGACGAGCTGTTCGAGAACGACGTCATCTCGAACGACACGTGGGCCGCGCTTGCGAGCAGCGGCCTCGACACCAAGCAACTATTCGACGTCATCATCACGGTGGACGGCTATCGCTGGAACTCGATGCTGATCAGCAGCGCGGGCGTGCAACTCGACGACAACATGGCCGACTTCCGCTTCCCGCCGTCGCTGCGCTAGTCGAACGGCGCGAATCGCGTCGGCAGAGGTGGCCGTCTACGACACGTCATTCGTGGAGCTCCGCTCGACCCCTTGACTCACTGAGTTGCACGCTTCAGTGACCGCCCTCGACGCGGATCACAGCGTCGGCGAGCGCGCCGGTCATGCACGTCCGCCATCGCGAGCCGCCACCTCTCGATCATCGGACGAAGTACCGAGTCCTGGCACCCGCAGAACGGCCAGCAATCCGAGTACGTCGGCATCCGCATCGCGGCGTAGCACCTGCGCGTCGATCGTCGCCACGACGAACCCCGCCGCTGCCGCCACCGTCTCGAGATACGCCTTCGAATGGCGGTAGCGCCTGGTGCCCGCCAACTCCCAGTCCGCGCCGTCGGCTGCTTCGACCGAGTAGACCAGGCAACCGCCGCCGCGCAGCGCTCGACGGGCACCGGCAACAACTGGCGCAAGATCGCCGAAGTAGACGAGCACATCGGACGCCACGATCAGATCGAACTCGGCGTCCCGCTCCCGCAGGTACTCGACGATCTCCGCGCACGCAAGCTCCGTGTACACGCCGCGCGCACGAGCCTTCTCGAGCATGCCGGACGAGATGTCCACGCCCGCGAGCCGACGGGCCGCGGGATGCACGTGCACGCCGCACAAGCCGGTCCCGCACCCGAGGTCCAAGATGTCGGCCGGCACGGCTACCGCGTGGTCGAGCGCCAGCCGCGCCACGAGCCGATGCGCCCGGTAGTCCAGGCCTTCTGTCAGGGCGGCGTCGAATCGCCCGGCATACCCGTCGAAGAGATCCCTGACGTAGGCGGCCGGCGCCGCCGGCGGGACGGGCTCCCTGCCGAGCGCCGCCAGCGCGAACCGGATTCGATCGGCGTCGGCGCCGCACGCCGCGGCGCGGTGGAGCGAAGAGATGCCGTCGGAGGTTCGACCGAGCGTAAGAAGGATGTCCCCGCGGCACAGCCACGACTCGCCGCAGCCGGGATCGAGATCGAGGGCCCGCTCGTACGCCTCCAGCGCCTCGACGGGCCTGCCGAGCACCGAGCACGCGCGCCCGCGTCCCTCGAGCGCCTGTCGATGGTCCGGCTGCAGCGCCAGCGCCCGGTCGTAGCTTTCGAGCGCGCGGTCGAATTCACTCAACCCGATCTGCACGTTGCCGAGGTTGGCGTGAGCCGCCGCCACGCACGCGTCCCGGGCAATGGCCCTCTCGATCAGAACGGCCGCTTCGGCATAGCGGCCGTCCTGGCCCGCAATCACCCCGAGCAGGTGCAGGGCCCCGGCGTGCTCCGGGTCGGTAGCCAGCACGTCGCGATAGAGCGCAGCGGCCTGTTCGAGCTGTCCGCCGCGATGCAGCGCGACGGCCTGCTCGTAGGGCCCTCCCACGGCGCCCGGCGTGCCCACCGGAGCCTGGTCAGGCCGACGGCGACGCCGTACCCGCCGGGATGTCCCAGTTGAAGGTCCGGCCCGCGCCGAGCGCTCCGGTCTTCAAGTTCTGCGGCTTGTATTCGACCTTGATGGTCTTGTACACCATCTCGATCCTCTGCTTGACCCTGCCGTCCTCGGTGCCGAGGAGGCTGACCTTGGTGAGGAAGCAACCCTCCATCGACACCGTCAGGTAAGTCTCCGGCTGGGCCGAGCCGGTCGTCTTCATCACCTGCAGCTCGGCCTTGGGGAATGCTTTGCCCGTGCAGATGTATCCCATGAGCACCGTGGACGACGTGTCGAAGAAGTGCTCCCAGTTCAGCTTTCCGGGGTTAGGCTTTCCGACGGTGGCGCCGCCGCCCTTCGTCCAGCTGGTTTCGGCTTCGACCTCCCAGTCCCAGGCCTGTATCTCGACCCACTTCTCCTTGCCTTTCTGAATCGATTCGCCGTCGGCTTTGTCGAAGAAACTCATGAACGCGTTGATGGTCATCGCTAGATTCTCCTTTTTTTGATTTTCTTGGGCTCGAGCCGCAAGCACGATAGACCGGTGGGGGCGATGATCCGCAAACTGCGGGCACCCTGTCAACGCGCTCGTAGCTCCCGCTCGACTGTGGAGCAATTCCTCGAACGCGCGTAGCATCCTGCACAGAATGACTGTCGTTTGATCGAGGAAAAACGATGCCAGCCGCAGCGCGCATGGGTGATCTGGTCAAGCAGGACGCACCTCATTGTCACGCGCCTATCCATCCCCCGGCCCCGGTGCCGACGCCGGTACCGCATCCGGCCCTGCCGCTGACGATCATAAAGGGCGTGCCAACGGTGCTGATTGGCGGGGCGCCCGCGGCTACGGTCACCAGCATGACCGGACCCTGCACGCTGCCGAGCTGCGTGCCCGGGGGTCCGGGGATGGTGGCGATGGGCTCTGCCACCGTACTGATCGGCGGACTGCCCGCCGCTCGCGTGGGCGACATGACGGCGCACGCCAGTTGTGTGGCGCCGATTCCGAGCCCGGTGGGGAAGGTCCTGCCGCCTGGGTGCCCAACCGTCCTGATCGGAGGATAGCCCGATCAGATATCGACATTTCGAGCGGTTTCGACCGCTCTGTCCCCGTTGCCGCAAAAATGCCCTGGGCGACTATCCGTTAGCCATTCACACGGTTTTGCGCGAGAGCGGCAACGAAGCCCTGCACGAGGGCATCCTGCTCTGTTCCAATCCCCAGTGCTTGAGCGAATACCCGGTGGTCGACGGCATCCCGTTGCTGCTGAGCGATCTGCGCACCTACGTCGCGCAGAGCATCCACCCACTGCTCAGCAGGACGGACCTGAGCAGCACGATGGAGAGCCTGCTCGGCGATTGTTGCGGACCGGGGTCCGCCTTCGATCTGCAGCGCCAGTACTTGAGCACCTATGTCTTCAACCACTACGTCGATTTCGACACGGATGCGAGCGACTTCGAGGCTGTGTTGCCCGGCACCGTTGCCAACGTGCTGCGCAAAGGCCTGACGCTGCTCGACCGTGAGCCGGCCGGCTTGGTGCTGGACCTGGGCTGCTCGGTAGGGAGAACCACGTTCGAGCTCGCCCGCCGCGGCAACGACCTGGTGCTCGGGCTCGACCTGAACTTCAGCATGTTGAGGACGGCTGCGACGATCGTGAACAGCCGCACCGTCACCTATGACAGACGCAAGGGCGGAATCGTCTTCGAGCGGCGGAGTTTCCCGGTTGAATTTCCGCGCACGGAGCTCGTCGATTTCTGGGCGTGCGATGTCACGAACTTGCCGTTCGCGGACGCCGGCATGGCGCTCTGCACGAGCATGAACTTGATCGACTGCGTGTCATCGCCGTATGACCACCTTCGCGAGCTCACCCGAGTGCTCCAACCGGGCGGGGCGGCGCTTCTGGCAAGCCCGTACGACTGGTCTGCACAGGCCACGGCGCTCGAATCCTGGCTCGGTGGTCACTCTCAGCGAACGAGCAATCAGGGCAATAGCGCGGCAATACTCCGATCCCTTTTTGCGGGGGGCGAGCACCCGCACGCACTGACAGGTTTGACGTTGGCGGCCGAGGCGGAAAACGTTCCCTGGACGCTCCGGTTGCACGACCGTAGCTTCATCACGTATCTCAGTCACTTGGCGGCGGGGCGCAAGACCTGACTCGACGCCGCTGCCGGCGGCGAAAGCCTGAATGCGCCGCCGGATGGGGGCGCGGATTAGCGAGACCTACGCGTACCCATGGCCGCGCGTTTCTTGTGGCGCGACGCCCGACTCTTGGTCGGCGGCGTCCTCCTGGGTGGGGCGCGGTTCGAGACTGCTGCTCGGCGTGTCGCCGCCGTAGGCCGCGACACTCCGATCGGCGCGCTGATCAAGTCTAGGCTCCAGCTTCTGAGCTTGCCGATGTCGACGCGCGCGCGATCGGACACGTTGAGAACCCACGTGCCCTTCATAGGCTGGCCGATCATTGCGGCCAACACGCCCGGCGAAGCGGAATCATAGGTCTTTATCAGATTGTCCGCCGATCCCCCGAGCTGAGCATGCAGGACCTCGAGCTTGCCGCCGGGCGACGTGAGGGTCACGCGCAGATCGCCGATGTAAGGATGCTCGATGTTCACCGAATCCTTGATTCCGGACACGGTGCCCGACTTGGCGATGTTGATCGTACTCGACACCCCGGCTGCCTGGTTGTCCGGTATCGCGAGATTCGGTGCGGCCTGACCCGTAGCGAGCTGAGCCGGCGCGGCGGCAGCACCGACGCGAAACGTGATCGTAGCGGCCGCCGCGGAGATGTCGGCTATCGCCAGGCCGGACTCGCGCCCGTCCCATTCGCGCGTGTTCGGCTGCGATTGGTTTGTCAGCACCACGCCGGAGCGCGAGCTGAAGAGATCGGCTCCGTCGCCTTGATTCATGTTCAATTCCAGGTCTTTCGCGCCGTCGGCCTGCAGCAGCGCGCACTGATAGTGTTTTTGCGCGGTACCTTGTTGAAGCTCGTTCGAGCCGAGAATGTCGCAGTGGTACACCGCCAGCCCGCTAGACGGTCCGCCGCGATCCAGATCCATCTTGGCTCGATTCTCGACCAGGAAATACTCGTTCGGATTGCTGCTGCGGAACTTCATGACCGTGTTGTAGTCGCCGTGCCTTGCCTGATAGGTACCGGGCGCGCTCAAGTCGATCTCGTTGTCGCACCAGCCCGCAAGATCGCGCAGGTAAGCGCAGACGGGCGACGGGCTGCGCCCATTGTCCAGATGATTGCCCGAGCCCATCAGGCAAAAGCTGCCGATACCGGCGCTCGCCGCGGTATCGCCGTCGCGTTCGCCATAGTCGTACATGTCCGGGAAACGGCAGAGCAGGTGCCCGTTTTCGTGGCAGAACGTTCCAATCGACAGATCCGCGGCGGTGCGCCCGAGGCTCGTGAGCAGGTAAAGATCGGTGCGCATGGTGCCGAACTGCAGATTGATGTTGAAGTTGTGCGGCCACAGCTCGCCGCGGTACTGCGTCTGCCCCGCATACAGCACGTTGAGCGCATCCACCGTATTCACGTTCTGCGAGTCGAACTGCTTGAGATTGAGCCCGTCGGCTACCGCAAGCTGCAGCGCCTCCTCGATCAACAGGTTGTTGACGTAGAACTCGCGATTGCGGCTCAGTTGGTAAGGCCCCACCACGACGTTGCGATAGTCGAGCTTGCCGGCCGAGACTTTCGAAAAATACTCGCGTGCCGAGCAGATGTTGCCGTTACGCGTGTAGTTGTCGCCGTTCAACATCGCGTCGACGTCGGCACGCGTGACCGCGCTCGTGATGTCCTGGAAGTTGACGAGAATCGTCAGGCCTTTGACCGAGCCGATCGACAGCTTGCGCCCGGACAGCAGCCCCTGGTTCGGGCCGAATACGCGAACGATCTCTTCGCTTCCAGTCCGTGCCGTAGCGGTGCGGCGCACGCGCCGCGATTCCGTCTTGGCCCGGATGGCGCCCGCCGATTCCTGCAGATGCCGCACCACGCCCGGGGGAGGCGGCCGATCCGAAGACACGCCGGTTGAACGGAACGCCCCGGCGGTGAGGCGCGCGTAGCAGAACTTACCGAGCTCCGCGTCGTACACGAACGTGTAGCCGCTCAGGTTCTCGTAGCGCGCATAGAGCTCGTCGCCGAAAACTTTGAGCTGGATGTCGGGACCGTTGGCCTGACCGAACGTAAGAGTCTCGCCGAATATCGCACTCATGAGGCTGCTCCTCCGGAATCGTGAAAGTTGACGTTGTTATTCCGATCCGCGGGACCGCCGCTCCATGGCGGCTTGGCGTTTCGCTATCTTCGCCGCGCGGACTTGCTCTGATTCCTTCGCGTGCTTTTCTACTCCATCCGGCACGGCCGCCGTAACAGGCACGCCGGTGGATCTGTACTCGCCATCGATCACGCGAGCGAAGCAGAACAATCCCGCGTCGTCGTCGTAAATCGCCGGGTAACCTTGCGGCGTTTCGTACGTCCCGTAGAGCGCCGTGCCGGTGACGACGAGCTCCACGTCGCCCCCACGCGCCTGAGCGAGACTCACGCGTTGGCCGACGATCCCGGTCACGGCACGCGCGCCGCGCGCCGCGAAGCCCAGCGTCTCAAACGGGAAAATCGTGATTCGAGATGGCGGTTCATTTCGCTGAGCACCTGAACAGCTCGCGCCGCACCTTTTTCGAGGGGCTAACGAAATCATGCGCGCTTGGTTCTGGTACTGCAATTGGCTGGCCCCGCAGTCTTTACCTATCTGTCTACGTTTTGACAGTCGGGGTGACTAAAGTCCGATAACCAGAGCGAGCGCCTTGCGCAGCGCCTCCCTGTCGGCTTCGGCCTTCTCCATTCGCGCCAGCAGCCCTTCGTAGGCTTCGGTTTCGGCCGCGGCAGGCTTTGGATAGATGCTCGCCATGAACTTGTAGTCGAGCTCATCGATATCCAATCCGCCGACGATCGGCTTACCGTTCTTCGTGATCGTCCCCGGAATCTGGTAGCACATGATCGAGCCCGGATCGGGATGCGGCGTGCCGATCAGAGAGCCGTCCTCGAGCGGCGTGAGCACTTGCTGTCGGGTTTCTTCAGCCGACCATCCTTGCGTCAAGCGAAAGTACTCGATCGCCTTCTCAGGATCGATGAGTGCGACCAGCTCCCCGCGCATGTGCTCGTGCGGGCAGCCGAGCGTGTGCCCCGTCTCGTGGCGCACGACGCGCACGAACTCGGATTCTCGCGTGCTAGTCGTGAACGAGTCGAGGTTCATCGTGGGCTGGTGCGGCGACACGCTTAGAATGTCGGTGCCAAGATAAGACCAGTGGCCGTCTCCGGAAGTGCGTGCAATCCGCACGTCGCCCCCCGTTGCAGTTTCGAGGAAGGTGCAGTTGACGCGCGAGGACCACGCGTTCATGTGCGACAGAATCCGTGCGCGCAGTTCCATCGGCGGACTGTCGAGGAACGAGACAGTGAGTCGCACACCGCTCGTATGCCAGTACTTTTGAGTGGCGACGGCTATGCGCTCCCGCGTGACGGGGAAATCGGTGATTACCTTCTTGAGCCGATGAATCGGCGCGAAATTCTGGGGGTTCACCTCGACCGCGCGCTGCGCGGCCGTTTCCCACAGCGCAGGTGGTAGCGACTTCGGCTTGCAGACTTGATCCTCGTTCTCGTAGCTCATTGGCATTTCCTACGGGCAAATCCGATCGAGCAGCGCCCGGATGGCGCGCCGCGCGCAGGCGTTTGCGCGAGCTTCGAGCTGTTCGAGGCATCGAATAAAGCTTTGTTACTCAAGGGCTTCTCCCGGAGAGGGTCACTCTTGAAGGACTTGGTGGCTGTGGACGCTGACGCGAGCCCGCATCCTCCATCCGCATCGCATGGCCACGAGGAGCGCTGCTCTTCATCGCTGGTACAAGCGCAGGGCCTGGTGAAAAGGGGCCACCGAGCCGGTAGGATTCTCAAAAAGAACGTCAGCCAATGAATTCGACGCCCCCGTCGCCGCGCGCATCCCGACCGCAGGCAGCCCGATCACCATGAGCACCGACGGTGACATCACCAACTTGCTCAGGGAGCTTCGGTCCGGCAACAAGGAAGCCGAGCCTCGATTATTGGAGCTCGTGTATCCCGAGCTCCGAAGAATCGCCCGCAACTACCTGCGCAGAGAACGCGCCGGGCATTCCTTACAGCCGACGATCCTCGTGAACGAGGCATACATGGCCATCGCGGCTCAGCACGACAAGGACTGGCAGAACCGCTCGCATTTCTATGCCGTCGCGGCGCAATTGATGCGGCGATTCCTCGTCGATTACGCGCGACAAAAGAACGCGGCGAAGCGCGAGGGGCGGCGCGTACAGGTCGAGCTCACCGACGAGCTCGCCATCACCGGCGCGGGCCTCGACGAGATCTTGGATCTCGACGAAGCCCTGCGTCGTCTGGCCGAGTTCGATGCTCGCAGCTGCCAAGTGGTGGTGATGCGCTATTTCGGTGGGATGACCGAGGACGAGATCGCCGACGTGCTGAACGTCGGCGTTCGCACGGTGAAACGCGACTGGAGCGTTGCGAAGGCCTGGCTGCACGGGGAGCTGACGAGGCGAGTGCCGGTCTAGCCGGCCGTCAGCGCTCACTTTCGCCGTGCCCGCGGACAGGATCCCCCGCCTCCGTCATACCAACTGATCGGTACGTACTCGAGATCCTCGCGCAGCTAGCCCCTCTTTTCGAGTAAGGACGTGCGATCCCGAGATCGACGTGGCCTTTCTTTTCCTCGATTTCCGCTTCTACCTACGAGACCGGTCTTGCCGAAATTCGCAAAACGGATTTCCCCGAGGCCGGCGAACAAAACGTTCATCATCCAAAGGAAAGAAAAAGCCATGAGCTCAGTTCCGCGGCCTCCCATCCAAGGCTTCTACCCGCCCACCGTCGTCGCATCGCTGGTTACCTGCCTGCTACGGAACGCCACTCCGGACGGACTGGGATTTAGCAACGTCCGAGATCAGCTCGTGTCCGCCCTCGACTTGGCGAACAACTCCACGGGCCCGAGCGCGGCCGACTACAGGCGCAAGGTGCAAACCGTGCTCGATTTCTTCGATGCGAGCCCGGCGAACCAAGACCTGTTTCGGAACGTCCACGTCGACCTGATGTTGCTGCTCCAGGCGCTGGTGGATACCAACAACTGGAGCGGGTGCTTTCACGTCAACCAAGTTACGGTCGAACAGATCTTCAACCTGCCTTGAAGCGCGTCGCGTTCAGCAACGATCCACAAACAGGAGTTTCCAATGACCGCTGGCTGCACGGGGCTCGGTTTCGTTGTCGTCGTGGGCATGCTGCTCACGTCCGTTTTTCCACGCGCCGCGCAGGCGCAGGAGCCCGGCGGCGACGCGAAGTCTGCGCAACTCGCCGTCCAGGACCCGGACGAATACGCGTGGCAACTGTTCTTGTTTATCAATCGCCAAGCCGCGCGCGGACGCGCGGGAGTCGCAGACCCCACGAAATCGTCGGTCAAGGACTACGACGACGACCAGGACGTCGTCTGGGAGACCTGGGCCCTCGCCTCGCGCGAGGGCAAGCCCGAAGCCGAGGTCTTCCGCGCGAACGGCGCGACACCCGTCCGCTGGGAAGATCTGCCTCGACAGGGCCCGGCGGCGCCGAAGGCGCTCGACAAGCCTTTGACTCCGAGCGGACATGTCGCCACGGGAGCGGCGCTAGCCGTGCCGAACGAACCCGAGAGCGACGAAGTGAGAATGAACCGCGCGACGTTCGACCACATCCTCGACAAGACGCTGTACAGCCGCGCGGGCCTGATCGACGCATTCCGAGCTGCGGGCCAGGACAGAGACTTCATTAGCTTTCCGCCCGGCGCCAAGGAGGTGAAGGCGGCTTGGCGCGAGATTCGCGAGGATGAGAAGCGGGTCTACCACTGGAGAGAGATCAACAAGAAGATCTATGGGCTGGTCGCGTTCCACGTGATCACCAAAGACGCGCCCATGTGGTTCTGGGCCGACTTCGTTCACAAGGATCTCGCCGAGTACGAGGTTCCGGGCAGCTTTCACGACTCTGCGACGGGCCCCGACGGTATTCGCGCACAGACGCTAGGTTCTAAGTGGGAGCACTACCGCCTCAAGGGCACCCAGCTCACGTTCACGAACTCACGCGGTGAATTCACCGTGCTCGGAAACCAGATCATCGAAAACGGAATGGCGGCGAAGTCGACTTGCATCGGTTGTCACGCATACGCGTCGGTATCCGCGAACGGCCAAGACTACATGCAGCGAGAGTTCAAGCTCGAGCTTCCGCAACCACAGCTTTTCGGAGTGCCGGGCATGCTGCGGTTGCAGACCGACTTCATGTATTCCGTGGCGATCCGCGCTCAGCCACGAATCACGCCCTGACCGAAAGCGCTCACGACAATCACAACTAGGACGAATCCATGGCCCTGTACCACGCGATCGGCAGCGCCCTCGTCTCGCAAGACGAGATCAACTTCAAAGCGGCCGGCATACGGCGATTCGCCGAGGACCCGAAACAACCGGTCGAGTTCTCCAACGGCGAGCTGTCGAGAGCCAGCTCCGGGCCGAAGCTGCGCGACGCCGCCGGAAACGAGATCCCATTCCAGCCCATCGGCCTAGGCAAGCCGCTGCTGGTACAGCTCAGGCACGTGTACCGCGGCGCTCAGCCGCTCGGGCGGCGGCCCGAGCGCAAGAAGATGCTCGTGACGTCGGCGATGAAATCGGTGGCGCAGTTCAATGCGCAACCTCGCGCGATCAATTTCCTGACGGGAGAGATCAGCCAGCAGACGGGGTTCTCGTACGTCGCGGCGACCGATCAAGGAACTCCGATCATCTACTACTCGCCGGCGCTCACGGTCGGGTCGAGCGTGCTCACGATCGACGTCGGGTTCGACGACTTCAGCCCCGCGTTCCTCAACGAGGTCGGAGATTTCCTGCAGCAGACAGGGGCCATTCCGGCGTTTCTGGCGCAGGCGGCGTATCTCGTAGGTGCGGGCCTCGTCGTCAAGTTGGCCGCTGCCGTCGCCGAGCGGTTTCTCGAGCGCGGCCCCGTCTTCACGGGGTCGTCCGCCGTCGATTTCGTTACGCCGGGCAGCGAGATGTCACAGGCCGGCTTCAAGGTGCTGACGCCGGACGATTTTCCGAACGACGTGCTGCGGCGCCATGACATGGGCTCGAGCGGTCAGCTGCTCGACGATACAGGAAAACCGTATTCCGGCGAGATTCCGTACGTCACGTTCAGCCTCGACGGTACGCAGCGTGACGAATTCAACTCGTTCGAAGCGACCCAGGCGAGCGCCGCTCTGCTCGCCGACTATTTCGCGATTCGCGACGGACAGCGGACGAATCTCGATCTGGTGCTGCAGGGGCTGCAGCTCTTCAACGATCTAAAATTCCGCAGGCGAGCCGATTCGGTGAAGCAGCGTATGGACCGGATCAACGACCCGAACGACCCCGAGCTCAAGAAGCTGCAAGCCGAATACGAAGCGCTGATCAAGAACATCAAAGAGGAAAAACTGCGCCCGTCCAACGCCGTCTGACACACGATCCACCTAGCCCACGGTCCCTCCGCGTGGTTCGTCGATCGAGACGGACGACGACCCCCGCGATCAACCTCTCGGCGGCCAGAACGTGCGGTCAAGCCGCCGGCGCAGTGACCACAAATAGTCGAGCCGTATCGTTCCTTCGAGATCCGAGAGGGAGGGGCTGTAGATGTCGTGGAAGACCGGAACCTTCGCATCTCTCGTAGCCGTCGTGCTTGCGCGTGCATGGCAGTTCACGCAATTCGCTTTGAGCCCATTCGGAAAATTCGCCTCGGCGAACGGGTTGTACGTGGCGAGATACCCTTGGTCGGCGGGGTCCACGTGGAGTTGGTCTCCCAGAGTCGGCGGATAGCCGCAGAGCGCCTCGTCGGTCCGCGGGTCCGGCCTCGGTTTCAGGAGCTGAAGGCTCGCCGTCGTATCCATCGAGTAGTTTTTCCAGGGCTCGACGGCGGCGATCGACGACGGCCGCTGCGCGTCTTGGCACGTCCAGTAGGTGCCCGACAACCGCTCCTGATCGGGCCCCCTCCACCAAAACGTGGCCCACAGCCACTCGGGTGTCTGCTTCGACGCGACGTGCATCCCGACGAGAATCAGCAGATCGCCCTCCTCCAAGCCGCACGGATTCTCCCCGCACGTAAACAGGGGCTTGTTTGTCTCGTTGATCCTCACGGTATAGAAGTGCGGGCGGGCAGCGATACAACCCTCGGGTGACGCCTCGAGCTTCACGCACTGACTGGCTAGGTCGCTCGGATCGAGGTCTGTGAGATTCCGAACCTTGATCTTGGTCCAATCCCACAATCGAACGCGCACCTCTTGGTCGCCCCTGATTCTATAAAAGAACATCTTGATCGCCATCGACTCGGGCGGCAGCTCGACCTCGCGAACGAATCGCGCCTTCATCTCGGCTGTCGTCGGCAGGCTTTCCATGAACTTCCAGGCTTTGGAATTCAGAAACACCGCCTCGTGCAGCAGGGGCCGCTCGGGCTCGGCAGCGCGAGCCGCGTCGGTCTTGATGAGCTCCGCGGGCGGCGTCGCGGTACCGGGCGGCCGTGGAATCCTCGTCACCGACGTCCACTCGGCGTCCGGCGGCAATCCTTCCTCCTCTCGGGTGAAAGGAATGAGGAGCTCCCACGCCACGGTTCTGAGGTCAGACATAGCCTCCGGCAACATGCGGTACTTGGAATCCACGAGACAATCCGGAGGGCACCGATCGGCCACCCTCGGCGGTAAGGGCACCGGCGGTGGAGTATTTGTGCGGCAAGATGCGACGAGCGACGTCGCGAGGCCCAGCGCCGCAAGCCAGACTGCTCGACGCGCGTTCACTTTCCTAGTCCTTTAGGCTCAAGATGCCTTTGATCGTGGCGTGACTCACGTGGAAGCAGCCGCTCCAGTCTTGCTCGGGCTTGTTGATGAGCGCTTGCAGCAAGGCGGCGATGGCGAGGTTGGCCTTCACGAACAGATCCTTGTTGTTCTTGCAGAAGCCGTGCAAGAGGGTCACGTTTCTTTTGTATTCCTCGGCTCCCTCGAGGTGGGACGCCTGCGCCATATCGATCGCCCCTTGCAATTGCGCCTCGATATCGTCGAACGTCTTCCCCTTCTCGGTGGCGTTGAGTAACAAGGCCGAAACCATCGATGCGACAACCGTGTTCGGATAGAAATCTTTGAAGGGCGGCGGCAGGAGCTGATCGAGCGCTTTCGCCTGTCCGGTTGGCGCTGCGTGCTTTGCAGTTTTCTTGTTATTCGTTTTCTTCTTGCTCTTCTTGCCGACTGCTTTCTTCTTGGCGCTCATGGGTATCTCCGTTTCAAATAAGTGACACTAGTTCTCTACTGGTCCTGGCAAATTCACTGACGAACTGATTCGGGGCTCCCGCGGTCGTTAGATCCCCGACCACCGTCCGCATCGACCCAAGCTGATGCATCGCCGGCGGCCGCAGATCCTGCCAGGGCACCGCCGCCGCCTTCATCGCAAGATCAAGACGCTCGCTGCTCCCGCGCGGCAGCGCCTCGATCAGGTATTGACGATGCGCGATCACGGGCTCGAGCGCCGCCGCCGCGCGAAATTCCTGCAGCGCGGCGGCAACGTCGCCGGACGCGCGTGCAAGCTCGCCCACAATTCGATGCCGCGCGATCCGATGCGACCGGACGTCCTGGAAGGGCGACGTCAACGCCAGCGCTTCGTTTGCGAGCTCGCGCGCGCCGCAGCGGGCGAACACCGTCCCAGTGAGCGCAACAATCAGCGGTCCACTCTCCGGCCCGAGCGCCATCCGCGCGTGCCACACTGCGGCCGTGTCTTGCCCCTCCAGCATCTCCGCCCACGCTTGCGCGACACGAAGCGACTCTTCCCCCGGCACCGTCTCCACCCATGAACCTCTGCTCAAGAAGCGCTCGGCGTTCGTCGCAGCCTGTTGCAGATAGCCGGTGTCGATGAGCAGCAAGGTCTCGTGCAGCATCGCCTGCACGGCGCTTGCTCGAGAACCCGTCTGCTGCACGCCACGCACCACTTCTAGATATCCCACGCAGTCGCCTTCGCGATAGCGCACGTAGGCTTCGCGCAAGTCTGCTCGTCCAGGCAAATTGGCGTTCAGACGGCGAATCATCGGCACGAGCGCGCGCGCAGCGGCCGTTTCGCCAAGCACGAGATGGCAAGCGATCAATTGCACGTAGAGGTCGCCGTAGTCCGGCACCACGTCGAGCAGTTGCTCCAGGATCTCGACGGCTTGCGCACCGTAACCGTTGAGGCAAAGGGGCAGCGCGCGGAAGTACGGAGCGCGCCAATCGTGCGGATACTCGTTCGACCACGTACGCGCGTAACGCTCGGCGGCCTCCATGTCTCCGGAGTCGAACGCGAACATGCCGCGCCCATAGAGCTCTTCCGCTCGAGTGACGGCGCGCTTATCGAGCATGCCGATGGCCGCGCGCCATTGGGTGATGCCGGAAATCTGCCGGTTCTGGGACATCAAGATGTCCGCCCGGCGCATCGCCGCCAGCGTAAAGTCTGCGTCCTCGCGCAGCGCGGACTCGAACTCGAGAGTGGCCTGATCCCACTCGTTTCTCATATAGAACCGCTGGCCGCGCGAAAAATACATCAGCGCTTCCCACGACGACGTCGTCGTGTCCGCGGGCAGCCGATCGAACGAGCCGATGCTCTCCGTCGATTCGCCGACCACCTCCCGTATCCAGAGGCTCGCGTCGCGCACCGCGCGCATCAGCGCGGCCGGGTCGGATGCGGAGAACGACCGCAGCGGCTTCGTGCGGGGAATGTCGGGGCGCGACCCGCGCGCCTCCGCCTGCACGTTCAGAACATAGTCGAGACCCACGCGCGTGACGCTCCCATAAACCGAGAGCGCCGCATTGAGACGCCACGCGGCTTCACGCAATTCGCCCGGATCGATCGGCGCATCGTCCGCCACCCTCATGCGCTTCAGCATCTCGTCGACCCGCGCCGCGTTGATCACGTTCACGCGCACGGATTGCGCGAGCTGACTCCGGAACAGCTCGGTGAGCGCGTCGAGGCGACCGTCGGCGGTCAGATTTTCGATTGTGCCGAGGAACAACTCCGCTCCTTCTGGCAAGACCGTGCCTTGCCCGTACGAACGCAAGACCGCCGGAACAAGTGCGACGCCGCCCGCCGCCGCCGCCGCGGCGACCCCCGTGGCGAGCCATTGCCGCCGCGTCCAATAGACCATTGGCGGACGCCAGCGAGGCTGCAGATGCTTCGCGACGCTGCCGGCGGTGGGAAAACGCTTCGCCGGATCGCGTTGCAAGCACCGCGCGATGACTGCCGCCCACTGCGCATCGACCTCCGGGGCCATCGTGCGCACGTCGGGGGCGCCCTCCTTAGCGCGCTCCATCGCCGATCTGATGATGTGCGGATCGTTGAACGGCAGCCGCCCGGTCGCGATTTCGAACAGCACGACGCCGAACGAATAGATGTCGCTCGCCGGCGTGACGGTGCCGCCCGACAGTTGCTCGGGGCTCATGTAGGCGACCGTCCCGAGGACCTGCGAGCCCGCGGTGAAGCTGCGATCTGCGTGAGGACGGATGCCCTCGACGAGGGCGGCCCTCGCCAAACCGAAGTCCATGATCACGGCCCTCCCGCCGCAGAACATGACGTTCGAGCTCTTGAGGTCGCGATGGATGATGCCCACAGCGTGCGCGGCATCGAGCCCTTCCGCCAAATGGACGGCGATCGGCAGCGCTTCATCGCTGCGCAGCGCACCGTCTCGACGAACGCGGACGGCAAGCGTTTCGCCCTCGAGGAGTTGCATCGCGAAGAAGTGCACCGGAGCTGCACCGCTCCCGACGTGCACGCCGGCCTCGAACACGCGGCAGACCGAGGCGTGGGTTACCTTGCGTGCGAGCTGCACCTCGCGACGGAACCGATCGACGAATTCCGGGTCGTCGGCGAGGTTGGCGCGCAGCGTCTTAAGGGCGACCTTCTCGCCGATTAGCTCGTCATGAGCCCGATAGACCTCCCCCATGCCGCCGTGTCCGAGCAGTACCTCGACGCGGTAGCGATCCGCGATGAGCGCGCCGATCGAGAACGCCTGAGCTCGCGAGAAAATCGGCCGCTCGAGGAAATCGCCCGCTTTGTCGAGCTCGGACAACAACCCGAGGACTTGGTGGAATAGCGGATCGTCGCCGCCGCATGCTCCCTGCAGGTAGGAATGCCGCTCGCCGGCGGGACGCGCGAGCGCGGCGTCGAAGAGATCGCTGATCCTCCCCCACTCTTCTCGCTTCACTACTGCGTCACCCAGACGATTGTTCGTGTCCCTTTTGGGCCGCTGTTCGCGCTTCTTATCACATGCAGGCGATCAAGACGGATGAGTGCGATCGCACGCGACTCGAGATTGCCCTGCAGGCGCTGCTGCAATTTCTCGAGCACTGCGGGTGCGGGCTTCGGTACGCCCAGACTTTTCGACGAGCGCGCCTCGAGCTGGTGCGCGCCGTGCTCGCGGATCCTACCGCAGAAGAGTCGGACGCGAGCCGCGAAACGAGGCACTGAGCTGCCTCCGGAGCCCGTTCTATGACATGTCCCCTTTCTGCTCGGCATTCCGCTTCTGTAGTGCAGGGAAGCGTGTCTGCTCCCCGTGGTGACCTGACAGCGTACCGCCACACGCGGGTGGGCTGTGTCCGGTCGGCGACAGTTCCAGAGAAAAAGGTGACGAAGACATGAACAATCGATCCACGAGAAGCGTGCCCCAGCCTCCGCGCGAGCCTTCACTCCGTGACCTCCTATCCCACGCCTTGCCACTCGGGTTGCTCTGCATTCTGTGCTCAGTCACAACCGTCACCGACGCACAGTCGGTCCGGCTCTACGGCGTAGACGACAGCGTCGACGGTCACGTCGCCAGGCTTCTTAACGGTGACCTGTTTCGCACCCCGATCCCGCCCGCGCCGTCGGCAGAGGCGGCACCAAACGGGGCGGCGGCTGACTCGGCGGCAGCTGACTCGGCGGCAGCAGCCGCGGCAGCGGCGAAATTCGCGAAAGACTGCGACGACGCGCATAAAAAAGCGCTCGGCCCCAAGACGGCCGAGCCCGCGAAGGACCGCTATGCGGCTGCGAAAACCTATCGTGCGTGCGTGGAAAACGCGCGCTCGTCGTTGCTGGTGCTGGCACCCGCGCGAGCAGCGACTACCACAGTGACGTTACAGCCCCTCGAAGCGTCCTTGGCTCAGGCCGAAACCGAAGCAAAGGCAGAGGCCACGTTCATGGGTATTTCCTTTGGCGTGGGGGTCGGCGCCTCGATCTCGGACGACGACAGGATCTCCGCGGCCGAAGTCGGCGCCGACGGCCGGATTCGCGCGACCAGCACAGAGACGCAGGAGCCGCGGGTGATCTTCGAGAGCCACTATTACGGTTGGTGCCACTCCGACGAGTGCAACGCCGGTCATCGCGGCGTCGGCCCGTTCTTCGGGATCGTCGCGAAGGACGACAAACTCATTTCGGCGTTTGCGCTCGGCGTGATGTTCGGAAGGAAGAGCGACGAGGGCGAACGGTCGGAGGGCTTTTCCGTCGGCATCGGGGCGATCCTCGACTCCGACGTGAAGTCCCTTGCCGACGGCTTCAAGGAAGGCCAGCCGCTGCCGCCCGGCGAAACGCAGATCAGCTTCGAGGAAAAATCGCGGTGGGGCGCTCTGCTCTTCTTCACGCGCACCTTCTAGCCGGAACGCATCGGTGCCCTGAGACCATCGGCCCACCTAGGGGGAGGAAAACCTCACGGCCACCCGGCGGTCGATCGTACCGCCGCAGACCTCACCCCGGCACGACACGAACCGCTAAAGCACGCCGGTCATGCTCACGAACACGCCCCGATGGTCGTAGCTCAGGTCGGTAAGGTCGTCAGAGAAGTCCGTAAAGTTGTAACCGGCGCCGACCTTCAGGTGCTTGTTGAGGTAGCGCGACAGCGCGACGAGCGTGCCGTCCCGCCGGTCGTGCACGTCCGCCATCGCGAGCCGGCGCCCCTCGACCATGCCCTCCCAGTTCGTCAGGAACCGGAAGTCGGCGCGCACGATGTAGAGATCCGCCGCGTTGTCGAAGAACAGCGGATCCTCTCGCGACAGGCTCATCTCGCCGATGCGGTGCGCGTACTTGCCGCCGATCGACCAGCGCGACGTGAGGTCGTAGGTCAAGTCGACGGCGGCGACGTGCGTCTTCTGGATGTACTCGGCCGCCGTGCCCCTCAGCGTGAGCTGATCCGTCGTCGGCACGTTATATAGATAGGTGTACCTCACCAGCGCGTTCAGCCGGTCGTTGCGCACCGGGCGAAACGCGTAGCCGACCACCGCTTCGGCGTAGCCGCCGTCGTAGAACTGGCCGAGCGAGCTGTCGCTCTCCGACCAATTGAGCTTGCCGAGCAGCCGCGAGCCCGGCGACATCTGGTACTTGAAGCTGCTCCTAAACAGCCACGTCTCGCGATTCGTGAACGACAGGTCCGGCTGCTCGGTGTCGTCGTTGCGAATCTCGATGCCCGTCGAGAAGCTCAGCGCACTGAGCCCGTAGCCGATGTTGAACCCGGCCGCGCGGCGCTGCGTCTCCGCGCCGGTGCGCATGTCGCGCAGCGTGCCGAAGTCGGTGCTCGCGGCGAGATTCAGGCGCTCGGTGGGCGCGAGGTTCACGCCGGTCGAGTGCGTGAGGCCGGACGCGACCAGGCTCGTGCGATAGCGTTCCTCGACGTACACGCTCGCACTATCGGACAGCCGCGTCTTGACGCCGGCGATCGTGCTGCCGCCGCCGCCGGCCGTCGTCGGCAAGAGACCGTTGTCCGTGCGCTCGTTCTCGAGCGCGTAGTTCATGTAGAACGTGGTGCGGTCGGTCGGCATGTAGCGCGTGCCGAACCGGCCGCCGCGGCCAAGGTCGCCGTCCGATACTTCCGCATTCATCCGCAGGCGCTCGGAGATGAGATAGGAAGCCCCGGTGCCGATACGGCCGTTGTCTTCACGGTCGCCGTTCGAGGCGAGCGTGTCCTGCACGAAGCCGTAGGTGCTCCAGCGCGCCTTGGAGTCGTATTCCATTTGCACCACGCCGTCGCGGCGCTCGCCCTGCTCCTGAGTCAGCGGCACGACCGGCGAGCGGTCGATGCGCGAGTCGTCGCGCAGACCGGTGCTCACGCCCCAGTGCTCGTTGACCTTGTACTCGAGGTCGATCTCCTGCGCGTCGAGCTCGAGGCCTTGCTCCTCCTCGCGGTGGTCGGCCTTCACGCGGATCGAGAGCTTGTCGCCGAGCGGCTTGCGGAACGTGCCGCCGTAATTGCGCGACGCCAGCGGCGTCGCAAGCCCCGGCATCGAATACCCCGCGTCGAGCGCCTGACCGTAGAGCGTGACGCGCCCCTTCGCGCCGTCGACCAGATCGCCGAGCCCGAGGCTGACGTCGGCGCGATGGCCGCCGGCCTCGGCCGTAGTGAACAGCGAGTCGTCGTAGCCCGCGAACCCGAAGCCGCCGTCGACCGAGCGGAACGCGCTGGTCACAAGGCCTTCGGTGCGCGCGCCCTGCACCTTGAACAACGAGTCGGAGCCGATCCGCACCGTGACGTCGGCCGCTTGGAGCTTGCTGCCGGCCGCCGCGTCGGCGTCGTTGTCGTTCGCCGTGAGACCGACCTTCACGCGGTCGCCGAACCAGTAGTGGCCCTGCGCGCCCACCGACATCGCGTCGAGCTGGTCGAAGCCCGGCGTGTACTCGTAACGCACGACGAGATAGGCCTCGTGGCCGCGCAGCGACGAGTCTCGCACCAGCAGATCGTCGTCCGCGGTAGACGCGAGCGGCTCGGAGAGCAGCACGCGGCCTTGGGTGTAGTCGATGTCGTAGTCGATGCCGGGCGTGAGGTTCTTGACGCCGGTCACGAGCCCCGACGCGTGGTCGCGGAGCTCCACGCGGATGCGCTCCGAACCGGTCAGAAGATCCTGGCGCCGCAGGTAGTACAGCGAGCCGCCGGTACCGCGAAACTCCTCGAAGCTCGCGATCGTGCCGGGCTCCGCCGTGAAGCCGTCCACGGCGTAGCGGCGCTCGCCGAAGCTCGTCGCACGCTCCGACTCGTAGTGGAGGTTCGCGCCGTAGAGCCCGCGGTCGACCTGCGCGAGCTCGTTGTCCATGTAGCCGATCTTGAAGTTGCCCCAGAGCGCGTAGTCGTCGCCGTGAGCCGCTTTGAGATAGAACTTGCCGAGCGTCGGGGCCATCTCCTCGACCGTGGCGTCGTCGCCGAAGGTCGGATAGTGATAGTCGGGGTCGATGCGCCTGAACAGCGACTCCGGCGACTTGTCCAGAAAGTTGCTGAACAGATCGTGGAGCGGCGCGTCGCGCGTGTCCGCGCTCGCCGTGAGGCGCCAGTTGTCGCCGAGCTTGCCGTTCAAGAAGAACGCGAGCTGCGCGTCCGCCGACGACGTGAGGTCGTACGCGGGGTTCTCGCCTTGCAACAGCTCGATCGGCCCGTGGGTGTCGTTGTGCGACAGCGTGACGTCGGCCATGCCGACGTAGAACCAATCGTTGCGCTCGAGCTCAAGGTCGCGCAGATACATCTCGCCGTTGCCCTCGTCGTCGAGCACGGCTACCTCGACGGTGTGCACGCCGGACGGCAGGATCTCCTGCGCGATGAAGTTGCCGGAGCCGTCCACCGGCACGGGCCGGCCCGCGACCCACACCGCGTGACCCGGCGGAATCGCGCTGCCGCGCACGGTTACCGAGCCGCTTGCGAGCGGGATGTTGCGGAGCCGGAGCGCGTTCTCGCCGTAGGCCAGGCGCAGCGACTCGTGGTCGACGAGCTCGGCGGCCGAAGGCCCCGCCGACTGCGAATCCGTCAACGCATCGAGCGTCGCGTCCAGCACCGCGGCCGCGGCGGACTCGTCCTCCGGCGCGGCCGGCGGCGCGGTCTCCCATTGCGGGTCCGCAGGGGTCTCGGAGGCGCTTACCACCTCGCCGTCGAGCGCGATCGCACCGCCGGAGAATTCGCTCTCGGCGGCGACCGCCTGCTCCGCGGCGGCGACGTCGGCCGCCGGGCCGCGCACGAGCCACAACGGCTGCGCTTCGGTCTCGTCGAACGCACCCTTGCCGTACACGCGCAGCACGTACGCGAGCTCGCGGGTCGGCCCCGTGAACGAGCCCATTTCCGGCTGCCACTCCGCCGAGCCCGCCGTCCCGAGATCGACGACCGCGAGAGGCGCCGCCTCGAGCGACTGCCCCGCGTCGAAGATTCGGACCTCGCCGCGCTCGATGAAGTGCGAGTAATTGGCATACATCGTGAAGCGGACGGGGTCGGCCACCGGCCCCTCCTCGCCCGCGCGCAGCGGTACGCGCGAGGGCCGCGCGGCCACCGCGAGGCGCCGCTCCGCCTCGAGGGTGTCGAAGCCGAAGCGGATGCTCGCGTCGTTGAGCGCCACGTCGGTGCAGCGCTGCACGTCCTCGGAGCTGCGGTTCGGATCGTCGAGCGGCTTGCCGTCCACGGTGATCCGCATCATGTTCAAGCCGAACGCGTTCTGCGGCGCGAGCTCGCGCACGAGCGGGGTCACGTTCACGCCGTCGTAGTCGTCGAGCTCCACCACCTCGTCATAGACCACTTGCGCGACGACGTATGACGTCGGCCCCTGCACGAAGCCCGCGTTGACCACGTCGTCGGACTGTACGTAGCCGCGCCCCTCGAACTCGAGCTGCTCCGGCGCGAGCCCGAGCTCGGCGCCGAGCAGATCCATCGCGCGGTGCGCGCGCGCCGCGGACAGGCCCACATCGTCCTCGTAGACGAGCGCGGTGCGCCGCTCGAGCGTCTCGTTGGCGGTGTAGCCGAGGAAGCGCAGCCGTGCCCGGGTCTTGCCCGCGACGTCGGCGAGCCCGCGCCGCAGCAGGTCCGCGTAGCCCGCGGGCACGATCGGCTTGCCGTTGTCGAGCTCGAGCCGCGGAATCGAGCCCCACGGCGGGTCGTAGATGCGCGTGACGGTTTCGTCGCCCGCCACGGGGCAGAGCTGCGGCTCGTCAGGCAGCTCCTGGAGCGGATCGTCGTACCAGAACTCGAGCTCCACGCGCCGATTGAGCGCGCGGCCCTGCGCCGTCGCGTTCGAGCCCAAGGGCCGCGCCGTGCCGCGGCCGTCGCTCTCGATGGCCGCCGTCGGCAGGTGCAGCGCCTCCTGCACGGCGAGCGCAACCCGACGCGCGCGTGCTCGCGACAGTCCTTCGTGATCGCCGTAGATCCGCTCGTTGCGCTCGCTCAAGCGGGTGTCGTCGGTGTAACCGATGAACTTCACGAGCACGTTGTGTCGATCGTTCATATTGGCTAATGCGCGGCCCACCTGCGCCACGAACTCCGCCGTCACGTCGATCTCGCCCTCGGAGAAGTGCAGCGGCGCGATCAGATTCTGCACGCGCGTGCGCCGCTCCTGACCGTCCACGTAGCGCAGCCGGCACACGGTTTCGGTACGGCAGACCTTCACGCGGCGGAGATCGTCCTTCACGAGCACTTCTTGCAGCGCGCTGCCGGGCTTCGGCTCGTCGTACCACACTTCGACTTCTACGCGGCGGTTCCGTGCGCGGCCCTCGGTCGTGGCGTTCGACGCGATCGGCTTCGTGTCGCCCGCCCATTCGTAGGCGATCGCCTCGGGCGGCAGCTCGAGCGAGCGCTTCAGGAACTCGGCCACTTCGCCCGCGCGCTCGCGCGACAACCCCTCGTTGTCGCCGAACACGGCCGCGAGCGCCGGCGACAGCGGCTGCGTGTCGGCGTGGCCCACGAGATGCAGCCGCACGTTGCGCCGGTCGTGGAGCTTGGCCAATACGCCGCGCAGCGACGCGACGGTAGTCTCCGGGATTTCGGCGACGCCCGACTCGAAATGAATCGGCGGCACCACGTTCGCCAGCTTCACGGTCTCGAGCTCAACGGCCGGAACCTGCTGGAGCTCGATACGGTCGCCGCCGTTGGCGCCGAGTTGCGCTGGATCGTGCACCCACGGCGTGAACGTGACGTCGCCCGGCAGCTGGCGCTCCACGGCCTCGCCGCGCGGCGCGTCACGGAACAGCTGCGCCTGCGCGCCCGCCGCCGGCAATACCGCGCAGAGCCACAGCAGAAGACGGCTACGCTTACTCATCGATGTTCTCCGCCTCGCGCGCGCGGCGCTCGGCTGCGTCGGGCGGTCCGCCGCGCCGCCAGAACACCTCGTGCTCGACGGCGAGCTCGTAGCCGCCGTCGGACGCGCTCCACACATCCATGATCTCCTTGCGCACTGCGGCAACCCGCTGCTCCACGAGGCGCGGCTCCTCGAGATCGGCCAGATACGACAGCCGCAGCACCGCCGGCGCCTTGCGGAGCTCGCCGAGCAAGAGCTCGAGACGCGGCCGCCACAGCGGTCGAATGTCCGCGGTGCCGGGCTCGAACGCCGGGTCCGCGAGGTCGAGGCCGATCACGCGATGGATCGACGCGCCGAAGTTGAACTCGAGCGCCTTGCCGCGCGTCGCGCGCTTGACTTGCAGCGCGCTCGTCGACGCGCGGAAGCCGCTCGGCAGCGTGCGGTCGTCGAGCTTCAGCACGAAGTTGCTGCCGCGGCCGTCGCGCGGGATGACGGCGCAGGTGATGTGGAAGCGGCCGTATTGGTCCGTGACCGCGAGCAGCCCGCGCGCCGTCGCGACGCGCGCGCCGCCGATGCCGGGCTCGCCGTCGTCTTGTAAGCCGTTGCGGTTCGCGTCGTCGAAGACCTTGCCGATCACGTCGGTGCAGTCGAGCGCGGGATCCGGCACGATCCGCACGCGGGCCGTCGCCTCAGCCGACATCGCGCGGCCGGTCACCGCGCTCATGGCCTGCGCGTGATTCACGAACTCGCCTTCGCCGACGCCCGACCCGATCGCGAGCAGCAGCTTGAGCGTGTGATGGCCGTCCGGCGTGATCGCGAGACCGCGCCACGCGAGGTCGCGGCCCGTCGTAACAGGCTCGGTGGGCACGTCGTCGAGCCGCGCCGAGCCTTCCACGTAACGGAAGCCCGGCGGCGGCCGGTCGACGACGATGACGTCGCGCAGATTCACGGCGACGCCGTTCGCGATCGTGATCACGTACGGCACGAGCTGGCCGCGCGCCACGTTCACGAGCGGCGTGCTCTTCGTGATGGTGATCGACTGGTCGAGGTTCAGATCCAGCGGAATGTGGTTGTTGAAGATCTGGCTCGACCCCGGCACGAGACTGTTGTCGAGCAACGCGTGCAAGTAGTAATTGGTGCCGGGGCTGCGCGCGGCAACGGCGTCGCTCGGCTGGAATTCCGACGGCTGCGCCTCGCAAAACTGCGCGGTCGCGGGCACGGCGTCGTCCACCGACGCGGGGCACGTGGGTACCGAGAACGCCGCCGTGGCCGCGTTCGACCGCGGCGGTATCAGCTCGGACTCGCCCGCGATGTACGCCGCCGACGGCGGAGTCACTTGAATCAGATACTCGCCGCCGCTCGGGCACGCGGGGTCGCCGAAATTCAGGTCGAACTTGTAGTAGCCGTCGGCGAGCGTGACCTGGCCTTGCTGCGCGGGATCGTAGAAGCAGCTCGCCGGAATCGAGCCGCCGCCGGCCTGCACGAGGTTCAAGGTCGCGCCGGGCAGCGGCGCGCGCGATATCGAGTCGTAGACGATGCCGTTCGGGTCGAGCGGCAGGTCCATGTTCACGAGGTTGCTGCCCGACAACACGACGACGTCGCTGATCTTCTGGAGACCGTTGGTGAAGTCCGCCGAATGCGCGCGGCCGAGCAGCGCGCTGTTCGGCCCCGCGCCCGGCCGAGTGAACCTGAGCTCGTACGTGTCCGTGGTCTGGTAGTTCGGCTCGATGCCGCTCAACCGGTAGGTGCCGTCCGCAGCGGTGCGCGCGGCGTGCGCGAGCGTGTCGTTGCGATAGAGCTCGACTGTCCAGCCCGCGAGCTTGAGCTCGGGCGCGTCGGCGAGCTGATCGTGATCGGCGTCGTGCCACACCCGGCCGCTCATGAGACCCGTGCCGGGGATGCCGCCGACGTCGATCGAGATGCTGGCGCTCGCGGTCTGCACCGGGTTGTTCCAGTACACGGTCGCGGTGTTGGTCACGCGCGTGCCGATGGCGAGGTTCTGGTTGAGCACGGCCCGGAAGCGCACGACGACCGACCGGCCGGGCTGTAGCGGCCCGTTCGCCGTCGAATAGTCGGCGGTGAGCAGCGAGCCCACGACCGTGACGCCGTTCGCCGTGCCGTTCATCGTCCACGACGCCGGCACGAACGTGAGATAGCCGGGCTGCGGCACGGCGATGTCGTCGCGGATCGTCACCGCTTGCGCGGGCAACGTGCCGACGTTGGTCGCGACCACCGAGTACTCGAGCGTCGCGCCCGCGAGCGCCGGGCCGCCGCCGACCACGCCGACCTGCTTCTGGATGCGCAGCGTCTGGAGGTTGCCGACCACGACGACCGTCGGCTCGGGCCCCGTGGCAGGGTTGCCGTCGCCGTCGGTCAAGAGATCCGGCAGCTCGGCCGTGTCGACCGTGGCCTGGTTCGAGATCACCGTGCCCGGCGGCGTGCCGTCGTTCACGCGCAGGTCGAACTGCACGACGGCCATCTGGCCCGCCGCCACGGTGCCCGCGCCGGCGCCCGGCGAGCTCAGGTCGACACCCGCAATGAGCGGCGACGTTCCGCCGTCGGGCCGTCCCACCGGTTGGCCGTTCAGCGTCATCGTGTCGGCGACGTAGGTCGTGTTGATCGGCACGACGTCGCGCAGCACGGCCTGCGTCACCGGCAGCACGCCGTTGTTGTGGATCCTGATCGTGTAGCGCAGCACGTCACCCGCGTCGACGATGCCGGGCGAGCCCAGGTCGACTTGCAGCGCCGCCGCCTTCTCGGCGTATAGCCGCGGCACGACCGTAACGGTGTGCGCGTCCTCGTGATCGACGACGCCTACGGTGCCGTCGGTGAGCGTGCGCGTGTAGACGCTACGCACCGGATTCGTGCTGACGGCGTTGAACCATTGGGTGGCGCCGGCCACGTTCGTCAACAGGTTGCTGTACTGAGAACCGGCGTCGAGCTGGGTGCGGTAAACGACGATCAGACGCTCGCCCACGCCGATCACCGAGGCGGCGGTGAGCGTGTTCAACGTGAGCTCACACGCTGCGCCGTTGTAGACGAACGAATAGTCGGTGCCCTGGACGAGCGGACCTTTGCTTGGGACCGGCGTCACGCCGTCCGCCGCGAACACTCGGGCGCTCGTCACTTGCGGCGTGGTATCGCACATCCCGCCGGTCGGGCCGTCGGGCAGCCGGTCGACGAGCGTGACGTTGAACGCGTCGACGGTGCCCACGTTGCGCACGTCGAGGTTGAAGTTGCCCGGGTCCGCCGGATTCATCGTCGCCGGGCCCGACTTGTCCATGGTCAGCGCCGGCGCGCCGGGCGGTATCGGCGGCAGGATGAAGCTTCCCACGAGGCCCGAGGTGTTCAGGGTGCCGCCTTCCCTCGTGATGTATTCGGAAACCGGAGCACCGTTGACGAGGAAGTTCATCGCCAACGTGTAGTCCACTCCGCCGACGCTGAACGTGGTGGGCTGGGGGGCGAGGACGATCGTCACACGGTCGGTGCAGCCCTCGCCGGGCGGCGTGGGAAAGGGGCAAGGCACCTGGTTGTTCGGGGTTTCCACGTGGTTGAGCGTGAACGTGAAAACCAACGGCGGGGTTTGCACGCCGTCCACGTCGAGCACGAGCACGACGTCGAGCTTGACCGACGTCAACGAAGGATCGCTGACCTCGAAATTCCGATGCGTGAACGAGCCGAGAGAAAAGCCGGGGCCGGGCCCGGGGAACGTGATGGGGGCCGGGAGATTCGTGGTGAAGTCATAGCCGCTCTGCGACCCGGCCGTTACGCCCCAGCTGATGCTCGAAGTCGGCGTGCCATTGGTGATGACGGGATCGCCGGGCTGACTCCCGGGGACGTTGTCCGTCGGGTCATGCCAGGCTCCGGTGATGGACACGTAGGTGATCTGCGCCGCCGACGCGCTCCCGGTGGGAGCGAGAGAGACGAGCGCGGCAAGCAACGCGGCGCGCGGTGCGCGACCGAGCATCCCCGCGAGCGCGCGCAGCACGCGCGGCAATGTGTGCCCGCGGTGCGCGTTCGTGTCGACCCTCTCCCTCGAAGCCATTGCGGTTCCCTATTCCTCGACGACCGTGTCGCCAAAAAACGGGACCGCTTTCCGCTCCTCCTTAAGGAGCGCGATTCGGGCGGTCCCGCCGTCGTGGAGCGCGGAGCGCTCTTTAGACCGGTGACTTTGCGTCGCCGCCTTTCGGCGGCTTTGCCTTTGTCTGAATCGCTGGGTCTGACCCCCTTGGGGTCTGACCCTAATTTCGCTTAAACCATCGCCCCCCAGTCACACTCATGCCGCCGGCAAAAAGTCGATCGGGTACACGATCGTGACCGCGGCTACGTCCTTCGCGCCGAACGCAAACGTCTTCACGCGCTCGACGACCTGATCGGCGAGCGCCGGCGCGTTCATGTCGCTCGTCTCGAGCCGGCACATCGACACGCTGCCGTCCGGCTCGATCGTGAGCCTGAGCACAATTTGCCCGCGCAACGTCGGATCGTTGCGGAGCTCGCGGTTGTAGAGCCGGTAGAGCGCCGCCTTGTACCGATCGAAAACGATCTGGATCTCCTCGTCGGTGCGGCCCGCGAGCGCGCCGTCGCCCGCGCGCGTGCCGTTCGGCCGTGCGCCGCTGCCGTCACCGGTGATCGCGTCGGCCACGCGGCCGACTTCCACGCCGTCGAGCGCGCCGCCTCCGCCGCCGTCGCCGCCCAAATTGCGGCTGAACGCCGCGGTGTTGATGCCGCCGCTCGACCCTTGCGCATTGCTCGTGATCAACGCGCGCTGCGGCATGCCGGTGCTCGCCTGCGCGTTGTTGCCGATCCGCGCCTGCGCACCGAGCGCCGCGGCGGGCCTACGCTCGGCGATGTTCGCGAAGCTGTCCTTGAATGCGAGAATGCCGGCCTTCTCCGCGCGCTGCCGCGGCGCCTCCGGCTCGGGCGTCGGCGGTTGCGGCGCCTCCTCCTTCGGCTGCTGCGCGAGCTTCTGCTGCGGCTCTTTCGGCTTCTCCTCGGGCGGCTTCGGCTTCGGCTGTTCGATCGCCGGCGGCGGAGTCGGCCGCCGTTGATCGAGCTCGATCAGACGCACGAGCCGTTCCGGCATCTTCTCCACTTCCTCGACTTCGGGCAGCGGCAGCCTCACGAGCGGCAGCAGCGCGCTCGTGAGCGCGGCCGCGAGCAGACACGCGGCGAGCGACCGGCGCAGCCGCCGATCGTCGTCCCCGCCCTTTTCCCACGGCAGCTTCGGGCCGTCGGGAAGCGGGCCGAGCTCGCGCTCGATCGACCAATCGAGGCTGCGCTCGAGCTCCTCCTCTTCGAGATCGTTGAGATCGCCCTCGAGAAGCGCGAGCACCTGGTGCTCTTGCATGATCTCGTCGAGGATCGCCCGCCGCCGCTCCTCCGCGATCCGGATGTTTTGCCCGAACGCCGCGACGCGCTCGCGCACCTCGCGGAGATGGCCGTCCGCCTGATCCGCGCGGTCGCCCCAGAACGTCTGCGCGACGCCCTGCTGCCCGAGCTTGTCGAGCGAGCCGCAGATTTCGTCGAGCAGCCGATATTGCTCGCGCTGCGCCGCGAAGCTCTCGAGCTCGGCGTCGACGGAGCGCAGACGCTCCTCGAGCCCGCCGATCTTCTCCTGGGCTTGGCCCAGGGCTTCACCGATCTCCGCGCGGGCTGCGCCCGAGGCCTGGCCAATGTCGGCGCGTGCTTCGCCGACCTCCGCGCCCGCTGCCGCGTCCATCTCCGTGCGTTCGAGTTGCGCCGACATAGGAGCTCCTTAGTTCCTCGCCACGCTCGCGACCGCGAGATCGGAGCCCTTTTGCAGCACCGCGAGCGACAGCTGGCCATAGCTGGCGGCCGTCGACGTCGCCATCACCTTGCGCACGAGCCGATACGGCAGCTCCTTGTCGGCCAGGATCGTGACCTTGCGGTCGACGATCTTCTCGTCTTCCGTGAGGCCGTCCTGGCGCAGCATCGCGGCGGCCTCGGCTTCGAGCTCGGCCTGGAGCGTCGGGATCGTGGGGCTCGCGCTCGCGAGGATCTCCTCGATCGTGCCCACCGACTTGCCGCTGATCAGCACTTCATGCTCCGTGACCACCACGACGACGGCCTGGTGGACGATCTGCTTTTCGGCGGTCGACTCCGGCAGCTGCACGTCCTTCGCGCTCGGCAGCACCTCGATCTGCTCCGTCGAATAGACGAGCAGGAAGAACACGAGCACGGTGAGCATGTCGATCATCGACACGAGGTTGATCGACGCGTCGCCCTTGTGGCGCTTGTGGTGCCGCTGCATGCGCGCGGCTCGCCCCATGTACTTCATCGTCGTTCTCCCTAATTCGAGACCGGCGCGTCGCCGACCGAAATTTCCGGAAACAGCTCGGTCCGCACCACGCGGCTCTCAGCGGCGTCGACGTGCTGGGTGACTCGGATCCTGTCCATCACCGCGACCAGCGACTCGTACGCGATGTCCGGCTCGAGCAGCAGCGTCGCGTCCGACTTGTCGGGGAACTGCTCCTTGACGCGCGTGAGGTAGTCGGTGAGCGCCGCGAGGTCGTAGCCGGCGGCCGTCTTCTCGATCCGCCGCATGACGCCCGTGTTGCGGTCGCCGACCTCGATGCCCGACTCGCGCACGGTGACCTCGAGCTCGAACTTCGGCGGCTCCGCGCGCACCACGGACTGCGCCGCCGGCAGATTGAGCTCGAGAATCGCGAGCCGCACGAAGCCGCCGTGCACGAGCAGGAAGAACACGAGAATCGTCATCATGTCGATCATCGACGTGAGGTTGATCTCGGTGGTCGAGTGCCGCTTGTGATGGCGCGCCATGCGCGCGCTGCGTCCTATGACCTGCATCGGTCGATCTCCTTGATTGCCGCCGGGGCGCCCCGCGCTCCGTTACGCCCGGCTCGGAAGCGCGTCCGGCGCCATGCCCGCCGCGGGCAACTCGGCGCCGCGCGGCGCGGCGCGCACGTAGGTAGCACGCGTGGTGATCGAGTTCAGGAACTTCACCGACACCATCTCGAGCCCGTCGACGAGCTCGGTGGTCTTGGTCTGCAGCAACGAATGCACGAGCACGAGCGGAATCGCGACCATCAGGCCGAACGCCGTGCAGTTCATGCCGATCGAGATGCTGGCGGACAGGAGCTCCGCCTTGTCGGCGAGCTCGGCGTTCGATACCGCGGTGAACGCGTCGATCAGGCCGATGATCGTGCCGAGCAGGCCGGCGAGCGTCGACATGTTGGCGAAAGTCGCGAGATAGTGCGTGCGTTTCTCGAGCCGCGGCAGGATCGCCATGAGGCTCTCTTCCATCGCGCGCTCCACGTCCTCGCGCCGCCGCACCGCGCCCTGGCGGGCGAGCCCGGCGGACAGGAGCTGCCCGACGGGCGAGTCGTCCTTGCTCGCGAGGTCGCGGGCCTGCTCGAACTGCCCCGCTTTGATGATCGGCTCGAGCTTGTCCCACGCGCTCTTGTTCCTCTTCGCCACGAGCGACAGCGTGACGAACCGCTCGATGGTGATCGAGCAGCCGAGCGCCATGACGAGAACGATCGGGTACATGAACGTGCCGCCGTTCTCGAAGAAACGTACTACCGTGTACCAGGCTTCCATGTCCTATCCCTCCATCCTTGCTAGCGAAGCCACCGCTGTGCGCGGCGGCGTCATACTCTTACTTGGCCGCCTCTTACTTGGCCGCAGGTGCCGTGCCTCTTCGGAGATCGAAGTAGTGCAACTGCCGCCCGAACACGTCCCGATCGACGGGCACCGGCCGGTTGTTCATCGAGCTCGAGATGCCGATGCCGTTGCCGATCTCGGAGCTCTTCCACGGCACGATCACGAGCGCTTTCGGCGCGTCCTGATTGCCGAGAATCGAGATGCCGGACATGTCCCTCACCTCCGGCTTCTTCGGCGGGTCGTCGGCAAGCGCCGGCGCGGCGCTCGCGACGAGTAGCCAAAGCGCGAGTCTTGCTATCGACCCGTTCGGTTGCGTAAATCGGCGATCCATTTCTGAACCTCCTTGTCGTCGGGCTCCGCTTGCGCGTAGGCCTCGTAGTGAGTGAGCGCGCACGGCAGGTCGTTGAGATAAACGTCGCACAAGATTGCGAGATTGCGGTGCGCGAAGTGGAACCCGGGATGAATCGCGAGCGCCTTCTCGTAGCTCGCCCGGGCCTCGGCGAAACGTCCCGCCTCGCGATACAGAAGGCCGAGCTCGTCGTGCACGACCGGATGATTGGGGTTGAGCTCGAGCGCCTTGGCGAAGCTCGCTTCCGCCCGCTCGAGATCGCCCATGCGCTCGTACGCGATGCCGAGGTTGATCTGCGGCGCCGTCACGTCCGGTTGCCTGTCCGCGACCTGCAGCATCAGCGCGACGCCCTCCGCGTAGCGCTCCTGCTCGAGCAACCGCAGAGCCGCGTCGTATTGCGTGCGCGCGTCGCCGCCGATGCGCGCCTGCTCCGTGATCGTGAACGCCGTCGCGTCCACAACTTCGAAACGCGCGGGCACGCGCTTCGGCGCAGCGGAACGGCCGCGCGGCCGTGCGGCGTCGGCGCGCTCGGCGGTCGCAACGCGCGTGCGAGTGTCCGCCGCGGCCGTGCCGTAGCCGGCGAGCACGGCGGCGAGCAGCAGCGCGCACGCCAGACGCGTCTCAGAGCGCGACATTGCCCACCCCCGGCGCGGCCGCCTGCCGTATGGATCCCTCGTCGCCCTGCGCCTGGTCCGCGGCTGAATCGTTCGGTGCCGCGGGCGCGTCGGCCGACTGCGCGACCGCGCTCGGCGCCGCCGTCACGACCGGCGCCCGATATGCGTAAACGTCGATCGCCCGGATGAAGCCGCTGCTGACTTCCGCCTTCGCGTAGCGCCCCGGCACGAGCACCGCTAGCCGCGCGAGGCTGCGCTTGGTCCAGTCGTTGTACACGCCGGCGGCGATGAGCTCGCGGTTCTTCTCGTGCAACTCGATGGTCTGCTCCTCGAACGGAAACGCCTGCTCTTCGAGCACGTCCTCGTAGTCCGCCTTCGCGGCGGCGTCGAGGTCCTTCGGGCGCTCGGACTCGAGCAACGAGCGATTCAGCCCCCAATACGTCTCGGCCATATAGAACGTAGCCGCCGACGTGACCTCGGCGACCTCGTAGTCGACCAGGTCCTCGAACGCCCGCATCGCCGCATTCATGCGCTCGCGCTTGAGGGCGAGGCTCTTGTCGAACGGCTGCACGAGCCGCACCTCGGCGAACCGATCGTAGATCTCCTTCGCGAGCACGAGCCCGGACTGCGCCGCGAGATATTTCGTGCGGTCGGTGCGCTCCCCGCCCGCGGCCGCGTCGCTGGCGACGATCGCCCGCAGCTCCTGCTCGTAAGCGGCGCCATCGCCGCGCGTCTCGTACATGCGCGCCAGCTTGAAGCGCGTCTCGAGCGCCGTCTCGACGGGATGCGGGTAGTCCCGCACGTAGCGCGCGTACATAGTCACCGCGCGCTCGACGTCGGCGGCCTTCTCGTAGAGCTCGCCGGCGGTGAGCAGCGCCTCGCGGCCGAGCTCTGGGTCGGTGGCCTCCGCCGCCACGCGCTCGTACTCGCCCGCCGCGAGCGAGCTTTCGCCGCTTTGACGATAGGCGAACGCGAGCTGCTTCGTGGCATCCCCTTGCAGCGCGTGATTCGGGAACGCACTGCGGAACTCGTCGAGCACTTTCGCCGCGGCCGTCCAATCCTCGAGCTTGAGCAGAGCCGCCGCGGCGTCGTACTCGGCCGCCGGGCGCACCGCCGAAGTCGGCGCCGCTTCCTTGAGCCGCAGGAAGTGATCGGCCGCCGCGCGATAGTCGCCCGCCGCGTTGGCCTGTTCGCCCTGCTTGTAGATCGAGGCCGCGAGGTTGTCGACGAGCGATTGCCGCTCCGTATCCTCGCGGGACACGAGCTCGAGCACGTGCGCGTAGGCGACTTCGGCCGCCGGATAGTCTTCGAGCTCGAACGACGAGTGCGCGACCACCGTCCAAGCGCCGCGCCGCAGCGCCGGCTCCGCGGCCGTATAGCGCTCGACCAGCTTGCGCCCGGCCGCGGCCGCCGGCGCGAAGTCCTTCATCTCGTAGAGGTCCTGCGCGGCCGCGCCCAGAATCGTGGCCGCGTGCTCGTGCTCGGGGAACGCGTCGGCGAACTTGAGCGAGCTGTCGATGGTCGCGCGCGCGGCGGCCGAGCGTTCCGCCTCACCGATCACCTTCAATTGCTCGCGGTGCGCGTAGATTGCCGCGTAGCCCGCGGCGGACGCGCGCTCGTGCGCCGGATAGTCGTACGCCGTGCGCTCGTACTCGCGCGCGGCCTCGCCGTAGTCCTGGTTCTCGAGCAGCAGGTCCGCGACTTGGTAGTTGATCGACGGCGACTCGGGCTCCTTCGGGAACGACGCGAGATACTCCCGATACCACGCGAGCGCCTCGCGATAGTTGCCCAGCTTCTCCGTCTTCAGGCTCTCGTCCTGATAGAGCGAGTGGTAGTGATTCGCGAGGTCCTTCAAGTTCGTCTTGAGATACCCCAGCACCTCCGGCGACTCCGCGACGTCGAAGTGCCGCCAGTACTCCGCCTGCAGGCCGTATTGCTTGGCGAACGCCTTCTTCGAGTCGACGACCAGCTTGGGGAAGTCGCCCTTTTCGTAGACTTCGATCACGCGCATGCTGAACCGCGGCGCGGCGCGGTGCAGCGGGTGCCCTTCCACGAA